>Ga0070741_10011171_pt1 | contig 16652 bp, 19 predicted proteins | sample Coa_R1_4_FD_66440 | JGI IMG/M metagenome (GOLD analysis project Ga0070741, IMG submission 66440) | Surface soil microbial communities from Centralia Pennsylvania, which are recovering from an underground coalmine fire - Coalmine... | ecosystem: Environmental > Terrestrial > Soil > Unclassified ...
CACGGCACGACGGGGCCGACCTGGAAGTAGTGCGACTGCACGGCGACGCCGAGCTCACCGGTCGTCCGGTCGAGAGCGACGATGGAGTAGGTCATCTGGCGTAGGTATCCTAGATCGCTCGATGGCCTACTACAGGAAGCCGGACTGGTTCACGAACAACGTGTTCAATCGCGCCGTCGCGGTGATGACGCGTCTGGGCGTGAGCGTGTGGGGCTCGCGCGTTCTGCGCGTGCGGGGTCGCAAGTCGGGCGAGTGGCACTCGCACCCGGTGAACCTCTTGACCTACGAGGGCCGGCAGTACCTCGTCGCGCCTCGCGGGCTTACGCAGTGGGTCCGCAACATCCGCGTTGCGGGAGGCGGCGAGCTGGTTCTCGGCACACGCGCCCGGGCATTTCGCGCGGTGGAGATACCGGACGACGAGAAGATCGCGATCCTGCGCGCTTATCTGCGGCGGTGGAAGTTCGAGGTCGGTGCTTTCTTCCAGGGGGTCGACGCGGAGGCGCCGGATGCGGACCTGCGGCGGATCGCCCCAGACCACCCGGTGTTCAGGGTCGAGCAGGCCTAGGTCTCGGTTGTGTCCTCGGGCTCGTAGCGCAGCTCGCGCGGCTTGGATTTGCGCCATCGTTCGACCCACGTGCCCTGGACGTCCGGCTGCTTCGCCTCGGCGGCGAGCGTTCGCACCGCGGACTCGACGCGAGCGGTGAACTCGCGGGTGCCCTCGTTCTTCGCCGGCTCCATGGGCTTGCCGATGCGGACGCGAACGGGGCCCGGCAGCGGCAGCTTCTGACCGCGCGGCATCACGTTGTAGGCGCCGCGGATGTGCATCGGAACCACCGGCGTGCCTGTCTCGCGCGCCAGGTGGCCGACGCCGGGCTTGAACTCCTGGATCCGGCCGTCGGGGGAGCGGCTGCCTTCCGGGAACAGGACGAGGTTCCAGCCGGACTTCAGGAGCTGGCTCGAGCTGTGGAGCTGGGCCTGCGCGCCCCCTGTGCGGGAGAACGGGAACGTGTTGAGGAAAAGCGAGACGATGTTGCCGAGCACGGGGTGCTTGAACCAGTAGTCGGCGGCCGCGGCCACGACCGTGTGCTCGCGCGCCCGGTCCGTGAGCGCGTGGAGGATGAGCGAGGTGTCGGCGTGGCTCGAGTGGTTGGCGGCGAAGATGACCGGGCGCTCGAGCTCACGCACCCATTCGCGGCCCTCCACCCTGGGATGAACCATGGCCTCCGTGAAGGGGAGGAGCAGGCCCCGTTGAATGAGGTAGCGGATGGAGCGCACGGGTTCCTGGCGCGCCCACCCCAGGTCGGTCGAGGGCGCGGGCACGACGGCGCCCCGCGCGGGCCACGTATGCGGCCGCGGCTGGTTCCAGTGCCACGACCTTCGCACGGTCGACACGTCGTCCAGGGCGGCGCCGGCGATGCCTGCGAGGCGAGTCAGCGGCCGGCTGGAGTACCAGGGCACGATCGCCTACTCGACTTCGGCCAGCATGATCGGCGGCATGCGGAGGTGGGTCACGCTCGGGTAGCGGCCAACGGTCTGCTCCGCCATCTCGAATGCATCCTCGAGCGTGGTCGCGCACTTGAACCCGAGGCGGTGGACGACTTCGCGCTCTCCGCCGACGATGATGATGTCGCCGGCGTGCTCCATGGCATGGGCCGCCCAGTACCACGCGTAGAAGGGATGCGCTCCGTGATACGCGTGCGATTTGCGGTACAGCTGCCGGAACCATGGGTCTTCCGCGAACCGAAGCTCGTACTTCGACTCGATCTCTTTCGGATCCGTCGTGTCCGCGAGCACCTCGTCGTAGAAGTCGATGTAGCTCGGGTGCTGCACCGCGTCGAACTCGTACCGGCACGGGTGTGTGAGGATCAGCACCCCGCCTTTCCGAAGCACGGGCTTGTTCCGATAGAAGTTGAAGAGGTACCCGGCACCCATGCACATGACGAGGACGGGGTTCATGGGCGCGTTGACGTTGTATGGGCCGAGGTACGGGACTCCGATCGTGACGATGTCCGTCTGACCCTCGACGCGCACGCTGATCTGCTTGCGCACGGCGTCCAGCGTCTTGTCGTGCACCGCGTCGACCTGGCCCGCATGCACGGCCGTCATCCCGTATGGCGCGCGCATCGAGTGGAAAATGTTTCGCTTGAACGCGGGCGGCGCGAGGTCGGTGAACTGCTTCATCGCCAGGAACATCGCCTGGTCCTGCGAGGTCCAGTCCGTCTCGCGCTTCTGCATGAAGTTCGCGATCGAGGGAAACGCGTGGTTGTTCACCGTGGTCTCGATGTGGAACACGCGCACGGTGTCCTCGATGAGCTGACCCTGCCGGATGCACGAGTGGTGGAGCGCCGAGTCGGGCGGGTTCATGTAAGAGCGCGAGCCGAGCAGCGTCTTGACGTTGTGGTGGGCGCGGATGCCGCGATAGGAGGCCAGGCCGGTTGCCATCGATTTGTGCCCGCCATCCATCGGGACGAGCGTGAGGTTCACGTAGACCACGAGGTCGGACTCCGCCGCGCGGCGGTTCAGGGTGACCTCCTCGCCTTCCGCCGTCTTGCCGATGTAGACGTTGTTCTCGGGGTCCTCGCCGTCGTGCTGGTACAGGCGGTCTGGCCAGAACGTGCTGAAGATCCGCTCGCCGACGATGTGGCGGACCTCGTCCTCCGTCATGCGGCGGTGCAGCCCCAGCGCGGCGATGATGTGCAGGTCGTCGATGCCCACCTCGGCCGCCATGTCGATGACCTCCTCCATCACCAGCTGGCGCACGTCGGGCGCGGCCATCGGCGGCAGCGGAAGGGAGAGGTCGTCGAAGGCGATGGTGAGCTTCATCCCGGGCCGGAGCAGCGAGCGCAGCGGGTCGTCCTCGAGCGGCCGCGCCAGCGCGCGCTTGATGGCGCGCTCCGGGTGCGCGATCGGATCGAGCGGGTCCGGCGGGTACACGATGCGCGAGCCGAGGGGAAGGCGTTCGAGCCGGACGCCCTCACCGAAGTGGAACAGCACGGGAGGCGTGTTGCGGTCGACCTCGATCACCGCACCGGGACGAGCAGCCATCAGGCCCTTAATCCTCGCAGGTCGAATGCGACCTTCACGGCGCCAAGCCGGCCGGCGGCCATCGCGTACGCGATCGCATCGCGATAATCGCCGAGGCCGAACAGCGGCCCCGTCAGCTCCTCGAGCCGCAGCGACGGAGCCGCCTCCAGCGCCAGCTCGAACGTCCGCTTGCCCTTGCGCTTCGGCTCGGACCCGTACGCGTATGCGCCCGTCACGTTCAGCTCACGCTGCCAGATCGGGGCCCAGTCGACCTTCTCCTCGCCGGGCATGCCGACGGCCACCACCGTGCCACCTTCGCGCGTGAAACGCACTGCATCGTTCAGGCTGTCGGCCCGGCCGACGCATTCGAAGGTGACGTCCGCGCCTCCCAGCAGAAGCGAGCGACCCATGCTCTCCAGGCGCCGTGCGCCGGTCGCAAACCGCACGCGCTGGAACACCTCTGCGGGCGCCACGACCTGGTCGGCGCCGAGCCGCCGCGCGAGGTCGCGCTGGGTCGGATGCTTCGCAACGGCGATCAGCCGCTTCGGCGGCGTGAAGGCGCGAACCGCGGCGACCGTCAGCAGGCCGATCGTGCCCGCGCCCATGACGACGACGATGTCGTCTTTGGTCGCGCCCCCGCGCAGAGCCGCGTGCACGCAGCACGCCAGCGGCTCGATCAGCACCGCCGCCTCGTCCGTCAAAGTCTCGGGCACCGGGTGGACCTGGCTCGGGTGCGCGACCAGCAACTCGCCCCATCCCCCGCCCGTGCCGGCGCAGTAGCCGGTCTGCAGGCCGACCTCGATCGGCCCTTCGGTCACGTTGTAGCACAGGCCCGGGCGGCCCTCGGCGCACCGCGGGCAAGGGGGGTCGATGCCGCGAACCTTGCATCCCAGGGCGGGCTCGACCACGACCCGCGTGCCGTCCTCCAGCTCGCCGACGACCTCGTGGCCGGGTACGAACGGATAGCTCGTCAGCGGGTCGAGGTAAAGCGATACGTGGCCACCGATCGCCGCGAGGTCCGAACCGCAGATCCCGCTCACCCGAGGCAGCACCCGCATCCAGTCGCGGGCCGGAAGCTCCGGCTCCGGAACGTCGCCAAGCTTCAGCATGGAGAGCGCGCTCGTGGCCACGTCGGGGCGTCCGCCGGCGGCCTTCACGACGGCAAACGCGGGAATCGAGCGGACGTACTGCAGCGCTAGCACGGGCTCACGCCGTGGCCGCATCCATGTCGACCGCCGGGAGAGAATCGCCCGATCACCGGCGCACTGCCTCCAGGTACTCGGAAGACCGCGGGTCCGGCATGGGCAGACGCCAGTTCCCCGGCGCCATCCGCCACCGCTCCACCCGCCAGCCGCGCTGCCCGGCCACCTGCGAGAGCCTCGCATCCGGGTTGACCGCGACAGGCGTTCCGACGAGCTCCAGCATCGGCAGGTCGGAGAGCGAGTCCGCGTACGCGAAGCTCTCCGCCAGCACGATCCCGTTGCGCGTCGCGTACTCCTCGAGCAGCGCACCGCGAGCCTCGCCCGCGGGCGGCGGCGACTGCAGGTCGCCGGTCAGCCGGCCGTCCTTGACCAGGAGGTGGGCGCAGTCCACCTCGACCTCGAGCAGCTCCGCCAGCGGCTCCACGACGACGTCCAGCGCACCCGTCAGCAGCAGCACGCGATGCCCCGCGCGCTTGTGCTCGCGGATCCTGCGAATGCCCTCAGGGTAGATGCGGCGCAGCGTCACTGCGTCCAGCGCCTCGCGACCGAGGCCCTTCATCACCGCGTAATCGAGCCCGTCGTACTCGCGGTAGAAGCTGCGCTGGAACTCGGCGCGCGACCGCCGCTCGAGGCGCAGCCAGCGCGGTGACTCGCGCAGCATCCGGGCCATGAATGCCGGCCATTCCTCCACCGGCTGCGCGCGCAGCCGCATCCACAGGAAGTACTCGACGACGTTGGTCTCCACGAGCGTGCCGTCGACGTCGAAGACGGCGAGCACGTCGGAGCGCCCCGCCCTGCGGTCGATCAGCGCGCGCAGCGTGCCCGACTCCGCTTTCGCCGCGGTCGAACCAGTGGGCTGCCGGCCCTTGCGCGCCGCCGTCTCCGCGCGCGACATGCGCACCACAGTCGGAAAGTGCACGTCCTGGAAGTAGTGGCCCCAGTCGTACAGCGCGGGGTCGAACGGGAACGTCTTGCGCTCGGTCTCGGGCACCTTCTCCCACAGCTCGGTCACGTGGCGCGTGTCGAAGATGCAGTCGACCTCCGTGTACACGCCATAAAGCTGGATGAGGTTGAGGCCGCGGTCGAGCCGCTCCCGCTCCGCGTTCAGGTCGTCCGACAGCTGTGAGACGGTCGCGCCGAGCGGCAGCCGCTCGATCACCCACTGCGCCGCCTGGACTGCGCGCAGCGCCGTGCCGGCGCGTGCGGCCAGCTCCTGCCGCGTCGGGAACGTCCATGAGGGCGTGCCGATCGCCTGGCCGTACCTATCGCGCAGCGGATGCTCGGTGAAGTACTTCGAAGCCTCGTCGGTCATCTGCCGGAAGCGCAGCGGGTTCCGGCCGCCCGAGGCGGCGTGGTAGACGCGCGGCCTGTCGGCCGCCGGCGGGTTTGCGGCCACCGCCAGGACCGTGTTGACGACGAAGTCCGCCGGAATGATGTCGAGCAGCGCGTCCGGCAGGCCGGAGAAGTCACGCAGGATCCCTCGGCCGAACGCCAGGATCAGCGGCTCCGCCATGCGGAAGCCTTCGAGCCATCCGGGGAACGGCTCGCTCAGCGCGCTCTCGATGATCGACGGCCGAACGATGGACAGCGGGATGTCGCCGTGCAGCTCGACCACGGCGTGCTCGGCCATCGCCTTGGTGAACGAGTAGATGTCCGTGAAGCCCATCGAATTCGCGTGCACGCGGCCGCGCTCGACCAGACGATCCTTCACCCAGCGGTCGCGCAGCCGTTCGGTCGCGCGAGCCATGGCCGGCGTGCCGGCCGGACCCATGCGGGATCGTGCCTCCCGCCGCAGCTTCTCCAGCACCTCCGGGCGGCGCGACTCCTCCTCCACCGGGCCGCGCAGGGACGCGAGCACCGCGGCCTCGTGCCGCCAGTTCAGTCCAGGGTCGAGAGGCGGTTCCTCGCGGACGAGCCCGCGCAGCATGCCGCCCACGTACGCCGTCGACACGTGCACGAGGTGAGGCCGCGAGCCGGTCGCCTTCAGCGCCTCGACCATGCGAGCCGCGCCCAGCAGGTTCGTCTGCGCCGACAGGTCAGCCGGGTTGTCGAACTCGACGGCCGCGGCCGAGTGAATGACGATGTCGCACGACCGCAGCCGCTCACGCCCCGCCTCGCTGAGCCCCAGACCGTCCTGGCCGAGGTCGATCTCGACCACGTCGAGCTTCTCTTTCACGAGGCGCGCGAAGCCCTGCTCGCCCCGCTCCTCCTTCAGGCGCTTGAACGCGGGGCTCGAAAGCACCTCGCGTTCGAGACGTTCAGCGGCAGGACGCCTCGCGCTGGAGCGGATCGCAAGGTTGATGCGCGCGACGTCCGGGATCGAACGCAAGCATTTCTCGACGATCGACTTGCCAAGGAACCCTGTGCTGCCGGTGACCAGGATGGTCTTGCCCTTCAGGGCATCGGCAATCACGACCCCCCGATTCTAGTTGTGCGGGGTCAGTCCACCAGTCCGTGCGCCTTCGCGGGAACGTGGACGACCTGCGACCCCGAGGCGTCGGACCAGCCGAGCGAGGTCCTCACGGAAGCCCAGAACCAGTAGTTCTGGGCCCAACCGCCCGAGAAGACGGCGGACCCGCTGCCGTTGGGCGCGCCCCACTCCCGCATGGTGCCGTCCTGGGTGACGTAGTAGATCGTGAAGGCCGTGCCGGCGCCCGGGCTCGACCACGAGACGTCGATCGTCGTGGGATCGTCCACCCTTCGCACCGCGCTGAGGGTGACGTGCGGCATCGCGATGCTGGCGAACCGCGGCGAACCCGTGAGCCACAGGTCGCCGGCGTCCTTCGAGTACGGGTCCGCGCCCGGGCCGCTCCAGCCGTACGGGTCGACCGGCCCCGCGCCGTTGATGTGGTAGACGCCGAAGTGCAGGTGCGGACCGGTCGCGGTGCCGGTCATGCCCGAGATGGCGATCATCTCGCCGCGGCTCACGTACTGGCCTTTCGAGACCAGGATCTTCGAGAGGTGGCCGTAAAACGTCATCAAACCGTTGCCGTGGTCGATCTCGACCGTCATGCCGGAAAGGCAGGTGTGGCAGCCCGGGACCAGCCAGTTGGCCAGCATGACGCGACCGGCCCCCGCCGCCGCGACCGGCTCGTAGTTCAAGCCGTAGTCGTAGCCGTCGTGACCAGCGTAGTAGAGGTAGTCGTGCAGGCCCGGCGTCTGCGCGTAGCCGGCGCTGAAGCCGGGATCGGGTCCGCCGACCTTCGCCGACGCGATGGCGCCGTCGTAGCGGCAGATGTCGTTGTGGGTCGTGTAGTTCGGACCGCAGTGGTCGAAGATCGAGGTGATGTAGTGCGGGCCCATGAACGGCAGCGTCAGGAACGCACCGGGCGCAGGCGCCTCGCCCGTATTGCCGTACCCGGCTTCGATCGGACCATAGGTGACCTGGCTCGGATAGCTCCACCGCGTGTACCTGGCCTGCTTCTGGCCAGGCGCGACGGCGTTGGCAGCCTGTGCCGGGACTGCGCAGACGATCAGGACGCCCAGTGTGAGGAGGAGTGCAAACAGCCGCATGATCGGTTGAGGAACGACGCTGACTGTAGGAGAGCGGTCCATGCGGCTTGCCCGGCTTTTGGTTAAGTTTCGCAAATGACCGCTGGAACCGGAAGGTCCGTGCGCGTTTTGAGCCAGGGCCGGGCAGCGGTGTTCGAGGAGCCGGTCGGGCCCGCGGGCGTCCACGTTCGGGAGCGAGCGGAGACGGCCCCGGAGCCCGGCATGGTCGCCATCGAGATGCGGGCCGCTTCGATCAACCATCTCGACCTGTGGCTCGCCCACGGGGCGCAGCGTGTCGAGCCGCCTCGAGTCATCGCCGCGGACGGGGCGGGCGTCGTGCGCGAGTCCGCCGACCCGCGGTGGAAGACCGGCGACGAGGTCGTGGTCTTCCCCACCCTCTGCTGCTGGGAATGTGAGTGGTGCCGGGCCGGCCAGAACGTCAGGTGCGCCAAGTTCGGCGTCCTCGGTGAACACTCCGACGGCGCGGCATGCGAGCTGCTCCACGTCGACGCCCGCGCCGCCTTCCCCAAGCCGAAGCGGCTCAGCTGGGAGGAGGCCGCCGCCTTCCCGCTGACGTTCCTGACAGCGTGGCGCATGCTCACGACGCGTGCCCGCCTCCGGGCCGGGGAGACCGTGCTCGTGGTGGGCGCAGGCGCCGGCGTCGCCGTCGCCGCGATCAGCATCGCCCGGCACCTCGGCGCCCGCGTTTTCGCCACCAGCCGCTCCGAGCAGAAGCGGCGGCGGGCGATCGAGCTGGGTTGCGAAGCGGTGTTCGAATCGACGGACTTCGGCAAGGCCGCGAAACAGGCGGCGGGCGAGGGCGTGGACGTGGTGTTCGAGCACGTCGGCCCCGCCACGCTCGCCGAATCGATGCGTTGCCTCGCCATGGGAGGACGCATCGTCACGTGCGGGTCGACCTCGGGCGTGAAGGCCGAGCTGATGATGCCACGCCTTTTCTGGGGCCAGCTCGACCTGCTCGGCTCGACGATGGGCAACGTGGACGAGTTCGAGGCCGTCCTTTCCGCGATCGACCACGGCCTCAGGCCGGTGGTCGACAGCGTCTATGCGTTGGACGACGTGCAGGCCGCGCTCACGCGACTCGACGCGGCGGAACAGTTCGGAAAGGTCGTATTGAGAATTTCGGAGGGAAGCTGATGAAGGGGTTCAGGGCGTTCCTGCTGCGGGGCAACGTGGTCGACCTGGCGGTCGGCGTCGTCATCGGCGTCGCTTTCGGTGCCATCGTGACGGCATTCGTCAAAGACCTGGTCACACCGCTCATTGCCGCCATCGGCGGCCAGCCGAACTTCAGCGAGCTCTATTTCACCGTGAACAACAGCAAGTTCCTGTACGGCGACTTCGTCAACGCGATCGTCTCGTTCCTCATCATCGCGGCGGTCGTCTATTTCTTCGTGGTGACCCCCTACACCGCGCTTGTGTCGCGGTCGCGCAAGGAGCCGCCGGCGGACCCGACCACGAAGAAGTGCACGGAGTGCATGAGCGAGATTCCGATCGGCGCCAAGCGCTGCGCTTTCTGCACGGAGCCGCAGCCCGTCTAGCCGCTAAGGCCTCCGCCGGAGCGCCTTCGCCAGGGCGCCGATTCGTGAGGGCCCCAGGACAAGAAGCGCGAGAGCGGCGACCAGGACCACCAGGCTGCTCACCCCGACGATCCAGCTGTCGGCAAGCTCGCCCGCGACCAGGCATACGACCATGCCGGGGATCGCCAGAAGAGCGGCGAGGCGGCCGCGCATGGACTCGCGGGGGATCTCCCCGTCGGGCCCCGCACCGCTGCGCGCCATCGCGAGGTCTTTGGCAAGCTCCCAGAGCGGAAATGACACCTCGCTAAGCCCTCGCGCGCATCTTCCCATGTAACGACACGGGCACGGCCCACAATTTGGCCGCCGTCTCATGGCTCAGGGTGATCTCCCGCCCGGCAACGCTCACGCGGACCGTCCTGCCGACCTCGTCCACCTCCACCACGTCCAGCTCCCGGCCGGGCGTCAGGTCACGCTGGTGAAGGTACGCCAGCAGCCGTGGCGCCTCCCGCTCGGCCACCTCGGAGACACGTGTCACGGACGCGCGCGCCCCTGCCTTCAGGACCGAAAGCCGCACCTCGGCACGCGACGCCTCGGAGCGGCCTGGGATCGGGTTGCCGTGGGGGCATGTCGACGGCCGTCCGAGCGCTTCGTACAGGCGGCGCTCCACCGTTTCGGACACGGCGTGCTCCAGGCGCGCCGCCTCCTCGTCGGCGCTGACCCAGTCGAGGCCAAGGACGTCGGTCAGCCAGCGCTCCATGATCCTGTGCCGCCGCACGATCGACTCCGCGGCGCCCATGCCTCGCTTCGTGAGCTCGATCTCTTTGCGGCCGTTCATGCGAACCAGGCCGTCGCGGACCATCCGGCGAAGCGCGACCGTCACAGTGGGCCGGCTCACGCCCAGCCAGTCCGCGAGCCGGGCGCTCCGCAGCGTCTCCTGTTCCGCCCACATGTAGTAGATCGCCTCGAGGTATCGCGAGACGACTTCGGAAGGCTCCGCCCGACCGCCGTTAGACTCATCTAACTTCATCTTTTGTGCGTACTAATCGCATGAGTCAAGCATGAGCCAGGCCTCGGCCGTGGCGTTGGGGGCGATCGCCGGGGCGACCGTGTTCATCGGCCTGCCCATCGCGCGCGTGCGCGGCCTGCCAAAGGGCGTCCAGGGCTTCCTCACCGCTTTCGCCACGGGCATCCTCGTCTTTCTGCTCTGGGACATCCTGAGCCACGCGGGCGGTCCCGTCGAGGGGGCGCTCGAGCAGGGCCGGCACGGCGCGTTCGCGGCGATGGCCGCGATCTTCGCAGTCGGGGTGGCAGCCGGGCTCCTGGGTCTCGTGTACTTCAACCGCGCGATCTTCGGCAGGATCCGCCACGGCGCGCAGGCGCCGAGCGCGCAGTCCCTCTCCCTGGCCATCGCCACCGGCCTTGGCCTGCACAACCTTTCCGAGGGCCTCGCCATCGGCGAGTCGGCCCACGTGGGCGCGATCGCGTTCACCGGCGTGCTCGCCGTCGGCTTCGCGCTGCACAACATCACCGAGGGCTTCGGCATCGCGGCGCCGATGACGACAGACGCCAAGCCTGCGCCGTGGAGGATGCTCGGCCTCGCCGGGCTCATCGGCGGCGGCCCCACTTTCATCGGCACCTGGATCGGCTACCTCGCCAGCTCGGAGTACTTCTCCGTCGCCTTCCTGGCGCTGGCCGCGGGAGCGCTTCTCTACGTGCTCAACGAGCTGTTCAACCTGGGCCGGCGCATCAGCTCCCCGCCGGCGTTCGCCTGGGGCCTGCTGCTCGGCTTCCTCACCGCCTATGCGACCGACCTCTTCCTCACCGCGGCCACGGTATGACCTTTCAGCCGCTCAGCTGACGAGGTCGAACGTCTCGGGCTGGGGGTCGAAATCCTGCCAGTCGGGGTAGCGCCAGCGGAACAGCCTTTCCTGGGCCTCGAAAAGACCGTCGAGCGCTTCCTGGACCCCGCTCGTGTCGCGCAGCGCCTCCCGCACTTCGCGGGGCATCCGGCCGCCGAGCTCCCGCAGCTCGGCGCGGAGCTTCGGTGGGATGGTCTTGACGCCATCCCGGTTCATCTCCTCCAGCGCCCAGAGCACGCGGTCGGTGGCCTTGAGGCTGCGGTAGAAGGCGTAGCGACGCCTGTTCGCCCTGCGTACCGCCTTCTCCTGCTCCTCGATCCGGCTGCTCGTTCGATCGATCATGAGCTACTTTTTCAAGCTTACCGGCTCCCATGACGCCGAACGACCTGACCGCCCGCATCGAACGCCTGTTCAAGCCCATCGACGCCTGGGGCGAATTCCGGCCGGGATCGCGCCATGCCGCGGTGGCCTTCATCCTCTACGCCGAGGCCGGCCGCTGGACGGTGCCGTTCGTCCGGCGCCGGGCCGACCTGCGCGACCACCCGGGCCAGGTCGCCCTGCCGGGCGGCGGCGTGAAAGCCGGAGAGTCCGCCTGGGAGGCGGCCGAGCGCGAGGTCATGGAGGAGATCGGCGTGCCGGTTGGGCGCCTCCGGCCGCTCGGCGCAGGCGAGACGATCTACACGTCGATCTCCAACTTCTGCGTCGTGCCGTTCATCGCGTATCTGCCCGAGCCCGTCGAGCCTTTCGTGCACGACCAGGCTGAGCTCGAGGGCGTGATCTCGATCCCGCTGGAGCGGCTGCTCGACGACACCGCCTGGTCCGTTTCCGCCGAGCCGTGGCGCTTTCGGTACCTCGCCCACGAGGAGACGGTCGTGTGGGGGCTCACGGAGCGGATCGTGGCGGGGCTCACGCCCCGGCTCAGAGAAGCGCTCGGCGAAGATCGAACGACGGGTCTTCCAGCTGCGCCCTCGTGACCGCCGCGCGCTTCTCCATGAGCCGCCGAGAGCGGGCCACGGTGTGGTGGTCGTCCACGCCGGCCGCAGCGACAGGCTCCCCGCCCGCCAGGTAGAACACCGTGAACGGAGGACGTCCGAGGACGCCGCGGACGGCGATCTCGTCCCACGGCAGGCCGGCGCCGGCGTACTGGATGTTGAGACCGTGCTGGTCGGACCAGAACCAGGGCACCTCGTCGTAAGGCTCGGCCGCGCCCGCCATGGCGCGCCCGACCGCAAAGCCCTGCCGCTGCGCAGCCTGGAAGTGCTCGACCCTGACCGGGCGCAGGTAGCGAAGGCTCTCGAAGCGCGTGACGTCCCCCGCGGCAAAGACTCCCGGCGCCGACGTCCTGCCGCTCGCGTCGACCAGCACGCCGCGGTCCGTCGCGAGACCCGCCCTCTCAGCCAGCGCGGTGTTGGGGATCGAGCCGGCGCCCACGAGGACAGGTACTTTCAGCCGCGGAAGCGCCTGCACCCCGAGTTGCAGCTCGACTCCGTGCTCGCGATGGACGGCTGCCAGGTAGGCGCCGAGCTCGGCCCCGAGCACCCGGAGCAGCGGCTGGTCGAGCATCTCGAACACCCGGACGGCGCAGCCACGCGCGACCGCGGCCGCCGCCACCTCGCAGCCGATGAACCCGGCACCCACGACCTCCAGCGCGCCGCCCGGCTTCAGCACCGAGTCGAGCGCCCGGGCGTCGCCAAGCTCACGCAGGTACATCGCGTGCGGGAGATCCGGGAGCCGGCGCGCAGACGACCCTGTCGCCACGCAGAGCAGGTCCCACCCGATGCGCCGCCCCGATGCCAGCTCCACCGCGCGGTGCTCGAGCCCGAGGTCGGCGACGGGCTCGCCGAGGACGAGGTCGACGTCGAGCTCGCCGTACTGGGCGGGAGGACGCAGCGCCATCTCGTCTTCCGCCACGGTGCCGAGCAGAAAGCCCTTGGACAGGTGCGGCCGCTCATACGGCGCCACCGGCTCGGCGCCGACCAGCTTGATCGCGCCCCGGAAACCGGCGCTGCGCAGCCCGGCGGCGACCGCGTCGCCGGCGGGGCCGGCGCCGACGATGACTACCTGGGGCGTTGCAGGTCGCGCAGCTCGCGCAAAGACCAGTACAGGAAGCCGCCGAGCACGACCACCGCGAACGAGTAGGCGATCACGAGGTAAACGGTGCCCGGCAGCGAGTCGACGTTCACCGCGCCGTCTCCGTCCCGCCCTCGGGCGCCCGCGCCGGCACGACCGTGACCGGCTCCGCGACCAGGGACCGCTCGTCGCGCAGCGTCTCGATCCGGTAGCGGATCGCGATCATCGTGGCGGCCAGGGCGAGCGTGCACACCATCGTGAAGAGGAATGTGCCCAGCATCTGGGCCGGCAGCGCGTCGTTCACGATGATCGGCCCGGGGTGTTGCGTGCGCCACCAGGTGACGCTGAAGTGCACGACCGGCACGTCAACGAAGCCGAATATGCCCACCACCGCGGCAAGGCGCGCGCCCTGGCGGCCGGGCTCCGCCAATCGCCGCACCAGCAGGTAGCCGGCGTAGACGATCCAGAGCACGAGCGTCGAGGTGAGGCGCGCGTCCCAGGTCCAGAACGTGCCCCAGATCGGCTTCGCCCACAGCATTCCCATCACCAGCGTCACCGTCGTGAACACGACGCCCGCCAGCGCGCCGGCGCGCGCGAACCGGTCCGCCACGAGGCTCTCGCTGCGCAGGTAGACGATCCCCCCGACCAGCACGACGGCAAAGCAGCCGTACGCCGCGATGGCGGAGCTCACGTGGAGGTAGAAGATGCGCTGCACGTCGCCCTGCAGCGCGTCGGTCGGCGCATAGAAGAAGATCGCGGCCGCGGCCGCGAGCATCAGGGCGACCGCGCCGAGCGCTGCCTTCTCCTGGCTATTCATCCAGCACGAACCTCGCGCCGAGTGAGGTGAGCACGACGAAGAGTATGTCCAAATCCAGCAGCAGCCCCATCGCCTGATCGTAGCTGCCGGGCAGTCCCATGGCCGACTGCACGGCCTGGCCGCCCGCGACGATGAATGGGATCCACAACGGCAGGGTGAGCAGCGGGAGGAGGACCTCTCGCGCGCGGACCCGGGCGACGAGCGCCGCGAACATGCAGCCGAGCGCGGCCATGCCGACGGTGGCAAGCAGCACCGCGAACACGACCTGTGCCGAAACGGCCGCGCCGAACAAGAGCGCGAGCGCGGGAAGCATCACCGCCTCGCACACGACGAGCAGGGCGGTCGCGGCCAGCGCCTTGCCCGCGAAGATCGCGACGGGTGACGCGGACGTCATCAGCATGGCCTCGAGCGAGGATTGCTCCCGCTCGGCCGCGAACGTACGGCCGAACGCGACAAGACCCGCGAACACGAGCGCAAACCACAGCACGCCAGGCGTGATCGAGCTCACGTTGCGCGAGTCGATCGCGAAGCCGAAGTTCGCGATGACCAGCGCGAGCACGATGAACTGCGCCAGTGCGGGCACCATCTCGCGTGTCCGCCACTCGGAGCGGAGGTCCTTGCGCGCCACCGCCAGCGCGACCTGGATGTTCCTCACCGCACCACGCGCAGCCTTGTCGCCGTTCCGGTCGACCGGCCGTGCCGCAGCACGAGGGTCCGGGGGCACAGCCGGTTCGCGAGCGCATGGTCGTGGGTGGACATGACGACGGTGCGGTCCTTCATCACGGCCCCGAGAAGGTCCGCCACATCCGCGCCGAGGCTCGCGTCCGGCTCGTCCAGGACCAGCAGCCGCGGCTTGTGCAGGATGGCGCGCGCCAGCGCCAGGCGCTGCTGCATGCCGCGCGACAGCTCGGCGGCAGTCCGGCGTCCCGAGGCGGCGAGCCCGACCACCTCCAGCGCGTCGTGCGCCTCCTCGCGTCCCACCCCCGACAGGTCACAGAAGAACTCGAGGTTCTCGAGCGCGGAGAGCGCGGGGTAGAGCCCCGGCGCGTGGCCCAGGTAGCCGATGTACCGCCTCAGCCGCCTCCGTTCGCGCAGAGCGTCACGCCCCGCGATGAGCAGGCTGCCCGCGGTCGGGCGCAGAGCCGTCGCGATGATCCGCAAGAGCGTCGTCTTGCCCGCTCCGTTGTCGCCCAGCACCGCCAGGTGCTCGCCCTCGTCGAGCACCAGGTCGACCGAATCGAGAGCGAGCTCGGAACCGAATCGATGTGTCAGGCCGTTCGCGACAACCACGCTCATGCGCGTCTACTCCGGCTCGCGGGTCTCTTCGGGCGGCGTCTTGAGCAGCGGCCACAGCACGAAGGGTCCGGCGAGGAACAGGAGCAGCGTCGCCACGACGATCGCCATGCGCCGCCTAAGCCGAGAGAGCTGCCGGGACGCGCCGCCGCACGGGCGCCGTCGCCAGGCTCCTCTCTCCGGCATTGCCGAGCACCACGCCGAGGATGATGATCGCTCCGCCGGCCCAGATCCAGCTCACGAGCGGGTTGACGAACACCTGGAAAGAGGCCAAGCCGTCGGAGCCCGTCGCGGCGAGGACGACGTACACGTCGGCGAGCGGCGTGGTGGAGATCGCGACGTGAGTCAGGGCCTGGCCGCCGAGCCCCGCGTAGGTCGCCCGCGAAGGTTCGAGCGTCTGGCTTCCGAAGCGCATGGCCGCGACGTACTCCGTGTGGTCGGCCAGCTGGTGCTGCTGTGAGCCCTCGTACGTCAGCGTGTAGCCGGACACGGTTACCGACTGTCCCGGCGCCAGCGTGACCTGGCGTTCCTGCTGCCAGATGTGCGAGGCGGCGATCCCTGTCGCGACGATGACCAGTCCGATGTGGGCGAGGTATGCGCCGTAGCGGCGCCGCCTTCGCACGGCCAGGCGCCACGGCCGGGGCTTGAGGAGCGCGCGCCCGTACTCGGTGAAGCAGGTCGCGAGCGCGGCGGCCGCGATCGGGATCGCGATGAGCGCCGCCACGTCGCGCACCCCGGCGGCGAGCATCACGCACAGGGCGGCCGCGCCTGCCGCCGCCGGCCAGCGCAGCGGGCGGATCGCCGCAAGCCCGGCCCGCCGCCACGGCAGGAGAGGGCCGACCGCCAGCAGGGCGAGCAGCACGGCAAACAGCGGGCCCGCGGCACGCTCGTAGTACGGCGCGCCCACGACGCGCTCGCCGCCGAGCATGCCGGACACCAGGGGAAGCACGGTGCCCCACATCACGACCGCGACCACGGCGATCAGCAGCAGGTTCTGCAGCACGAATGCTCCTTCGCGCGACACCGCGGGCGCTGCCGAGGCGGACGAACCGAGCCGGTTCGCTCGCGCGGCGAGCAGCACGACGGAGAAGATGATGCAGGTCGCCAGAAACGCGAGGAACCACGGGCCGATCGCGCTGATCGCGAAGGTGTGGACCGACGGCACGATCCCGCTGCGCACGATGAACGTGCCGAAGACGACGAGAAGGAAAGCGGTGATCACAAGCGCGAAGTTCCACGTCTTCATGCGTCCGCGCCTTTCCTGGACCTGCGACGAGTGCAGGTAGGCGGTGGTCGCGAGCCAAGGCATCAGGGCAACGTTCTCGACCGGATCCCAGCCCCAGTACCCGCCCCAGCCGAG
>Ga0070741_10011172_pt1 | contig 16651 bp, 17 predicted proteins | sample Coa_R1_4_FD_66440 | JGI IMG/M metagenome (GOLD analysis project Ga0070741, IMG submission 66440) | Surface soil microbial communities from Centralia Pennsylvania, which are recovering from an underground coalmine fire - Coalmine... | ecosystem: Environmental > Terrestrial > Soil > Unclassified ...
CATCCTCAATTTGATTTTAGTGTCGCTCTTTCTCGCTTTGAACGAAATGCTTGGGTGAGCGCCAAGCCTCTGTTGACCTCTTCTTCCATCGAGCAGGGCCTCAGCCGTGGTTCCCACGCTGAGGCTCTTTTCATGAGACACAGGTGCGGGGCATAACACGGCGCTGGAATCTCCCCGCGAAAGACAAACCCGCGGGGTCAATGGAGCAGGACAACATGAAATCAAGACTCGGGCGTATACTGGTTACCCTTCTGGTGTTTGGCTCGACTTTGGCTTTCGCCGGCCAGGCGTCTGCGCAACAGCGGACCAAGGTCGGGACCCTGCGGTGCGGCCTCGCGCCGGCGGTCGGCCTCATCGTGGTGGAGAAGCAGAGACTCTCGTGCATGTATACGCCGGACGGACCTTGGCCGCCGGAACGCTACTTCGGCAGCATCACGACCGTCGGTGTTGATCTCGGCTTCAGCCGCGGCGGACGGATGGCCTGGGCCGTGCTTGCGCCGGTTGCCGGCCCTATTCGAGGCGGACTCGCCGGCGCCTATGTCGGCGTCAGCGCAGATGCGGCAGTCGGCGTCGGACTTGGCGCCAATGCCCTCGTCGGTGGCTCGGGCCGCTCGTTCGCGCTGCAGCCTGTGTCGGTGGAAGCGAACACCGGCCTCGACATCACGGCCGGCGTGTCGAAACTGCGTCTGCGCTACGCGCCGTAAGGTTCCGAGCTTCCGGCGACGAGCGACGACTGGTCCCGCACCGTCATTCCGGACGACGCGAAGCGGCGACCCGGAATCTCGAGATTCCGGGTTCGATGCTCACGCATCGCCCCGGAATGACGAAACAAAAAAGGCCGCCCGGTTTCCCGAGCGGCCTTCCTGTCTTACGGTAGCCTCACATTTAAACGGGCGATCTCAGGACGTCGTATCCCGGGGGCCTATCTCCCGGCCTCATCCTGATCGGAAGCCGCTGCTTATCGGGTCAGTCGCGATCTGATGTCCGATCCGTTCGCGGTGGTTTCCCATCTCCGTAAGATGACCCTAGTAAGCCATCGCCCTCCGCGTGGCGCAATGGCGCTGTCTTCGGTGTCCCCGTTGATCCCGTTGTTCACAGGCACGCGGGCGCTGCACTATCGCATTTCAATAACTTATTTGCGCAGCAGCGGACGAACAATGCGATCGAGCTCTGCGAATGACGTGACCACATGATCGGCGCCGGCGTCTCTCAGGCGCACATCAAAGCCGGGCTGAATATGGCCGGCTGCGGTGAAGCCGATAGCGTTCGCGCCCGCCGCACGCGCGGCGGTGATGCCGCCCACGCTGTCCTCGATCACGATGCAATCGGCAGGCCTCACGCCGATCTGCTTCGCCGCGTGAAGAAAGATATCGGGATACGGCTTGCCGCGCGCGACATTGGAGGCGCTGAATACGCGTCCCTCGAACAGGCTCGCCATGTCGAGGACTTCAAGACTTAGACGCAAACGCTCCGGCGACGACGACGAGGCGATGCAATTCGGCAAGCTGCGCCAAGCCTCGACGAATTCGCGCGCGCCGTCGACCGGTTTCAAGCGTGCGCGGAAAGCATCGAAAGTGCGCTGCTGATAGTGATCGGTAAAGTCCGCCGGCAGCGTGCGGCCGATCACGCGCTCGATGGTCTCGATCACCTCAGTGAGGCGCTTGCCCATATAGGTGGAGTAAGCGTCGTCGAGGCTCGTCGGCACGCCGAGTTCGGTGACGATCTCGGCGATCACGGAATTGGACAACACCTCGCTGTCGGCGAGGACGCCGTCGAAGTCATAGATAATGGCGCGGTGAAACGCGTTCAGCTTCCGGGAGTCCACGGCTGGTAGTCGCCGGTCGCCTTGGGCCGGCGGCCGCTCGCCAGCGTCGAGCCGGACGGGCGATAGGCGCCTGGCGTGCCGGTCATGTTCGGCACATGCGGCTTTTCCCATTCGCGCGGCGTGTAGTTTTCTTCCGTCGGCGGCACGTCGACGGTGTGATGCAGCCAGCCGTGCCAGGACGGCGGCACGCGGCTCGCCTCGGCATAGCCGTTATAGATCACCCAGCGGCGCTCGATGCCGAGCGTCGGATCGATCTGTCGACCCTTGGTGCGATAGTAGCGGTTGCCCTGCTCGTCTTCGCCGACCAGTTCACCGAACCTATAGGTCCAGAGTTGGGTGCCGAAGGTCTGGCCGTTCCACCAGGTGAATATCTTGAGCAGGAATTGCTTCATAACGAGAAGGCCGTTTTCGCTGGAGATTGAAGGCTCTGATGCCACTGGCGGGTCGAATTGTCCAGCGAAGGGAGGGACAAAAGGCCGTGCGGAACGTCAGGATTGCGTCGCGAGCGCAACGCCCGCGAGCGTGAATACAAGGGCCGCGATCTGGCCAATGCCGAGCGGTTCATGCAGGGCGAATGCCGACGTCACAACGCCGATGACCGGCACCGCCATGGTGCCGATCGCCGCCACCGAGGCCGGCAGCCGCGCCAGCGCCGCAAACCAGGCGACGTAGGCGACGCAGAACTGGCCGACGGTCGAATAACCGAACAGCAGCCAGCCGTTGGCGGTCAATCCGGCGAAATCCGACTTGTCGATCAGAAAGCCGGTGATCGCGATCGGAAGACATCCGATGCCGATCTGCCAGGCCGCGGAGGAGACCGGCGGCAGATGCAATGGCCATTTCTTGGCGAGCACCGTGCCCAGCGCAAAGCCGAGCGCGCCGCCCAGCGCCATGAAGATTCCCGGCAGTTTTGACAGGCTCGCCGCAAAACCGTGGGCGCCGAGAATGGCGGCGAGGCCCGCAAAGGCCATGAGCAGCGCCAGCACGCGGAGGAGATTCGGCCGCTCGCCGAGGATCGGCCACGCCAGCAGCGAGGCCCAGACTGGCATGGTGTAGGCGACCAGCGTCGCCTCGCTCGCCGGAAGATAGACCAGCGCAAAGCCCATCAGCACCATCCAGCAGCCGACATTGAGGATCGCGGCCATCACCAGCCGGCCCCAATAGGCGCGCGGCACCCTCAAGCTCTGGCGCCACACGAGCGCGAGAATCGCCAGCAGGATCGCGCCGAGCACCCCGGTCGTGCCACGCAAGGTCAGCGGCGGCAGGTAGCCGATCAGGAATTTGGTCACGGGCCAGTTGAATCCCCACCCCACGGAGGTGATGGCGAGGAAGGCGAGCCCGGCGGGCCCGATGCGCGTCTTCGCGCCCGGCTGGTTCGGAGGTGTCATGGAGATTAAGTCGAATGGGGCGGTCGAGAATCGACAGCCACTTTGACCCCGATCAGACGCCAAAACCATGGTCAGGACCGTATGGCTGACCGGCCTCTCGGCGCCGAGTTCCCGTAGCCTTACGTGAGTCTCTCCAAGGCAAGCGGGACCCCACAAAAATACTTCGCCTGTGAACAGCGGGAGGAAGCGCAGCCGAGGTTCCCGATCACAAATTTTTTCCCTTGGGAATCCTTCAGGACTCACTGATACTTGGCCCGATCAGGCGCGGCTTTCGGTCCCTGGTTTTCCCCGTTTCCCACCATATTTAGTATTTGATTCAGGAACTCGCACTACTCCTTGACGTGCGCGTTGGAGTCGTCCTAGCCTCTTCCTGTTCGGCGCGAGTGTGTTTGGGTCCCGCCGGTCGCTCCCTAAAGGGTTCCAAAATAACCACTCCGCCTGGCCGGTTGAGGCAGCGGATGAGGGCTGTTTTGTCCCTCCTCCAAGGACTGAGAAGGACCTTTCGAGCGTGCGAAAACAACAGGCCGACCTAGGGCCGAAAGAGTGAGTTTGGGGCGTTGAGTACATGGATTTGAAGCGGCGCTGGGGAGCTCCGCTTTGAGGCCATGCACCGGCCAGCCGCGGTGATGGGACCGCGGTTGAACCGTCAGAGAACAAGGGCCGGGTCCACCGGCTCGTAAACGTGCGAACTTTAAGGCCACCTTTTCGAAGGTGGTTCGGAGGGATCGCTTCAGTCAATAAAACCCGGCAGCCGCGGCGGCGGCCGGCAAAAAGGAACGGGGCACGACCATGCGAATCGAACGGCGCCACACAAAAACGGGCCAGTCACCCTACGCACAGATTGATTTCAGATTGACGACATCTGAGATCCGCAATCCCGATGGCTCGGTGGTCTTCCGCCTCGAAAACGTCGAGGTGCCCGAATTCTGGTCTCAAGTTGCGTCCGACGTTCTGGCGCAGAAGTATTTCCGCAAGGCGGGCGTTGCTGCGCGCCTGAAGAGGATCGAGGAAGAGACCGTTCCCTCCTGGCTGTGGCGTTCGGTGCCGGACACCGAGGCACTGGCTTTGCTGCCGGAGAATGAGCGCTATGTCAGCGAACTCTCGGCCAAGCAAGTGTTCGATCGCCTTGCCGGCTGCTGGACCTATTGGGGCTGGAAGGGCGGCTATTTCTCATCGGAAGAAGACGCCTCCGCCTTCTATGACGAATTGCGCTTCATGCTGGCCAAGCAGATGGTCGCGCCGAACTCGCCGCAATGGTTCAACACCGGTCTGCATTGGGCCTACGGCGTCGATGGCCCCGGCCAGGGCCACTATTACGTCGACTGGAAGACCGGCAAGCTCCACAAGTCGAAGTCGGCCTACGAGCATCCGCAGCCGCACGCCTGCTTCATCCAGGGCATCGAGGACGACCTCGTCAACGAGGGCGGCATCATGGATCTGTGGGTGCGCGAGGCGCGCCTGTTCAAATATGGCTCGGGCACCGGCTCGAACTTCTCGCGCCTGCGCGGTGAAGGCGAACGCCTTTCCGGCGGTGGCCGCTCGTCGGGCCTGATGAGCTTCCTCAAGATCGGCGACCGCGCTGCCGGCGCCATCAAATCAGGAGGCACCACGCGCCGCGCCGCCAAGATGGTCGTGGTCGACGTCGATCACCCCGATATCGAGACCTATATCGACTGGAAGGTGAAGGAAGAGCAGAAGGTCGCAGCCCTCGTCACCGGCTCCAAGATCAACCAGAAGCATCTGAAGGCCGTGATGAAGGCCTGCGTGAACTGCGAAGGTTCAGGCGATGACTGCTTCGATCCCGAAAAGAACCCAGCGCTGCGCCGCGAGATCAAGCTCGCGCGCCGCTCGCTGGTGCCTGACAACTACATCAAGCGCGTGATCCAGTTCGCCAAACAAGGCTACAAGGACATCGCGTTCGACACCTACGACACCGACTGGGATAGCGAAGCCTATCTCACCGTCTCGGGCCAGAACTCCAACAACTCGGTATCGCTGAAGGACGACTTCCTGCGCGCGGTCGAGACCGACGGCGAGTGGAAGCTGATCGGCCGCACCAACAAGAAGGTGACGAAAACGCTGCGCGCCCGCGATCTCTGGGAGAAGATCGGCTACGCCGCCTGGGCGTCGGCCGATCCGGGGCTGCACTTCAACACCACGATGAACGACTGGCACACGTGTAAAGCGTCCGGCGACATCCGCGCGTCCAATCCGTGCTCGGAATACATGTTCCTGGACGACACGGCGTGCAATCTTGCGTCGGCCAACCTGCTGACCTTCTACAACATCGACACCAAGACTTTTGACGTCGGCGCGTATGAGCATCTCTGCCAGCTCTGGACGCTGGTGCTTGAGATCTCGGTGATGATGGCGCAGTTCCCGTCGAAGGCGATCGCCGAACTCTCCTATGAGTTCCGCACGCTGGGGCTCGGCTTTGCCAATATCGGCGGCCTCCTAATGACCATGGGCCTGCCGTATGACTCAAAGGAAGGCCGTTCGCTTTGCGGCGCGCTGACCGCGATCATGACCGGCATCGCCTACAAGACCTCGGCCGAGATGGCCGCGGAACTCGGCACCTTCCCCGGCTACAAGAAAAATGCTGCGCACATGCTGCGCGTCATTCGCAACCATCGCCGCGCTGCACACGGGCATTCAACCGGCTATGAAGCACTTTCTGTCAATCCGGTTCCGCTCGACCACGCCTCCTGCCCGCAAGCCGACCTGATCGCGCATGCGACCAAGGCCTGGGATGACGCGCTGGCGCTCGGCGAAGTGAACGGCTTCCGCAACGCGCAGACCACGGTCGTCGCCCCCACCGGCACCATCGGTCTGGTGATGGATTGCGACACCACCGGCATCGAGCCTGACTTTGCGCTGGTGAAGTTCAAGAAGCTCGCCGGCGGCGGCTACTTCAAGATCATCAACCAGGCGGTGCCCGCCGCGCTGCGCGCGCTCGGCTACCGCGAAAGCGAGATCGCCGAGATCGAGGCCTACGCCGTCGGTCACGGCTCGCTGTCCAATGCGCCGGGCATCAACGCCTCCACGCTGAAGGCCAAGGGTTTTACCGACGAAGCGATCGCAAAGGTCGAGAAAGCCCTGCCGACGGCGTTCGACATCAAGTTCGCCTTCAACAAGTGGACCTTTGGCGAGGACTTCATTCGCGACCAGCTCGGCATCGGGCCGGAAGCGATTGCCGCGCCGAACTTTGATCTCCTCGCCGCGCTCGGTTTCACCAAGCGCGAGATCGAGGCCGCCAACGTGCACATCTGCGGCGCGATGACGGTGGAAGGCGCGCCGCACCTGAAGGCCGAGCACTATCCCGTGTTCGACTGCGCCAATCCCTGCGGCAAGATCGGCAAGCGCTATCTCTCGGTCGAGAGCCACATCCGCATGATGGCGGCATCGCAGCCGTTCATTTCCGGTGCGATCTCAAAGACGATCAACATGCCGAACGACGCCACCGTCGAGGATTGCAAGTCGGCGTATCTGCTCTCCTGGAAACTGGCGCTGAAGGCCAACGCGCTCTACCGCGACGGCTCGAAGCTGTCGCAGCCGCTCAACTCGCAGCTCATCGCCGACGACGAGGACGAGGACGATGCGGTCGAGCAGTTGTTCGACAAGCCGATGGCTGCGCGCGCCACGCAGGTGTCGGAAAAGATCGTCGAGAAGCTGGTCGAGCGCATTGTCGTGATGCGCGAGCGCGAGAAGATGCCGGATCGCCGCAAGGGTTACACCCAGAAGGCGGTGGTCGGCGGACATAAAGTCTATCTCCGAACCGGCGAATATGACGACGGCCGTCTCGGCGAGATCTTCATCGACATGCACAAGGAAGGCGCAGCACTTCGCTCCTTCATCAACAACTTCGCCATCGCGGTTTCGCTCGGCCTGCAATACGGCGTGCCGCTGGAAGAATATGTCGATGCCTTCACCTTCACCCGCTTCGAGCCCGCGGGCCCGGTGCAGGGCAACGACTCGATCAAGTATGCGACCTCGATCCTCGACTATGTCTTCCGCGAGCTCGCGGTGAGCTACATGTCGCGCTTCGATCTCGCCCATGTCGATCCGAACGAAAGCGGCTTCGATGCGCTCGGCAAGGGCGTCGAGGAAGGCAAGGAGCCGGAGGACAACCCGGGTCACCAGCAGGCGACCAAATATGTCTCCAGGGGCCTGACCCGTTCGCGCACCGACAATCTCGTCGTCATGCGCGGCGGCTCGGCTGCGGTCAGCCAAGGCTCGGACTCGGCGCCCTCGGGCGGCTCCAAGGTGACCGCGCTGTCGCCGATGGGCGGCCGCGCCTCCGACGCGCTCGAGGGCGCGGTCGCGCTCAAGCAAGAGACGCAGCACGACCTCTCGCCGACGGAAAAGCTCGAGGCGATGCAGTGGAGCAAGGCTGGCGCAGCGGCAGCCGCCGCGCCCTCCAAGGCCGAGCGTCGCGCCGAAGCAAAAGCCAAAGGCTACGAGGGCGAGATGTGCTCGGAGTGCGGCAACTTCACGCTGGTGCGCAACGGCACCTGCATGAAGTGCGACACCTGCGGAAGCACGACGGGGTGTTCGTGATCGGATCATACTGATGATCGGGAGGCGGCGACATGAACGACGAGGAACACGATGATCGTCGAGTTACTCGTCGTTCTAACGACGAGTGTCGCCGCCTCGCCAGGGAGACCAAGGCCTATTTCAAACTTGGCAGAACGTGGCCGATAAGTTTCGACCGGGTTTTTCGTCACGAGAAACTCATGACAGTCCGTGGCGAGATGCCACTTTCCTACAGGGTAGTCGATAACTCGATCTTGGGTTTAACGGATGCCAAGACGGAACTCGTCGACGGGTCTGTCGTGATAACGGTAAAGCAAATAATCGATTCCGAGGCTCGATTTGGCGTGGACCGAGCGCGCATGACATTGGCGCACGAATTGGGGCACGCCGTAATGCACGCCACGCCCGGCGCAGTCGACAATCGCGCAACCGGCGCAACCGGCACGACCACGGTATCTAAATTGAATGCTGCCGAGTCGGCCGAACACCAAGCTAAGGTATTCGCCTCCGCGTTCCTCATTGACGACGTGCGAGCAGCGGAGCTTTCCACCCCGCTAGAGATCGCTCAGGAGTTTCTAGTCAGTCTTACTGCAGCCGAAATCTGCTTTGAACGAATTCAAGCTGATCGAGAAAGACCGGCTGCTGCAGAGCGGGTACTGCAGGCTAACAAAGACTTCCAAGCAATGATGCGGCGGAAGGAAGAAGAAGAGAAAAATAAAAAGGAAAAGAAGAAAAGATATTTGGACGCGAGGTGCTGCGCCTGCAGGTTCTCCACTCTTATCCAACTGGGGACTAAAGTAGCTTGCGAAACGTGCGGCTACGTTGGCGACCATCCCGACGACGGCTAATCGCAACCTGGGTCGGCGATGCCTGCCGCTTTCGTCGAGCGCCATGGCCGGGCGCAGACCCGGCCATCCATCCTAAAAATCAGATGATTGTTGAAAAATCACCGGGGCAAACTCCCACCGAGCAGTACCTATCGCAGCTCTGTGATCGGACCTTCCTGAAAGCGTGGTCCTATTCAAATCCGTACAAGGCGGACGGCAAAGAGCTTTGTGACCTAATTGCAGTCTTTGAAAATAACGTCTTTCTATTTTTCGACCGAGAGAGCCGAAAATTCGACCAAGGCGGCGACGTTCTCCAGACGTGGGAGCGCTGGAAAAGGGAGGCTATCAGCAAGCAAATCAAAACGGCTGCCGGGGCAAAGCGATACGTTCTAAACAATAGAGATCAGATTTATCTCGACATAAGAGCCACAGTTCCGTTGCCACTTCCGATTCCAACAGGTGATCTAAAGATACACAAGATAGTCGTCGCCCACGGAGCGAAAGAGGCGTGCCAACGCTTCTCGACCGCAAATATTTATGGAAGTCTTGGGATTAGCTATCGAGCCGAAACTGACACTTCAGATTTCCCTTGGCCCTTCGTAGTCCCTCTCGATCGCGATGATCCTGTACATCTCCTTGACAGTCATAATTTGGCGCTCGTCCTAAGCGAACTGGACACTCTATACGACTTCCAAGCCTACCTATCCGCCAAAGAGGAGGCTATCGAACGTTACGATGTCTTGAGTTATTGCGGCGAAGAAGACCTACTCGCGCATTACTTCGTAAACTTCGATCCGGAAGCGAAGCGTTACCGAGTTGGCCTAAATGCGACTGACTACAAGGGGATCGCTATTGGCGAAGGGGAATGGCGCGACTTTGTGAAAAGTGGCCCCTATCAGCGGCGCAAGGCTGAAAACCGAATCTCCTATATTTGGGACGAGTTAATCCAGAAGACCGCAACAAACGCGCTAAGCGGCGCTCTCGGCGGTAATTCGAATGTTTTCCTAGGCCAGAGCGCAATACACGAAATGGCTAAAGAGCCGCGCATGTCGCGCCGCGCCCTTGGACAGATGATGGCGAGCGCGATTAAGAATTTTCCAGATAACGCTCGAAGCGGCATGCGGTACGCATCGTACCTTCCGTCGTTCTTTCCCGATCGCGCATACATCTTCTTGCAATTGTATTATCCTGGTGGCGGCGACTACGAAACCGAATACCGCCCGATTAGGCGGGCCATGCTCGAAATTGCCTGCGGCGCGGCAAAGCTGAAATTTCCGCATTTGAGCAAAGTGATCGGCATTGGAATCGATGCGCCAAAATATTCCCAAAAGAACTCCGAAGACTTCATCCTCCTAGATTGCAAAAATTGGAGTCGGCAGGATCAGGAATACTTCGAAGAGGCCAATGAAAAATTATGCTTCTTTAAAACGAGTGCGATGATTGAGCGTCGCATGCATGTCAGCGACTTCCCGCTCGCAAGCAAAGGCAGCGGCGCTCCAAAGATTGGGCGAAATCAGCTCTGCCCTTGCGGATCGGGCAAGAAATACAAGCTATGTCACGGGAGCGCGAACGAACGGTAAGATCAGCCGGGTTGCCCTTTTTCAATGATCAAAATTCAATGATCAAAATTTAACTTGAACCTTGTTCATTCTCGTCGTACATATAATTGAACATTGTTCAACTTATGTGCAGGAGCTGGACATGAAGGCCTCCTCATATCTGGACGCGTCGATCGGCACGGGCGAGCCCATCAAGCCGTGGATCAAGCACACCCCAACGATCATCACCGTCGGCATGATCGTGATTTTGGCGGCGTACGGACGCATTGCGCAGCCGGTCCACTATCACGACTTCGCCGACCAGTCGGCCCTGTCAGGCATCCCCCACGCAGCGGATGTCTTGTCGAACGTTGGATTCGCGCTGGTCGCGATCTGGGGTTGGCTGGCCCTCTACCCCCATCGCAACAGCGACCAGTTGCGCGCGGGATGGCCCGGCTATCGGCTGTTTCTGATTGCGCTGTTCCTGACCGCTTTCGGCTCCGGCTACTACCACCTCGCCCCGGACAATGCCCGCCTGATCTGGGACAGGCTGCCGATTGCGCTCGCTTGCGCCGGTCTGCTTGTTGGCGTCCGCGGCGACACGCAACCAGGGTTGAAGACCGAAATCGAAGCGATTGCTCTCGCACTTTTCGCGGTCGCCGGTGTCGCGTGGTGGGTCACCACCGACCGCCTGGGCGCGGACGATCTGCGGCCCTATCTGCTCTTGCAGGGACTGCCCCTCCTCCTCATCCCGCTTTGGCAAGCGATCTATCGCGCGCCGCGCACCGATCGCATCGCCTTCGCGGCCGCGATGATGCTCTACGTCGTCGCCAAGCTCGCAGAAGTATTCGACCATCAGATCGCGAACACGCTTGGCTTCGTCAGCGGCCACACCTTGAAACACCTGATCGCGACGCTGGCCACGGCTGCGGTTGTTTGGGGGCTGACGCGGCGGTTCGCCAGCAAGAGTCCGTAGGAGGGCCGGCCGAAGCCCTGACCCGTTGGCCAACCCGCCCTACTCGCTGGCCCCTCTTGATTTACCCGGACATGACCCTACGGTGCGCCTCGCTTCGAAGGGGGTTAGTCGACGATGGACGCTGCAATGAAATGCCCGAAATGCAATTCCGAACATGCTTATGAGGATCGGGGTCTCTGGGTGTGCCCGGAATGCGCCCACGAATGGAGTGCCGCGGCGGGCGGGCCCGCGGAGACTTCCGATGAGCCCGGCGTGCGCGATGCCAACGGCAACACGCTCGCCGATGGCGACAGCGTCATCGTGATCAAGGACCTGAAGGTCAAGGGCTCGTCGTCGGTCGTCAAGGGCGGGACCAAGGTCAGGAACATCCGCCTGCAGGAGGCGAGCGACGGACACAACATCGCCTGCAAGATCGACGGCATCGGCGCGATGAATCTGAAATCGGAGTTCGTGAGGAAGGCGTAGCGCCCCATCCTTGTCATTCCGGGATGGTCCGACGCGACAAAATAGCGAGCTATTTTGCGCGGAGGACCAGACCCGGAATCCATTCGTCCACTATTCCCGCGGCTTGATGGATTCCGGGCTCGCATCTTCGATGCGCCCCGGAATGACGCAAGGGGGTTTGATGCTTCGCGTCGCCCCGGAATGACGAGAAGTGCGCATCCAGCTTCCCGGAACTTGAAACCACCGCATGCCTCGAAAAACCAGTCGCCTCCTCCCTCGCCTTCGCCGCTGGCGCCGTCGCGCGCGTCGGGCGCGCGCAAGGTTCGCGCGAGCCCCGCGGCTAGTTCGGATCGCAGGCAGCGTGGCGATCCTGCTTCCGCTACTCGCGCTGACAAACCTCGTCTATCACGTGATCCACAAACCCACCGAGCTGTTCGCCTTCGTCGGTCACCGGCTCGACAAGGAGCCGGCTGAGACATGGCGCAGCTATGGGCCGCTGTTCCGCACCTACTCGACAAACACGATCACGCCCGAACTATTGGCCGCGCTGGCGCAGATCGAGAGCTCGGGCAATCCGGTGGACCGCACCTATTGGCGATGGCGATGGAGTTTCAATCCGTTCGCGATCTACCAGCCTGCCTCCAGCGCCGTCGGTCTGTTTCAGATGATCGACGGCGCTTATGCGGAGGCAGCAAAGTTCTGCATCAGGGAGCATGCGGTCACGGATAGCGGTTGCGGCTTTCCGAGCTTCTACGTCCGCACGATCCCGAGCCACTCGATCGAGCTCGCATCGATCTATCTCGACCGCAATGTCGCGGCCGTTCTCGCCCGCGCCGACAACGTGAAGGCAAGTGCGAGCGAGAGGCAGGATCTCGCGGCCTTCATCCATCTCTGCGGCGGAGGTCCCGCGACTGCTTTCGCGCGCCGTCATTTCCAGATGAAGGCCGATGAGCGCTGCGGCGATCATCTCGTCGCGGCCTATGTCGGGCGGGTCAACGCGATGAAGCGTCAGTTCGCGAAGCTCGCGGCGGATGGTGGGGAGTAGCGCGGCCGGCGAGCGACCCTTCCATCGTCGTCATTCCGGGGTGGTGCGGTAGCACCAGGCCCGGAATCCATTGCACCACTTGAACGCATGGAGAATAGATTCCGGGTTCGCTCGTTTCACTCGCGCCCCGGAATGACAGCTAGAATTGTGGTGCGCATCGCCCCGGAATGACGCGGAGAGCGCCTTGCGCAGCCGCACCCAAACGACACACCCGGAACTCATCGATCAATTCCGCGGGAGCAGCGCGCCAACTAACCTAAGTTAGTGCGGCCCGGACGACACACCGCGGCGATATTATGACCTCGCGACGCGGTGTTATTGTGCCGATGGCGACTCCGCCGCATTGTGAACGAATTCCGACGCTTGACCTTCGTAGGCAACCGGTCGGAAGGAGTCGGGCAACATCGTGCCTGGCCCTTATCAATCGACCAAGACTTGAAGGAGAACTTCCGTGGTGAAAGTGCTGATCGCTACTGGTGCCGTGTTTGCGTTGATGGCTGCTGCGTCCGCAGCCGACCTTCCCCGTCCGCAGCCCGCGCCTCGCTATGCCGAGGCTCCGGTGGTCGGCAAGATGCCGATCGGCAAGAGCCCGGTCGGAAAGGCGCCCTACGGCAAGGGCCCGGTCGTCGCCCGTTACTGAGCGAAGCAATCCGGTCAACGGCTGTCATCACCGGGCTTGTCCCGGTGATCCACGCCTTGCTTTCATGCGGTGACAAAGACATGGATGGCCGGGTCAAGCCCGGCCATGACAAAGCGTAAGGGATGGCGGCAGGCATGACCAATCGACTCAGCACCAGGGCGCTGTACCTGCTCGCAGGCGTTTGCGCGCTTGCATTCGCGTGTGCGCCTCCCGCCGCCGCCGAAGATCTCGACGTGCTGGCCACCGCCAAGAAGATGCTGGCCTCGATCGAGACGCCGGCTGACGCGATATCCGTGCGACCTGCGCCGCGCAAGCTGTCATCATCGGCAAAAGGCCCCTACTACGTCGACTTCCGCGCGCGCACCGCCGCGAGCTGGGGCCACGCCTTCGTCTGGTACGGCAAGAGCAGCGAGCGCGCCGTCGAGGTTGCGGGCCTGACGCCGGCCGGTGACGTCAAGGAATACGTCCTGGGCTACATCACCTGGGTGCCGTCGGAAACCGGCGCGAGCTACGGCGATCTCGATCCGCAATATCTCACCGCGCATTACAAGGTTTACCTGAACGAAGCCGACGCCAAGCGCGTCTTCGCCTACATCGAGCACCTGAAGAAATCCTCGCCGGTGTGGAGCGCTGAAATTTCCAATTGTACGGCGTTCATCGGCGACATCGCGGAGTTCATGGGGCTGAAGACGCCCTCGCGCTGGACGCGGCCCGAGAACTACGTCAACGAGCTCAAGGCGCTGAACAACGGCAAGCAGGTCGTGCGGCTGTCGGACGCGCAATAAGCGCGACACCCACCGTCGTCATGGCCGGGCTTAGCCGTTCGGAGAACGGCGTCGCTTCCGCTCGCCTATGACCCGGCCATCCACGTCTTTGGTCCACGGAAAAGAAAGACGTGGATGCCCGCGACGAGCGCGGGCATGACGGAAAAAGACGGCGGCCGTTGTCCTCCCGCTCAATCGATGCCACCCTCCCCGCATGCATACTTTTCTTGCCATCGCAGGCAGCGTCGTCAATTTCGCGGGCGGCCTCAGTTACGTCCGCGCCATCCTGAAGGGCGAGGCGACGCCGAATCGCGTCACCTGGTCACTCTGGGCGCTGGTGCCGCTGATCGCCGGCGCCGCGCAGCTCTCCTCAGGCGTCGGCATCTCGACGCTGGTGGTGATGTCGGTCGGCTTGAGTCCAGCCTGCGTCGTAATCGCCTCGTTCATCGCCGACAAGGGCTCGTGGAAGCTCGGGCCGTTCGATTACATCTGCGGCGCCTGCGCGCTCGCGGCGCTCGCGCTCTGGGCCATCACGGGCGATCCCGTCACCGCAATCGTGCTGTCAATCCTGGGTGATTTCGCCGCTGCCCTTCCCACGGTGCGCAAGGCATGGCTGGCGCCCGAGACCGAGGACCGACCGGCCTATGTGCTCGCGCTGTTTGGCATGATCCTCGGCATCCTCTCGGTCGGCGAGACGACGTTCTCCGCCTACGCCTTCAACGCTTACCTCCTGTTCGCGTCTACCTCGCTTGTCCTGATCCTCTATTGGCCGCGCGCCTCATCCCGCACCGAGCCGACCACATGAGTCCGATGCACATGACGCCGTTAAAGCCCCAGGTTACTTACGACGATTTTGCAAAGCTCGATATCCGCATCGGCAAGGTCGTCGACGTCCAGCCGTTTCCCCGCGCCCGCAATCCGTCCTGGAAAGTCGGCGTCGATGTCGGTGCGGAACGCATCATGTGGTCGAGCGCGCAGATCACGAACTACGAACCATCTGACCTGATCGGCTCGCTGGTGGTTTGCGTGTGTAACTTCGCGCAGAAGAATATCGCAGGCTTCACGTCAGAGCTTCTGATCCTCGGTGCTGAGAATAGCGACGGCAAGGTGATCGTGCTCAGCCCCCGCAGCGAGGTCGCGGCCGGCGAAGCGGTCTATTGAAGGAAAGAGAGTCGGGCGACAATGACAGGCGGGGCGAGGTGAAGAAGAGGTGCCCCTACTCGTTTCGTCCGACGTCGCAGCCCCGCCTCGCATAGAATGCGCGGCGAACGCCGTAATCGTCGGTCTTGAAAGTGGGTTTGCAGAACGCATCCCACTTCTCGTCCTCCTTCGCCTGCATGGCCGCGTCGATCCGCTCCTGTTCGAAATCGCGAATGGGCGACGGGACATATGTCAATGTCGAGAAGCAGCTGCTGGTGCCGTAGAAGCCCGAATATCTGCAATCGCGTGTCGATACCAACGATCCGGCGAATGCAGGTGACGCGCCCGCTGCCAGCGCGACAATCAACATGCACGTCTTCACGGCCCATTCTCCGTTCTGGATACTGGTCTTGCGGAGGAGTATGGCGTTAAATTTGAGGGCTGAACAGCTCGGCCGGCCGACGGTCGATCAACGCTGCACCTCGCTTTTTGCAAAGCCCGAAAGACCGCTCATGAGTGAACGTGAAACCGCACAACGGGTGCTCGAAGCGCTGAAGCAGGCGCAGGGAAAGCCGCCGGCCGAGGGTTTGGCTGCCCTGAACGACCTGATCCCGCTCGTGCAAGGCAACGGCGAGCAGTCCCTGGAAACGGAAGAGGCGCGCGCCAGCGCATTCCTTGCGATCTGCGAAGTCGGCAAGGCGCTGCATCGCAGGCAGCCGGCGGGCGGTCTCTATGCGACAGCGATTGCGGCGACGGAGCGATGGCTGGCGGTTGCGGGGTGAGCTGATTTTGCCCGACGGGCCGGTTCGCCAGTCTCTTCGTCATTGCGAGCGTAGCGAAGCAATCCAGGCCTACCCAGCGAACTATGATGTGCGCTTGCACATCGGAGAATCTCGAGGTTCCCCGATGCGCAATTGCGCATCTGAGGTCCGGCCCTTCGGACCATCCCGGAACGACCAAAGAATTGGATTGCTTCGTCGCTTCGCTCCTCGCAATGACGATCAAATCCATTGCGCCAAAAACCTAATTTCTCCCGTCCGATCAAGCCCGAGTCGACTGTCCACCCCTTTGCGCAAAAATATTTCGCTCACCCCGTCGGGCAAATCATCGCTAGTTCTTCGGGCATCCCACGACCCGCATGAGGGGCGTATCGCGATCGTCACGGACGTTGGGCGCGGGATGCGATGGACGCTTTCGGTGCGCAAGGACGAAGCGCACCGAAGCGGACGGCAAAGCCGTGTGGTCTTAGCGCCTCGACGCTGGCGCGAACTCCTTAAGAAGCTATCGCTTCTCAGGGGGGACGGTGACAACAAGCCCGATCGCCGGAGAGAGCGCGGAATAAGCCGTAAAACCATCGCGCAGGGAAAGCCGGATCGCGTCCGGTGGACCTGTGGTGACTTGCTCGTGTGCTTTTTCATTTTGCACGCGAGGCTGCGGGTGCAACGGACACCCGGCTTTCCCTGCGCCCTCTGTTGAGGGACGCGTGAGGTTTGCAGAACTCGGATGCGAAGAGCGTCGCGAGGATGCG
>Ga0070741_10011173_pt1 | contig 16650 bp, 17 predicted proteins | sample Coa_R1_4_FD_66440 | JGI IMG/M metagenome (GOLD analysis project Ga0070741, IMG submission 66440) | Surface soil microbial communities from Centralia Pennsylvania, which are recovering from an underground coalmine fire - Coalmine... | ecosystem: Environmental > Terrestrial > Soil > Unclassified ...
CGAAGAAGCGGCATCGAAGCGAGACCCTGCAACGCCTCCCAGTGCCTCGGATGCGGGACGGCCTCGCCCCGCCGGATACGGGAGCAGTGCCGGAGGGAGAGGCCCGTAGCCTCGACCATGCGGGAGAGGGGCACTTCCCGGAGGCCCGGAAGGACCTCCCGCCGGAAGGCTTCGGGGTCGGGCCGGTCGGGGTGCTCGCGGTCCCAGGACGCCCGTTCCCGGTTCCGAGCCGACATGGTTTCGGCGAGCCGCCGGCGGGCCTCGGGCGTCGCGGTGGGATCGCGCCCCTCGGCCCTCATGGCGGCGAGGCGCGCCGGCCCCGAACGCGAGTAGCGCTCGGCGTCTGACCGGCGCTTGTCCGCCAGGCAGGGGTCGCACAGCGTCCGGTCGTGATCGCGCAGGGCCGCCCCGCAGGTCGCGCACGCCGCGGGGAGCCGGACCCTCGGCTCCTTCGTTCTCCGGGGCTCTTTCCGGATGCCTTCCCTCCCCGCACTCCGGCGGTCCTGTGTGAGCGGTGTGGGGAGACCGGCTCCCCCGAGCATCCGGGCCACGTGCTCCGCCACCGGGGCTGCCTGCCGCCGCCAGAGGGGAAGGCTCTCGGCCAGGTCCCGGGCGAGGGCGGCCCCGACCCGGAACACGCCCCGCTGCGTCTCGAAGAAGGATCGCCGGGTGAAGGTACGGCGGTCGGCGAGCCCGAGGACGAAGCGGTCCACGTCGGGCCGGATCGCCTCCAACAGGTCGAGGGCCATGGAGTCCCGGGCCCGCTGGTCGGCGTGGAGGACCCCGAGCCCCGGGTCGAGCCCAACGGCCAGGCAGGCGAGCCGGCACTCGACCTCGGCCAGGGCGTAGCAGTAGTTCAGGAGGGCGTTCGCCGGCGAGGCGGCCAGGCGCGGCCCGCCGGTGAGGACCGAGCCCCGGGTCCCGAACCGCCTCCAGTGCTCGGGGATGCGGGATTCCTCCTTCCGGGCGAAGGTGAGTCGGACGCCTTCCCAGGCCGACCAGTAGGCGGCCGCGGCCCGGGCCTCCGCCAACCTCACGGCCGAGGGGTCCCCGGCCCTGGCGACTCCTGCCCTCGCGTTCCCGACTTCCCGTAGCGCGCCCCGCGCTTCGGGGAAGTGCTCGGCGAGCACCGCGCCCTGACCGTCGAGCTTCTGCGTGATCAGGTACCGGGTGAGGGCGAGGCCGGCCTCGGAACCCGGCGCGAGGGCCTGAGCCCGCCGGAGCGACGGGATGTCGGAACCGAGGTCCCCGGAGGCCATCACCACCCGGCCGGCCGCAGCGTCGATCAGGGCGAGGCCCACGCCGGCGTCGGCGCACCACCGCAGGGCCTCGACCGAGATGGTCCCGGCCCGGCCGAGCAGCACGATCCGGCGGCCCCGGGGGCCGGCCCGGACCAGGAGGGCCGTCCGCTCCGATCCGTCGGGCCCGGCCTCGTCCCGGACCTCCAGCATCCCCCGGCGGACCCGGAGGCGGAGACCCCACCCTTCGGCTACGAGGACTCCCGAGGGGGAGGGCCCGATGCGCGAGGGGTCAGCCATAAAGACTCACCCCCAGGTCGCGGGCCACCTCGGCGACGAGGAGCCGGGCGGTGCGGGCCAGGGATAGGGCCTCGTCGGAGCAGGCCACGCGCTCCTGTAGCCTGGCAAGGACCTCGGCTAGGAGCCGGAGGGAGAGCAGGGTCGCCGGATCGACTCGCCGGTCCGGCCTTGAGGGTGGTATACGTTCTCCTCGCACGGGAAGCCAACTCCTTTCCGTGCCATGCCCCCGGGCCGGTCCGTCCGGCTGCGGGGGCGTCTCTTTATGCGGCGCTCTCCCCGAGTCCCCTTCCGATCATTTGAAGGAACAGCCTCGCCGCCTCGCTCGGGTCGGAGAACGCCTCCTCCGGGAGGTCGAGCAGGTCGTCCCAGACGCGGACCGCCTCACTCGTGGAACCGCCGATCCGTTCCGCCGTCTCCACGGCCCACAGGAGCACCGGGACCCAGAACGCCCGGGCGAGGTCGTCTCTCAGGCCCGGGTACACGGCCCGGGCGATCCCGCCGACGATCCCGCCCCGGCGCGCCAGGATGTAAGCGACCTCGGCGAGCACACGGAGTACGTCCCGGGCCCGGGCAAGCTCGCGCAGGGAGGACCGCTTCACCCGGGCTTCGAGCCCTTCGAGGGACAGGGCGGAGACGAGGTTTGAGGCTACCTGGGCGAGGGGGTCGTCGTCCGTCCCGAGCCACCGCGCGATCCGCTCGGCGCCGTCCCGCCCGAGCACGGCCGTGAGCGAGTCCTCGTGGAGCTGCTCCACCGGCGAGCCGACCATGACGGCCACCCCGGTTCCTACAACCTCGGCCAGGGAGCTTCCCCGGCCGGCCTCGCGAAGGCGATCCCGCATCGCCTTGACGGCTGGCCACTGAGAAGGACGCGCGGTAAGAGGTTGACCGGTCCAAACGGCGATGTCTGCCAGGATCGGCTTCCCGGTTCCTACTTCCGCGAGCTTCTCTATTCCGTGTCGGAGCCTCTTGTAGGAGTCCTCGTACGCGCGCTCTAGGGCCCGCTTCCGGATAGGCAGTCCGCGCGCGAAGCAAGCGAGGACGGCATCGGGGACGGACCGGTAGTGCCGGACCGCGGCCGCAAGGGCGGCAACGACCTCCGCCGTTCCCTCGGGGTAAACGAAGTGCTGTCCCCGACCCCTCCCACGGCCCCGGCGCTCCGGGAGGGGCAGGAGCCCCTGCTCTGCCCACCGCTCAACCTGCCGGCCGGTGACGGGCAGTCCCGAGAGACGGGACGCCTCCCCGGCCAGCCTTCCGTACGCGGGTTCCGTCCTGGGGACCATGCTTCATTTTACGACACCCCCGTCCGGATTGCTTGCGCCTCCAAGGCGGGACGGCCAGTGTAGACCCATGTTCAAACACGGGCTCGCGGTGCGGCCGGGCACGATCCGGCGCGTCGAGCAGGAAGCGCGAGCCCTTGGGATGCCCCCGGGGGCTTTCGCGGACAAGGTCCTGAGCAGCTTCCTCGACGACCTGAGAAGCGCCCGCAGGAAGCGTCGGGAGGAGGCGCGGCGGATCGCCGCGGCCGCGGAGGTGAAGACGTGAAACCGAAACGACCCCCCGAAGGGGGCCGAACGGGTCGCCCAGCAAGGCTGACGACAGCATCATACAACCCCCGGGCAGCCTCCGTCGAGGGCTTCCGCCGGCTCTCCGACCTGCTCGAAGGCGAGCCGTCGCGCCTCGACTGGCTGGTCGAGCCCATCTTCACGACCGACGCCCTGGGGGTCCTGGCCGGCCCGCCGAAGCGCAGCTTGAAGACCTGGGGCGTGCTCGACCTAACCGTGGCTGCGGCGAGCGGGACGCCCTGGTTCGGAGCGTTCCCCGTTCGCCGCCCCGGGCCCGTGCTCCTCGTCGTGCCCGAGGGTGGGGAGGCTTCCCTCCGGCGCCGGGTCGAGGCGATCCTCTCGTCCCTTGGCGACGCGAGCCCCTCCGACCTGGATATCGCCCTGTTCAGCACGCGGAGCGTGGACCTCCGGGACCGCCGGGACCTGGAGGGGCTGGAGGCCGCGTGCCGCGAGGTCGAGCCCGTCCTGATCGCCTGCGACTCGCTCTACCTGGCCCTCCCCGGCGTGGACACCCGGAAGCTCACCGAGGCCGGCAACGTGCTCGCCCGCCTCTCCGACCTGGCCCGGGAGGCCGGGGCCGCGGTGGTCCTCTCCCACCACACGAACCGGCGGACCGACGCCCGGGGGACCGACCGTATCTCCGGCGCCGGGCCGGCGGAATGGGCGTCCGCGCTCCTCGTGGGCGAGCCCCGGTCGCACCACGTCGTCGGCGGGCGAACCGTGGCGACGGTCCGGTGGGACCTCACGGCCCGCGACGTGCCGTCCCTCGCCTTCGACCTTGTGACCGAGATAGGGCCGGCCGGCGAGGACGCCACGGGGCCGCTTTCCTACTCGGTCGCCGTTCGGATGGTGGACCCCGACGCCGCCGATGCCGAAGCCTCCCTCGACTTCGCGGCCCGCCGGGTGCTCGACGCGCTCCGGGGCTACGGTTCCCTCGGCGCCGGCATCCGCGACATCGCCGAAGCGCTCGCCTCGGACGGCAGGGGCCGCCCGCTCCGGCACGAGACGATCACGGGTCTCCTCGGCAACCTGGCCGACCGGGGGCTCGCCGATGAGGCCGAGGGCCGGTGGTGGGCCGATGGGAGGGCGGTCTAGGTGTCCCGGGGCATCCGCGGTCGCCGACAGTACGAGGCCCTGTCCCCGGGCCGCCGTCGGTACTACGAGGACGTGGCCCTTCGGGTGAAGGACCGTCTCCGGGACGAGCAGGAGCGGCCCCACCCCAAGAGCTTCTCGAAGGTCGTGAGTGAGGTCCTGGGCCGGGACATCGGGGGTCAGGACACCCGCCGCATCAAGGCCCTGCTAGGGATCGACGAGAGAGGCGCGGCCCTGAGGCGTGTGGGCCGGCGGGTCGAGGTCCGGGCGACCTCCGGCCTGTACCACCCGCGCTCCATGAGCGTCTTGACCCCCGACGGCATCTACACCGCCGTGAACCTCACCGACAAGCAGGCGTCCATGGTCGGCCGGTACCTGAGCCTCATGGGGCGGGCCGGGCGGATGTCAGAGGCCGAGCTTCGCAAGGCGCTTGCTCCGTTCAAGGGCAAGGCACTTCGGGTGTTCGACCCGGAGACGGGCAAGGCCGTCCGGCTCCCCTTCGAGACCCGGCCCACGCTCTTTCGCCGGTTCTCCACGTCCCCCGAGGCATCGGACGTGACGGTCTACCCCCGGAGGCAGGCCTCCTCCGGCCGGAGGGCCGCATGAGAGGCGGCTACCGGGTGGTCCGGCACGATCGTCTCGGAGGGTGGGCCGTCATCGACCCCGAGGGGAAGGTCCTCGCCGTCAAGCCGAGCGAGGCGCGGGCCCGTTCGTTCCTCCGCCACCACCTGGAGGCCCGGGCGATCCTCGAGCCGTGGCGGCGAGCGGGCGCGGGATGAAGACGGTGAGGACCGACCGGCACCCCACGCCCGACGAGGACCGGGCCGCCCGCCGGGTAGTGCTGGAGGTCGAGCGAACGCGGGTCCGCCTGGCCGGCCGGTTCCCTCCCGGGACCGCCTGCTCTTCCTGCGGCGCGACCCATCCGGCCGTCCTCGTCGCCGGCTCGGACCCCCCGATCTGCTACGCCTGCTCGGTCCCCTGGAGCCGGGAGGGGAACCATGTCGCCGGGCACGGCCGCGGTCCCGTCGTCGAGATGCCGGCGAACGAGCACCGGGTGTTTTCCGAGGGCGAGCGGATCGGACGGTGGGCCATGCGCGGCCTCGACGTTCCCCCGGAGACGGCCTTCGGCCTCGGCCTGTACACCTGCCTGCGGCTCGATCGCCTGGGGTCCCTGGGGGGCGATCTGTGAATCCCCGCCCCGTCCTCCAGGTCGTCCGGGCGTGGCCGAGCGCGTCGCCGGCCGAGCCCGAGCCCGTGCCGCCCTGGCCGGACCATGCCCTCGTGATCGTCCACCGGAGCACGAGGCCCGGCGGGGGCCGTCTCACCTATGGGATGGCCCGGCTCGTCGGAGGAAGGGACCCCGAGCCGGTCTGGTCCTTCTACGGCCGGGGCGTCCGACGCTCCACCGCCCGCCGCTTCTTCGGGGACGAACACCCCTCGCCCGTCTTCTTCGAGGAGCTCCACGAGGAGGCCATCCGCCGATGCTGCCAGCGGCCGCCTCTTCGAGCCGCCCTGGTCTCATGGTCGGTCCCCGCCTTCGTCTCCTCGGCGGCGTGGGCCGTGGATGCCAGGGGGGACGACTACCGGTTCACGCTGCGGACCTGGAAGACGAAGGATGGGACGATCCGCCCCGACTTCTACCGATCCCGGGTGCGGATCGCACCCTCGTCATCGGGCGTGGCCCAGGTGCGGTTTCTCAAGCCCCGGGACCCCGACCCCCAGGACTTCTGGACACGACCGGACGACCAGGACGACCAGCAGGAGTTCTGGCCCGGTCGGTTCGCGTCGCTCTCCATCCTGGCCTACGCCCTGACCGGCGAAGAGGACGTGACGCTTCCCCGGGCCCTCGATCTGTACGGGATCGGGGTTCCCACGGGAGCCGAGGCCGAGGGCCTCGCCGCCGAACTTGACGCGACCTGCGCGCTGTACCGGGCGATGCTCGACGACCTGGCCCTGTGGCCGGGGGACCCGTCTCCGGACCGGATCGGCTCGCCGGCGGCCCTGGGGAAGGCCGCAGCCCGGGCCGCCGTACCCCGGACCCCGCGCGCTCGCCCCGGGGTGTCGGTCCGGGGGAAGGCCGCCGCGATGTCCGCCCACGCCGGCGGGCGGAGCGAGGTCGGCCTTCGGCACGAAGCCCTACCCGGCGTGCTGGTGGACGGGACCGCCTTCTATCCGGTCGTCGGCGCCCTCATGGGGACCGGCCGGTTCCTCCACGCCGAGCGGGTCGAGGAGCGGCGCCTCACCCCCGGCCGGGGACTGGAGCGCCTGCGCCGGCGGCTCGAAGCCCTCGCCTTCTCCGACGAGTTGCTCGACGATCCCCTCGCGACCTGGCCCGATCTGGTCGGCGTCGCCCTGATCGAGCCCGAGGACGATGTGCTCACCCTCCGGGTCCTGCCCGATCACGAGCGCGACCCCACGAAGGCCGTCACCCTCACCGCCCCCGTGGCCGAGGGCTCGGTACCGGTATGGGTGGCGCTCCCCGAGGTCGTGGCCTCGGCCCTTGCCACCGGCCGCGTCCCGAAGCTCCTTCGCGCCTACACCTGGCGAGCGGTCGGCGTGGTGCCGGGCGCCCGGGCCGTCACGCTGCCGGGGGGCGTCACCTACGACCCCGCTCTCCGGGTCCTTCGCCGGGGCGTCCGGTTCTCCGACCTGGGGCTCGCCCTTGCCGAGGCCGAGCTACGCCTCCGGGGGAAGGACGATGAGGCGAGCCGCCGGATGAGGGGAGCCCTCAAGGTGGCGAGGAGCGCAGCCTCCTACGGCTGGCCGGCGGAGGTCAACCCCTCCCGCGCGGCTCATCCGGCCTGGACCCCCGAGGGGAAGGCCGGCGTCATCCGGGAGGAGCCGGGCGCCTGGGCCGACCCCCCGGTGGCGGCCTGCGTGGCGGCCGGGGGGCGGCTCGCCCTGGCGATCCTCGAACGGCTGGTCCGGGATGCCGGTGGGGAGGTCGTCCGGTTCGACACAGACGCCGCAACCATCGTCGCCACGCCGGAGGGCGGGGAGGTCGCGCTCTCGTCGGGGGAGATGGTCCACGCCCTGTCCTTCGCCGAGGTCGTGGCGATCCTCGACCGGTTCGGTCCCCTCGTCGCCGGGGTGGGGCTCTCGGTCCCCGCCTACCTGCTGGAACCCCTCGAAGGCGGGGGCTTCCGGCTTCACCCCTGCGAGCCCCCGGGGGACCTATGGTCTGCGTTCAAGCTGGAGTCGGAGAACCTACAGGGCGGCGACCGGTGGACCCCCGGATGCGAGGTCCTGGCCGTCGCGGAGAAGCGGTACGCGGCCTTCCGCCGCCATCGGGGGCTCCCCCGGGCGATCAAGGCCATGGGGCACTCCATCGCGAACCTCTCCAACTTCCGGCAAGACGGCCGGGCCGACTGGGAGGCCATCTCCGCGGCGTGGGATGTAGGAGTCCTCGCCGTGGAGCGAGGGGAGGCATCTCGCCGCCTCCTCCTTCGGGCCGCCCGGAGCCTCGGGTACCGGGACCTGGCGCGCCGTATGGACGAGCCCGTCCTGCAACCGATCCCCCTGTCCGATCCCCGGCAGTGGCGGGCCCTGGGGAAGCTACGGTTCTCGAAGGCGAACCCGGAGGGCTTGCGCCCCTTCGATGCCGTGCTCGTGCCGGCCGTGATGGGGCACGGGCTCCCCTGGGCCCCCGAACGGGTGGTGGTGATCCCCGGCGAGCGCGGGAGCACCGGGGAGGTCCTGGGGCATGACACGAAGGGCCGCACCTACTCCCTCATCGCCTTCCACCGGATGATGAGGGGACCCGCCGGCCCGCCCTCCCGGAACCGACGCCTGGCCGTTCAGGACGTGGGGTCGTGGCTGGCCGAGTACTTCTCCCGGCCGGAGCCCGGTTTCGAGACGGGTTCCGGCGAGCCCTGCGGGCCGGAGACCCGGGGAAGGCTCGTGCCCACGCCCCTCCGGGTCGTCGGCCGCATCGTCGGGGGCTCGGAGGACATCCGGTGGCGGCTCTCCGAGCCGGCGAAGGGGTGGAGCCTCCACCGGCGGCAGGAGACGGTGGCATCCGACCCGACCCCCTGCCCGGCCCCGGGATGCACCGAGCGCGTCGTCGGCCGGCGCCGGTGGTGCGAGCGGCACGCCCGGACCTCTGGAACGTGGCGTGCCCGACGAAGCACCCCCGAGGTAGCGCGCCCCTGCGCCTGCGGATGCGGGGGGGCGATCCCCGCCGACAGGCGAGCCGATATGCGCTACGTGAACGACGCCCACCGGAAGCGCGCTACCCGCGGCGCTACTCGCGGCGCAACCCCCGCGAACGGCACCGAGGAGCGCGCTACCGAACACAAGGCCGCGCGGGAGAAGGCGTCGTGAGACCCCCTGGCGCGGTCGGACGGGACAGCACTCCCGGAACGGCGCCTCAAGGAGGCTCCTCCGAGGGCCGATGGGTCGTGTACAGTTAGACGTGCTTTGGGCTGAGCCAAGGAGAGGAGGAGTGATGGTCGGACGGGGTGACGAGCGGTCCACCGGCACGGATGCGCGCCAGGGACAGGAGAGCAGCAGCCCCCAGGACAAGGCCAAGGTCTACATTTCCCCTGCGCAACCCGCGACGGCGCCGTACCCGGTGAACCGGCTTGTCATTCACAGAGCGAGCAGGAGGGACCGCGTCCCTCGTGACTGAGGGCACCGAACTAGCGGGCGCCGCTCCGCTCGTCGCGGTGTCGTCCGAGGAGCCCATCGCCGGACAACCGGAACCGGAGCGCGAGACTCTCGGCGAGGGGGAGACGGAGGAGCCGCGGACTCCTGCTCTTCCGCTTCTGCAACGTCTTGAGAGCCAACTGGGTTCCCGTGTCATCGCCTACTACGCGCACCAGGCCGAGATGGGCCGTTGGGACGCACATCGACTTTCCGGGCTCCTCGACGCCATGGGCAGCCAAGACAAGGTTGCTTTCATTATCCAGAGTCGCGGCGGGAGTGCCGACGCTGCCCACCTACTGTCCACACTGCTCCGCGAGTACGTGGAGCACGTCCACGTGTACGTGCCGACGTACGCGTACAGCGCTGCTACGCTCTTTGCGCTCGGCGCTGACACCCTGTGGATGGGTCCCACGTCGGAACTGAGCCCAATCGACCCCCAGGTTCCCATCGACCCTCGGATCATCTTCCCGATGGCAGATCCGAAGGACTGGCCGTTCGAGCCTCAGGAGCCGATCTACATTCCGGCTCACGTCATCAGAGACTTCCTGGAGTTCGCGGGCGTCCTCGAGAGCAGCCCGCCGCCAGGACCGAAACCGCGCCCGAAGATTCACCCCGAGCGCCTTGAGCCTCTGCTCCGACCGCTCAGCCCGTGGATTCTGGGCTGGTACGAGCGGCTGGACAAGGTTTCCCGCGTCTACGCGAGAGATGCCCTGGTGAACCACCTGCTGAAGGGCGTGCCCGGGGCCGAGGACTTGGCCGAGCGGATAATCAGCCCCCTCATGGACCACTACGCTTCGCACGAAGCAAGCATCTTGCGCAAGCAGGCTCGGGACATCGGAATCCCCGTGCAGGACTGCCCCGACGACGTGTGGCAGTCGCTGCGCGAATTAAGCGAGGTCTACCAGGGCGCCTTCACGGTGAACATCGGTCGAATCCTAGAGACGACGGACGGCTTCCACGCCATCCCGGTGCATCCCAACAAGGAGTGCGCGCGATGCGGAGAGGTCGTTGAGCGTGATCCGGACTTCCGCTTCTGCCCCAACTGTGGCAAGTCTTTCGACGAGCGGTGCCGAAACTGCCAGGGGACGCTGGTCACTGGCTGGAGTTACTGTCCTAGATGCGGAACCGCGGTCGAGGTCTCTCCCACGATTAGCGCTGAGCCAGCGAAGGTCTGAACACTCCCGCCGCGCGCTCTGCCTCGTCACCCGCTCAGCCTGGGGCCTCCCGGCACGCCTCGCACCGGTACCCCGTCTCCGCTCCCCCGTTCGCCGGGGGGGGCCTGGTCCCGCCGGCTTCGACACTCCCCAGAGCCCCTAGCCCTCCCGCACGATCCGGGCTATCGCCCCGCACGATCCGCACCGGAGGGCGTGACCCCGCCATCCGGGGTCGATCCCGACCCGGTGCCCGCAATCCAGGAGCACCCTCCCGGGTGGAACGGGGGAAGGCTTCGCCGGAGATGGGCGCGGAGGGCTCGGGCCCCCGCTGACCCCGGCTCGCCGGCGAGCCGCCCAGGAAGCGAACAGGCCGGAGGCGATCTCCGCCAGGTCTAGCCAGGTCCCGGGTCCTGCCCCGCGCTCCTCGTCCTCGTCGGCTCGGGTTCCGCCCCGAGGGGGTTCCGGCTCGCCTTCCCACCCCCCGACCGGCGCCGGGACCGGAAGAGCCGGGCCGGCGGGATGGTCCCCACGCCGGCGAGCCCGGTATCGCCGCATCCGGTCCCGTTGCGCCGTCCGGCACGAGGAGCACCGGCACCCGGCCCGGTAGCGCGCCGCGGTCCCGTGAGGGCTCTCGGCGAGGAAGCCTAGCTCGGTCATCGCCGCAAGGGTAGCGCGTCAGGGGGCACCGAACACGCATCCTCAGGCGCGCTACGCCGTCGCGCTACCCCTGCACAGCAAGCGTTCTCGGGAGGGTGCGGATCGCACCCCGTAGCGAGGGGGGTCAGACCGGCGGACAGAGGGTCGGACCGCCTCCCGACCCCGGACACGTAGAGGGCGGGGCCCTCCACCCACCGACCGGATCGGATCGGATCGGAGGGGGGAGTCCGCGATCCGTGCCCGGGTCGGCGTCCCGCTCTACCCCATCCCGTCAAACGTCGGCGTGGACAGCCGGACCGATAAGCTTCGTCCGTGCCGGCAGAGGAGCGGAGGACCAGAGCCGCCGAGCGCTGCACGCAGCACCCGGGCAGCCCGGCGGTCGCCGTCTGTGATGGGTGCGGCCGAGCGCTCTGCCTGTCGTGCGCCGTCCCGGTGCGGGGACGCGTGCTCGGCCCGGAGTGTCTGGCGGAGGCGCTCGGCGAGGACACGCCCGCGCCCGAACCGACCGTCCCACCCGGGACCCTCCGGCGCGCCGCTACCGGAGCGGCCTTCGCGGTTGCGACGGCCTCCACTGCGCTCCCGTGGAGCCGGTTCGGCGAGGGGTCGGGGCCGTTCGGAGCGTGGGGGCGGAATCCACGTTGGTCGCTCCTCGCGTCGGTCTCGGCCGTGCTCGGCCTGATCCTCTGGACGGCCCGCCGACGCCGCGACCTGCGGGGGTGGGGGTGGGACGCGGCGCTGGCGGCGCTCGGCTTGCTGGTCGCGATCGGCGCCGCGCTCGCGCTCCTTCACCCGCCGTCGTTCGCCCGCGCGGGGTTCGCCCCATGGATCGCGATCGCCGCCGCGGCGGTCGCGATCGGCGCGTCGCTCCCGTTCGCCGCACGTCGACGGCGCGGCGGCGCCTAGTTGACTCGCCCGGATGCGGGGCTTTCAATACCGAGGGCTGCGGCCGCGGGCCGTGGCGTGATGCCGGGGAGAGGCCCGAAAGGAGCGCGGATGTCGCAGAGTTCCGGGTTCGACATGTCCAAGATGTCCACCGCAAGCAAGATCCTCCTCGCCGGGGGCGTCCTGTATCTGATCGACCTGTTCCTGCAGTGGAACAGGGCGTGCGCCGGGATCGGAACGTTCAACATCTGCGCCGGCGTCAGCGGCTTCCACGGCTTAGGGATCCTGAACTTCATCCTCGTGGCGCTCATCATCATCATGGAGGTCCTCGTCCTGGCCAACGTGAACGTGAGCATGGGCACCCCCCAGATGCGCTCGCAGATCGACGCCGGCATCGCGGCGCTCCTGCTCGTGTTCACGCTGCTCAAGGTGCTCCTCGTGGACAACGAGTTCATCTCCTGGCCCGCGTGGGTCGGGATCGTGCTCGCGGTCGTCATCGCATACGGCGGCTGGATGAGGTGGCAGGAAGGTAGCGTCGCTGCGCCCCCGCCTCCCCCGTCCGCCGGCGGCATCGGCTGATCCGCTCACGAGTTGCGCGAAGGGCCCGGCCGTCCTCGGCCGGGCCCTTGCTTTTCCCGGGGCCCTTCGGCGCCCTTCAGGCCTCACCGGCCCGGCGCGGCTAGGCTAAAAGGACCGGACAGGAGGAACGCGCGGTGAAGAAGTGCCCGTACTGCGCCGAGGAGATCCGGGACGAGGCGATCAAATGCCGCTGGTGCGGCAGCATGCTCGTCCCGGAACCCGGGCAGCCCCCGGGATCGGTGCTCCCCGCGCCCCCAAGCTCTCGTCAAGCGCTGCAGTACACCCATTCCGGACGCCGGTACCTGCTCGGCTATGGACGGGATTTCTTCGGCATCTGGGACCGGCAGCGGCCGGGACCGCCGGTCGAGACGTTCCCCCGCACGGACGAGGGCTGGCGGCAGGCATGGGCGCGGTTCGCGAGCCGCGAGCCGTACAGCACCGAGGTCGCGCTGGGCGCCGGCAGGCCGAGCGTGCCGCCTGGGTCCGAGCCGCAGGGAGGGGCGGGGCTTCCCGGCTACGGCGCGCGGAGGAGAGTGAGCGGGGCCTGGTGGCTCCTGCCGATCTTGCTCGGCTGGCTGGGCGGGCTCATCGCGTGGCTCGCCAACCGCGATGCCGACCCCGACAAGGCTCGGAGCATGTTGATCGCGGGCATCGTGATCAGCCTGGTCGTGTACCTGCTGGCGGTGCCCCTGATCCGGACGGGGGCGTTTCCCTAGGCACGGCCCGAACCGGGCTCCTCCGATCCGCGAGAGAGGCCGTGCGACCTCGGGAGGGAGGTCGACTCCCAGCCGAACGCCGCCGGCGCCCGCGGCGGCGTCGCGAGCTTCCGTCCCCACCCCCAGGCGCCGACGGCGCCTCCGACGACCCCCCAGGCGAGCGCCAGGAGCGATCCCCCGACCGGGTCGGGGCCGATCTGCAGCGAGGTCCCCCCGGCGATCCCCACCAGCCCCACCGAGTAGGAAACGCTCACGCCGGCGAGCCAGGCCGCCGCCGCCACGAGCACGGCGAAGGCCACGCCGGCTCCGGCCCCGATCCCGGCAGCCTCCCTCCGGCTCGCGGGGGCGCTCCGGGCCGCCGCCGAGGCCCCACCGAGCAGGACCGACAGGAGGGGCACGAGCAGGAACAAGAGATAGCCCACCGGCGCCTGCCCGAACCGCACCGACGGCGGTCGGAGCGCGGAGATCGACCCGCCCGACGCGCTCACGGCCTTCGGGAACCGCCAGTAGCACAGAAAGGTGGTCGAGACGCCGACTCCGCGGGCCCCGTCGCACCCGCCCATCGCCGGGACGAGCACCCACATCGACTGGTTCGGCAGCACGAGGACGTGATGGGCGATCACCACCGTGGTCTCGGCCGCATCGCCGGCGGCCACGCCCTCGAAGTAGGCGCGCGTGGCGTCCGGCTCGACGACCGCCAGCACGAGCAGCCCGACGAACGAGAGCACGAGCCCGAGCGCGAGCATGCGAGCGCCGCCCGCGAGCGCCCCGAGGACCCGGCGGACGGGAGCGCCGGCTTCCGGCAGTCCCGGCCGCGCCGACGCGAGCCCGCCGGCGGCTCCGGCCACCGTCGCGATCAGGAGCGGGAGGAGGAACGCCTGCGCGGGCGAGGCGCGAACCTCCAGCGAGCCGTTTGCGAACGCGTTCCGGGGCAGGGGGAAGCGGACGACCACGACCAGTGAGATCAGGAGCGCGGGGACCGCGTAGAAGGGCGCGACCTTGGCGCCGTGAAGCGCCCGCGCGAGCGCCCCGCCCCCCGCGTGCTCGGCGACCGACCGCCCGGCGAGGAACAGCAGCAGCCCGGACAGGAAGGTGAGCACGAGGAGCGCGAGGCCGACCCCGATGCCGACGCCGAACGGCCCGTTGGAGATCCCGAGGCCGGAGGAGGCCAGGGCACCGCCGAGATCGATCCTCGGGACCCTCGCCTCGACGGCGACGTGGTGGAACCACTGGAAGTACAGCCAGCCGAGACGGGCCACGTTCGCCGCGCTCAGGCGGGCGTGGGTCGCGATCTCCAGCGCGAGCGCCGCCGCCTGCCCGATCAGGGCCATGACGACGAAGGTGATCCCGCCGCCCTTCGCCGCGCGTCCCCAGCCCGCGAGGAGCGCCGTGCCGGCCGGCTCCGCTGGCCCCGGCCCGGGCGCGGGAGGCGGCGGGAGGTCGGTCACGGAACCGATACCTCAGAGCGCCCGACCGAGAGCTCGATCACGGGAGCGAGGCCTCCACGAGCTCGGCGACCTCCGTCGGAGTCCGGCCGACCTTTACGCCCGCGGTTTCGAGCGCCTCGGCCTTGGCCTGCGCCGTACCGCTCGAGCCCGTGATGATCGCCCCGGCGTGCCCCATGCGCTTGCCGGGCGGTGCGGTGAACCCGGCGATGTAGCCGACGACGGGCTTGCTCACGTGGTCGCGGATGAAGGTGGCCGCGCGCTCCTCGTCGTCGCCCCCGATCTCGCCGATCATCACGACGAGCCCGGTCTCGGGGTCCTGCTCGAACAGCTCCAGCGCCTCGATGAACCCGATCCCGTGGACCGGATCGCCGCCCATGCCCACACAGGTGGACTGGCCGATGCCCCGCTGAGTGAGCTCGTGCACGATCTGGTACGTGAGCGTTCCGGAGCGCGAGACCAGACCGACCCTTCCCGGCGCGCAGATCTCACCGGGGATGATGCCAACGTTGGACCGCCCGGGGGAGATCACGCCCGGACAGTTCGGGCCGATCAGCGTGGATGGCTTGCCGCGCAGGTAGCTCGCGACGCGCGCCATGTCGCGGACCGGGATGCCCTCGGTGATGCACACGACGAGCGGGAGCTCGGAGTCGGCGGCCTCGTAGATCGCCTCGGTCGCGAACCGCGCCGGGACGAAGATCAGCGAGGTGTTCGCGCCGGTCTCGGCCACCGCGTCGGCGATCGTGTCGAACACCGGGACACCCTCGACGTCCTGCCCGGCCTTGCCCGGCGTGACGCCGGCGACCACCTGGGTGCCGTAGGCGCGGTTTCGGAGCGCGTGGAACCTCCCCTCGCGCCCGGTGATCCCGGAGACCACGACCCGCGTGCGCTCATCGACCAGAATCGCCACTACGCTGCCCTTCCCGTCGCGGCCACGACGCTGCCCTGCCCGTCGCGAGCTCGGCAGCCCGCTGCGCGGCCTCGAGCATCGTCGGGGCCGAGACGATGCGTGGGTGGTTCGCGCGCTCGAGGATCCGGCGACCTTCCTCCGCGTTCGTCCCGTCGAGCCGGACGACGATCGGGACCTCCGGCGTCACCCGGCCGAGCGCCTCGAGCATGCCCTCGGCCACGACGTCGCATCGCGTGATCCCGCCGAAGATGTTGACGAGCACGGCCCTCACGCTCGGGTCGGACAGGATGACCTCGAGCGAGGTGGCCATCGACTCCGCGCTCGCGCCGCCGCCGATGTCCAGAAAGTTCGCCGCCGCCGCGCCCGCCTGCTGGACGAGGTCGAGCGTGGACATGACGAGCCCTGCCCCGTTGCCGATGATCCCGACCTCGCCGTCGAGCTTCACGTACTGCAGGCCCGCCTCGCGGGCCCGGAACTCCACGGGGTCGATCGGAAAGCTCGACTTCAGCATCTCGATCTCGCGCCGGCGCCAGAGCGCGTTGTCGTCGATCGTGACCTTCGCGTCCAGGGCGAGGACCCGTCCGTCGGACAGGAGCACGAGCGGGTTCACTTCGACGAGCGTCGCGTCCTCGCCGGTCAGCACGTCGTACAGGCCGGCGAGGACGTCCTCCACGAGGTCGCGGGCCTCGGGCGGGAACGAGCCGGTGAGTCGCCGGAGGTGGTACGGGTGAAGTCCGATCTCGGGGTCGACGTGCAGCCGCCGGATCGTCTCGGGGCGGGTCCTCGCGAGCTGCTCGATGTCGACGCCGCCCTCGATCGCGACCATGGCGAGGTCGGTCCCGGTGCTCCGGTCGAGGAGCATCGCCGCGTAGAACTCCCTCGCGATCGACAGGCGCTCCTCGACGAGCACCCGCGTGACACGCAGGCCCTTGAACCCCCCTGCGAGCATCGCCGAGGCCGCGGCCTCCGCCTCCTCCGGCGAGTCCGCCAGCACCACCCCGCCCCCCTTGCCGCGGCCGCCGACCTGGACCTGGACCTTGACCACGGACATCCCGCCCAGGGTCTCGGTCGCCGCACGGGCGGCCTCGGCGCTCTCGCACACGATCCCGCGCGGGATCGGGATGCCGTGCCGGGCGAACAGCTCCTTGCCCTGGTGCTCGAACAGGTCCATCTACGCGGAGGCCCGCTTCACGGAGAGACGGTCGCGCAGCCAGGCAACGATGTCGGCGGTGGGCGCACCGGGCGTGAAGATGCGCTCAACACCCGCGGCCTCGAGCTTGGGGATGTCGTCTCGCGGGATGATGCCGCCGCCGAACACGACGACGTCCCCCGCCCCCTTCTCCCGCAACAGCTTCACGACCTTCGGGAAGAGCGTCATGTGGGCGCCGGAATGGCAGGACAGCCCGACGGCGTCGGCGTCCTCCTGGATGGCGGCCTCGGCGATCTGCTCCGGGGTCTGGCGAAGCCC
>Ga0070741_10011174_pt1 | contig 16650 bp, 9 predicted proteins | sample Coa_R1_4_FD_66440 | JGI IMG/M metagenome (GOLD analysis project Ga0070741, IMG submission 66440) | Surface soil microbial communities from Centralia Pennsylvania, which are recovering from an underground coalmine fire - Coalmine... | ecosystem: Environmental > Terrestrial > Soil > Unclassified ...
ATCGCTTACATAAGCCGCGGCCAAAAAACCGGTAATGATCGGATGGAATGCGACCGCCGGAAGAAGATACTTCTTCGATTTCAAGACTGACTCGATCACACCATGGACAGGAGTACTGCGAGGTATAGTGCCAGGCACCTGCGGGACGACGAAACTTGACGAGCGCAATTCGGGATGATGTGCGCTGAACTTCACCAGCAGCTTGGAAATGTGCTTCGGGGTTGTAATCCCGATATCGGCAATAAGGTTCCGGTGCAGCGTATGTGGATAGTAAAAATTGATAACGCTGGACGCGAAGTCAGCACAATTGTGTGCGAGCAGATTGAAGTGCGAGTCATTGGGACGCGAGTTCAATTCGCGAATGAACGCGTCATCCTGCTCTTCTGTGGTCTCGATGACGAACCCATAAATCGAGCGATCGTAAGAAGCTCCCACGAGTTGCGTCCAGTTACCGGTGGGAGGCTCACCGTTCGGGTCATCGGGTGCTATTTGTTCGAGATGTTTCTTCCGATACTGGTTGCGAAGAAAGGCGACGATTTTCGGATTGGCAAAAAGAGGAATCTCGTCGGAATTGTCGACAGCATACAGATACGGGATCAGCGGAACCGCGAGCCAATCCCGGCCGGCGACCTTGTTGTAACGGCTGATGACAACGCCTGTTTCATCGTCAGTGCAACGGCGCAACACCGTCGGGGTATCAGCGCAGATGCGTGTCAGATAGACTGCAGCATGTCCAGTCGCAGTGAACGCGCCGAAATGACCGTAGGGTTCTTCCAGCAGGAGGACCGCATCCGCGTGCGCAAATAAGGCACAACACAACAGAGTCGCAGCAAGGAGCCACGCTTTGCGGACACAGTTTTGCGCTACCGATAGCATGTTCAGGTACTTCAAAACCCCACCCGGTCATCTTAGTTCTGAGACAAAGGCCGGGAAAGTTACTAATAGTGCCACTTTGATCTGACACTAAAGGAGTGCGAAACCACAGTTTGGGTTGCTTGAACGGGGAGCAGTTACCGATTGGGCCTTAGCAAGTCCGTCGAAAGCATGTCAGCTTTGTTGGCAAGATTGTAGGCGCGCTGCGCTTCACCGTTTTTGGCCGCCTGTCGCGCTTGCTCCATATACACCTTGATCTGGCTGATGGTATCTTGTTGCTCCGTCGTGAGTTGCCGGCCAGCGATTTGCTTAAGGTTGGTGTCTGTGCTCGCCAATAGGAGATTAGTGTCACGGGTTTGTTGCTCGGTTTGACTCGCGTTTTCTGGAGAAATCGCCACTATCGGATCTGTCGTACTGCCGTTGCGCACCACCGTTTTGGTCGGTGCGGCGTCGGGATCCGGGGATTGCGATAAAGTTCCGGCAGGATGATCTTTCTTCGATTTCGTTGGGGTGCGTGGTTTGCATTCGGTTGATTTGCCACTTTTATTTGACTGGTCGGTGCAGGGCTTAGACGGTTGCGATTGTGGAGGAGTGCCTGACGGCGGCTCATTCGCCGACTGCGGAACTGGCGCGGCTTGAGGTTGCGCCGCCTGCGCAATTAACGATGGCACTCCGATGCACAGGATAAGTGCCAAATTCATGAAGACCAGCTTCATAGCAAATCCAACAGCCCCCAGGCGATTGTAACGCCGAAGCGTCATCCGCATAGTTCTCAATCGCAGAAATAACGAGCTATCGTCCCCTGGTACCGAAATTCTTCGAGTGGAATTGCAGTACCTCTCCCAGATGTTCAAGGAAGTATGACGCGGTGTGATTGCCGGGATAAAGGTAGTATTCGTGTTTTACCTTTTCTTGACTCAGCAGCCGATCCAGGGCTTCCGCTCCATCTTCAAACTGATACTCATCGTTGCGACCGCAGTTGAAGTAAATTGCCAACTTCCTGATTGCTACGCGGTTCTCTTTTGCGAGAGTGAACGGATTATTTTTATTCCAATGGGCGACACTGATCGGATTTCCGAAAACAGGGCCGAGCAGACGCACGATCGGGGATCCGGTTCGCATCGCAGCATCAAGTTGCTGAGGGGACGAGGTCAGCAATGCAGCGCTCTCCGCGCTGACAGCCGAGAACATTTGCGGAAATGCAAAGGCAAACCGTAGCGCGCCATAACCGCCCATGGAAATTCCGCTTATCGCGCGCCATGGCCGGCCTTCCCGAACACGAAAACGTTTTTCGATAAAAGGAATGAACTCACGCATAAGAAAGTCGCTGTACAGCACTTTGCCATTGGCTGAATTTACATAAAAGCTGGCTTTTGCCTCAGGAGTGACGATCAGAAACGGGCTGATCTTTTTCTGCTGCTCCAGATCCTGAACCAGGCTCCATCCGCCAGTCTTGAAAAGCGTCTGTTCGTTCTCTCCCAGCCCGTGCAAGAAATAAAGCACTGGAAACGTAGCGCTTTTGTCTGCCTCGTATCCACTCGGCAAGAGAACACAGTAGTGAACCGTCTGGTGGAGGATCTTGCTGTTGAGGGCATTGCAGTCGATGCGGCTCTCGGCCAGACAGGAGAGTTTCAGCAGGAGAAATAAGATCACGAACCGCCGCATAGTTCAGTCTACTGGTAACGAAGAGCCTCCACAGGATCGAGCCTTGCAGCGCGTCCGGCAGGATAGACACCGGAAATCAAGCTAACGGCTACGGCAAACGCGATGGCAGCGAACCCAAGCCACCACGGTACAAACCAGATCTGCTCCGGGGGGAAATGCTGCCGTTTTAGATAGATGTTGGCCCCAAAATTAATCGCGCGGCCAATGATCCAGCCAAGAGTCACGCCGACGGCGCCGCCAAAAGCGCCCATCACGCCAGCTTCAGCAAAGAACAGGCTTTTAACATCAGTGTCGCCGGCGCCGATGGCTTTCATGATGCCGATTTCCCGGCGACGCTCAAGAATCGCCATTACAAGCGTGTTAACAATTCCAATAGAAGCGACGGCTAGAGCGAGACTTCCAAAGATGCCGAGGAACAGGTCGAGAACCGCAAAAAACTGCCGGAGATTTTTCGTGGCATCAACAATGGAAAACGTGTTAAAGCCCATCTTTTTGATCGTGTCCTCGACGTCTTGAACATACTTCGGATTCTTCACTCGAACTTCGACGGTCGTGTACGTGGACTTTCCGCCCAGCATGTTAGTGGTGTCGCGAAGATCCGACGGCTGCATCACGTGCAGACCTTGGGCCAAGTTCAACGGGACAAAAACGCGGGCTCGTCCTTGCTGGCGCAAACTGTCAGGATCGACATCGCAAATACCCACGATCTTGAGTTTCGTTTCGCGCGAGACGACTGAATAACCCGAGTCAGCCGTACCGCTGGGCTCGGGAGAAGTGGCCGCTCGCTCGGCGTAGCGCAATGTGATTTCCTTGCCAAGGAGCGGTTTCGCCAAATCGGGGACTTTCATGTTGGCATCTCCTCGCGAAGTCTTTCCGAGCAGTTGTTCGGCGAAGGATTTCTGCAGAATTGCTTCCGGAGCATCTTGCGACGAGAAAAACGTTCCCGCCATTTCGTCGAACGCTTCGTTATTTCGGGAAGAGAAGGGAAGTCCTGCAACCATGGTCAGGTGTGGTTTGTCTTCATAGCGTAATTCGGTGACGAAGCGAATATCCGGGTACGCCTCGGTCACATTTGCGATGTGCTCAATCTGTTGGCGAGCTGCCTCATCCAGCGATGGGCTTTCGGCGGGTGTCGCCCCACTTTGCTCCTGCTCACGGCCAAAATTGCGCAGATCACGCCGTGAAGTGACAATCACGGTATCGAACAACCCAGATTTCTCCAATCGGCGATTGGCCAATTGCTGCAGTCCAATTCCCAGAGACAACATCGCTACCAGGGACGCCACGCCAACGGATATACCAATTGTAGTGAGTGAGTTGCGCAAGACGGATTCGCGAAGGTTGCGAACGGCAAGCTCAGCAACGTCGTAAAATCTCATCGCGCATCCTTATTAGCAAATTCCGTATCACGATTCTCAATGACCTGATCGTCTACGACCTTGCCATCCCCAAGGAAAATCATGCGTTCTGCGTATCGCTCGGCGACAGCGCGTTCGTGGGTCACAAGCACTACTGTCATGGCGAGGGACTCATTGAACTCTCGAATGAGGTTCATGATTTCGATGCCAGTGCGGCTGTCGAGATTTCCCGTGGGCTCATCGGCCAGCAACACATCGGGTCGGTTGATTAAGGCACGGGCTAAAGCGGCCCGCTGCTGTTCGCCTCCCGACAATTCAACCGGGCGGTGGTCCACTCGCCCACTTAGACCTACTCGACCGAGCGCTTCGCGGCACAGCGTCTCCCGCTGCGCTCTGTCGACTTCCGCGAAGCGTAATGGAAGTTCCACATTTTCAAGAAGCGTCATACTCGGAATCAGGTTGAATGACTGAAAGACCATGCCCACCGTCCTCAAGCGAAATCTCGCCAGTTCCTGGCGAGAAAGTCTGGCGAGGTCATTCCCGTGGACGAAGACAGTTCCAGAACTCGGTCGATCAAGACCAGCAAGCAGGTTCAACAACGAAGATTTCCCGGATCCAGACTGACCCAGCAGTGCAACGAACTCTCCGGCGGCGACCGTGAGTGAAACGTTATCGACGGCAGGAATGACGGTCTCGCCCATTTGATAGTGTCGGCAGAGGTTTTGAGTGTGAATTGCAGGCGACTGCTGCCCCACTAGCGGATTTCCCCTTTCACGAGATCGAGTGCACTCGAAAGATCGGCAACCCTCGATGGTTGTGCAACTCCGTCGCCATTGGCCGCGACTGTGTCCCCCTCTCCTGGGGCAAGGAACAGGTTGCTTTCCAGACCGTGCTGCTTGGTATACAAGTAGTAGTACCTGCCGTGGAGATCGTAAAGCTCTTCGTGGGTTCCGCGTTCAACGATTTTTCCCTGCTCCATCACAAGGATCTGATCCGCACGGCGAATAGTCGACAGGCGGTGCGCAATCACGAATGTTGTGCGCCCTTTCATAAGGTACGAGAGCCCCTGCTGGATCAACGCTTCGGATTCGGAATCAAGACTGGATGTGGCCTCATCGAGGATCAGAATTCGTGGGTCGGCGAGAATGGCGCGAGCAATCGAGATGCGTTGGCGCTGTCCACCGGAAAGCTTTACTCCTCGTTCTCCAACAACGGTGTCGTACTTATCGGCAAAGGTTTGCGCAAATTCATCCACACGCGCGATCTGGCAGGCCCGCAGGATCTGCTCTTCAGTTGCCTGGGGCCGCGAAAACGCTACGTTCTCGCGGATAGTGCCGTCAAAGAGAAATGACTCTTGCAGCACAACGCCCAGTTGCGTGCGATAGGAATCCAGTCGAACAGTACTCAAATCAACGCCATCAACCAGAATCTCTCCTAGTGTTGGTACATGGAATGCGGAGATCAGTCCGATGGTCGTGGATTTGCCGGAACCCGACGACCCCACTAGCGCTGTCACCGTCCCGGGTTTCGCGTGGAAAGAGACATCATCGAGAACTACACCATTGCCGTCATAGCTGAAACTCACGTGCTCGAAATCCACATAACCATCGATCTCGGCTAAGGTCTGAGTTCGCTTCGGATCCCTGTCCTCAGGCGGTTCGGCGAGGAGTTCATGGGTCCGCTCCAATCCTGCAAAAGCCTCGGTCAATTGTGTGCCGATCTGGACGACCGACATGATTGGTGCGATCAGGAAGCCTAAGAACAGTGTGTAAGTGAAAAAGCCGCCAATTGTAAGCGATCCGGCCGCAATCTGCTTCGCTCCGGTGTACATGATGACAGCGCCGACAACTCCCATCAGCAGGCTGCCGGAGAGGCTCATGACCGAAGTGGCAGTCAGGGTACGCAGTACGTTTTCCAACAGCCGATGAACACCCTGGGAAAAGACACTTTCCTCACGCGCTTCAGCGTGATAACCCTTGACCACGCGAACGCCACCCAGCGACTCCGCGAGCCTGCCCGTGACTTCCGCGTTGATCTTGCTTCGTTCGCGGAAGATTGGACGAATCGTTTTGAATGCGCTGCGCAAGGCAATGCCGAAACAGATCAGGAAGGTGAACGCCAACGCGGTCATCAGCGCGCTAATACGGAAAAGAACCACGAGCGCGATAACGGCGGTAATAAGGCCGCCAACTAGGTCGACCAGGCCCGTACCAATGAGGTTGCGCACACCCTCAACGTCCGACATGATGCGCGAGACCAGAACACCCGCTTTGGTGCTGTCGTGAAAGGCGACAGGCAGCCGCCCCACATGCGCTTGTACCTTTTGCCGCAGTTCCGTAATCAGGCGCTGCGCCGCCTTTGAAAGTAACTGCGTCAGCGAAAATGAAGTGATGCCCTGAATTATGGTGGCCAACAGAACAATCAGGACCAAGGCTTTCAATGACCCGTAGTGTTTCTTCACTATCACGGTGTCGATGAGAAATTTACTGGAATAGGGAAGCACTAATCCCGAAAGGCGATTGATCACCATCAGGATGAAACCGCCCGCGAGCAGAGCACGACGCGGCCGCATCAACTCCTTGAGGATTGGGAGCACATTGCGGAGTCCAGTTTCTGGACGCGAGATTCCGGATGCTTTGCTGTGAGAAGCCACTTTTCTGATTAGACTTGAGTTAACCCGGAGAGGGTTCATTTTGTGGGCTTATGGTACGCCCGTTCCAGCCGCTTGGAGGCTGCATTTTCCTTCTGCCCCCCCAAGTCTAATCCGAATGCCGGCTTATCGTAGGTGCCGGTGATCTTTACCGGAACTTTGGAGCCTCCCCGTTTGCGCTTGAAAAAAGGCTGCATGAATTTTAGCAGGAGGGCCTTGGGACCATGCGCGGTGTGCGAAAGCGAAGAATCCATCGCCAAGGTGCCATGTAGGTCGATTCGCTCTGAAATCAGATTGTAGGTGCCGTGCATGGTGGTGTGTGCGCCAGGTATACTGAACGACAAGTCAGTAAAGGTCGCGGTGCCATCCGTTAGGTCGGCATGACCTTTCAGGTTCGAGAGAACGCGTGAGGGATCCTGGTCATTTTCGGAGCGCGCTTCGGCACTCAATTTATTTACATCCTTCTGGGTATCGCTTTTCGTAAACTGCGCGGCATCTACCCCAAAATCGCCTTGCAGTTTGACGATTCGCAGGAAGGGATGGAGCGGCGGCGCAATCGTCACATGCGCTCGCATGTTGCTGACGCCAGTCATCGGAGCTTTGTCGGCACTTATAAAAAGGTCTAGAACATCCTCAATCCGGCCATTTTGCGCCTGCATCTCAATGTCGGTCACTCGCGTTTTCTTAGGTCCTTGGCGCGCAATGGTACCGTGCGACCAAACTGTCGTTCTCCAAAAATGCGACTCCACCGACTCAAGAGAGATGTCTCCAGTTTTCGCGTTCACGAACGCTTTGAAGTCATTCTTTAGGTCGACATGGTGGCTGCTGTCGCTAACGGTGAAGTTAGGAACGTCCGCCTTTCCTTGAATACTGATTCGGTCCAAGGTCCCTTCGAAATTCCCGGTGGAGGACAGGGTCCCAGAGATGCCCGAGAAAACTCCGAGATTAGCGTTCTCAAGCTGGTAGGTCCCAGAAACGGGAATCTGGCCAGCATTTCCATGTTTCCACGGTCCGAATTTGCCGCTGGTTGTGATCTGGGCCGGCGGTTCCGGGATATCAAGGCGCGCATGGAACGGTACCGCTGCTCGAAATCCTCCAAGATCGCGCAGCGTGCATTCATAGATCACGAACTTCGATGGTTTTTTAGTTTTGTCTCTGGGAGCGAATTGCAAGGTCGCATTGGTCGACTTCAGTTCATCAATCGTGACATCGCTTGAGCTGCGAAACTTCTCATTGTCTTGTGCCGGAATAAAAATACTCATTCCATCGGCATGAATTCGCGCGAGGTGCTTTGTCAGCAAGCCGAAAAAGCTGCCCTGCATCTTCAGCCAGCGGATACTGATTAAGGGCGGTGTACCGGCTGGGGCCTGCCTGCGTCGGAAGACCACACCCTCGGCAGTACAACCTGGGTGCGGAAAGTAGCTTTCAGAGAATTTTGCAATGGTAACCTGGCTGGAACTGGCTTCCTCCAGCGAACGAATGATTGCCGCTTCTTTGAAAGGCCAATAAACGGGCAACAGAGTGGCCAAGGTAACAATAGCAACGACAACGATTGCTGCGACCAGATGAGCCACTGAGAACCGTCGTCGTTTTGGGAGAGGCGGGGCTGCGACTGACATGTGTGCGCCACGATGTGGCTGCTATTGGAAGCTAAGGGGTGCGACTGGGGTTGTTGCCGTTGCAATACAACGTCTGTAAAGATTCGTGCACAGCCGGCTCAGTTACGCTGCGGCAGTTCCATATCCGGTTCGTACCGGGCGAACGTGAGCTACAGGTTTTTCATGCAGGAGCAACTCCGTCGCTTGCACGTGTGGATTGGAATGGAACCAGCGCTGCACGATATTGCCATGTAGTAAGTTGAGGACGGACATCAGGCTCATGCCCTGGTGATGCGCCATCCAGCAGCGCACAATTTCGTAGTTGTGACGCCAGGACTGCTGGCGTTCAGGCGAAAAGTCCACGGATTCGTAAAATCCGTAACGTCCGCACCAGCCCTTCTTCGCCATTCGGCGCAGATTGCGCAAAGCACCCGCCGGATCAACATGCAGCGCCAGAAAGGTCGAATACGGCGAAATCACCAATGATTCAACGTCGCGCTCGCGCAACGCCAAATGCGGCAAGCCGAAGGCATGATAGCCATAGTTTCCGGCGGGGTCGCGTTTCGAATACGACGATTCGGAGATTCCCCACGGAATTCGCTTTCTTGACGTATAGAACTGCTGCGCTCGCACCGCGGCCTCGCGCGTCCGGTGCAATAGAGTCTGGGGGTAGGAACGCATCCAAATCGCCGGCATCAAGTACTCGAACATGGTGCCGGTCCACGACAGCAATATTGCGCGGCCGTGGTCCATCGCGTGTACGCGACCCAGCAGGAACCAGGTCTCTTGCGGAATGTCGTCTTTAGCGATCGCGACAAAGGTGGCGATGCGGGCCTCCGACGCCAGCAAGTCGTAGCAGGCAGCATTGAGCTGACGTGCACCAGCGTCATAACCAACTGACAAAAGCTTGCGGCGGCGGTGGCGCAGAAAACGGAAGTCCATTCCGTTTGCCAGCTTGCCGGCGTCCAGTGCAATCGTTCGCAGACTTTCGATTAGTCGTTGCAGATTGGATCTCGCATCGGGCAACAACGAACGCAAAAGCGCGCGGTCATCCTTTTTGCCATTGTTATTTCCGGCAAGTGTGGCCAATTCCAGCTTGACTGCCAGCTTATCGACCAGGAGCGGTAGTTGCTCGAGCGGCAGAGCATCCAAGGTACGCAGGTTCAGTTCTTGGCGAATCTCAGCAAATTCAGGCAAACGCCATGGACAGTAATTCTTAACTAGCTGGCGAACGCGTTCCAATCGCTCCAGCGCCTGCTCCTTGAACCATTTCGAGTCGGCATTGGACTTGGCGCCGATTTTTTTCCCTGATTCGAGATCTTCCGATGACAAATTCAAAAGTGAGTCGAACCCATCGTCTGTTTGAAGCTGATCTTGGATATCCAATGCGCCTCGGCGAGAGATGCCGTCGAGCGACAGCAAAATGCCAAGGTGATCGAGGAAAGCTTCCGCCAAACTGCGCTGTAGCAGAGGCCGACGCAAAATGTCCCAACATCCCTGCTCCAAGGTCCAGAGCGACGCCAGCAAGTTCCCGTTATCCACGGATGAAACGAACTTCGGCAGTAAGGGCGTGAGCGTATGAGTGTCGTACCAGTTGAATAAGTGGCCGCGGTAGCTTTCGAGACTAGAAATCGTGTCCAGGGATTTCCGACTCAAGTCGGCGAATTCGTCGATGGTGATGTATCCGAATTCGCAAGCTGCTTGCCGCGCATTCAACAACAAGCCGATATTCGTTGGCGATACCCGCGCCGCAACCTGAAAAGGCTCCTCTTGCACGTTATCCGGGATTAGCCAGTGATGTTCCGCATTGCTGAATTCGGCGAAATAGCGCCAAGTGTGCAATGCCGCGTGCCGAAGCAGTGTTGTTTCTTCAGGCGACGGTCCGTGGTAGCGAACTCGTGGAGGCCGATTCAGCCAAAACGAAACCATCTTGCTGCAGGCCCAAAGCACCAGAATGGGTAAGGCAGGGAAGATTCCCCAGGGACGAACGAACCAGACTAAGGCTGCCAAGCCAAGTGCGAGGACAGGAGTCCAGTCAAGGTAAATGTCTAAGGGCGTTGCGCGTCGCGCACCCATTTCCGCTTCTGCAGCGGTTTCCCACTGCAAGAGTCGCTCTCGAGTTACTATCCGCCGCACGAGGGTTCGTATGACTGCATCAATCGAAAGCAACATCTGGTGCGCCATGAAGATGATGCTAAGGAGCACGTTCACATTGGCAGCGAAGAGTGCTTTCAGAGCATCCTCGGCGATGGCGGCTTTCTGCTCGATAGCGGCACGGATCAGTTCGAACCCCAAGCTCAACCAAACCGGGATGAACAGAATGGCAAGCGTTGCGACAGTCCACCACGCCGCTTTCCCTGGCAAGACCGTCCAGCCCAGGACGAACAAAATCAAAGTAGCGGGCTCAACCAGACTCCGGCGCAGGTTATCCAGAATTTTCCACTGAGAAACGAGCGAGATCGGATTTGGAACGTGCTGTCCGGATTCATCGGGAACGTTCGGGCGCAGCCATGCCGTGATCTGCCAGTCGCCTCGCAGCCAGCGATGCTTGCGGCGATTATAGGCACTGTAATGTGATGGATAATCTTCGATGACTTCGGTATCGCTCAGTAAGCCGGCGCGCGCGTATGCTCCTTCAATCAGATCGTGGCTGAGCAGAGCATTTCGCGGGAAGCGACGTTCCAGAACTTGATGCAGCGTGTCGACTTCGTAAATCCCTTTGCCGGCGTAAATGGCTTCGCCATACAGGTCCTGATAAACGTCTGAGATTGCGCGTGTATAGATATCGAAACCAGTCTCTCCGGAATAAATCGCCGCCAACCGGGACTTCGCTGCGCTCTGAACGCTCACACCGACACGCGGCTGCAGTATTCCGTATCCTGCTACGACAATGTTCCTTTCGGGATCAATGATGGCCTGGTTTAGCGGATGCGCCATAGCCCCGATCATGCGATGGGCCGAGCCACGTGGCAGCTCAGTGTCCGAATCCAGCGTAATCACATATCGCACTTGCGAGAGTACGGACAGATCACCTTCCTTCACGGGAAAGCTGTCATACTCATGCCGCAGATATTTGTTGAGATCCATCAGCTTGCCGCGTTTTCGTTCCCAACCCATCCACACTTTTTCTCTCGGGTTGTAGGTGCGGTGCCGATGGAACATCAGGAAAGATCCCTTGTGCTGGGCGGCATATTTCTGATTGAGCTTGCGGACGAGTCGCACGCAAAGGTCGATCAATGGGCTGTCTTCTCGTGCCGTGTGACGAGAATCCGGCAAATCGGTTAGTAGAAGGAAGTGGATATTGCGATCGCGGTTTCCGAGGAAGCGCACCTCAAGATCTTCTGCCAACTGATAGACCTGCTGCTCATTCAACAGCAATGTAGGAATGGCAACTAGCGTTACGCAGTCATTAGCAATACCTTCCGAAAAATCGAGTTTTGGAAGAATTTCAGCGCGGAGCAGGGAAGTGGTCAGATAGTTCATCAACTGCACGGCGCTTTGCGAACTGGGAAGCAGTAGGGCTAGCAGCGCGAGGAAAATCAGGCCCGGCGGGCTGTTCGGATCGGTGACCAGAAGCACGATCACCGACATGATCGCGAACGTCAGAATCGCCATGCCCGGCAGATAGTACTCATCGGGATGCTTGAGCAACCAATCCTGGATGCGCCACCCGAAACGAGGTCTGAAGCGAACCTTCTGGCGTAGCAGCGGCTTTCCCTCAGCTAGCAAGTAGTAGCCAACGTGGGAACGCCGCAACGCAAGACGTGGGTCGGGATCCCCGATCTGTTTTGCCTCTCGCGCCAATTTCAGCGCCTCTTGCGCAACTTCCATCTCACTGCAATCGCTGCGCTGGGCGATAATCATTACCTTTTTGCGGTAGAGTTCGCGGCTTTCGAAGTCCATCTTCGCGTAAGCGTTTGCCGGGTCCTGGCGCAGGACCGCGTCGAAGAGAATGAGAGGTTCCAACAAATCCTTCCACGAAGCTTGCGATATGTCGCGCAGACTGCTGATACAAATCCCCACGTTGTAGGATCCGCTTTGATCATGCAGCACCTTGACCGCGCGGGAGACGATTTCCTCGATCAGCACCAGCTTTAACGCAGGAACCAGAGCCGAAAGTTCCTTCATGCCAAGCACGGTGACTTCTTGAAAGGCACGAACGTAGGCGGTGAACGTCTGCTCAGCGAATTTGTACTGCGTCACGGCCAGGTAGCCTTGCGCAACCGACGCCGCGCGTGAGCTAGTCTTCCCTTCCGCCGTATGCACCTGTGGGGTTGCGCGCAGAAGCTTCAGCGCGTCGCCAGTGGCATACAACTCCATGTCGACCAGGCTGACGTTGTCATGAAGCCAGCGAAAGTCGTCAGGAACAACAGCGTCAACGGGCAGGGATGCCCTGAAAGGGCGAAGATCCACGTTGACCCGATCTAGAAGTGCTTGCCATCGGTTGACGGCAGCATCCGAAGAACGCAGGCCAGGAACCCATGCGAGACTGCGAGCGAGTTGGCGGGCATGGGCCTGTAACTCTTCGAGATTCTCAATTGGCGGCGAAACCTCTTCGAGACGTTCAGCTTCGTCTTGTATTAATTCCAGGTGCGTATTCTCTGGCATGTGACTCAGCTTCAGCGATAGCTGGCAGCTTGCAACTCGAACATCTCGGCGTAACGTCCGCCTAGCATTGAAAGCTGCTCGTGGGTTCCTTCCTCAGCGATCCTGCCTTTTTCCAGCACTACAATGCGGTCGGCCATGCGCACAGTAGAGAAACGATGTGAAATGAACAGTGCCATTTTTCCTTCGGTAAGTTCGGCGAAGCGGCGAAATACTTCGAATTCACTGCGCGCGTCCAGGGCTGCTGTTGGTTCATCCAGAATCAGCAACTGAGCATTACGAAGGTAGGCGCGGGCTAATGCGACTTTCTGCCATTCGCCGCCAGAAAGATCGACTCCTCCTTCGAAGCGCCGACCCAGCATTTGTTCGTAATTTTTTGGAAGCCGCTCAATCACCTGGTCTGCGAGGCTTTTTCTGGCAGCAGTTTTCAGCAAAGCGAGATCATCGACTTGCGCGATCAGCCCTGACGCAATATTTTCCCGCGCAGTCATTTCATAGCGCATGAAGTCCTGGAAGATAACACCGATTTCGCGATAAAGGTCTTCTAAATCGTATTCACGGAGATCGATTCCATCGAGAAGAACCTGACCTTCGGTAGGATCGTAAAGTCGAGTGATCAGCTTCACGATCGTGGTTTTACCCTCACCGTTCTCGCCAATCAAGGCGACTCGTTCTCCGTGGTGCAGGTGGAAATTGAGTCGGTTCAACACCAGCCGCTCGGTTCCTGGATAACTAAATGAAACATCGCGAAATTCGAATCCTCTTCGGATGGGGCGCGGCGCCGGCAATGCATTCGGCTTGGAGCGAATGGTCGGCTGCATCTCGAAGAACGCGAGCAAGTCAGTGAGAAAGAGCGCTTGGTCGGCGATTCCGGCTAACGTGGAGAAGACTTGCTGAATGTTCAGGCTGGCCTGCTGAATTGCTCCCGCAAGTAAGGTAAGTGTGCCGATGGACAGCGCTCCTGCCAACGTGCGCCAGATCACCCACGCATAGGCTGAGTAGTATCCAAGCGTTCCTATGACCGACAACCCGACGCCAGCAATCAGACGGCGGCGGGCGAGTGAAACATCCTCCCCGTATATCTGGTTGGAAAGGTCGGCAAATCGGTTGGTCAGGAAACGGCTCAGGCCGAAAAGTTTTAGTTCCTTGGCAGCTTCTTTGCTGCCGCCAAGTAGGCGGAGATAGTCAAGCTGCCGCTTGACTGGAGTTTGGCGGAAATTTTTGGCGTAACCCAGAAATGCGAAGTGACTCTCGCCCAGGAACGCCGGCAAAACACCGGCAATCAGCAGCAAGAGCAGCCACGGCGAGTACACCACGATGGTGACGGACATCGTGACCGCGGTGATCATCTGTTGCACCAGCCGTCCGATTGACTGGATCATGCCGAGCCGATCCGTCGCTTGCACGCGAGCGCGTTCCAGCCGGTCATAGAAGACGGGATCTTCGTAGGCGATCAGGTCCAGCTCAGACGCATGCTTCATCACTGCAATGCTGACGTGACGCGTGTATTTGTCGGCTAAAAGCGAGTCGAGATAATCGATACCGCGGCTCAGGATGCTCAGGAAAATCGCGACGCCAAACTCCGCCACAACCAGCCACCAGAATCGCGGGCTAACAGGCTGGTGAGAAGAAACCGCGTGAACAATGGCATCGATGATGATTTTGGTGATCCAGAGTAGTGCAACAGGAAGCACTGCAACTATGAGGCGAAAGATCAGCCCCAATGCGACGACGACCGGCCCTGACTCCCAGACAATTTTGAGAACCGGCGGCACATTGCGCAGTGCTGCCAAGCGTTCTTGCCATCCGCTACGGAACCCGCTGTGCCCCATGCCGAACCCAGTTCACCAATGAGTTAAAATTGCGAAGGTTTACCGCCGTACTCCGACACCCTTTTCTGTACGATACAGAGATGCGACCGCTCGTGCAAAGTTTGTATTGCCAATAACTTATGCAAGATGGCACAGAAAACTGAAACTCTGGTCCGGAAGAAATTACCGGATGGGAGTTTTCTCTTCATGATTGCGGTGTGATCGTTTCGCCAGCCAAAGTTCTCCGGCGCTCAGAATTACTGCAGCAGAGTCGACTAAGGTATTTCACTTATTACATTAGTGATTCTCGCTTAGTTTCAGTGTTTCGTTTGCCAGCCGGTGTCGTACTACCATTCGAGCCAAGTCGGAGCGAGTAGCAAGCGGTCACGACTTTGGCCAGCTAACTTGGAAAAAATTTCGTGCTCTGAGGAAAAAACTTTATTCCACAGCAATTTCCAGTAGGGCCGGCCAGCTACTCTGAAGCATAATCCGAAATAAGAAGTTTTTCATGCGTTGGGACAGACGTAAATTTCTGCAGGCCGTAGCCACCGGCTCGCTCGCCCTTCCCCTGGCCACCAAGCTTTGGGGCTCGGGTCTCCTCACGTCGCAAGACTCTGCAATTGGAGACGGAGATGCGCTTTTAGACGAACTGGAGCGAACCGCTTTCGAGTTCTTCTGGAACGAATGCGATCCGCACACGGGCTTAGTGCGCGATCGCGCAAATGCCGACGGAGTCGACGCTCGCGTCACAGCCAGTATTGCCGCGACAGGTTTCGGGCTGACGGCCCTTTGCATCGGGCAGCAACGCAAATATCGACCGGCTGCCGAGATTAGCGATCGCGTTCGCAAAACACTCCGGTTCCTAGCTAATGATGCCCAGCACGTCAACGGATTTCTCTACCACTTTGTGGACATGAGAAACGGAAATCGGTCCGGATTCTCCGAGCTTTCTCCGATCGATATGGCGATCCTGCTCTGCGGGGTGTTGACGTGCAAGCAGTTCATCAATGACGACGACGTCCGTCGTGCTGCGACCCAGCTTTATGAGCGAGTTGATTGGCAATGGGCGCTCAACGGGGGCGACACCTTCGCGATGCATTGGACGCCAGAGTTGGGTTTCAGTCCACGCCGCTGGGATTCGTATTGTGAATTGATGATGCTTTACTTGTTGGCGATGGGTTCCCCGACGAAGCCGATTCCCGCTAGGTCTTGGCAAGCCATACATCGTCCGTATCTGGTTTATCAAGGCTACCGCTACATCTCGGTTTCCGCGCCTCTGTTTATCCATCAGTTCTCGCATGCATGGTTTGATTTTCGCGGGAAGCGAGATCAATACGCTGATTATTTCCAAAACTCTGTCGTGGCCTGCCGGGCACATCGGCAGTTTTGCGAGAATCTGAGTTCCGAATTCCCATGCTACTCAAGCAAAGTTTGGGGCATCACCGCATCGGACTCAGACCGCGGTTATGTCGCCTGGGGTGGCCCGCCCTTGCAGGGACCGATCGACGGAACGATCGTGCCCGCCGCGGCTGCGGGGTCGCTATCTTTTCTAACATCGGAATCTCTCGATGTGCTGCGAAATCTCCGCGCTTATTACGGAAAGCAGATTTGGAAGCACTACGGATTCGTGGATGCTTTCAACCCACTCACCGGATGGGCGAGTTCGGACGTGATCGGTATCGATGTCGGAATTGGCATGCTGATGGCGGAGAATGCGCGCACCGAATTTGTCTGGAATTTGTTCATGAAAAACCCTGAGGTTCGCTCTGCGATGGATTTGGCAGGGTTCCGCAATTTCGCCGGGCCTCTCATGGCTAAACATGCTACCGCGACAACAACTTGATCCTCTTCGCTTCCAAGTTTCAACCTGCTAGCGAACATTGATGATCGCCAGCCCATCCGGTGGAAGTGTCACTTGTAATTCACCATTCTGCAAACTCTGAGTTTCCGGTGCGCCGAGTTGTGCCGCTTTTCGCAGTTGTTCAAGTTGCGATGACGTGGGGTATCGCGGTGAACCCATCTGTTGATACGCGGCGTGCACATCGCCGTGGTCGTGATCGACCCTTTCAATCTGCGCGGTTCTGAACTTT
>Ga0070741_10011175_pt1 | contig 16648 bp, 18 predicted proteins | sample Coa_R1_4_FD_66440 | JGI IMG/M metagenome (GOLD analysis project Ga0070741, IMG submission 66440) | Surface soil microbial communities from Centralia Pennsylvania, which are recovering from an underground coalmine fire - Coalmine... | ecosystem: Environmental > Terrestrial > Soil > Unclassified ...
AGAGGATCAGAATCCACTGGCAATTCTCGATTGAGGGCGCCAGGAAGAGATTGAACTCGCACTACCAGCGGGTGAACGCTGACAACATCAGGTATAAGGAAACTTAGTTGACGGACTATTCAGCAGGTCAAGCTATTAGCTCATTGAGTACGTCACCCTGTCGGTCTGACGCGCTGGTATCACCTGATTCATTACATGAGGTTTCTTCAACCGGATGGGAGTCCGCCCTGGGATGGACCAGACCGAGCTGCTCAGCAAGGAAAGGGGCAAGCATATCCGGCATTTTCTTGATTGTGGCGGGATCAATTTGTGGCAGATCCTCTGCGGTCGTATGGGCAGCAATGCGTCCGTCTTCGGCAGGGATAAACTGCACAGAAGAAGGCTCACCCTTATGCAAGGGCAGTGAGAAAGGCTTGTCACTGTTACACCCACCTGAAATATGCGCGGCGGAAGCTCTGGTAAAGGCCTGTGGGGGTTTGGGGGGCATCGGTTTTGGCTGGCTAAGGATTGTCTTCAGGGCACGGCACCCTGACGCCGCTTGAGCCGCAGATGCGCGTGCCTCAGATCAACCGCAAACTCTGACCCTGCCGACTGAGTTATTTCTTCCCTCAGCGACAACTTTTTTCAGCGTCACTTTCGGCCACCTGTCCGGACTGTCATAGGTGAATTCAATGACCACCACGCCCGCGGTAACTCTCCGCAGAACAAAATTACCGGCCGAGTCCGACGTGGCGCTGAGACCCTGACTCGGGATCCGGACGTGGACGCCTCTGATCGCCTGGCCCTGTCCGCCCACACAAGTACCGCTGACAGAGGTTTCCGTTGTGACGTCGCGTGCCGGGATGGCGGATGACCCGAGGCATAAAGCAAGCAGCAGAGTTGCAATCGGAGCAGGCATGGGGGAGAGCCTCCTTTCAGAGTTGGCACGCGCGGAGTGAAGTTATCGAGCTGTCACTAACAAGTGAGAAATGCGGAAAAACGTTTCAAGCCCCTGTCCTGCGGCACAGGGGAGCCGGACTCGCGCGGGCCGGGTGGCGGCGGTCAGGTTCGCGGCCATCCGATCGGATAGTAGAACGTTTCGCTGCCCGACCTCAATCACCCTTCAATCAGCGAGACCCACGCAGGGCCAGACTGAAGCTCAGGCCGAGGGTTATCAGTGGCGGGGTCGGCGGCGGCGCAGTTATTTGCCTCGCGGCATACTAATCCCATTACCGAGGGCTGGTCGGAGAAAACAACCAGCGACACGGAGGCCCAATATGTCAATCGATCCTGAACTCATGATTACGGACGAAATTGAATTGAATGTTGAAGAACTTGAGCAGGTGGCAGCTCCTGGTTTGCTCGTTGCCTGTGACTGACCGCCCTCAATGGATCAGGGCAGTTTGCCCTCGGCAGATAGTACCAGAAAAAGGCGAGCCGTGAATGCTGCTCCTGTGCCCCGCCGGCAGATCACGATCAGCCCGCCACCGACGACCGCCGTTGCTTCTTTTCGGCGCGCCGCTGTTCACGGATGGCGTCAATTTCAGCCCGCGCCCCCTCCACAGATTTGCCAAGGGCCTCTGCCCACGTGGTCACACTCAGGTCATCCGCCGGCTTATTGTGCGTGCCGTGAATCCACCGCACGCTGACGCTCGGCAACCGCGACAGCAGTTCGCGCGCCTCCCTGACCAGGGCTTTCGGCGCGTATGAGGGGGCGGGATGACCGAGCAGTGTTTGCGCGAGGGCATGATCGTCGGTGCAGAGGTCCACCGGCACACCGCGGCTCTCGGCCTCGATTCTGTGCAGTGCCTGAATTGCGCCGGTCCACAGTGCCTGCTGGTAACTGACATCGGCGCCGAGATACGCCTGGTCGGTGGCCAGAGTCTGGCCGTGTGACCTGATGACGAGCGCCCAGGTGCCGTGCTGCGTGGGTGTCGGCTCAGCCAGGGCGTCGAGCATCGCCGCACAAGGCGATGATGATGGGTCGAACAGCCTGACGGGCTGCGGGCGCGGACCGCCGCTTTCGTCCGGCGCCTTCTGTTCCTTTGTCTGAGGCTGATTCCGCCGCGCGTCGTTTGTGGGAGTTTGACGGCTTGTTTTCCTGACAGACCCGCGATCCCGCGCGGCCTTCTGATAAGGTGCCGTGGACTCAGGTTTCGCCGGGCGCGGTGGGCGCTCAGCGGGCTGTGGTGTGTTGGTGGTTTGATCAACTGGCTGTGTCGGCTTTTGTTCTCCGACCGGGAGTGTTCCGGCCTTGATCAGACGGGGACGTTTGCTGTCAGTCAAGCGTGAATCCTTTCAACTGGGGCTGTTCGGGCCGGACGATTATCGGGCCCGGCCCCGGTTGAATACAACCCGTGGTTGTATTCGTCCGGATCATCCCTCCCCCTGCAGTTGCACAGGAAGCGGAAGTGGCGCAACAGAAAAGGCGAGCCGAAGCCCGGCCCGCCGTAGTGAAGGAAGGCTGATTGTGTTCACTACTGTTGTGGAGAGGGCGGGGACATTTCGCCGGCCGATGATATTCTCCCGCCGTTCGGGGCCGCGGGATGCGCTCACCTGGCCTGTCTCTTTTCCCAGTCCTTCTTCAGCGCGGCGCAGGCGTCCTTGACCGCGTTGCCGAGTGAGCGCGTCGAGCCCGACCTGATGGCGTCACCGTCTCTGTTGAAGAGTGCGAATTTGTTGTCTTTCTTGATCGCGCTCTTGCCGCCTTCGTGTTCCGGCAGGACGATGTAATCAGCTTTCTCTCTGTTCATCGTGACATGGAATGGGGCTCACCGATCCCGCATCTGCTCGAAGACGAAGAACTCCCACTGCTCCACCCGGACTTTGTCAGGTTCGCGCCAGAAAGGCGGACGGTCAATCCTGCATCGGCCGGTGATCGCCGAAGGTATACCATCAGCTGGGATGGACCGATGCGGGTGAAATGAAGGTGCAGGACTGAGGGCATTGCCTGATTCGCAACATCAGGTCAGTGTACTATCGGGGTCTCGTTCGACAGGTATCAAAAGATTGTTAAGGCAGGAGGATGGAAACGCCGGGGCTGTTTCTGATCTCACTGCCTTCCCGGACTGCGTGATGTCTGCATCAACTGGTCCGGGAAGGCAGTGAGACGGCTGATTACTGGCAGCCCTGGGTTTTTCAGGCGCTGTCAGTCCGGTTATCCGCCTGGTTATTGTCCTCTCTGTGCCAGCACCGTAATGCTTTCCGGTCCGGCCGTGTTGCTCACAATCTGATCGCCACTCTTTTTAGCCGCTTCTCGTTCGGCTCTCGATCGGCCCAGTTTCTGACCGACCTTGTTATACCCGTCCCAGATTTGTGAGAGGAATGTCTGAGCGCCGTAGCGATTGAAGATCAGTTTCGCCTGCGTCTTACCGTTCTCCGTCCGATCATTGTTGACCTGGAACACCGCGATGGCCCCGGTCTCCCTGCTGCGGATGACGAGGGTATCTCGCGGCGAGAACGGTTCCACAGTGTATTTGCCCGCCGGGAGTTTCGTCTCGCCGACCATAAAGTCGAATGGGATGTCGGCTGTCACCCGGCTGTCAAGGTGTGCGAAGCCGGTCACTGTCAGCGTGGTCAGGATGCTTAACGCGGCAACAATACTCAGAATCTGTTTCTTCATGTTTCTCCTTACAGTTGTACGATAGTAACAGTCAAAGTCGGCCACCTCCCGCAGGACACTGATCCCGCGAATCTCGTGACCTCTGTTTTCTGCACGCTGACTAACGTGCGGTATGCGAATGATGTTTCCTGATCTGACGCCGTTGAGGCTGATTTTTCGGCTGGAGCGCGGAATAGAAATTCCGGCCTCAAATTTTTTGGTAACTCGCTTCAATTCTGGTTGATCAAATCGGGCTGATATAAAATCGGCCCCGAAGAAACCGGCCGTTGATGAATGGCTTTATGAGAATTAAGGATGGGGGTTGCAATTGCGCCGCAAATTCCGGTCACATATTCGAGCGTCTGAGTCAGCCGGGTGGCTGATAGTCAGTTGCCTTGCCGCCGCACTCACGGCGCTGTTGCTGAACGTCCCGGCCCGGCCGGAACAGCCCGGGCTTGAAACAAACCGTACTTCGCCCCGGGGCGACGTCGCGATCAGCCTTCAGGAGCAACACCAGCCCGGCGCGCCTGATTTACCAGACATTCCTACTCTGATCAGCGCCTGCGACCGCAACGGGGCAGAGATGCACCAGCGCCTGACCGAATACACGTATCTGCAGAAGCGGACGACCCGCGAGGCAGGCAGGCGGGGGAAACTGACGGAACAGGTGGACGTGTACGAGGCCTACCCGGTCGCGGTAAGAAGCGGTCACAACCACGTCGTCAGTCTGATCAGCGTCAACGGCGTCCCGGTCTCGCCCAGTCAACTGGAACTGGAGCGACGGCGGGCGGCCGAGGAGATGGAGAGCATCGAGCGCGCCGGCAGGGGGGCGGACGAAAAGGCCGGCGGGCGTGAGGAGCAGCGCAGATACATCTCGGCAGCCATCGGCCTGACCGCCGACGGCGAGGGCATCATGTTCGGCGTGTCACAGTTCCTGCGTCAGTGTGAGTTCAGTTCGCCGCGCCGGGAGCGGTTCGCCGGCCGCGACGTTTATGTCCTGAGTTTTCGCCCGCGCCCCGGCGTCCAGTTCACTCGCGAAGAAAAATACATCTCGAAACTGGTCGGCTCGGTCTGGATAGACGCGGCCGATCAGGTGGTCTGGCAATTGCTCGCGTGGCAGCCGGACGAGCGAGAGCGCGGTGACGGATCACCGGACGCTCCCCGCGCCGCGGCAATCGTCAGCTACGAGCAGACGCGTCTGCCGGAAGGGATCTGGGTCCCCCGGCAGATCAGGGTCAATGCCATCGGCAGGGCAGCGGTCTTCAATGGAGTGAGCAAGGATATGACCTTCGAGTTCAGCGATTATAAACGCTTCCGCACAGAGGTTAAGGAAGTGAAGCTTGCTCCACCTGAACCACGCCCATAAGCGGGGCTGATTGACGCTGGCCGGCCTGAGATCGGGTGACATAGCCCGAAGCGAATCATTGAAAGAGGGAATATCAATGAGCAAGGATATGAGAGCGCGGAACTGATCCTCAGGCTGTATGACCTCCGGCGCGAACCGACTATGCGCGAGGCCCGCGACTGGTTCTTCGCCTTCAGCCCGGACGACATGCAGGACGTGATCAGGGCCGTGACCGGCCCGCACAATGCCTGCTTCCGGATGGCCACTTCCTACTGGGACATGGCGGCATCGTTCGTCGTCAACGGGGCGATTGACGAGCAGATGTTCAATACAGCCAACGTGGAACACGTCGCGGTCTTCGCGGAGGTGGAGCCGCCGCTTCCGGCAACCCGGATTACCTCAGCAGTCTCGATCAGGTGGTGATGAAGATGCCGGGGGCGAAGGAGCGCCTGGCGATGATGCGCGGGCAGATCAAACAGATGGCCGCCGCGCGGGCCGGGAATCCTGACGAGGCCGGCTCGGAGGGATGAAAGCGGGCGCGGTCGTTGTCGCTGACGTCGTATGCCCTGCGGAAGTTGTCGGAATGACCTTCGGGAGTTCTGGCGGTCATTGGTTATAACCCAACTGGCGATAACTTAAGACTTCTTCGTTCCCAGATACTGCCTGATCAGCTTGCCGACCGTATCGCTTGCAAACCCGCTGCGGAAAACGCTCCCCTGCCAGACGGCTGACTTACGCAGCTCTTCCGTGTCGCCCTTGTGCGTGTTGTAGGCCGCGACTGCGACCAGCACGGCGGTGAGGCGCGTCAGGCGTGGCTCGAAAGAGACGGTGCCGGGGCCGGCATAGAACGGGGTGCGGGGGCCCATGTGGTATTCCGACCACATCACCATCACGAACGTGGCGTCGTCGGGGGAAGCGACCACCGGCTGTTTGCTTTTCTTCAGTTCCTTGCGCGCCATTTTCTCGACCTGGAGATCCCGCTTCTCGCCGTCGCTGAAGACGGCGACGTAGATGGATTTCTCCTGGGCCTGACAGTTGAAAGCGAGCAGGGCCGCGAAGGTGAACAGCAGCGCGCGACGTGGCATAAAGAGTACCTTTCGTTTTTACCGGGCAGAATCAACATTACCGGCTTCAGTATGCCGCGCGGAAGCGGCTTCTGATTACGCTTTCTTTACGGCTCATCCTCCGGGTCGCTGATGCAGCTTTCAGGAATCCCGCCGGCGACTGAAACGGAAGAGCGTCTTCGGCTTCCTGTGGCGCGTTGAAGTGATGCGCTCAAAGGAGAGGTTGTTTTCGCCCGCCCACTTCTCCAGGTCGTCATCCGATTTGATAGCCTGACTGGCCGGGTAAAGGGTCAGGGCCAGCAGGTCTGCTTCGACCTCGATTGAGGGGTCATCTTTCACGCCCCTCAGGATGTCTTCAAGTATCGGGTGGCTGTTGCTGTTCATTCTTTCACCTTCCGTTAAGGCTTCACCTCTTCGGGATGCGGCACTCTGACGCCGCCGGGACCGCTGACGTGCTTCTTCGGCTCAATGAACGCGCCCGGCTCCGGGCGGCTGTTTTCATCGGACGATCTTCCTTTCAGGTTTTCGGGTCATGGGGCAACCAGGGCCCCTCACGACCATGTGAGAGAACCGGAGAAAAGTTTCAGGGCTGACGATCCCTTCAGCTGATCCAGTCCCACAGGATATTCAGGACGTAGAAGACGGCCAGCGCGGCCAGTGCCAGCAGGATCAGCTGCTGCATCGTGTGATAGAACTGATTGAGTCTCATCGGGGCGGCGTCAGGTATTCACCTGTATGTGAGAGAATCGGGGAAAGGTTTCAGTCCTTCTCCCCTTTCGCGATCTTCCAGCCCTGCGATCCGGGCGGATCCGGGTGGCGCGGGCGCCCGCGTCAGGCACTGCGCTGAAGTCTTGTGCCGGCCAGCGAAATTATGCCCCGTGTCCTGCATCCGGGCAATCGCTGCGGCGCTCCTGTCCTTCAGGAAGTCGGTCACTGAAGTCGCCGAATGTCAGGGCGGGATCGTCAGGCAGGGCGCGCGATCCGACACCTCCTCCGCCGGGCTGGGGCGAAATCAAAAACAATAATTATTCTTGATTTCAGGCGGGCGGCGCGCTATGATCCGTCTGACAACAAAGGCAGGGCGGAAATGAATAGTCGTAAATCAGTCTCACGTCAGGCGGGGCGGGCGTCAAAACAGGCGCTGCACCGCCGGCTGCGCGAGGCGCTCGGGGACGAGGGCCGTCACTTCACGAGGCAGCGCGCCGCCGTCTTCGAGTACCTGAGCCGGGTGGACCACCACCCGACGGCCGAGGAGGTCTTCCTCGCCGTCAGGCAGAAACTGCCGAGGATCAGCCTCGCGACGGTTTACAAAAACCTCGAAGCGCTCGCCGCCTGCGGCACGGCGGCGAAGCTGACTTACGGCGACGCCGCCGCGCGTTACGAAATCCGCCGCGATCACCACTACCACACGCGCTGCCTCGGGTGCGGCAGCCTCACCGACCTCGACGCCACTGCGGGCGAGCAGTTTCTGAAACGGATCAGACCGCAGGCGGGGTTTGAAGTCACAGATTACCGGCTGGAGCTGCTCGGTTACTGCCGCTCCTGCCGCAGGCATCATCAATCCACCGGTCAGAAAAGCTGAGGAGGAGAAAGAAAAGTTATGGCACAGACGAAAACACAGACCGAGAGCGAAGTGATCCAGACGTTGCAGCAGCAGCTGGCAAACGCATTTTTACTCTACACCAACTACAAAAAATACCACTGGGAGAGTTACGGCCCGCTCTTCCGCGACCTGCACCTGCTCTTCGATGAACACGCGACCGCCGTCCTCGGCACGATTGACGAACTCGGCGAGCGCGTCCGCATCCTTGGCGGCAGACCCGTCTCCGACCCGCGCCAGTTCGCCGAACGCGGCTCGGTCAGGGTCGCCGAGGGCACGCAGACGATGCATGAGATGGTCGAGCAGGCGGTCGAAAATCACCGCCGCGTCATCAAAGAGCATCGCGACGCCGTCAACGTCGCGACTGATGCAAATGACCCCGGCACGGCCGACCTGTTCACTCGCAACGTGCAGATTCACGAAAAGCAGGAGTGGTTTTTGAGACAGGTGCTGGAAGGCAAGGACGGGCTGGTCGGGTAAGCACGATCTGATAAGGCAGGAAATATAACCCGGCAGTAACGAGTGCCCCGCAAGGCCAGCCTTGCGGGGCCTTTCCTTTATTCCAGAATTGTACCCATCGCCGCGCCCGCATACCCGGTCATCTCCAGATAGCCGCGACCACTGACGGGCCTGCCGTTATTCACACCCGTCACTTCAATCGCGCCCTCCCAGTATTTCACACCGGTTGACTCGCCGGCACTCAGCTCCTGATTTTCAGTTGCTGCCTGTACCGTCAATTCAATCCCCCGCGATGGGATTGCGATCTGCCAGCTCGTCGGGTATTCAGCGCCGGTGGCCGGCGAACGCCAGCGCGCGCCGGGTTCGAGGGTGAAATCGCTCGCGGTGACTGGTGACGCTTTGCCCGCAGGGTCAATGATCGTGCCGCTGGTGTGCGGGTCGCGCGCGCCATCACTGCGGCGGAACTGGTAGAGCATCAACTCGCTGCCGTCATCAAGCTGGATTGACAGCCAGTCCCACCCCCGTTGTTCTTTTTCCAGAAAGCTCGTGCCGAATTCGTGATCCATCCAGCTCAGGCCTTCGACTTCGTAACGCCGGCCGTCAACCGTGATCGCGCCGCGCGTGGGCATCCGCGTCAGCGAGTAGTAATGCGAGGCGGTGCCGGCCCGCGCCCCCTTCTGAATGATGCCGCCCGAGCCATGAACGACCGGCGGCTTACCCTGATCGAGTTCAAGATCGAGGCCGAGGCCGTTGTCCGAAGCGCGTAACCGGGTGTGCCCTGACCCGGCATCTTTCGCCTCCCAGTCTTCATTCCAGACGCGATAGAGGCCGGTTGCTGCCCCGGCCCAGCCGACGCCGGCGCGGTTGACTTTTTCGGCGAAGCGGAACTTGCGGCCGTTGATGTCAGTCAACGCCAGATGCGCCATAAAGAGATCGCGCACGGCCCAGCGCGAAGGGTTTTCCGGCCGCGGGTCAACGCCAGAACGGAAGAATGTCAGCTGATAGCCGAAGCGGTGGCCGTCTTTCGCGGCGACGTTCCCCGTGTAATACCACCACTCGATTTTGTAATCGGGGTGGCTGGCGTGATCGCGCGCGAAGTCGAATTCATAGCCGGGCAGGGCCTGCTTCCAGTCGCCTTCGGCAAGTGCAAAGAAAACAGACAGGATGAACAGGATGAACAGGAAGATCGGATACCAAACAATCCGCCTGCTGTCCTTCATCCTGAAAATCCTGTTAACCCTGTCCACTCTTTATTCCTCCGCAATTTGCTCCGCTGCGTGCATCTCTGCTGCCCTTCGTGCCGGATAAATGCCCGACAGCGCCGTGGCGATCAGGATGAGCGCGGATGACTGAACCAGAAACAGCGCCGGCAGGTGAAACTGGATCGTCCAGCCGAAGCTCTGCACGTTGATGACGTAAATCAGCACGAGCGACAACAGCAACCCGACCGCGAGGCCCAGGGCCTGGCTGACGCCACCCATCATCGCGGCTTCGATGATGACCATCCGGCGCACCTGCCGGCCGTCCGCGCCGACCAGTCGCAGCATCGCGAGTTCGCGGCGGCGCTCCAGAATCAGCGTCAGCAGCGTGCTGGCGACCCCGACAATCGCGACGAAGATGGCGATCACTTCGAGCGCCCAGGTGATGGCGAAGGTGCTGTCGAAGATGCGCAGCACTTCGCGGCGCAGCGCGCCGTTCGTGAAGATGAAAACCCGGTGACGGTCGCCCAGCGAATTCAGAATCTCCCCCCGCACGGCGTCGGCGTCCGCGCCGGGATCGAGGTAGATGCTCAGGCTCGTCGGGGGCTGCTCGCCGAACCAGCGGGCGAACGTGGCGCGGTGCATCACCAGGATGCCGCGATCACTCGAATAATCGTAATAAACCGCGGCGATGCGGAAAGGCTGTGGGCCTTTCGGCGTCGGGATACTGACCGTGTCGCCGACGCGCTTGTGATAGCGGATTGCAAAACTTTCCGAAGCCAGAACCTCATCGCGACCGGGCATTCCTTTCAATGCCTCGCGCCAGTCGGCGGGCTCCTTGACCATCAGGTTGCCGCGCCCGAGCAGCACGGAAAATTCGCCGCAGCCGAGCGTGATCAGGCTGTCTTCGTAAGGCACGTCGAAGTTGCGGAAAGGGTCAACTGCCGCCACCTGCGGGTGCGCCCTGACCTCTTCGATGACTTCCGGTGAGATCACGGCTTCGGTCGCGATGTTGGTGCGCGATGACGGCCGCAGGTACAGATCGGCTTTGAGCGTCTGATTGACCCAGTAGATCACCGTTTCGCGAAAGCTGCCGACCATCACGGCAATCGCGACCATCATCGCCAGGCTGACGGCGAGCGCGGCGACCGAGATCGAGATGCGCGGGATGGCCCCGGCCAGATTCGAATTCGCGAGCCGCCCTTCGACTTTGAAGACCCGCGCCAGCGGCCGTCTGCCGAGGCGCGTGACGAAATAGAACACGACGGGGACGAGGAACGCCGCGCCAAAGACTATTGCCAGCGCGGCGGCGTAACCGAACAGCGGCAGGCCCGCAACGGGCTGGCGCCCCGAGAACCACCACGCGAGTGCGAACAGCACCGCGGGCGCGACGAAATAACGGCGCCGTAATCTAAAGCGCGTTTCAAGCCGGTCTGCGCCGCGCATCGCTGTAATGGGCGAAACGCGCGCGGCTTCCGCGGCGGGTAGCGTGGCGGCGAGCAATGACAACGGGAGCCCGACCGCAAAGGCGAGGATGAAATGCCCGGTCGCCAGCGGCGGCACGGCGGCGGCGCTCGCGATGTAGAGCGCGTTGACCGTGGTCGCAGTCAGTTTCACCGAACCGAAGGCGAGCAGCCTGCCCAGCGGCAGGCCGAGCGCGCAGCCGATCAGCGCGAGCAGGGCGGCTTCGGCCAGAAAGAGGGTGAGGATGCGCCGGCGCGTCGTACCGAGCGCCCGCAGCGTCCCGACTTCCTCGCGCCGCGTGATCACCGAGATCGAAACCGTGTTGTAGATCAGAAACAACCCGACCAGCAGCGCGATGTAAGAGAGCGCCGTCAGGTTGAAATGAAAAGCCGCGAGCATCTTTTCCACCTGCCGCCCGCGGCGCTCCGGCCTCTGGACGGTCAACCCTTCCACGCCGCTCTGCCCGAGCCGCTCGGCAATCCGCCTTTCCGCTTCGTCAACCTTTGCCTCATCGCGCAACAGCACGTCTATCCGATCAAGCCGGCCCAGGCGATTGAAGGCGAGTTGCGCGGCGGCAATATCCATCAGCGCAAAGCTGCCGTCGAGCGCGCGCGCCGGGCCTTCATTTTTAAGAATACCGCGCAGTGTGAAGCTGCCGGCCCGGTCGCCGATGATCAGTTCGAGCGGTGACCCGACTTTGAGGTTGTGACGGCTCGCGAATTTTTCCGAAAGGATGATCGAACGCGGGTCGTTGAGCAGCCCCAGGAATTCAGTGGCCGAGGGCTGACGCTGCCGATCTGCGTACTCAAGCAGTCTGTAATCGCGGAACGAGCGGTCGTGCAGAATGTCCACGCCGAGGATTCTCAGTGACTCGGTGGCGTCGCCACTCACCCTCGCCTGCGCGTCGCCTTCGATGACCGGGCTGACCTGCCCGTATTCGCGCAGCCAGCCCAGGGAGGCCAGTTTCATCTCATCCAGCCCGAGCCCTGTGCCGACAATTTCGAGCGAGGTTTTGCCGGAGACGGTTTCAATCGCGGTGGCAAAGCCGCGCAGCGAACTGGCGTTCGTCAGCTGGATCGCAATGATGACGGCAATGCCGAGCGCGATGCCGAGAATCGTCGCGCACGAACGCAGTCGCTCCTGCAAGAGTCGCCGCACGATGAATTGCTGAAAAAGTCTCATCAGTAATCTATTAACCGCAAAGCCGCAGGGAACGCAAAGGAGGACGGGCAGGCTGCTGAAAATGTGAGGCGGATGGAAAGAGTGCGCCACATTTACGCCGGTGTAACACCTGTCCTCATCGCGGACACATGGTCACATCTCCCCATCAGTCTAACCTGTGGACTTCCTTATCAAGCCAGTAAAAACAGGCATTTCAACCGCTGGCATATCAATTGCGCTTCCCGGTTATCAGAAAGATGAAGACAAAGGAGCAGGGCGAAATGATAACCAGAATTGGCAGGGATGTTACTCAACCATCAATCTGGTCATCCGCCGGCATGGCTCTCAGGAGCTTTGCAGTTCGTCATGCGCGGATTCTGGCAGTTGTTGGCGTTTCCATCTTTCTGATGGCAGTCATTGCGGCCTGCCAGTTATTCGACAGTTATTCGCACTATGCCTCGATCATTGACGCGCGGCTGCGCGATAAATCATTGCAGCAGCCGGCGGGCATTTATGCCGCGCCGCGCCGGATCAGCGTCGGTGAGCGTATGACGCGCGATGAGTTGGTCGAGCATCTGACCCGCGCCGGCTATATGGAGGGCGACCAGCCGGGCGAATTCGCCGTCGGCAGCTTTATGGTCGAGCCGCATGGCATTGAGATTCGCACTAATGAATTTGCACGTGAAGACAATCTCCCTGAGGTGATTCAACTCAGTCTTGGCAACGGGAAGACCGGCACTCAGGTGACTGAAATTAAGGATCGTGTGGCGCAGCGCAATTTGAATAGCCTGCCGCTGCCCCCGGAATTACTTACAGCCGACCCGCACGCCAGAAAGCAGACGCACCACGCGACCAGTTTCAATGAACTGCCGCGGACGCTGATTGCCGCGCTCCTCGCGATTGAAGACCGCCGATTTTATTCGCACCACGGCGTTGACCCAGTCGCCATCGGGCGCGCCTTCCTGAAAAACCTGCGGAGCGGGGGCGTCCGCGAAGGCGCTTCGACGATCACGCAACAGCTCGTCAAAAATCAGTTCCTGACCCCCGACCGCACTTACAGCCGCAAGTTTGCCGAGGCGATGATGGCAATCGCGCTTGAGCGGCGCCTCGGCAAGCAGCAGATCCTCGCGCTTTACTGCGACCGCGTCTATCTGGGGCGCAGTGGCATCACCGCGATTTACGGGTTCAAACAGGCGGCGCAGGTCTACTTCGGCAAGGATCTCAATCAGCTCTCGCTGGCCGAGACGGCATTCCTCGCCGGACTCGTGAAAGCCCCCAATCGTTACACGCCACACGCGCGGCCCGAAGCGGCGAGCGCGCGGCGCGACGCGGTGCTGTCCGCGATGGTTGAGACCGGGGCGATCAGCGCGGCTGAAGCGGAAGCCGCACGGGCTGAGCAACTCGCGGTGCTTCCGCCCCAGCCGCTCGACGACAGCGCGGCCCCGTACTTTATTGATTACCTGCGGCGCGAACTGGCCCGGCGTCAGCTCGGGGAGGAAACCTGGCCGCACCTGAGGATTGAAACATCGCTCGACCTCGACCTGCAGCAGGTGGCCAATCAGGCGGTGCGCGAAAATCTGGCGCGCCTGACCAGAATCGTCTCCGGGAAGGATAAAGCCGCGCAGCCCGAAGCCGCCCTGGTGGCGCTCAATCCACACACCGGCGAAATCCTGGCGATGGTGGGCGGGCGCGATTACGCGGCGAGCCAGTTCAATCACGTGACCGACGCCATGCGTCAGCCGGGATCGGTCTTCAAACCGGTCGTTTACGCGGCGGCCCTCACGCGCGGTCTGACGCCCGCCACGACCTTCGTCAACGCCCCGCACGAGATCGAGTTCGGCTATCACGCCGTCTACCGCCCGGAGAATTTCGGGCGCGCTTATTCCGGGCAGCCGGTGATGCTGCGCGAAGCGGTCGTTCGCTCGCTGAACGTCGTTGCTGTTGATGCTGCGATGCAGATCGGTCTGGGTCGCGTGGCCGACATGGCCGAGCGCATGGGGCTGCCGCGCCCGGAGGCTTACCCGTCGCTCGCGCTCGGCGCGTTCGAGGCGACGCCGCTCGACATCGCGCGCGCTTACACGACTTTTGCCAACAACGGGATCAGAGTTGACCCGCTGGCGATCCGAACGATCAAACGTCACGGCGAAGTGCTGGACAGCAGTGAGGCGACCAGAACGAGCGTGCTTTCGGCTGCGACGGCTTATCTGGTGACGGACACGCTGATGGACGTGGTCAACCGCGGCACGGCCAGTCGCATCCGGCAGCTCGGTTATCGCGGGCCGGCGGCCGGCAAGACCGGCACATCGCGCGACGGCTGGTTTGTCGGTTATACGCCCGACCTGCTCGTTGCGGTGTGGGTCGGCTACGACGATCACAGGGATCTGGGGATGACCGGTGGAGAGGCCGCGGTGCCAATCTGGACTGACTTCATCAAACGCGCCGTTGCACTGCATCCTGAGATGGCGGCGAAGAAATTCGTGCAGCCGTCCGGGCTGGAACTGGTGGAGATGGACGCGGACAACGGGACGATTGCGAACGAATTCTGTCCGCACCGCCAGCGCGTGCTGGTGTCGAGTTACGGGATGCTGGGGGCCTGCCTCCAGCATCATGCGCCGGCGCTGCCCGAGAACGAGGAGCCGATTCTGCTGGAACTGCCGATTCAGTCGCCGCCGGAAGCGCCCTCCCTCGAGCCGACCGAAATAAAGCTGGAGCGCAGTGCCCCGGCTGAAACCCGGGGCACAGATCATCAGCCCCCTCGCGCTCCGGGCGTCGGGAATAATTGAGTCTCGGACGGATCATCGTTCGCGGTGTTGCAGGAGGTGCTTTGAGGCCGGCTTCTCCTCGACGCTCTCGATCAGTCCGTCGCGCATCAGCATGACGCGCTCTGCAAAATCGGCAGTCCCGGCGTCGTGTGTTGCGAGCAGTATCGCAACGCGCAATTCGCGATTGAGGTTGGCGAGCAGTTGCAGGATGCGCGCGCTGTTGTCCGAATCAAGACTGCCCGTCGGCTCGTCGGCGATCAGCAGGGCCGGGGAATGAATGATGGCGCGGGCGATGGCGGCGCGCTGCATCTCACCGCCGGAAAGCTGCGACGGGAAATGATTGAGCCGGTGGCCGAGGCCGACGCGATCCGCCATCACGCGCGCCCACCTGTCGGCTTCGCCCGCCGCCCGGCCCGCGAGCAGCAGCGGCAGCGCGATGTTTTCCTCGACCGTCAGCGTGGGGAGCAGGTTGAAGAACTGGAAAATAAAGCCGACCCGCTCTCGCCGCAGCCGCGTCAGACTGTCATCATTAAGGCCGGAGAGCGACACGCCGGCTATCGTCAGTCTTCCAGAGGTCGGGCGATCCATCGCGCCGCACAAATGCAGCAGCGTTGATTTGCCGCAGCCCGACGGCCCCATCAGCGCCACGAAATCCCCGGCTTCGAGCGTGAAGCTCACGCCCCGCACCGCCGTGACAGGCGTCTCGCCGCCGGCGTAAGTTTTCCGAACATCTTCGACGACAAGAACGGACATAAGAGCTGAGGAAGAGAAAAGGAGATGGGGAAAAAGGGAGACTGTGGTTTGACGGTTCTCTTGTATCCCTGTTCTCCCCTTCTCCTCTTCCCCTTTTCTCCCGCTCCCCCCCTCCTCACGTTTCCAGCGCGAACGGATTGAAGTTGGTGTCGCGGTCGTAATAATCCTCGTTCTCGACGCGCTTGAGGAAGTTGACCACCTTGTAGGTCAGCGGCGTTGCCAGCACTTCCCAGCCAACTTTCAGAACATAATTGACCATCATCACGTCCATGACCTGATTGGGCGTCCAGCCGGGCGAACCGAGGAAGGCAAGCGGATAAAAAATCAGCGTGTCCACCAGTTCACCGGCCGCAGTCGAGCCAATCGTTCGCATCCAGAGAAAGCGGCCTTTAGTGCTTATCTTCATTTTGGCCAGCACGAACGAATTGGCGAACTCCCCGCCCCAGAAGGCGGTCAGTGAAGAGAGCGCGATGCGCCAGGTGTTGCCAAAGGCTATCTCATAAGCCCCCTGATGCGGCCAGGTCGGGGCCGGCGGCATGTTCACGACCACGGCACTCATGATCGAAGCGAAGATCAGCGCGCCGAATCCGGCCCAGATCACACGGCGTGAACGCGCATAGCCATAAACCTCAGTCAGGACGTCGCCGAAAAAATAGCTGATCGGGAAGAATAAAATTCCGGTGCCGAATGTGAACCCGCCGATGGTCGAGCGTTTGCTGACGCCGATGATATTGGAACACAGCAACACGGTCACGAATGCCGCCATCACCAGATCGTAATATTTATAGCGACGCTTACCCGATGGGGTGGATGACTGGGTGGTCAGGGGGCGGTCACTTTCCTGATCCGTGGGTGAAGCAAGAGCAGCTTTAGCTTCCAATTGTATTCCTTTCAAAGGAGTGGGCGACGGCAGCGTCGCCCGAAAGAGGACCTCAGATGAACCGAGGAGTTATTGTCAGGTGATTGTGGAGCGGATGTCCAGAGATTCTCCGGTTTGTGTCGCGAAGCAGAGCAAATCCTGGCGAGCGGCCGACGGAAGTCGGCTGAGGGATCGAAGCGGAAAACTGAGTAATGATTATCCCGGCGAATCCGACCTGAATTCCAATCACTTCCAAACAGACTTTATTTCTGCGGCCGGAGGCAGAAGTGTTCGGCATAGCAATTGATCAGGTTTTCAACACCTGACGCTCTTTGAGATAGAACGAAAAACTTTGCGCCAGACAATTCGCGCAGAGTCGGAGCCCCCGCCGCAGCAACCGCC
>Ga0070741_10011176_pt1 | contig 16647 bp, 12 predicted proteins | sample Coa_R1_4_FD_66440 | JGI IMG/M metagenome (GOLD analysis project Ga0070741, IMG submission 66440) | Surface soil microbial communities from Centralia Pennsylvania, which are recovering from an underground coalmine fire - Coalmine... | ecosystem: Environmental > Terrestrial > Soil > Unclassified ...
GGGGTCTCGAAGTCCGTCCCGCCGCCGGGGAAGTATTCGGCCAGTTCCATGACCGTACCCATGTCGGCTTCGTAATGCTCACGCGGGTTGAGATCGAAAGTTTGTAACGGCGTATCGGCCGAAGAAAAACAAATCGTGCGGAACAATCGGCGCTGCCGGCGGGCAATTTCGAGAATGGTCAATGTCAGCGCCTTGGCCCAGACTTCTTTGTCGCCGGCCATCGACGAACTGCCGTCAAGACAGACGACAACCGGCCCCCTCCCTTTCTCTTCAATACCGCGCAGCGAATACAGCAGCAGTTCATTATCGACAAACCGGCGAGTGAAATCCTTGCGCAGAATCGGATGCTGCAACGTCACTAACTCGGTCGGCAGTAAGCGGCTCACTTCGGCACCGATGCCAACCTCGAAAAGCTCTTCATCCCTGCGTTCAAAAATCTTGCGACGCAGCGCCAGGGCGTGCTCCTTCATACGACCAACCATCTGTGCCAGCTTTCTGAGTTTCTCGTTGCCTGCAAGATGCTTACCCAGTTCGATCTGGCGACCGGGAGAAGATTTGCGGCCGCCGCCGAGTGCCACCCCCCACGATTCTGCTTCCTGAGCCGCATCCTCAAGATTTTGCGTGACTTTGATGGCTTCTTTACGGAACCGGGCTTCGGCTTCTTGCTGCGCACGGGATAAGTCGTCTTGCAGTTGCTTCGCTTGTTGCCGTAACCGCGCTTCCTCGGCCCGTGCTTCACTCGCCAGTTTGTTCGCCGCCTGCTCAAGTAACTCTTTGACTTCTTTCGACAGCTCTCCCTGTTTGGCTAAATCCTTGCTCAACTCTTTTGCGTTGTTCGCTTCGTCGATTTTCTCTCGCACGATCTCTTCTTGTTTCTGCATATTCCACAGATCCAGGAGATCGCGACGCGTGAGCGGTTTCTCGGCCTTGAGAAGCTTTAGCACTCCTTCGCCAAGCAGTACGGTCGCGAGACCAGCTTTACCTTCGTCAAGAGTCGTCGTCTCGCGGAGGAGCCGGGCAAGATCACGTTGCTGGAGGGCGGTCAGCAGCACACGGTTCAACGAGGCGCTGGGGAGCACCTCTGTGTCCTTGAGGAAGAGCACGTTGAGCTTGAACAAGGCACTAAACACATCCTGCAGCAGTGCGTCGAAGCGCGGCGTGAGGGCGTTGCCATTTTCTTCTAAGGCACGCAGCGACGGGGATTCGTCGCGCAACTTCTTGTATACAGCGCGGTCATACGAATCGCTCTCGATCCAGCAGGCATTCTGCGGGATCGGTGGCGGCGGTGGCAGGACAAACTGTGATTTCTTTTTGACCGATGCGCGACGGGGCATGGCTTTTAGCTTTCGGTTGTTGGTCGTCAGTTCTCAGTTGTCAGTTATCAGTCAAGAAATTTCTTATTCCCTTCTTGAAACTGAAAACTGAGAACTGACAACTGATCACTATTTCAAAACTTCGCCAGTAACTGCTGCTGAATGGTTTGAATCTCGCTTTTAATGGTTTCGACTTTATCGAGTGGCCGACCGGCATCACTCACTTTTTCACTGATCTCATTCACCTTAGTCAGAATGTGACGAATCTTGGTATGCGCCTCAATCACTGCGCGCGCTTGCTGTTCTTTGCTGTCCCAGGTGCGCTCGGCGTAGTCGCGTAACTCACGGGTCTGGAACAACAACTCTTGCACTTCTTCCTCATAGCCGTGAATCAACCCCTGAATGACGTTGTGTACTTCCACTCGCTCGCCCGGATCTTTCCACAGCACGTGCTCTAGGAAGAACAGGTCTGCCTCCACCACATTCATTCGACCGCTGAGATACGCTAGCGCTTGCAGCAAACTCAGGCTCTGACGATAGCGGCGGTCAGAGGCAACGATGTTCTTCTTCTGTAGTTCACGACGGATGTCCGCCATACCTTGAAGCACTCGTGCCGGTACCGCGACGGCGCGGCTCTCGGCTTGCATCTGTAGAAGTTCGTCAAGCGTCAGGGTCGTGCGGTCGGTCGGCTCTTTGGTTTGCAGCATCTTGAGGAAACGGAAGTCTTCGTTGATGTAGCCCACGACAAACCGCACTAAGAAACGGTCATAAAGCGCCAGCAGTTCATCATCCTCCGGTAGTTCGTTACTCGCACCAAAGAGTGTCAGTAACGGCACGGGGGTCACCTGGCGACCATTGTGAAAGAGCCGTTCGTTGATAATCGTCAGAATCGCGTTGAGAATCGACGAACTGGCTTTGAAGACTTCGTCAAGAAACGCGATATGCGCTTCCGGCAACTTGTGCGACGTCACCCGACGATAATCATCGGCTTCGAGGGCCTTCAAACTAACCGCGCCAAATAACTCTTCGGGCGTGGTAAATTTTGTCAGCAACCACTGAAAGTATGATGCGCCTTCAATCCGACGGCACAGCTCGTCCGCCAGCATCGACTTCGCGGTGCCCGGGGGTCCGACAATCATCACATGCTGTGCAGACAAGAGCGCCGCGAGCGCGCCGTCGATCAGTTCAGCCCGTTCGAGAAATACCTGCCGCAATTCCTCGCGGATTTTGCGCAGTTTGTCGTATGGAGTCATGTCGTTGTGGATTAGCAGAACAACACGGCAGGAACAATGAAGGGAGACCGAATGTAAAAAGGATAAAGGATAAAGGGACAGGGATAAGGGAAGGAAGGAAAAAGAGTATCTTCTCTTCTCGCGACCTTGCCTTTTTCTTACCCACTATCCTTTACCCATTATCCCTTATCCATGTGTTCCTGCCCCCTTTCAGACACACGCCCCTAGCCTCCCCGCAAAGGAGTAGTCTATAAAGATGGCTAGGAACCAGACATACAAAGGAGGAGAGAGTCATGGCCGGAGCACTCGACGGAATCAAAGTTCTTGAACTCACTCGTGTAGGGCCGGGGGCGTTCTGCACGATGATGTTGGCAGATATGGGCGCTGAAGTCTTGAAGATCGAAGCCCCGCCATCAGATAAGCTCGCCGGTTCCGGCGCCTCTCCCGGACCAAAAGACGCGAAGAAGCTCGCGACCAGTTTTACTAATCGTAACAAGAAAAGCCTGACCCTCAACCTCAAAGACCCGGCCGGGCAAGCGGTGCTGCAGGATCTTGCCAAGAGCTATGACGTATTGGTCGAAGGTTATCGACCGGGGGTCATGAAACGGCTCGGCGGTGACTACGAGACACTCAAGAAACTTAACCCGCGCCTGATTTACTGCGCGCTCAGCGGCTTTGGCCAAGACGGGCCGTACCGCGATTATCCGGCTCATGACCTTAACTACTTGTCACTCGCCGGAGTCGCAGACTTGATCGGCCCGACCGAAGGTCCGCCATCGATCCCGCTCAACATCATTGCTGACTACGCGGGCGCGTCTATGCAGGGCGTCACCGGTATCATGTTCGCCCTGTTCGCGCGCGAGCGTACCGGCAAAGGGCAGTTTGTCGATATTTCTTACCTCGACACCACACTCTCACTCCTCGCAGCTACACCAAATGTGAGAGACTATTTCGCCGACGGTGTCGTGCCCGGCCGCGGCAACGGCGTGTTTGGCGGCGGTCATGCGTATTACGGGTTCTACAACACCAAAGACGGCAAGATGATTACTATCGGCTGCACTGAGCCGTGGCTGTTCGAGAATCTGTGCGACGCACTGAACCGGCCGGACTTGAAAGACTGCGCGATGAAGGCGGGTGATTTTTCCGGCCCGCCGCACGAACGTCACGCGTATGCCCGCGCCGAACTGCAAAAGATTTTTCTCACCAAGACACGCGAAGAGTGGTTTGAGATTCTCACCAAAGCCGACGTCTGCGTCGGGAAAGTCTATAGCGTACCCGAAGCATTCAACGACCCGCAAATTCGCCACCGCAAGATGGCCGTCGAGCTTAATCACCCGGTCGCCGGGAAAGTGGTGCAAGCCGGGGTTGCCGTAAAACTCTCTGAGACGCCCGGTTCCATTCGTTCGTTCGCGCCATCGATCGGGGAGCATTCAGACGAAGTTCTCCGTGGACTGGGCTATGGCGCCGCGAAGATTGCGGAGTTGCGCAAAAAGCACGTCGTATAAAATCGGATAAGGATAAAGGGGAAAGGATAGGGGCGAAAAAGAAGACGAATATTTTTCTTCTTTGCTTTTTTCCTCCCTTTATCCCTTATCCTTTATCCGTTTCCCTTTTCCAAGATTCATGCGTTTAACCTTCGACCTTGGCACCCTCGTCCTACACGACCCCCCTCCTGGTTTCCAACCCCCTCCTCACTTTCAGTGGGATGGTCGCGTCGATCGTTGGCGCGCGCAGGCGCATCACTACCGCACGATAATCGAGCGGTTCAAACAGGACAACGTCAAGTACGACAATACCGCGCCAGCTTATCGCACGCTAAAGCTGTCGAGCCGCTTGACCCCGGCACCGCACGTTTTTCAGACTGAAGCCCTTGCCGCCTGGAAAGACGCCGGACGGCGTGGAGTTGTGGTCCTCCCGACCGGCGCCGGCAAAAGTTACGTCGGCCAGATGGTCATCGAAACCGTACGGCGAGGCACCCTCGTCGTCGCCCCTACGATTGATTTGATGAATCAATGGTACGACCTGTTGTGTGCCGCGTTTGGCGAGCAGATCGGCTTGATCGGCGGCGGCTATTACGAGATTCAAGATCTCACGGTCACAACTTATGATAGTGCCTACAGCCACATGGACCGCCTCGGCAATCGTTGGGGCCTCGTCATCTTCGATGAATGCCACCACCTGCCGGGCGAGATGTTCAGCCATGCGGCCGAAATGTGCCTGGCGCCGTACCGCCTCGGGTTGACGGCAACACCAGAACGGAGCGACGGACGGCACGCACTCCTCGACACGCTCATCGGTCCGCAGGTGTATAGCAAAGGTATCAAGGAGTTAGCTGGTGACTATCTGGCCGATTACGTAGTTGAACGGATCAAAGTCACCCTTACCCCGGCGGAAGAAGAAGAATATCGCCGTGCGCGCGGTACGTTTTCTAACTTTCTCATTGATCACGGCATTGTCTTGGACGGCTTGGCCGGCTGGCATCGTTTTGTGCGTGAGAGTGCAATCAGTCAGAAAGGTCGCCAAGCGATGCTCGCCCATCAGCGCTCAAAGAAACTCGCGCTCGGCACCTCGGCCAAGCTACGTACGCTCGACTTTCTTTTGAAAAAGCACGCCCGCGAACGAACGCTCATCTTCACGAGCGATAACGATACTGTCTACGCAATCTCTGCGGCGTTTTTGATTCCGGCGATCACACACCAAACGCCGACCAAAGAGCGGAAGGCGGTTCTCGAAGGTTTTAACCGTGGGGATTATCTCGCGCTAGCAACCTCAAAAGTGCTGAACGAAGGCGTGAACGTGCCTGAAGCGAGTGTTGCGATTATTCTCTCGGGCTCCGGTTCAACCCGCGAGCATGTCCAGCGCCTAGGCCGCGTGCTGCGCAAACGCGAGGGCAAACAAGCGATTCTCTATGAAGTCATCACTGCCGGCACGGTTGAAGAAAAAATCAGCCAGCGGCGACGGCAGCATGATGCGTATCAATGATTGCTCAACACCATTTCCTTCGCCCGGCCGAAGAGGAACGGGACAGACGGCGCAATGTTCTCCCATTCTGGATCATGCCGCTTGCCGCGGCGGTGCAGCATCACATTAAAGCAACTGATCACGCCAAAACGATAGCCCGCTAACGCGCGGAACCAGGATACATCCTGTAATTTTCGCTGCGCGTGTTCTTCATACCACGCAACAATCTGTCCCGCCGATGGGGCCGAAGAAATTGGCGAGCACAGCCCGGTCCAGCTCGCCGGATCAGCAAAGACGATTAACCAACCAAGATCGAGGAGTTGTCCGCCGATACCGGAAATTTCCCAATCCAACACCGCGTTCAGTGTGTCATCGTCAAACAGAAAGTTAGATCCTTGAAAGTCGCCGTGGAACAGGCCGATCGGCGCATCCGCCGGAACGGTTTTGAGCAAGAGGTCGCGTACTTCCTCCCCTTGCGTGACCCACGCTTGCTCGGCCCCTTTGGAGAGGATCGGGTCCCAGAAGCGAATCTCGGCGTCAAGCGCACGCGGGGCTTCCCAGCCAGCGAGGTCCCTTTGCCAATCGAGTTGATGCGTTCGTACCAAAGCGCGCACGATTTGCTGAAAACGTGGAGCAACTGCTTGCGGACTGAGGTCAAAAGACGGATCGGTATCAGAAAAGCGGAACGTTCGACCAGGCAAACGTTCGACCATCAGGTACGGGACTTCAAACCAACGCAGGTCGTCGCCAGACCACCGTACGGTCGGCACCGGTACGCCATGTCGCTGCAACGCGTTGAGGAGCGGCACTTGTCGCAACACATCAGTATTGCCACTCTGCCGTACTCCTTTGGGGGGTATGCGCATGACCAGGGATTCATTTTTGGCTTGTCCGACCTCATGATAATCGACCCGAAAGCCAAAACTCAGTCCCGCGTGCCCGGGCATGACTTCGACATTGCTCACCACCGCATCTTTTCCATAATGAGCGACCGCAAACGTTTGCAGTTGGCGTTGCAGCGCATCGAGTTCTACAGCCATCAGCGCAACTCCTGTTCGATCAATGTCGTGAATACCGTCCAGACCATAGCCGAATGCGGTCGCTTCTAAAAGAAGGTTACGCGTCGCGTGTGCCCGCCGCGTGCGCCTGGCGGCGCAGCGCATTCACGGCGAGGTGTGCGCGGCGTGTCGGTTCCGGGATACGATATTTCGCCCCGCAGGCAAGCACGATATCAATGGCTTTCGGTAAACTGATTTTGTTCCCTTGCGAGACAAAGACCGGACCGGTGTTATCTTTCGTGCGCAGAATCACGCCGACTTGCTCTTTGCGGTGCACGAGCGGCACGAAACTCCCACGTTTCGCGCCCGGCTCCTCGTACGCGCCGACCAGTAAACTTTTCGCGCAGCCGATGGCCGGAATGTCCAGCCACACGCCGAGATGCGAGGCAATGCCAAAACGGCGAGGGTGTGCAATCCCTTGCCCGTCACACATGATACAGTCAGGCTTCACTCGCAGTTTCTCCCACGCCCGCAACACGGCAGGACATTCACGAAAGGACAGCAGCCCAGGAACGTAAGGAAATCGTACGACGGTAGTCGCCCCGACGGTGTCGACCTCACGCAAATACGGAAGTTGCAGCACAACGATAGCGGCAAATAGCACATCTGAACCTTTGTCGTACGAGACGTCGATTCCCGCCACCGTCTCAATCTGTTTCGGCTCACTTCGCAAATCGAGTTGTTCGCGCAAGTTGTTCTGAATCGTGACCGCCTCTTCAGGAGTCACGTCCCAGCGGTGCAGATACTGTGAAGCCATGGGGGTACTCATTCCACGTCAAACAACTTCTCCCGCCGCAGCTTCATCGCGGTTTTCTTGCTGACCAGAGGCTGAGGCTTCGGCCGTTGCCGTGGAGAAGTTTCAACGCTCACTTCCTGTTCTTTCAATGATCGGACGCCGCGGTATAAACGCCGTGGTGTCGGTGCTTCGCTTAATTTTGTCCCGGACGGCCGTCGTCCCTTTCGCCGTTTTCGCGGAACATTCCCTTCTTCTACTTCTTGCCTGCGTCGTAACTGTGTCCTCAGCCCTTGCTCAAGCGCTTGGGTTAAACGCTCGACCGACGGTGTCCCTACCAATGGAATTCCTTCGGCCACGAACGCAGGCGGGTTTTCAAAGCCAAACTCCCGCGCGTTGGCCGTCCCATGCGCAATTGTTTTGTAGACATCGGTTCTTAAACATTCGAGGAATTCCGCTTTTTTCTTCACGCGGAGCCTCTGCATCAATTGCGGCAATTCGGCGGCTATGTCGTACCAGTGCGAGCCGAAAGATGGAGGTTCTCGGGTCAACAACTCGTTCCGCATACGAGGAAAGACTCCCCACTGAGCGGCACAGTGCGCGAGGTACGCGGCTTCGGTGGCGACCGGGTCATACCCAGGAATAAAGTCGTGGAAGATCACGCGCACTTTTTTGTCTTGCGCGAGCAGCGTATCGATCTCCTGCTGCGCAGTCCTGCAATCAGCGCACCGATAGTTGGTGTAGACAACTAGTCGTTTTCCTCGTTTGTCCCCCAACACCACAAAGCTGCTATCGTCGATCGGCAGAGAGGGGAGGGGCGGCTCCTTAAGCAAAATTTTTATGTCCGTGTTGCCGCGCAATTCCTTTAGCAACGCCTGCCGACGATTGTAGGCCTTGCGGAATTCCAAGTACGCTTGAGCTCGCTCAACCGTGGGCGCCGGCCGGCCGGCTTCTCGTTCTGCGGCAATAAACTCTTGGATCTCGTATTCACTCACCGATTCCTTCGCTAACAGTTCGCTAATTAACGCTTCGGTGGAGAGACCTCGTCGTCGCGCTTCATTCCCCAACAAGGCGTTCTCAATGGCAGGCTCGAGGTTGCGTCGCCGTTCACGATAGATTTCCCCGCGCAATTGGTAGAGCCGCCAGGCGGCCGCCTGCTCAAATTCGGCTGCACGAATCCAGAGGTTATCAACCCGGGCAATCTGACGCTCCGCAGTCATCGGAGATTCCAGTTCCTGGGGACTCGGCAGGGAGAAGCGAATCACGTGTCCTTGCCGAAGGCGGTGTCGTGCCTGCAAATTAGCAGTATCACGCGCTTTCTGTTCGAGATAGTAACGAAGGCGAGCGGTCTGTTCCTCTGATTCGCGCGTCGTTCCCTTTGCCGACTGAGACTCTACTCCTTCTTTCCCGCGTGCGCCCTGATAGGAGCGGACTTCCTCGTCTGAAATTGGGGACGGCGGAGGCGGCGATTCGCTCATCTCTAATGGGGTCGATGCCCGTATCCGATCATCGATCAAACGATCGACAGTTCGGACTAGCAGCGCGCTCAACTCGTCATGTAGTCTGGAGAGCTGTGCAGCCGACTGTTTGTCGAGTGCGCGGACAAGAATGGACTGGTCGCCGACTATTGCCGCGATGTCGTCCGGGGCGGCCACACTCACCTTTGCCACGAGAAGGAACACTACGAGCGACAAAAGGAAGAGACGGCACGCCCCAAGGCACCAGAAGCACCGCGACCGCCGGGGTCCGTAGTATGGTCGTGATCGAATGTTGATACAACCCACGGGGAAACGTTGAGACCTCGCGTCCCCGTCCATTAGAGGGAAATTTGCGCCGGCGTCAAGGACTGTACAACTTAAGACGGTGCTTGCCCTCGCGGGCAAAAAGCTCCACACTCGGACAGGGGTTTCATGTCACTCCAACAAGGAGGTCCCGCGATGAAACGCAGCTTCAAAACCATCCGCGTTCGCGAGGTGATGGCGACTACGCTTGTGACCGTTAGTCCCGAAGACTCGTTACAGCACGCGCTCGCTCTTCTAGAAAAGCATCAGGTACACGAATTGCCAGTGGTGGAACGAAGCCACCTCGTCGGCATTGTCACCGACGGCGACCTCAAGTTAATGACGCCAGCGTATCCGCTGTTTCCCGATCAAGAAGAAATCCGTCAGACCCTACGCGAACTGAAGGTCGCCGCGGCCATGACGGTAGAGCCCGTGGTCATCGGCCCCGACGCGACACTGCTCGAAGCCACCCGGCAACTGTATGACCGCAGTATCGGTGCTTTACTCGTCGCCCAAGAGGACCACCTGTTAGGTATACTTTCTGTGAGCGACATCCTGCGGATCGTCATCGAGCAGCAGGAGGTGGAGGACGTAAAGGGGAACGCGTAAAACGTAATCAAGAAACGTAGTCCGCGTTCCCCTTTACGACTTACATACTCACGTTTTATGTTGAGCCCATGCTCACTTCCGACCTCCTCCAGACCCGCAACGAAGGCCCGTACCTCTACCCGCGATACATTAAGGTTGACGCGCGGCGGTTCATTACCATGGCCGAGGAACTCATCGCGATCTATACCGAACACGAAGGAAAAACACGGCGTGAGTTGGCCGGTGCACTCGACCGCTATGCCGACGACAGCACAGACTATCGCATTCAGCGCGGCCTCGCCAAACTTCTGAGTGATGATCGCTGTGAGTTCAGCGAACGGACGATCGCGCCTCCAGCCGAGATTCGCCACCGCTTGTTTGCCTTGGCGCGCGAGAATCATCCGGTCGTGCTTCAGCCCGACCTCATTCATCCGGTCACCAAAGACGAACTCCTCGCTGAAGTTGCCCGCGAGTATAAGACTGACCCAGGGCAAATTGCCTGGGCGTTATATGCGGACCTCAGTGAGAATCACATCCTGACTCGTTTCGATACACCAACCCCGGAGTGGCTCCTGCAACGCTACAACGTCGCCCTCGCCCAGGCGCTGCTTTATCGTTGTATTCACATGAAGTTATCAGTGTTCCGCAACATCCCTAGCCGCTACAAGCAGTTGTTTAAGTTCGTCAAGTTCTACCAATTGATGCACGCGATCCAAGGCGATCTCGATAGCGGTTACGAAATCCTCCTCGACGGGCCAGTCAGCATGTTTCGGCTCTCGCAGAAGTACGGCCTCCAGCTCGCCGTGTTTCTTCCGGCCCTGTTGCTCTGCACACGCTGGAAGATGGAAGCCGAGATTGTCACCGCCGATGGCTCGCGCCGCTTTTTCCCACTTGATGAGAGCTCGGGGTTGGTTTCGCATTATAAGGACGGCACCATGTACGACTCGCTGCTCGAACGCACATTTGCCGAGCGCTTTGCCGAGGCCGAGAGCGGCTGGCGGATCGAACGCGAAGTCGCGATTATCAACCTGAAAGAGACGGTCTTCATTCCCGATTTCGCCTTTCGCCATGCGGACGGACGTACCGCACTACTAGAGATTGTCGGATTTTGGCGGCCAGACTACCTCGAAAAGAAAATCATGAAACTCAAACGTTCCGGCCGCTCAGACATGGTCGTCGCCGTCTCCGCAGGTTTGAACGTCGGCGAAGAAGATTTCAAAGACGTTCCGGGCAGCGTGTTCTTTTTTAAGAATCGCATCAATCCGCAGGAAGTCATCGCCCGCCTCGAACAGGTCGGGCGCGACGCGACGCTGGAGACGTAAGAGAACAAGTAGTTAGTAGTCGGTAGAAAGGCTACGGGCCGGAGGCCGGAGGCAAATTAAAAATGGAGAAGGACGAATACGGCTCCATCTATTCTTTCTTCATTCGACATTTTACATTTTGCCTTCTTCATTAATTTCCCCGATGGCCTACAGCCTTCGGCCTATAGTTACAATTTCCCCTGCTCTCTCAACTCCCGCACCTTCGCTTCGCGCACAAGGATGCCCTCACGATACAGCGCCGTGATCTGCTCGGGAGAATAACCAAGACGATTCTGGAGGATTTCTTCGTTGTGCTCACCAAAGAACGGGGCACGAAAAGGAATTTCCACGGGTGCGTTCGAGATATGGAACGGGGATTTGGCGACCGGGGTCGAACCAAGAATCGGATGCGGTAAGGTTTGGAACAATCCGCGTGCTTCTAGCTGAGGATGAGCCACCGCCCCTGGAATGTCGAGCACCGGCGCCACAGGGATGCGCGCCTCAAGTAAGATCTTGAGCGGAGTTTCGTCGTCAGCAAACGTCTGCAACCAATCCTCGATATACTTGCGCACTTCTGGACGACGGGCGCACCGTGCTATTTGCGTGTCGTACCGTGTATCGGTTGCGAGTTCTGGCCTGCCCATCGCTTTCACCAGCGGTGCCCATTGATGCTCGGCTACCGCGAAAGCGATGTACCCTTTCTTGGCTTTATACACGCCATACGGACAGATGTTGAAGAAGTCGCCGCCAAAGCGGTGCGGGCGAATCGCGCCGTTGCTCATCATATAGAGCGGCACGTTGATGTAATCGAGATAGAGCAATGACTCAAGTTGTGAGATGTCGATGTACTGCCCTTCGCCTGTCATCGTGCGCGAAAATAACGCGGCACAGATCGCCAACGCCCCGTGAATGCCGGCGTTGGGGTCACCGAAATAATTTCCGACATATTCTGGCGGGCCGTCTGGTTCACCAGTCATCGACATTACGCCACTTTGCGCCTGGGCGATAATGTCGAAGCTGGTAAACTTGGCAAACGGACCATCTTGGCCGTAGCCTGACACCGAACACATGACGAGGCGTGGATTGACCTTCTTCAGCGATTCATAATCGAGTCCATACTTCGCCATCACGCCGGGGCTATAATTCTCAACCGCGACGTCACATTGTCGGACCAGCTCGCGAACAATCTCCAAGGCCTTGGGATGTCTGAAATCAACGCCAACGCTTTTTTTGCCCGCGCTCGCGGCAATGAAGAACGCACTAATCCCGGGATCAACGATGTGGATTTTACGCCCGAGGTCACCGTCCGGCGCACGCTCGATCTTCACCACGTCAGCTCCTAAGTCAGCAAGAATTCTCGTTGCCGACGGCCCGGCTAAGTACTGCGTGAAGTCGACGACTTTGATACCGGCAAGAAGTTTCCTTTTGCCGTTGGATTCCTGTGCCATCATCCCTCCTTCATCACGGTTGCAGATCGAGGATCGCAGAGTGCGGATTGTGACGCATCTTGTGGCAAGCCGCAATCAGGAAGAACCAAGTTGACAGCCAACAGCTTTCGCTTACCATAAGCTGTCAACGAGGTGTGGGTATGACGAACACATATCTGTTCCTGTCACGGGCGGCACTCCTTGCCGGCTTGTTCCTGATCCCTTCATCCTCCGTCGCACACGCGACCGTCTTTGCTTGGAAAGGCGAAAGTGGCGCGCTGCATTTCAGCAACGACCCGGAGGACGTCCCGAAATCGCATCGTACGTCAGCTCAGCAGTTCACCTCGAAACTCGCGGGGACGCCGACGCCAACAAGCCCCGCATCTGCTGCCGCTCCGCTCCTACCAGTTGAGCCAACAAGCGCGTATGAGCGTGGAGTCGAGCTTGGCCTCCAAGCTGCCGAGCGGCAAATGGAAATGACGAATGCACTGCTGCAAACAACGCTCCAAGCAGTTCGCCAACCATCACCGCCGCCGCCAACGATCATCATTCAACAACAACCTGAGCCGGTGGTGCGTTACGTTGATCGCGGGCCGTCGTATTTCCCGTATTATGGGTTCATCGCTCCCTATTCTTTTTATTGGGGTGTTCCGTACGCTTACCACTATCCGTATGGCTTCAGTTATGGGCGTTTCGTGCCCCATTCGCATTTTTTTCCGGGCACTCGGGGGCGAAACACTGGTGTCTTTTTCCCCGATGGCCACTTTTCCCATCACGGATTCCTCTTTGGGAATGGGTTTGTTGTCCGTTGATGAAGAATGAAAGATGAGGACGAGAAAAGGGACCTTGTGTTTTTTACCTGCTTCACCCTTCCTCTTTCGTTTTTCATTACTTTTGTATTCTTATTAATTGTTCATTCTCCGTCTTAATTTTTAATTTTTCGTTATCGTGAATTTTTATCTTTTCGCCCTTTCGCCCTTTCGCCTTTTCGCCTTTTTTCTTCCGTGGCTCGTCGCCGCCTGCGCGGTTCCGGCGGACCGTCCGCTCACACCGCTCGCAACGGACACCGCCTCGCTCTATGCTCCGCACGGTGAGCCGGGCGCGTGGTTTAATCCGTGGAACCCGCAGCAGAAGCGGCTCATGACCCTCCTCCGTTGGTGGGCCTCACGGAGTGCGTACGGCGGGGACCGACGCGTCCCACCTGATGTGCCGCAAGTGGAAAACACCGGCGCATCGTTTGCCAAGCCGGAAAATTCCGCGTCAGTCACCTGGGTCGGCCACTCCACCTTCGTCGTCCATGATAATGAAGATATCTTTCTCACCGACCCACAATTCAATACCCGCGCGCTACTGCCTAAGCGGTATCACCCACCCGGAGTGCCGATCTCGTCGATTCCCGGTTCCGCTTTCGCGGTAGTTTCGCATAATCACTATGATCACCTCGACGCCTACACCGTCAAAACGCTCCCCGCCTCGGTGACGTGGTTCGTGCCCATGGGGTTAGGAGAGTGGGTGCGCGAGCGCGGCCCTCACAATGTCGTCGAACTCAACTGGTGGCAAACGGCCCAGCACGGCCGCTGGAAAGTGACCTGTGTGCCGTCGCAGCATTGGTCCCAACGCATCGAACACCCACAGAACTCGACCCTCTGGTGCGCGTGGGTTATCACTTCTGGTGAGCGGACGTATTTCTTCGCCGGCGACACCGGCTATTTTCACGGCTTCAAAGAAATCGGCAAGCGCTTCGGCCCGATCGACGTTGCCATCCTTCCCATCGGGGCGTATGAGCCGCGCTGGGTGATGCGCTACCAACACATGAACCCGGCTGACGCCTACCAAGCGTTCTTAGACCTTGGCGCGAAGTGGATGCTCCCGTGCCATTGGGGAACGTTCAAGCTCACGGACGAGCCGATCGACGAACCACCGCGAGAGTTACGACGAGTAGTCGAAACCGCCGGCGGCAGTCTCGACCCGATTCGCGTGTTGGCGGTCGGGGAACGGTGGGAGCTTCCGAAGCAGTAACGAGGTTTGAGCAACGAGCTGCGAGTTCTCAGACAATATGAGTTGCTGCTTTCGCCTCGTTGCTCAAACCTCGGAGCTGTCTACGCAAACGTCTCAATGGCTTTTCTCACTGCCTGCGCATAGGTTTGATTGCCGGTGGCGACTGGCGAAATGATCGGCAGTTGCACCCCGGCTTCCCGGAACGCCGCAAGCTGTTCGCGGCAACGGGACGGCGGGCCGACCAGCGACACTTCCTCGGCCATGCGGTCTGAGGCCCCATTTGCGTCACCTTGGGCCAGCGCGGCCGCTTCCTGCACGAATCCACTATTGTGGAACAGTTTGTTATAAAACGGCAAACTGCCGTAGAAGGCAAGATTGTTCCGTGCGCTTGCCCTGGCAGTGTTGAGGTCGTCATTAATGCACGACGGAAGGCCGGTGGTGATGTCGACCGCGGACACGCTCCGTCCCGCTTTGGCGGCCCCGCGCTCTAAGGCATTGAGGATCTTGGGCATGCGACTCTTCGGGAATAAATAGAGCATCGTGCCGTCGGCTAATTCGCCGCACAGTTCGACGGTCCCCAGCGCGAGCGCGGCGACATAAATCGGCACTTTGTACGTGGCCGCCCGTGGTTGGACCGGCGCGCCCGGATACCCTTTGCCGGTGGTCACATTGCGGACCACATTGATGTAGGTGCGCAGGAAATCACGCGGCTTCTCCATCTTCTCTTGCAGGATGCCTTCGACGATCGGACGATGGCTGACACCTAATCCGAGGATGAGCCGCCCGCGTGAGGCATCATCGACGGCCACGGCAGTTTGCGCACACAAGGCGGGGTGGCGCAGATAAATGTTCGCAATCCACGTCCCGACTTTAATCTTCGAGGTGGCCTGCGCCATGAGCTGGCAGTTTGCCAACGAATCGTTCATGAACTCAGGGGAAAAGACCGCTTCAAACCCGGCAGACTCCGCCTCGCGTGCAAGCTGTTGCAGCTCGGTGAACGAGAGACCAGAAAAATTCGCAATGACAATTCCTAACCGCGCCATAATGATTCCCTCCTTGGATTGTGGTCGTTCAGTGCATTTTGGCAGGCATGCACCTTATCAGAGGTGACAGGTGACAGGGAACAGGCTTGAGGCCGAAGGCCGTAGGCTATAGGGAAAGACAGGCGAAAAGGGGAAATGGGACAATGGGTAAAAAGAAGAAAAGGAGGAAAGAAAAAGTCCTTTCCCGTTCCGCTCTGCCGTCTGCGTTATTTCCTTTAGCTCCTTGCTCCGCGCTCCCCGCTCCTTGCCCTTCCTGATTTCCTTCAGCCTCCGGCCTCTTCCTTGCTTTTTCCCTTCATATTCGCTAGCACCACTGGTTATGCTTGCCACCATCCTCTCTGGTGCGTTAGTCGGAATCGACGGTCTTTTGGTTGAAGTCGAGATTGATGCCGCCTTCGGCTTGCCACAATTCACCACGGTCGGCCTTCCCGAAGGCGCGGTACGCGAAAGCAAAGATCGCGTTCGCTCTGCCATCAAAAACTCCGGTTACGAGTTTCCCCCGCGCAAGATTACTGTGAACCTTGCGCCGGCTGATCTGAAAAAAGAAGGTTCGGCGTATGACCTCCCTATTGCGCTCGGCATTCTGGCGGCGGAAGGGACGCTAGCGAAAGACCGACTCGCGGAGTACGCGCTCCTCGGTGAATTATCCCTCGACGGGCGGGTGAAATCCGTGCACGGCATCCTTCCCCTCGCGGTTATGGCGCGCGAGAAAGGGCTAAAAGGGCTTGTCGTCCCCGTCGAAAATGCCGCAGAAGCTGCCGTCGTCGCGGGCATCGATGTCATCGGGGTAAGCACGCTCAGTGAAGCGTTCGTCTTTCTTAATGGTGAGCGGCCAGTAACTCCGACCTGTGTTGATCTGCAGTCGCTGTTCGATTCTCGTTCGCGTTACGAGGTCGACTTCAATGACGTCAAAGGCCAAGAGCACGTCAAGCGCGCACTCGAAGTCGCCGCCGCCGGGGGTCATAACGTTCTGTTAGTTGGCCCGCCCGGCGCAGGCAAGACGATGCTGGCGCGGCGCCTGCCGACCATCCTCCCGGCCATGACCCTGGCAGAGTCGATCGAAGCCACGAAAGTGCACAGTGTCGCCGGATTGATGGACGGACAGGCATTAATTGCCACCCGCCCATTTCGCGCGCCGCATCACACCATTTCTGATGCCGGTTTGATCGGCGGCGGCGCCGTTCCGAAGCCCGGGGAAGTGTCGTTGGCACA
>Ga0070741_10011177_pt1 | contig 16646 bp, 7 predicted proteins | sample Coa_R1_4_FD_66440 | JGI IMG/M metagenome (GOLD analysis project Ga0070741, IMG submission 66440) | Surface soil microbial communities from Centralia Pennsylvania, which are recovering from an underground coalmine fire - Coalmine... | ecosystem: Environmental > Terrestrial > Soil > Unclassified ...
GAGTTTTGTTCGCCAGTTGAGCTGGTCCCACTCGGCGAGCAGCCGTTCGCGGTACTGCAACTCGGCTTCCCACTCCTGCCGCCACTCGACGCGCAGGCGGCGCGGCACCAGCACGCCGATGAGCGTGATCAGCCAGAGCCACAGACCTTTTCCGTTTCGTTCGCGCATCAGGCTCACCCTCAGCCCTTCTCGGGCGCGGGCTTGTTCGGGACCAGCGGTTCGAGCTGTTCGAGCAGCCGGAAGCGACTGCGCGCCTCCGCGAGAGCCTCGCGGCCCTCGCGCGTCAGTTCGTAATACTTGCGGGCCGGGCGCTGCTCGGCCTGCGCGATCTTCTGCGATTCCCATTTGGAGATGACGAAGCCCGCGTCTTCGAGCCGCCTGAGCGCCGGGTAGACAGTCCCGCTCGCGAGCCCCGTGACCGTCATCACTTCGAACCCGTACCGGTACCCGTTGTCGAGTACCTGCAGAGTCATCGCCATCGTGTATGACAGATAGTTCCTGCCCATTCGTTCGCTCCTTTTCAGAGAAGGGTGCCTCGTTGGCTAGATGCCTATATGTATAATTATCTACATAGGGTTGTCAAGTGGATCCTGGTTTGTGGGTTGCGTCAGGGTACTGCCTGGGCGCTTCCCGGGCAAAAGAAGGGCGCGGGTGAAATCAACGTCGTCAGGGATGACAAAATCAGGCCTGCTCGTGCCGCAAGGCCACCAGCGGATCAACCTTTGCTGCCCGGCGCGCAGGGATGTAACAGGCCCCTGCCGCCACGGCTGCGATCAGCAAAGCCACGCCCGCGAACGTCGCCGGGTCAGTCGCGCTCACGCCGAACAACAGACTCTTCAGCACGCGCGTCAGCGCTGATGACGCCGCCAGCCCGACGGCCACGCCGGCCAGCGTCACAACCAGTCCCTGCTTCAGGGTCATCTTCAACACGTCGAAAGGCCGTGCGCCGAGCGCCATCCGGATGCCGATTTCGTGCGTGCGGCGGCTGACGACATACGAGAGGACGCCGTAAACCCCGACGGCGGCGATGACGAGCGCGACGGCCGCGAAGAGGCCGAACAGCAGCATCTGAAAGCGGCGCGCCGCGACCGAATCGGACAACCGCTGTTCCATCGTCATCACATTCCAGACCGGCTGATCGGGATCTACGGCCAGCACAGCCTTCCTTACCGCCGATGCCAGTGCGAGCGGGTCGCCGACAGTTCGGATCACGAGTTTCATATGTGACAGAACGGCCGACGGCTGGAGGCAGTGCCGGTATACCTCCGACCTCCCGTCAGCGTCCAGCCCGTAACGCTTCATGTCCGCCACGACGCCGATGACGGTGGCCGGAGGCAGGCCGACTACATTCAGGCCGGCCACGAGGCGCCTGCCGACCGGGTCTTCGCCGGGGAAATGGCGCCGCGCCAGCGTCTCGTTGATCACAACCACCTCGGGTGTGTACTCGTCATCCTGCTCAGTGAACCACCGCCCGGCGAGCAGCCGGACGCCCATCGTGCGGAAGTAATCCCTGCTGACGTCGCTCAGCTCGACAAACGGCCTCTCGGAATCGGGGACGGGCGGGCGGCCCTCAATCGTCAATCTGGTGCGCAGTGCCTTGGGCGTCAGCGGGAGCGAGTTGCTGATGGCCACGGACTCGACGCCGGGCAATACCTCGACGCGCGGGAGCAGTTCACGATAAAAAGTCCTTTGCTGCGGCGAACCGTCCGGGTATTTCGAGCCAGTCAGCTCTATGACCGCCGTCAGCAGGTTCTTCGGGTCATAGCCGGGGTCCACCGCGCGCAGGCGCAGAAAGCTCTTCATCAACAACCCCGCGCCGGCGAGCAGCACCACGGTCAATGCAAGCTCGACTATCACGAGCATCGGCAGCGTCCGCCGCGCGCCTCCCGACACGCTCCCTGGAGTGTTGCGCACCCCTCCCTTCAGTGCTTCGTTGAGATTGAGGTGTGAAGTTTGCAGCGCCGGGATCAATCCCGCGATCACGCCGGTCAGGGCCGAGACCGCCAGGGTGAAACCGAGTACCCGGCCATCAATGCCGCTCTCTTTCACGCGCGCCAGGTCATCAGGGCTGATGGCTGTCAACGCCCGCACGCCTCCCACCGCGATCAGCAACCCCGAGCCGCCTCCGAGCAGCGAGAGGAGCGAACTCTCGACCAGCATTTGCCGGATCAGGCGGGGCCGGCCCGCGCCCATCGCGGCGCGAATCGCCATCTCTTTTTGCCGCGCCGACGAACGCGCGAGCAGCAGGTTCGCGACGTTGGCGCACGCGATCAACAAAACGAAGCCGACCGCGCCGAGCAGCACCCACAAAGCCTGCCGCAGGTTCCCCACCACCTTTTCATCGAGCGGCAGGACGATCACCTGCGCGCCCGGCGTCTGCCCCGGGTTCGTCTGTTCGATCCGCCGCGCGATGAGATTCAACTCCGACCGGGCGCGCTCGACCGTCACGCCGGATTTGAGCCGCCCGATCACTCTGACGACCGGCCCACGCCTCGAATCTCCGCTTTCATTCAACGCCAGTGGTATCCACACGTCGGCCTCGGGCTGAAGCTGAAAACTCGCCGGCATCACGCCGATGACCTGCCATCGCTCGCCACTCAGTGTCAGTATCCTGCCCGCGATGTCCGGGTCGGCGCCGAACCGCCGCGCCCAGAGGCCGTGGCTCAGGATGACGACGGCGACGCCTGGACGATCCTCTTCCGCCGTGAAGACGCGGCCCAGCAGCGGCGCGACCCCCAGCGTCGGGAACAGATTCGCCGTCGCGCCCACTGCCGTCAGCCGCTCCGGCTCGCTGCTCCCCGTCAGGTTGGCGGAGCCCATCTCGAAGGCCGCCAGCTGCTCGAAGACGCCGGCCTGCGTGCGCCACCCAAGGTAATCGGAGCTGAGCGTCATCTCGCCCCGGTTATTCGGGAAGAGTCCGGTCACCCAGACCAGCCGGTCCGGATGCGCGTAGGGCAATGGGCGCAGCAGCACCGAGTTGACGACGCTGAAGATGGCCGTGTTCGCGCCGATGCCCAGGGCCAGCGTGATGACGGCGACAAAAGTGAAGCCGGGATTTTTCAGCAGCATTCGTAAGCCGAAGCGCAGGTCCTGAATCATTTCGTCCTCCCATCGCAGATGTTGTAACCAAAGCGCATCCCGGAAGGCGCTCGTGCTGCGCCAGAGCAGGTCCGGTTTGTTACGCCAATCAAGCCGCTCCCACTCTGCGAGCAGCGCTTCGCGGTAGCGCAGTTCGGCTTCCCACTCCTGCCGCCAAGCGGCGCGGCACGATCACCCCGACAAGTGCGATCAGCCAGGGCCAGAAGCGAAAGCGCGGTTGGTTGCTCATATCAATCACCGATTTCAGTGATGTCGTCGCCATTAAGCGGATTAAGTTTCATGCGGCGTTACGCGCCCCATGCCGCCCGCCGCGAACGCCACCAGCGCCAGTAACAACACCTCCGCGACAAAGCGGGGCTTCGGCGCTGACTCAGGGTCGCTTATTTTGGCGCTGGGATTGTTTCTGATTCATTGCCAGCACCAGGCCGGGGATTAACTCACCTCCTGCGCGAACCTCCAGACTAGAACCGCGCAGATCATCACCGATTGGTTCGTAGCGTCCACCCAGATGATCGTGAAAGAAGCGTTCCGCGACGGCGAAAAGCGAGGCCCAATTTTCAGATTGGCGGAAATCGTGCGGCTCGTTCGGGTAGAGCAGGTAGGTCACCGGCTTTTTGTACTTCTGCAGCTCCGCAACGAAGCGGTCGGCCTGGTTCTGAGGCACGATTTGATCTTTGCCTCCTTGTGCAATGAGTACGGGTTTAGCAAAGCTTTCAGCGTGATGAAAGGGAGAAACCTTTTTGAGCAAGGCGCGGCCCTCTTCGGTCGTGTTATCGCCGATCAGTTTGCGCCAGGCAGTTTGGGCGCTCGGACTGGCCTCGGCGATAAACGAATCCAACTCCGTCGGGGCGTACATCGCCAGCCCGCAGGCGAACCGGTCGGAGGTCGCCAGCGCCGCGAGCGTTGCATAACCGCCATACGACCAGCCCCAAATGCCGATGCGCTCGCGCGTCGTGATCCCTTGCTTAATGGCCCAATCGGCGGCATCTATCAAATCGTCCTGCATCCTGCCGCCCCACTCGCGCGTCCCCGCTTCACCTACTTTTCGTCCCAATCCGCTCGCGGCGCGGAACTCAACCCGCAACGCCGCGTAGCCGCGATCCGCCAATAGTTGCAGCAAGCGGTTCGTATACCAGTCGTTCCAGGGATAGGCGACCCACGGGCCTCCGTGAACGTAGATCAACAAGGGCAAAGGCCGTCGGGGGCGTCCGTTACCATCCAAGTCGGCAGTCTTCGGCAAGTAAAGATCAGCCGGAAGCTCCATCCCGTCCCGCGCGGTGATGACTTCGAGATGCCGCCGCCCCAGCGTGTAAGCGTCGAGCGCCTGATTGTCTGTAAACAGAAACGTCGCGCGCCGCGCCGTGCGGTCATACACGTAATAGCGCGTCGGCCCGCCATCCATAAACACAACCAGCCATGTGCGATCATCCAGACTGCGGCCACCTGAGGGCGACAGGATGCCGATGTCGCCGCGCTGCACAGTGCGCAGGTAATCGAAATCGGGAATGATCGTGGGGTCAAGGAAATGCCTGCGCAGGCGACCATAATAAGTCGAGGCCGTTTGCACGCGCCCTGTCTGCGGGTGAAAAAGAAGAGCCGGCAACACATCGGCAAAAGGGTCTTCGAGGAGCAGCGTCTCTTTACCGCTGGCTAGGTCAATGCTCTGCAAAGCGGCTTTGTCACGGCCCCGGTTGTCGGTCAAATAGAGCGTCTTCCCGGCTTTGTCGAGGAGGATTGGTTGCGAGCCGTTCGCCTCCGTGCCATCACGAAAGCTGGCGAAGGAAACCCATCCGCGCGCGCCATTCGGCTGCAACAGTTCATAACCCGCGTTCAGCTTCCGGCTCACCGCCACGCGCGGTCGCCAATCGTCATCGAAAAGAACGCGCTCAAAGCCCTGGTCATTTTTGAAAACGACCTCCGCCGCCCCCGTGCGCAAGTTGACCCGGCGATAATCAAAGTTGGCCTGCGCCGGTCCCTTCACGCGGAGCAGCGCCTCTTCCACGCGGTCGGGGCTGAATCTTTCAATGAACACGACAACGCCCTTGCCTGGCGTCAGGTCGCTTGATTCGCCACTTTCGAGATTCAGCAGAAAGACCTGCACGCCATCATCCGTCGGGACGCGATAAAGGACGCGCCCGCCCAGATTCGTCCAGCGATAATCTACGACCGGCGCGCCGCTCTGTCTGGTGACGGCGCGGGCCTTCGCAGGCTCGCTGACCGGCGCGACCCAGAGATTCATCGTGTTGCCGCTCATTGCTCGATAACCAATCCATTTGCCATCGGGGCTGAGCATCACCTGCTCTTTGTCCGAGTTGGCGAAGATCGCCTTGCGCGGAATCAGCGCAGGCTCGGTTTGTGGCCACGCCGTATTCGTAACTAATGAAGTGACAAACGCCAGGCAGACAACGTGTAAAAATAGTCGCATGTGATTTCCTTTCCTGATTGTTCGACCGGGCGCCTCTCTCATTGCGGCCAAGCCCCCTGCTACTAATGCTGTGAATCAGCCGCAGCCAGCAATGAAAGCGCGTTGCAGGCTTTGAATCAACCATCAGATTTCACTCGTGCCGTAGCGCGACCAGCGGATCAACCCGCGCGGCACGGCGCGCAGGCAAACAGATCGCCAGCAACACGACCAACACCAGAAAGCTTGGGGCGCCAACAAAGGTCAGCGGGTCAAGCGGATTCAAATCAATCAGCACAGTCGCCAGCAGCCGTGAAATCCCAATGCCTCCCGCTAAGCCAACCGCAAGCCCGATGGAAGTGAGACGCATTCCTTCTTTCAAAAAGAGTCGCAGGACTTCGCTACCTTGCGCCCCCAAGGCAATGCGCACGCCGATCTCGCGTGTGCGTTGCGTCACGACAAACGACATCACGCCGTACAACCCGATGGAAGCGAGCAACAATGCGATTGCGCCCAACATACCCGCCAGGAGTGCCAACAGGCGAAATGGCATGAGCGAATCGTCCACATGATCGGAAGTGCGTTGCACGACGCTCAGACGCGGATCAATCGCTTCGGCTTCGCGGCGCACAGCGGTCAGCGCATGTTGCGCATCACCTTCAATGCGAACCATGAGATAGTTATTGAGACGACTTTCAGGCGTCAGCGGCACGTAGAGATACGTCTCATCTTTTTCCCAAACCCATCCGCTGTGCGTGTCGCGCGCAACACCGATGACCTCGTAAGAAGGAAAGATCGTCGCTGCTGAAGTCCCGCGCACCGCATCGCGCTCGGAGCCAGGTGCGGCGGCAATGCCCAGATGTTGGCCGATGGCGTCTTGACCGGGCCAGAATTTTTGTGCGGTCGCTTCGCTGATGACGACCACGGGCGCATTCGCGTGCGCTTCCTGTGCGGTGAAGCTGCGCCCACGCACAATCCGAATGCCCAGCGTTTCAAAATGCTCAGGGGAAACGAAGTTGTAATTCGCCCGCATGGGACGGTCATCAGTGGACGCACGTCCGGCGATGTTGATCGGTGTCGAAGCGAGTTGACCTGATGACGGTTGACGAAATGCCTGGCTGACAGACTTCACGCCCGGCAACGCACGCAAGCGCGCGGCGAGTACGCGGCGTAGTTCTTCCTGTTGCTGCGCTGACTGCGCGCCCGCCGTGTTCAGATTGATGGCTACCGAAAGAAGATTCCGAGCGTCAAAGCCCACATTCATCTGTTGCGCGCTTTGCAGATTGCGCGCGAGCAAACCAGTGCCGATGAGCAGCGCGAGCGATACGGCGATTTGCGTTACGATCAGTCCGTTGCGCAACCGCGACTGGCTCAAGTGTTGCCCGAACGCCGAGCCTTCATCTTTCAAAGTGGCGTTCAGATCAGGGCGAGACGCTTGCAGTGCAGGAGCAAGCCCGGCAGCAACGCCCGCGATCATTGCCGCCAACAACGTAATACCAAAGATGCGATAGTCGAGATCAAGATTAAGCGATGGCGGCAGCTCCGGCAGGCGCGCGAGCAAAGCAACGTACAACACTCGCAGCACCCACGAGGCGATCAGTAACCCAGCCAATCCGCCGACGGCTGAAAGCAATACGCTTTCGGTCAGCAATTGTCGAATCAGTCGCAGGCGGCTCGCCCCCAGCGCCAGCCGCACGCCGAATTCGCGCTGTCGTCGGGCTGCGCGCGCCAACAACAAGTTCGCGACGTTTGCACATGCAATGAGCAGCACCAACCCGAAGGCCAACAGGAGCGGCACGAGCAGCGGCACTTGCCTGGCATCAAGGTTGATAAAGCTCGCGCTGCTCTTCGTCACAACACGAGTCTTGCGCTCTGTGCCGAAAGAGTGCTGCGCCAGTTGCTGCGCAATCGTGCTGATCTCCGCTTGCGCTTGCTGCGGTGTTACGCCTGGCTTCAAACGCCCGAGCAGCAGGAACGAGTCGGCGTCACGCTCGGTCAGCCAAGCCTGGCGCTGTTCTCCCAAGCCAGGCGGAATGACTTGATCGCGCATCATCAACGGCACCCAGAACGCAGGCGTGTCCGGCGTCGTGCCGATAAATTCGCGCGCGGTTACGCCAATCACAGTAAACGGTCGGCTTTGCAATCGAATCGTTTTTCCAACGATGTACGGATCACCCTCGAATTGCTGCTGCCAGAAATGGTGGCTCAGCACGATCACCGGTTGCGCTCCCTGCAAGTGGTCTTCTTCTGGCAAAAAGCCTCGCCCCAACGCCATCCCCGCGCCCAGCAATTCAAAGTAGTTCGCAGAAACGATCTGCCCGAAGACGTAATTCGCGCCTGCCACAGAAAGGTCGTCACGCCCCGCTGGCGCATCCCCCAGCACAACGGCGGCCTTATTCCACGCCACCAGTCCGGTGAGCGTTGTGGCGCGATCACGATAATCAAGATAGTCGAGATACGAGAAAAGCCTGTGTCGCCCTCCGCTTTGGTCTATGCCACTCAAACTCACCAAACGATCCGGCTCTTTGAGCGGCAATGGTTTGAGTACCAACGCATCAAAGACCGTGAACAGCGCCGTGTTCGCGCCAATGCCCAACGCCAACGTAATCACCCCAACAACGGTGAAGCCTTTGTGCTTGCGCAGCATCCGTATGGCATAACGTAAGTCTTGAACCATTTCGTCCTCCCATCGTTTTGGTTGCAGCCAGAGCGCATCCCAAAACGCGCTCGTGCTGCGCCACAACAGGTCAAGTTTGTTTTTCCAATCGAGCCGGTCCCACTCGGCTAACAGTGCTTCGCGATGACGCAACTCCGCTTCCCACTCCTGCCGCCAATCGGCGCGCAGGCGACGCGGGACGATCACGCCAACGAGCGCGACGAGCCAGAGCCAGAAACGAAACCGCGTTGTTTGCTTCGTATCGGCCATCGGCGTCATTCGTGCCGCAACGCGGCCATCGGATCCACCTGCGCCGCGCGGCGTGCGGGCAGATAGCACGCCAGCAGTGCCACCAGCAGGAGTACCAGAGGGGCCGCAATAAAAGTCGCCGGGTCAGTGGCCGTCACGCCAAACAGTAAACCCGACAGAACTCGCGTTAAGCCGAAGGCGGCCAGCAGGCCAATCCCCGCGCCGCAAAGAGCCAGGCGCATTCCCTGACCGACTACCAGCCACAACACGTCCGCGCCTCGGGCGCCGAGCGCCAGGCGTGTCCCAATCTCGCGCGTCCGCAGGGCGACTGATTGATGAATCAGGCCGTAGATGCCGACCGCGGCCAGCACGAGCGCCAGCGCGGAGAACAGCGCGAGCAGCCAGGTCTGGAAACGCCTCTGGGCCGCGCTCTCAGCGAGCAGGCTCCCGAGCGTCGTGATTTGATGGAGCGGGACGGTCTTATCAATCGCGCGAATCTCATTGCGCACGGCCGGCGCGAGCCGGGCCGGCTCCCCGGTCGTGCGGATCAACAGATTCATGCTGCGCACCGGGCTTTGCAGGTGGGGCCGGAAGATTTGCGCGAAGGGCTCGCGTTCCAGACTCTGGCGGCGCATATCGCCCACGACTCCGACCACCGTCAGCCACGGGGCAGGTGACTGCGGCGGGCCCTGTTTGAATCTCCTGCCCAGCGCCTCCTCACCCGGCCAGAGCCGGCGCGCCAGCGTTTCATTGATGATGGCTACCGGGACATTGCCCTGATTGTCCTGCGCGTTGAAGAAGCGCCCCGCCCGCAGGGGAACACGCAGGGTCTGAAATAACCCCCCGCTGATCTCATCCCCACTTAATGGAATGCGCACCTGTCCCGAGCCATCCGGTGAGCCGCGTTCGATGGTGAGCAGGCCGTCAGGATTGCCAGTCTTCAAAAAGTCATTGATCAGACCGGCAGCCTCAACGCCCGGCAGCGCCGCGACGCGCTCGGTCACCTGCTGATAAAAGGCCCGCCATTGATCGGGAGTGCTGTTTCGCGCGGGGGCAGTCTGGATGAGCAGAACGCGTGTCGGGTCAAACCCGGGGTCAACCGCCTGCAGCCTGCTGAAGCTGCGCAGGAGCAGGCCCGCGCCCGCAAGCAGCAGCACCGCCAGGCTGAACTCCGTGATGAGCAGCAGCCCGCGCAGGCGGCGGCCACTCGTGCCGCCGCTCGCACTCCGGCCTTCTTTCAGCGCCGCGCCGGGCTGCGCCTGCGAAATCTTCAAGGCCGGAGCGAGGCCGAAAAGCAGGCCGGTCAGTAAGGAAACGAGGGTGGTGAAGGCCAGCACTCTGGCATCCATCCCGACGCTGTCCGGATGGGGAAGGTTCGGCGGGCTCAGGCGAAGGAGGGCCTGAATGCCAAAGCTCGCTATCAACAGACCGAGCGCCCCGGCGAGCAGCGCCAGCAGGCCGCTTTCCGCGAGCATCTGTCGAACGAGCCGCAGCCGGCCCGCGCCGAGCGCCGTGCGAATGGCCATCTCACGTTCTCTCGCAATGCCGCGCGCCAGCATTAAACTGGCGACGTTCGTACACGCGATGAGCAGCACGAAAACAACCGCGCCGAACAGAATCCAGAGGGCCCGGCGCACGCTGCTGCCGGTGAGCTGAAGATCGAACGGGACCAGATTGACACCCAGGCCCTTGTTTGCGTCCGGGTAAGCCTGCTCCAGCCGCTGCGCGATGGTGTTCATTTCCACCTGCGCCTGGTCGGGCGGGACCTGCGCCCTGAGCCGCCCGACCACACGCCACGAGCCGGTGCCGCGCCGCGCCTTTTGTCCCTCCAGACTCGGAACCGGCACAGGCTCCCACACCTGAGTCTCCTTATCGGGAAATTGAAAGCGCTCCGGCATCACCCCGATCACCTGCGAACTCACGCCGTCAATTTCGAGCGTCTGGCCCAGGACGCCCGGCGACGCGCCGAAGCGGCGTTGCCACAGGCCGTGGCTCAGGACCACGACCCGAACCTGCTGTTGCCCCTCGTCAGCCGTGAATGTGCGGCCAAGCAGAGGCGCCACGCCCAGGAGCTGGAAAAGATTCGCCGAGGCGCGCACGCTCACGACCTGTTCCGGCTCGGCCGCGCCGGTCAAAGTCACCCAGGTCGGATCAAAGGCGGCTAAATCTTCAAACGATTTGTTCTGATTGCGCCAGTCCGAAATGTTGGCCCAGGCCGAAGCCCTCTCCCTGACATTCTGCTTCGGCGCCTCGGACCAGAGAAAGACCAGGCGATCAGCCTCCGCGTAAGGCAGCGGGCGCAGCAGCACGGCATTGACCACGCTGAAGATCGTGATGTTGGCTCCAATCCCGAGGGCCAGGGTGAGTACCGCGATTGCCGTAAAGCCGGGCTGCCTGATGAGCAGTCGCACGCCGAGTCGCAAATCCTGAATCATTTCGTCCTCCAATCGTAGATGCTGTAACCAGAGCGCGTCCCGGAAGGCGCTCGTGCTGCGCCGGAGCAGATCGAGCTTGTAACGCCAGTCGAGCCTGCCCCACTCGGCGAGCAGCCGTTCGCGGTAGCGCAACTCTGCCTCCCACTCCTGCCGCCAGTCCGGACGCAACCGGCGCGGCACGATCACACCGATCAGGCGAATCAGCCAGAGCCAGAGCCGGAAGCGCGTTGTTTGTTTTGAACCGGCCATCAATTTCACTGCGTGCCGCAGGCTACTCGTATCTGAGCGCGACCAGCGGGTCCACCTTCGTCGCCCGCCACGCGGGGATGAAGCAGGCCGCGAGCGCCACCGCCACGAGCAGCAGGGCAATACCAGCGAAAGTCGCCGGGTCGGTCGCGCTCACGCCGTAAAGCATCCCTCCGAGCAGCCGGGTCAGCCCCAGCGCGGCAATGAGTCCCAGCGCCACGCCGCCGAGCGCCATCTTCAGGCCGTGACTCAGGACGAGACGCAGAATGTCCCGGCGTTGCGCGCCCAGCGCGACGCGAACGCCGAGTTCGTGCGTGCGCTGGCCGACGAGATACGAGATGACGCCGTAGAGGCCGATGCTCGCCAGCAGCAGCGCCGCCGCGGCGAAGGCATCGAGCAGGATCATCGAGAAGCGCTGGCGGGTGAGCGAGTCGGCAATCACCTCGTTCATCGTTTGCGTTCTGGAGATGATGTTCTCCTTGTTCTGGCTCTGCACCACGCTGCGCAGCGCAGCCCAGAGCGCCGGGGTTGCGCTCTCGGCGCGCACCACCACGCTCAAGCTGGCGTAGCTGCCCTCCACTTGCCTGAGTGGTTCGTAGAGCTGAGCCTGAAGCGATTCCTGGTCATTCGACGCGCCGAGACCCCACTGCTTCACGTGTCCGACTACTCCGATAATCTGCAACCAGCCCCGGTCGCCCCCAAGGTTGATGCGCTTGCCGACAGGGTCTGCGTTCGGGAAATATTGGCGGGCGAGTACCTCGTCAATCACGACCACCGACTGAGACTGAACCTCATCCTGATTGGTGAAAAAGCGGCCTCGCTTGAGCGGGATGCCCATGGCCGTCAGATAGGCGGGTTCGACCCGATAGACGAGCGCCATGTGCATCTGGCTCGTACTCGCCGGCTTAGGCTCACCCTCAATCCAAAACCAGAGATCGTCTTCGCCCTGCAAGGGCGAGGCGCCCGCCGAGAATGAAGCCGCCTTGACTCCTGGCATGGCGTTGAGCCGGTCACTGAGGTCGCGCGCATTGGCGTGCGCCGCCTCCGGGCTGGCCATATTCATCGAGGGCGGGAAATTCAACGCGAAGGTCAATACGTTGTCCGGACGAAAACCCGGATCAACCTGCCAGAGCGCGCTGAGTGTGCGTATCATCAAGCCCGCGCCAATGAGCAGGACCAGCGCCAACGCCATCTCTACTGCGACCAGCACGCCCTGTGCGCGGTGACGGCTGCCGCCGCCGCGCCCGCCTTCTTTGAGCGTTTCAGACAAACGCCACTGCGAAAGCTTCAGCGCCGGAGCCAGCCCCGCCAGCACCCCGGTGACGAGAGAAATGGCGAGCGTGAAGAGCAGCACGCGGCCGTCCAGCCCGACTTCGTGTGCGCGTGGCAGCGCCGTCGGCAGCACGCCGAGTGCGGCTCGTGTGCCCCAGGCAGCAAGCAGCAACCCCAGCACTCCGCCAGCCAGTGCCAGCAGCATGCTCTCGGTCAACAGCTGGCGGAGCAGGCGCCACTGGCCCGCGCCCAGCGCTGCCCGAACGGCGAATTCGCGCGTCCTCCCCGTCGAGCGCGCGAGCAGCAGATTGCTGACATTCACGCACGCGATGAGCAGCACGAACCCGACCGCGCCGAGCAGCAGGAGCAGCGTCAGCCGGACGTCACCCACCAACTGCTCCTTGAGCGGGACGAGCTTCGCGCCATTGCCCCGGTTGGCTTCGGGGTAGAGGGCGATCAGACCCCGCATGACTCTGTCCAGATCAGCCTGAGCCTGCGCAAGCGTGACGCCCGGTTTGAGCCGGCCCACGCCATGCAGGCCCAGACCTGCGCTCCGACTCTGCAAGGGGCGACCATTCCACTGGCCGATCAGCGCGTAAACATCGCTGGTGCGAAACAACGCGAAGTCCTCCGGGAGGACGCCGATAATCGTGTAGCTCTTGTCATCCAGGCGCAGGCTTTTGCCCACCGCATCCAGCGCCGCCGCGAATTTGCGCTGCCAAAATGCCTCGCTGATGATGATCACGGGGTCAGCGCCAGGCTGATCTTCGTCCGGCCTGAAGTTCCGCCCCAATGCAGGATTGACTCCGAGGACAGAGAAGAACTCCCCTGAGACCATCCGCGCACTCACGCGCTCCGGTTCGCCCGCGCCCGTCAGACTGAAGCTGAAGCCGCGCATAATGGCCATCGCGGAGAACGTCTGGTTATCTTTTTGCCAGTCACGAAAATTCGGATAGGGGATCGCGCCCTGCTCGAAGTTCGGCTTGCTCTGGTGGAGCATCACAAGCCGCTCAGGCTGCGGAAAGGGCAGTGGACTCAGGAGTACGCCGTTGACCACTGAAAAGAGCGCCGCGTTGGCGCCGATGCCGAGCGCGAGCGTCAAGACGATCACGGCGGTGAAGCCGGGGTTCTTGAGCAGCATTCTGATGCCGAAACGCAGGTCCTGAAACATCTCGTCCTCCAGTCTCTTCGGTTGCAAGAGAAGCGCGTCCCAAAAGGCGCTCGTGCTGCGCCCGAGCAGGTTCAGTTTGCTCTGCCAATTCAGCCTGTCCCAGTCGGCCAGCATTGCTTCGCGGTAGCGCAACTCGGCTTCCCACTCCTGCCGCCAGTCGGCGCGCAGCCGCCGCGGCACGATTACGCCGAGCAGGCGAATGAGCCATAGATGAATTCCACCGTTCCGCATTCCGAAATCTGCCGTCCGCCGTCGGGTTACTCGTGCCGCAGGGCAACCAGCGGGCTGACTTTCGCCGCGCGGCGCGCGGGCAGCCAGCAGGCCAGTAAGGCGACACCCCCTAATAACGTCGCGACCAGGATAAATGTCAGCGGGTCAGTGGCGCTCACGCCAAAGAGCAAACTCCTGAGCAGTCGTGTGAGCGCGACCGCGCCCGGCAAACCGACGGCCACGCCGAGCAAAACGGGTCTCATCCCCTGCCTGATGACGAGGCGCAGGACATCTCCCGATTGCGCGCCGAGCGCCATGCGGATGCCGATCTCGCGCGTCCGCCGGGTTGCCGCATACGAGACCACGCCGTAGATGCCGACGCTGGCGAGCGCGAGCGCCAGCGCACCGAAGAGGCCGAGCAGGAGCAGGCCGAAGCGCCGCCCGGCGACAGAGTCGGCCACCCAGCTTTCGAGCGGCGCCGCGAGGAAGACCGGCTGCTCCCGGTCGACCGCCGCCACCGCCTGTCGCACCGCACCGGCCAGGTTTTGCGATGGCAGCGCCGAGCGCACCAGCAGGAAGTTGGCTGGCAGTGGCCACTGCTCAACGGGTAAATAGAAGTGCGGAAATTGCGGCTGATCGAGACCGAGGTTGTGCGTACTCTTCACGATGCCGACCACCTGACGCCAGACCCGATAACCGTCCGCGCTGAAAGCCATGCGTTTGCCAATCGGGTCTTCGCCGGGCCAGTAGCGCTCGGCGGCCGCTTCACTGATGACGATGACCGGCGGCGCGTCTGCCGTGTCGTGTTCGTTGAAGAATCTGCCGCGCACGAGCGGGATGCCCATCGTCTGCCGGAAATCATTGGTGACCGTACTCCCCTCACAATAGAGGTTTGGGTCAATGCCATCTGCCGGCGGGCGGCCTTCAATGCGCACCTGATCGGTCCCGTTTTGTCCACTGTATGGCAGGGTGTCCGACGCCGCCACTGACTCGACGCCGGGCAACCCTTTCACGCGCTCAATCACGCGGCGATAGAATTCGACCTTCGCCTTGACGTTCGGATACCGCGAATTCGGCGGCAGGATGATTGCCGCCAGCACCTGATCCGCGCGGAATCCGAGATCAACATTCATCAGGCGGATGAAGCTGTTGAGCAGCAGGCCCGCGCCGAGCGTCAGAATCAGCGTGAGCGCCACCTCAACAACGATCAGCGCCCTGCCGCCCGCACCGCGCTTCCCGCTCGACGTCCCGGGTGACTGTTTCAGGACTTCATTCAGGCCGCCCTTCGCCGCGGCCCACGCCGGCGCGAGGCCGAAGATCAGACCGGCAAGGATGCTGACGGCCAGCGTGAAGCCGAGTACGCTTCCGTCAACGCGCGTCTCGGCGAGTCGCGGAATCGCCTGCGGGCTGAGGCGCAACAGGGTCGGCAGCGCCCAGCGGGCGAGCAGCACTCCGACTGCGCCGCCCGAAAGCGCCAGCAGCATGCTCTCGGTCAACGCCTGCCGCACCAGTCGCAGGCGACCGGCGCCGAGCGACTGACGAATCGCCATCTCGCGGCGGCGGCCGTCGGCGCGCACGAGCAGCAGGCTGGCGATGTTGGCACAGGCGATCAGTACGACCAGCGCGACGGCGCCGAGCAGGATGATGAGCGTCAGCCGCACGTCGCCGACGAACTGATCCTTGAGCGGGACCATTCGCAACTCGCGCCCGGCGTTCGTCTGCGGATACTGCCCGGCCAGCCGGGCCGCGATTTGCTCCATCTCGGCCTGCGCCTGCGCGAAGGTGGCGCCGGGTTTGAGCCGCGCGATGGCACCGTAGCCAGCCTCGGCGCGGCTCGACCTGCGCGCGTCCAGGCCGAGCGGATACCAATAACCCATCTGCTGTGATGGCAGGCGGACAGTCGTCGCCATCCTGAGCGGGAAGTTGAAGCCCGCCGGCATGACGCCGACGACGGTGTAATTCTCCTGATTCGCGCGGACGGTTTTGCCGACGATGCCGGGGTCTGCGCCGAAGCGGCGGCGCCACAGGTCATCACTCAGGATGATGACGTGGTTGCGCCCCGGCTGGTCTTCCTCGGGCGAGAAATAGCGCCCCATTGCCGGAGGCACGCCGAGCGCAGGCAGGAGGTCGGCGGAAACGCGCAGGCCGTAGACCGCCTCCGGCAAACCGTCCTCGCTGAAATTGAGTACGGCGTAGCCATAGACGCCGATGCGCTCGAAACTCCGGCTCTGTTCCCGCCAATCCACCACGTCGCGGATCGCGACCCAGGTCTGCTCGTGATTGACAGGAGGCAGGTAATAGAAGCGGAATTGCAGCAGCCGGTCGGGCTGCGCATAAGGGAGCGGGCGCAGCAGGACCGACCTGACCACGCTGAAGATCGCCGTGCTGGCGCCGACGCCGAGCGCGAGCGTGATCACGACCACGGCGGCGAAGCCTTTGTCCCTTGACATCATCCGCGCGCCGAAGCGCAGGTCCTGGAACATGTCGTCCTCCAGTCTCTTCGGTTGCAACAGCAGCGCATCCCGGAAGGCGCTCGTGCTGCGCCGGAGCAGGTCAAGTTTGTAGCGCCAGTCGAGCCTGTCCCACTCGGCGAGCAATGCTTCGCGGTAGCGCAGTTCGGCCTCCCACTCCTGCCGCCAGTCGGCACGCAGGCGGCGCGGCACGATCACGCCGACGAGCGCGATCAGCCGGAGGTGCGGTCTGGCGAAGAGTCGTTTGCAGCGGGCGAGCAGTGGCATGGTTGCCCCCTCACGTGCGTGACGGTTTCGGGTCACGCTCTTTGCTCAGTTGCGTCTGTTCGAGCAGCCGGTAGCGTTTGACGGCTTCGGCCAGCGCCTCGCGGCCCTCGCGCGTCAGTTCGTAATACTTGCGGGCCGGGCGCTGCTCGGCCTGCGCGATCTTCTGCGA
>Ga0070741_10011178_pt1 | contig 16646 bp, 13 predicted proteins | sample Coa_R1_4_FD_66440 | JGI IMG/M metagenome (GOLD analysis project Ga0070741, IMG submission 66440) | Surface soil microbial communities from Centralia Pennsylvania, which are recovering from an underground coalmine fire - Coalmine... | ecosystem: Environmental > Terrestrial > Soil > Unclassified ...
TAGCCCTCCACATCGTGGAGCCAGACCACCGCCCGGGAGATCTCGGGGAGGCGCTCGAGCGCCGCCTCGAGGTCCATCCGGAGATGGGTGTCCTCCCGGCGGTGCCCCACGGCCTCCTCCTGGAGCTCGTCGGTCTCGCGGTACCGGTTGCGGCGGAGCCGCATGAGGGCCTTGCTCGCCGCGACGGTCCGGATCCAGCCCCAGAGACTTCCATCCTCCCGGTACTGGCCGATGCTGCGGCAGATCTCGAGGAAGGTCTCCTGCAGGACGTCCTCCGCGTCCTCCGCCGTGCGGCAGATCCGGCGGCAGAGGTTGTAGACCGGGATCTCGAAGGCCCGGTAGAGGGCCTCGAATCCCGCCGGGTCGCCGGCCTTCGCCCGAGCCACCACGGACTTGGCGTCGGCCAGCGGATACGAATCCATGGCGAGCGCTCGCGTCATGACGCCCCGAAAGATGCCCGGGGGTGGGAGAGGGTCGCAAATGCAGCCGGCAGCCGGCAGCCATCAGCCATCAGCCGTCGGCTTGGGGCCGGCCCGGGCCCTCGCCGGGCCCCGGAAGGCCACAGGCTCAAGGCTGATAGCTGACGGCTGAAGGCTGACGGCTGACGGCTTATACTTTTCCCATGCCCAAGACCCAGCTCCCCCAGGCCGAGATCTGGCGCCACCACCTGGAGGACGAGGCCGACGCCGCGTACCTCTACCGCGAGCTGGCCGGGGCCGAGCGCGACCCCGAGCGGGCCGAGCTCTACCGGCAGCTCGCCGCGGTGGAGGACCGGCACGTGGCGCTCTGGCGCGAGCTGCTCGCGGCCCACGGGCACCCGGCGCCGGTGCCCCGGCCGAGCCGCGGGGCCCGGTTCCGGGCCTGGCTCGCGCGCCGCTTCGGCGCGCAGTTCCTGCTCCCCATGCTGCTCGAGGAGGAGGGGCGCGAGGTCAAGGGCTACCTGAGCCTCTACCGCGAGGCGCCGAGCGGGGCCGCGGGCCCCACCGCGCTCCGTCTGGCCCGGGAGTCCAAGGAGCACGCCGACCGGCTCGCCTCGCTGAGCGGCGGGGCCGGCGAGCCCTGGCACAAGACCGGGGCGGGCGGCTTCCTCCGGAACGTGGTCTACGGGTTCAACGACGGGCTCACCGCCAACTTCGGCCTGGTCGCGGGGATGATCGGCGCGCAGGCGAGCTTCGGCGAGTTCGGGCACGCGGTGCTCGTGGCCGGGCTCGCCGGGATGGTGGCCGACGCCCTCTCGATGGGCGCCTCGGGCTATCTCGCCGCCAAGAGCGAGCGCGAGGTGTTCGAGCACGAGATCGCGATGGAGGAGGAGGAGATCCGCCTCATGCCCGAGCTCGAGCGCGAGGAGCTGAGCCTGATCTACCAGGCCAAGGGGCTGCCCCGGCCCCAGGCGCAGTCGCTCGCCGCGCAGGTGATGGAGGACCCGGCCCGCGCGCTCGAGGAGAAGGTGCGGGAGGAGCTCAAGATCGGGGAGGCGTCCAGCACCCCGCTCAAGGAGGGGTGGGTGACCGGGGTCGCCACCGCGTTCGGGGCGCTCATCCCGGTGGCGCCCTTCCTGCTCGCGGGCGGGCGCCTCGCGGTCTGGACCTCGTTCGCCGTCGCCATGGTGTCGCACTTCGCGGTGGGGGCGGCCCGGAGCTTCTTCACCGGCCGCGGCGTGTTCCGGAGCGGGCTCGACATGTTCCTGGTGGGGCTGGGCGTGGCGGCGGTGGGGTACATCGTGGGCGACTGGCTGGTGCGGGTGCTCTAGCCCCGCCTACTCGTAGCGCAGCGCCTCGATCGGATCCAGCCGGGCCGCGCGCCGGGCGGGCCAGAGCCCGAAGAAGAGCCCCACCGCCCCGCTGAACCCCACCGCGACCGCCACCGCGGCGGGCGAGATGAAGGTGTTCCAGCGCATGGCCCGGCTCAGCACCGTGGCCGCGCCCGCGCCCACCACGATGCCCAGCACGCCGCCCAGGAGGCAGAGCACCAGCGCCTCGATCAGGAACTGCTGCATGATGGCCCCCTGGGTGGCGCCCAGCGCCTTCCGCACCCCGATCTCCCGGGTCCGCTCGGTCACCGACACCAGCATGATATTCATGATGCCGATGCCCCCCACCAGGAGGCTCACCGCCGCGACCCCGGCCAGGAGATAGGTGAAGATCTGGGTCGCCTGCTGCTGGGTGGAGAGGATCTCCCGCTGGTTGCGGATCTGGAAGTCGTTGTCCCCGCCGGGCCGGATCTTATGCTCCCGGCGGAGCACCCGCTCGATGTCCACCATCCCCTGCTCCAGCGGCACGCTGTCGGCCACCTGCACCGTGATCGCGCGCAGCCGGTCGCTCCCGAAGACCCGGTAGCGCGCGGTCTGGAGCGGGATCAGGATCTGCTCGTCCGGGTTGAAGAACGAGCCCTGGGAGCCCTTCTCGGCGAAGACCCCGATCACCTCGAAGCCGAGCCCCCGGATCTGGATCTCCTGGTGGAGGATCGCGGCGGGGTTGGCGTTGAGCATCGCGGGGACCTCGGCGCCGAGCACGGCGTAGCGCTGCCGCGCCGCGTCGTCGCCGGCGGTGAACATCCGGCCGTACTGGATCCGGTAGTTCTGCACCGCCGGGTAGTTGGAGGTCGTGCCGATCACGGCCACGTTGGCGTTCCGGCTCCCCAGCTTCACCTGGAGCGGCTGCTGCATCTCCGGCACCACCGCCGAGAGCAGCCGGGCGTCCCGCGCCAGGGCCCGGGCGTCGTCGATGGTGAGGCTCACCCGGTTGGCGCTCGCCACGCCGCCCTGGAACGACTGGCCGGGGAACACCCGGAGCAGGTTGGCCCCGAGCGAGGCGATGGTCTGCTCCACCGCCCGCTGGGCCCCGCTCCCGAGCGCCACCATGGTGATCAGCGCGCTCACGCCGATCACGATGCCGAGCGCGGTGAGCGTCGCCCGGAGCACGTTGGCGCGGATCGACTGGAGGGCGACCGCGACCGTCTCGCCGAGCAGCATCCGACCCCGGCCGGGCATCCTCACCGGGGGGCGCCGCGCTGGCGCATGCCGGGGAGCGCGCCGCCCCCGGTCACGTTGGTGATCCGCTGCTGGAACTCCTGCTGCGACTGGACCAGGCTCGCGCTCGGCAGGATGTACACCGAGTCGCCCGCCGCGAGACCGCTCAGCACCTCGCTGTAGTCCAGGTCGGTGAGCCCGGTCCGCACCCACTGCGGGGCGGGCCGGCCCCCGCGGCTCACGAAGACGATCCACCGCCCGCCGGCGAACGCGTCGGGCTGGGACCGCCCGCGCCCGCGGGCACCCGCGGGATCGCCCGCCGCGCCCCGGGCGCCGCCGCCGGCCTCCTGGAACACCCGCTGCATGACCGCGCGCTCCTCGGCCGTGGGGGCCTCGCCGTTCCGGCGCTTGGCCAGGATGGCGCGCACCTCGGCCGCCGTCACGCCGGTGGGAAGCCGGAGGGTCCGGCCGTTGGGAAGCTCGAGCGTCTCCCCGGCCGAGGCCACCTCCTGGGGGCCGACCGACTCGGCCGGCTGGCCGTGCTGCTGCTGCTGGGCCGCGAGCTCCCGCTGCACGGCCTGGGGGTCCAGCCCGAGCACCTGCGCCGCGGAGGCCACGTCGCGCGGGGTCCGGAGCGCGGCGTTGGGCACCGCCAGCACGTTCCGCCGCTCGCCCACGTGGATCTCCACGTCCGCGTTCATCCCCGGCCGGAGCAGCCCGTCCTTGTTGTCGATCCGCACCCGCACCGGGAACATGGTCACGTTCTGCTGCACGGTGGACTGGGGCTCGATCTTGAGCACCGTCCCCTCGAACGGGCGGTTGGGGTAGGCGTCCACCACGACGCTCGCCCGCTGGCCGGGCCGGACCTTGCCGATGTCGGTCTCGTCCACCGGGGTGGAGACCTGCACCAGGCTCAGGTCGGCCATCTTGAGCAGGGTGGTCCCGCCGCCCACGTTGGTGGTTGCCGAGGCCACCATCTGCCCGCGCTCGACGTCCTTCTCGATGATGGTGCCGGTGATCGGGGCCCGCACGTCGGCGTCTTCGAGCTGGATGCGGGCGTTCTCGAGCGCCACCTGGGCCGCGACCATCTGGGCCTTGGCGGTGGCGTAGGTGAGGACGCTGGCGTCGTACTCCTGCTGGGTGATCGACTGCGACTTGAGCAGCTCCTCCGAGCGGCGCTTCTGGGTCTCCGCGTTGGCGAGCTGCGCCCGGGCCGCCTCCAGGTTGGCCTGCGCCTGCGCGACCGCGTTCCGGAGCTGCCGGGGATCGATCCGGAGCAGCAGGGTGCCGCGCTTCACCAGCTGCCCGGTCTCCACCCGGATCTCGAGCACCTCGCCCGAGGCCCGGGTCTTCACCTCCACCGTGGTGTCGGGCTGCACCGTGCCGTTGGCCCGGGCGGTCACCACGATGTCCCGCCGCTCCACCGGCACCTTCTGGTACACCGGCTTGGGCGGCGGCTTGCTGCAGCCGCCGGCCAAGAGCCCGGCGAGCACGAGACCGGCGGAGAGGAGCCGGGCCGGGCGGGCGAGGGGACGGCGCGCGGGAGCGGTCATCGCATCCGGGCGGTGGTCGCGAAGTCGCGCTCGACCCGCCCGTCCCGCAGGTGGACCTGGCGCTCGGCCCAGGCCGCGATGTCGGCCTCGTGGGTGACCAGCAGGATGGTCTGGCCCTGCGCGTGGAGCTGGGCGAAGAGCCGGAGGATCTCCTCGCTGGTCGCGCTGTCCAGATTGCCGGTGGGCTCGTCGGCCAGCAGGATGGACGGCTCGTTGACCAGGGCGCGTGCGATGGCGACCCGCTGGCGCTGCCCGCCCGAGAGCTCGTTGGGCCGGTGCTGGACCCGGTCCGCGAGCCCCACCCGCTCGAGGGCGTGGAGCGCCCGCTCCCGCCGGTCCTTCGCCTTGACCCCGGCGTACACCAGCGGGAGCTCCACGTTGTGGAGCGCGTTGGCCCGGGGGAGCAGGTTGAAGGTCTGGAAGACGAACCCGATCTCCTGGTTGCGGATCCGGGCCAGCTCGTTGTCCTCCAGCTCCGAAACCCGGTGGCCGTTCAGCCAGTACTCGCCGGCGGTCGGGCTGTCCAGGCAGCCGATCAGGTTCATCAGGGTGGACTTCCCGGACCCCGACGGCCCCATGATGGCCACGAACTCGTTCTTCCGGACGGTCAGGTCCACGCCGCGGAGCGCGTGCACCACCTCGCCGCCAATGTCGTAGTCGCGCCGGAGATTGCGGGTGACGATCACGGCGTCGCGCGGCACGTCGGCCGGCAGGCGCGCCATGCGCTCCGCGGTGTCCAGCAGGGTCGTGCTCATAGAGGATGCCCCACGATCGCCTCCAGTTGCGCCTTGGCGCGCAAGTAGTCGAACCGCGCGTTCACCGCATCCACCTCGGCCTGGCTCAGCGCCTCCTGCGAGGTCAACACGTCCAGGATGGTGGCGAGACCCACCCGATAGCGCTCCTGGAGGACCCGGAGGTCTTCCTCGGCCGCGGCCACGCTGGTCTGCGTGATCGCGATGTTGGTCCGGGCCGCCTCCAGCCGGGCGAGCTGCGCCGTCACCGCCGCGTCCACCTGGAGCCGGCGGTCCGCCGCCTGGGCGTCGGCCAGGTCGGCCTCGCTCTCGCTCCGGACGATCTGCGCCTCCCGGTTGAACCGGTCGAACAGGCTCCAGCTCAACTGGAGCCGGACCTGGCTGGTGTTGTACAGGCTGTAGTCGTTCGCCCGGGTCCCGTCGAACCCGGTCGATCCGCTCAGCGACAGCGTGGGCCAGTACTGGGCCCGCGCCGCCCCCACCGAGGCGCGGGCGGCGTCGGCGGCGGCCCGGGCGCTCTGTACCTGCGGGGAGCGCTCCAGCGCCTCCGCCCGGATCGCCGTGGTGTCGATCGGCGCCGCCGCGTAGAAGCTGGAGTCGTCCGCCGCCCGCACCCGCCCCGGCGCGCCGATGAGCCGCGCGAGCCCGGCCTCGGCCGCGGCCAGATCGCCCTGGGCGTTGGCCAGATTCACCTGCGCCGTCCCCAGCGACACCCGCGAGCGCAGGGTGTCGGACCGGGTGGCCGAGCCGACTTGGAGCTTCGCGATCGACTGGCGGAGCTGCTCTTCGGCCCGCCGCACGCTGGTCTCCCGCACCCGCACCAGTTGCGCCGCGGCCAGCGCGTCGAAGAACTGCTGCGTGGTGGCGAGGCGCTGCTGGTACCGCGCGTCCACCAGCCCCGCCGCGGCCGCCGCGCTGGTGGCCCGGGCGGCCCGCGACTGCGCGCCCCGCCGGAAGCCGGTGAACAGGTCGACGCTGGCGCTCAGCACGGTGGCGACGCTGCCGTTGGACCGCCCGCTCACCACCTGGTTCGTGATCGGGTCCACCCGGGCCGGCGCGCCCGAGTACGACTCGCTCCCGCTGGCGCCGAGGTTGAGCGAGGGCAGGTACGCGCCCCAGGCGCTCCGCACGTCGGCCTCGGCGTTCCGCAGGCTCGCCTGCGCCTGCACCACGCCCGGCTGCACCCGCTCCGCCAGCCGGATCGCCTCGTCCAGGGTGACCACGCGCTCCTGGGCCGTCGCCGGCACACCCGCCGCCAGGGCCAGGACCGCGAGCGCCACCGCCGGCTTACCGGCGGTCATCTCCCGGGGGCGGCGGGGGCGGGGGCGGCGGTCCCGGCGGCCCGCCCGGACCGGGGCGCATCCTCTCGAACCGCTGCCGCAACTTCTCGAACTTCCGCCGCTGCGTCGAGTCGAGCTGGGCCGCGATCTCGGCCGTGAGCCGCTGCTGCACCGCCTGGAACCGGGGCCGGCAGTCGCTCCAGATCGAGTCGAGCGCGGGGCGCGCCCGCTCGAGCGCGGCCCGCACGCTGTCCCGCTGCGACGGGCTCAGGTCGAGCTCGCGGCTCAGGTGCCGCACCGCCATCTCGGGGTCCGGGTGCCGGAGCTTGACGAAGGCGCGGCGGCCCCAGGCCGCGTGAGCCGCGACCCCGGCGACCGCGCCCACCAGGAGGGCCGCGGCGAGGAGCCCGGCCGCGGCCCAGCGGGACCGGATCATTCCGCCTCCAGCAGGCCCGCGAGAACGATCTCCGGCCCGGGCGGGCTCTGGGAGCCGACGAACCCGCTGGGGACACCGGCCGGGGCGATGGCCTCGATGGCCGGCACCGGCTCGATGCCGCCCCGGAAGTCGAACCCGAGCGCGAGCCCGGCCGCCAGCAGGGCGGCGGCCGCGATGCCCGGGATCGCCCAGCGGCCGAGCAGGTCCCACGCCCCCACCCGCGCCGAAGCCTCACCGGCCCGGGCGGCGGCCAGCACCCGCGCCGCGAAGGCCTCGTGCCCGCCGGGGTCGAGGTGCTCCCGGAGCAGCCTGCCGAGTACCGCATCCCGCGACACGTCGAACGGACGGGGTTCGTTCATGAAACCTCCTCCAGGAACGGAGCCAGATCCCGCCTGAGCGCGCGCCGGGCGTGGAAGACGTCCGACCGCACCGTGCCCTCGGGGATGCCCAACAGCTCGGCGATCTCCGCGTGGCTGTAACCCTCGGCGTCGAACAACGTGAGCGCGATGCGGGCCCGCTCGGACAGCTTCGCCAGCCCCTGGTCCAGCCGGATCCGGAGCAGGGCCCGGGCGGCGTGGCGCTCCGGATTCCCCGCCGTCGCGGCCGGGTCCGCCAGCGGCATCGCATCGCGGACCTGGCGCCGGCGCCACAGATCGCGCGCGGCGTTCAGGACGATACGCATGAGCCAGGGACGGAAGGGGCGGCGGGGATCGTACCGGCGGATCGCGCGCCAGGCCGAGAGCAGGGCGTCCTGGACCGCGTCGTCCGCGTCGCTGTCGTTGCGGAGCACAAGCCGCGCCAGGCGGCGGGCCGCCGGCGCGTACTCCCGGACCATGACCGCGAAGGCATCGGCGTCCCCCTGGGCCAGCCGGGTCAGCAGCTCGGGATCGGGCACACCCAATGGTACACGGGCGGGCGGCCCCGCGCGGGGCGGGCGCCGCACCGGCTTCCGGCCCACGCTAGTGGGCACCGGCCGGCCGGCTCTCCTCACGGCGGTCGCGCCTGCGCTGCTCATCTGTCCCCGTCGGCTGATTGGATTCCGGGTACACCGGTCGCACCACGCTGGACTGCAGGGAGTTACGCGGGCGGGGCACACAACGTTGCGGGCCGGCGGGCTGGTCGGGCCAGAGCCCGGGCGCGGGGCAGCACGTCGGGCCGGCCGGCAGGCCGGCCGCGCACCCGAGTGAGCCGGAGGGTTTACCCGACCGCCGGGTCGGGCCGGAGGATCAGCCGACCACCAGGTTGAGCAGCCGGTTGGGGACCAGGACCCGCTTTCGGATCTCCTTCCCGTCCACGAAGCGCCGGACCGTCGCGTCCTCCAGCGCCGCGGCCACCGCGGTCGCCTCGTCGGTGTCGCGGGGAACGATGACCTTGCCCCGGGTCTTCCCGTTCACCTGCACCACCAGCTCCACCTGCGACTCGACGGTGAGGCGCTCGTCCCAGGCGGGCCAGCGCGCGTCGAACACCGAGGTCGTGTGGCCCAGCCGCTCCCAGCACTCCTCGGCGAAGTGCGGGGCGAGCGGCGCCACCATGACCACCATCTCCTCCACGATCCGCCGGTCGGCCCGGTTCGCCTCCCGGAGCGCGTTGAGGAGCTCCATCTGGGCCGCGATGGCCGTGTTGTAGTTCAGGGTCTCCAGGTCGTGGGTCACCTTCTTCTTGGTCTGGTGCCACTTGACCAGGAGCCTGGGGTCCGGCTCGCCGGCGTCGCCGTCCCGCCGGGCCTGCTCCACCAGGGCCCAGAGCCGGTCGAGGAACCGGCGGGGCCCGCTCAGGCCGTCGTCCCGGAAGTCGCCCCCCTCCTCGAACGGCCCGAGGAACATGAGGTACATCCGGAAGGTGTCCGCGCCCCAGCGCGCGATGTACTCGTCGGGCACCACGACGTTGCCGCGCGACTTGGACATCTTGGCCCCGTCCTTCACGATGATCCCGTGGGCCCGGAACCGGGCGAACGGCTCGTCGAAGTGGATGTGGCCGAGGTCGTGCAGCACCATCGCGATGAAGCGGGAGTAGAGCAGGTGGAGCACCGCGTGCTCGTTCCCCCCGATGTAGCTCGCCACCGGGAGCCACTTCCGGGTCCGGGCCGGATCGAAGGGCCGGTCGTCGAACTCGGTGCTCGGGTAGCGCAGGTAGTACCAGGCCGAGTCGAGGAACGTGTCGGACACGTCGGTCTCCCGCCGGGCCCGGCCGCCGCAGGTCGGGCAGGGCACGTGGTACCACTCCTCCACCCGGGTGAGCGGGGAGCGCCCCGTGTCGTCGGGCCGGAAGTCCTCGATCGGCGGGAGGAGCACGGGGAGATCCCGCTCCGGGACGGGCACCGTCCCGCACCGGTCGCAGTAGATGATCGGGATGGGCGGACCCCAGTAGCGCTGGCGGGAGATGCACCAGTCGTGGAGCCGGTACTGCACGACCGCCTTGCCCCGGCCGGTGCGCTCGAGCCAGGCGGTGATGGCCCGCTTGCCCTCCTCGGCGGGGAGATCCGAGAACCCGCCCGAGTTCACCAGCCGGTATCCGTCGGTCTCGACCGCGGGCGCCTCGAGCGGGGTCTCGGGACCCTCGCCCGGGCCCGCCAGGACCCGCACCACGGGAAGCCCGTGCCGCCGGGCGAACGCGAAGTCGCGCTCGTCGTGGCCGGGCACGGCCATGATCGCCCCGGTGCCGTACTCCATGAGGACGTAGTCGGCGATCCAGATCGGGATGCCGCGGCCGGTCGCGGGGTTGATCGCGAAGGCGCCGGTGAAGACGCCGCTCTTGTCGCGGTCGCCGATCCGGCGGGACACGAGGTCCTGGGCCGCGGCCTCCCGCCGGTAGGCGTCCACGTCCCCGCGCCGGTCCGGGGTGGTGATCTCCGGGACCAGGGGGTGCTCGGGCGCGAGCACCATGAACGTCGCGCCGAACAGGGTGTCCGGCCGGGTGGTGAAGACCCGGAGCTCACCCCGGCCGCCCTCGACCGGGAAGACGATCTCCGCCCCCTCCGACCGCCCGATCCAGTTCTTCTGGAGCGTCACCGTGCTCTCGGACCAGTCCATCTTGGACCGGTCGTCCAGGTCGGCGAGCAGCCGCTCGGCGTACTCGCTGATCCGGAAGAACCACTGCTCCAGGGTGCGCTGCTCGACCGGCGTGTCGCAGCGCTCGCACCGGCCGTTGATCACCTGCTCGTTGGCGAGGACCGTCTTGTCCCTGGGGCACCAGTTCACCGGCGCGGCCTTCCGGTACGCCTTCCCCGCCCGGTAGAGCTGGAGGAAGATCCACTGGGTCCACTTGTAGTAGGCCGGATCGATGGTGGAGAGCTCGTGCCGCCAGTCGAACATCCCGCCGATCCGCTGGAGCTGGCGGCGGAAGTTCTCGATGTTCTGCGGGATCAGCCGGGCCGGGTTGATGCCCCGCTGGATCGCGTAGTTCTCGCTGTGGATCCCGAACGCGTCGAACCCGATGGGCTCGAAGACGTCGTAGCCCCGGAGCCGCTGGAACCGGCCGTAGGTGTCGGCCCCGGTGAAGGCGAACATGTTCCCGACGTGGAGCCCCTCGGCCGAGGGGTAGGGGAACATCATGAGGTTGTAGAACGGCCGCTCGGCCCGGTCGAGGTCGGGCTCGTTGGTGTGGCGCTCCGCCCAGCGGGCCTGCCACTTGGCCTCGACCAGGTCGGGGCGGTAGGCCTCGGCCGGGGCGCTGTCCGGGCCGGCGGGCCGATCGGCCGAGATCTCGCGACGGGACATGCGCAAAACCTACCCCCGCCGGGGGGCCGGCGCCAACCCGCGCCGGGGCGCGGGACACGGCGGCAACTGGCGGCGGCGCAGTGAGTTGGCGCCGGCGGCGAAGGGGCGCCGTGGCGCCGCCGCCGCCGGCCTGGTTAGCTTTTCGACGCTTCCCCACTCACATCCCCTCGGAGCCGCATGGCGCAGAGCCGGAACGATCTCATCCGGTCCGTTCACCTGAACGGCGCGTTCGCCATCCTGGGGCTCACGCTGGCGGTGGCCGCCCTGCTGTGGCTGATCGCGAGCCGGGGCGGGGGGCCGATTCCCGTCCGGGAGATCGCCTATGGAGCGCTGGCGTTCCTGGTGCTGGCCGGGATCGGCCAGGCATTCCTGGTGCGCTGGCTCTCGGTGCGGGTGCTCCGCCCGCTTGCGGCCGCGGAGCAGATCGCGGGCCGGGTGGCGCAGGGGAATCTCGCCCGGCCGGACCCCGCGCTCTGGAAGGACCACGGGGCCCCGCTCCTTTCGGCCCTCGCCGCCATGGTGGACTCGCTCCGGTCGCTCACCGGCGCGATCCAGACCGCGGCGGCCGACGCGGCCGCGATGGCGCAGCAGATCGCGGCCGCCACCCAGCAGATGACCGCGTCCACCGAGCAGGTGGCAGGCACCACGGGCGACCTCACCGAGCGGGCGAACCAGCAGGCCGCCCTGGTCCGAGCCGCGGCGGAGGACGCGGGCAAGATCCTCCAGATCGCGCAGGAGCTCGCGGCGGGAGCCGCCCAGGCCGCGGCGAGGAACGCGGCGCTCGCCCGGCTCGCCCGGGCCCACCAGGAGCAGCTCGATGCGAGCGGCGCGGAGCTGGCCCGCCTGGCGGAGGAGGTGGAGCGGGGGGCCGAGGAGGCGGAGGCGCTGGCCGCCGCCTCGGGCGAGATCGAGAAGTTCGTGACCCAGACCAAGGCGATCGCCAAGCAGACCCATATGCTCGCGCTCAACGCCTCGATCGAGGCCGCCCGGGCCGGCGAGGAGGGCAAGGGGTTCAGCGTGGTGGCGGAGGAGGTGCGGAAGCTGGCCAATCAGGCCGCGCAGGCCGCCACCACCACGAGCGCCACGGTGCAGCTCGTGCTCGAGCGGGTGCAGACCGCGCGGGAGCGGCTCATCCGGCTGGGCCGGGGCGGGCTCGCGGCGCGGGACGCCGCCCGCGCGGCCGCCGAGGGGCTCAAGGCCGTCGCGGCCGACGCGGAGCAGAACGACGAGTGGACCCGGCGCATCTCGAGCTCCGCCGAGGAGGTCCGGGCCCTGATCGAGACCATCGCCGGCCGGATGCGCGAGGTCTCCGCGGGCACGGAGGAATACGCGGCGGCCGCCCAGCAGATCGCCGCGGCGGCCGAGGAGCTCAACGCGTCCACCCAGGAGATCTCGTCCTCCGCGGGTCATCTCGCCGCCGCGTCCCAGAAGCTTACCGGGGCCGTGGGCGGGCTCACGCTCGACTAGCTCCGACCACGCGCCGCTCCCGATCTCCCCGCCGCCAGAGGATCGCGCTCGCCGCCGTCGCGGCGGGCGTCGTCCTGGGCTGCGGCGCGCCGCCGCGCGGCCCCGCGCCCCTTCCCTTCCCCCTCATCGTCCGCCAGGCGAGCGGGACCACGGCGCTGCTTCAGGCCGTGAGCGCGGTGGACGAGCGGGTGGTCTGGGTGGGCGGCCACCGCGGGACCTTCGCCCGCACCACCGACGGCGGGCTCACCTGGCGGGCGGGACGGGTGCCGGGGGCCGACAGCCTCCGGTTCCGCGACGTGTACGGCGCGGACTCGCTGGTGGCTTACCTCCTCGCGGCCGGTCCGGGCACGCGCTCCCGCATCTACAAGACCACGGACGGCGGGGCGACGTGGACCCTCCAGTTCACGAACCCGGACTCGAGCGCGTTCTACGACTGCTTCGGGTTCTGGGACGCCGACCGGGGTCTCGCCTTCAGCGACGCGGTGGACGGCCGCACGATCCTGATCGCGACCGAGGACGGCGGGGCCCACTGGACCCCGGTCGCGGGGCTTCCCCCGGCGCTCCCGAACGAGGGCGGATTCGCGGCGAGCGGCGGCTGCGTGGTGACGGCGCCGGACGGGCGGGCGTGGGTGGGGACGGGGAACGGCGCCAGCGCCCGGGTGCTTCGCACCACGGACTACGGCCGCACCTGGGAGGTCGCCCAGACCCCGATCGCGGCCGGGGAAGCGGCGGGGATCACGGCGCTCGCCTTCGGGGACGCGCGGCATGGGCTCGCGGTGGGCGGGCACCTGAGCCCGCGCGACCCCGGGGCCGAGCCCCGGGTCGCACTGACCGAGGACGGAGGGGCGACCTGGCGGCCGGGCGGAAGGCCGAGCGCCCGCGGCGCGCTCTACGGGGTGGCCGTGGCCCCGGGGGCCGGCGGGGGCGCGGGCCGCGGCGGGAGCCTCCTCGTGCTCGCGGTGGGCCCCGGCGGCGCCGACTGGTCGCGCGACGGGGGCCGCACCTGGGCCCCGCTCGACTCGGCGGGCTACTGGAGCGTGGCGTTCGGCTCGGCCCGCGCCGCCTGGGCGGTAGGACCCGGCGGGCGGATCGCGCGGTTCGCGTTCTAGGCGCGCCCGCCCCTATCATTGGGGCATGAGCCGCTTCGCCCGCTACGCCTGGGCCGTGCTGGCCTGGAACGTCGTGGTCGTGCTCTGGGGCGCCTACGTGCGCGCGTCGGGGTCCGGGGCCGGTTGCGGGAGTCACTGGCCGCTGTGCAACGGGGTGGTCGTCCCCCGCTCGGCGGAGCTCGCCACGCTGATCGAGTTCACCCACCGGGTCACCAGCGGCGCGGCGCTCCTGCTCGTGGCCGGGCTCTTCGTCTGGGCGTGGCGGGTGGCGCCGCGCCGATCGCCCGTCAGGGTGGCGGCCGGCGCCGCCCTCGTCTTCATGCTGGGCGAGGCCCTGATCGGGGCCTGGCTGGTGCTCTTCGAACTGGTGGCGCACAACGCCTCGCTCACCCGCGCCGTCTCCCTCGCCGCGCACCTGCTGAACACGTTCCTCCTGCTCGGCTCCCTCGCGCTCACGGCCTGGTGGGCCTCGCGCGGCGCGCCGGCCCGGTGGAGGGGCCCCGCGCCCGCCGCGTGGGCGTTCGGGCTGGGGGCGCTCGCCACCCTGGTGGTCGGGATGAGCGGGGCGATCGCGGCGCTGGGGGACACGCTCTTCCCGTCCGGGTCGCTGGCGGAGGGGTTCCGGGCCGACCTCTCCCCCACGGCGCACCTCCTAGTGCGACTCCGGGTGCTGCACCCCACGCTCGCGATCGCGGTGGGGGTCTGGCTCCTCGTCCTCGGCGTCGCCGCCGCGCGGGCGGGAGAGCCCGGGTCCCGGCTTCTGGGACGGACGCTGGGCGCGCTGGTGCTGGTGCAGTGGCTGGCCGGCGTGGTCAACCTGGTCCTCCTCGCGCCGGTGGCGCTCCAGCTGGTGCACCTCGCGCTGGCCGATCTCGTCTGGATCGTGCTGGTGCTGCTGGCCGCATCGGTGCTCGCCCCCGCTCGGGTCCGGGTAGCGGCGGAGGCGCCGGAGCCCGAGGCGGCCGGTTTCCGGACAGGACTCCCCTCACGCCGGAGGATCTCCGTGCCCGGCCGATTCACGCCCGGCGTCGCGCTGGCCCTGGCGGTCGGACTCGCGGCCGCCGCCGGCCCCGCGCGGCTCGCAGCGCAGGCCCTCGACCTCTCGCGCTACGAGCTGGTGGACCTCACCCATCCGTTCAACGCGCAGACCCTCTACTGGCCGACCTCGCCGTCGCGGTTCAAGCTCGAGCGGCTCGCGGCCGGCAAGACCGAGGGCGGGTGGTTCTACGCGGCGAACACGTTCTGCGCCCCCGAACACGGCGGGACGCACCTCGACGCGCCGAGGCATTTCTCCGAGTCTGGCCTCCCGGCGGACCGGATCCCGCTTCGCCGGCTCGTGGCCCCGGCGGTGGTGATCGACGTCTCCTCCCGCGCGGCGAAGAATCCCGACTACCGGCTGACGGTGGAGGACGTGCGCGACTTCGAGCGCCGGTACGGGCGGATTCCGGCCGGGTCCGCCGTGCTGCTCCGCACCGGGTGGGACGTGCGCTGGCCCGACGCGAAGGCCTACCTGGGCGACGACACTCCGGGCGACGCGTCCAAGCTGCACTTCCCGAGCTTTGGCCCCGAGGCGGTGCGGCTCCTGGTGGAGGAGCGCGGCGTGGTCGCGATCGGGGTGGACGTGGCCTCGATCGACTACGGCCCGTCGCGCGACTTCATGGTGCACCGCATCGTGGCGGAGCGGAACGTGCCGGGGTTCGAGAACCTGGCCCACCTCGACGCGCTCCCGCCCACCGGCGCCGTGCTGGTCGCCCTCCCGATGAAGATCGAGGGCGGGTCGGGCGGCCCGCTCCGGGCGATCGCGCTGGTTCCCCGCCCGGCCCGATGACGCCGGCCCGTCGCGCCAGCGGCCCGGGGCCCTGCCGCGTAGCTGAGCGGTAGCGCGCCGTCACCGAGCCCGGGACCCGGCTTGTCCTCCACGCCCCGCCTGTTTCCCCAGCGCCGCATCACGCCGGCGGCGTACCAGACGCTCCGGCGCCCGCGCCCCCGCTTCGCCGAGCGCGGATTCCTGCCGTCTCGCGGCCGCCGGTCGTGGGGTTCCCTGGGCGCGAGCGTGGTGGCCCATCTCCTGGTCGTGGCGGTGGCGCTCCTGCTGTCGCGCCGGGTCGCCCCGGAGACGGAAGTGGACGAGCGCGAGGCGATGCGGCCGCAGGCGGTCCCTATCTACATCCCGCTCCCGCCCCCGCGCCCGCCGGAGCGCCCGCCGGAGCCGCGGAGGGCCGAGGCGCGGCGCCCGCCCCCGGAGCCGCGGGTCGCCGTGCCCCCGCCCCGAAAGCGGCAGCCCCGGCCGGAGCCCGAGCCCAACGCGCCGCCGGAGGCCACCCGCTCAAGCGGGACCGAGGAGCCCGACGCGGCGGCCGGAGCGGTCGCAGGGGCGGAGCGCGCCCAACCGCCGGCCGCCGTGACCCCCGCGCCCCGCGCACCGGCCGCGCCGGCGGAGGTCGCTGCGGCGCCCACGCTCGAGTCGGAGGCGCGCCGGATCTTCGGGCGGATGCACGCGGGCCCGCCGGCGGGCGCCGGGCCGCGGGACGTCCGCCCGCTCCAGGTGGACCTCCCCGACCGCCCCGACAAGTGCGTGCCCCGGCCGTCGGCTCCGGCGGAGTCGGCGGGTCCGGTCCAGTACGGCGAGGCGGTGGGACGGATCTTCCGGGGCGACACGGGCACCCCGCTCGCGGGCGCCCACCTCGTCATGCTGGGCACCACCTACACCGCGTTCACCGACGAGAACGGCGAGTACCACTTCCGGTTCGATCTCTCGCTGGTGGACAACTGCCGGACCCAGTACGTGCGGGTGAGCGCGCCGGGGTACCAGTCGCGGCTCCTGGTGCTCCTGGTGGGGCCCCACGTGCGGAGCGAGGACGTGACGTTGCGGCGGCGTTGAGCGGCGGCAGGGGGACGACCGCAGGTGCCCGGGACGATGGGGTGCCGGCCTGCTGATTCCGTTTCCCCTCCTGCTGCTCACCGCCCCGATCGAGAACGCTCGCCCGCAGGGGTTCGAAGAGTTGCAGCTTGGCGCGCACGTCCGAGCCCGGGGCGCTGAGCCCGGGGCACGCTGGATCGAGAAGACCTATCTCGGTAGGGTGGGCGATTCCCTCCGGCTCAAGCAACCGCCGGGGGGGCCAGTCCGGCCTTCGGCATCGCCGGGCTCGCCAGGCCGCTGGTGTAGAGCGTCGCGGCCCAGAGCACCGCACCGGCACGGGCACCGAGCCGCGGCCCGAAGCCGTGGTAGGTCCCTCCCAGGACGGCGGCGAGCGCCATGGCTGCGAGCGCGCCAGCCCAGAGGAGGATGCTCTGCTGCCCGGTGCGCCGCGCCCGCCGGGCGAGCCGCAAGGAGAGAAAGAGCCCGAAGGCGCCGAGCGCGTAGT
>Ga0070741_10011179_pt1 | contig 16645 bp, 14 predicted proteins | sample Coa_R1_4_FD_66440 | JGI IMG/M metagenome (GOLD analysis project Ga0070741, IMG submission 66440) | Surface soil microbial communities from Centralia Pennsylvania, which are recovering from an underground coalmine fire - Coalmine... | ecosystem: Environmental > Terrestrial > Soil > Unclassified ...
GGTGCCTCTTCCTTGGCTTCTGAGGCCGAATTGCTCAGCTATGTGACGCAAGCCCACGCCCGCCGCTTCACCGGGTTCGCGGAACATCTTCTCACAGCCGTGGGCCCCCGCACCGACCCCGGGCACGAGCGTGCCCGCCAGGTGGCCATCTCGGCCTTGGAAAGCTTCAAGAGCGGGGCGAGCCCGGCACAGCTTCGCGATACCTGGCGCAGCTTTCTCGGAGCCCAGGGGCCGCTGGCCGACCCCGAAAAAGAGCGCAAGCGGCTCGCCGCGCTGAATTCCCTCCAGCATCTTAGTGAGAGCAGCCTGCCCAGTTTCGATTTTCACGCCGCCAGTGGGCGCTATCGCTTCACCGAATATTGCATCCTGCCGGGGCAATCGTATGACATCACCGGAACCTGCGCGGAGAATCTGGAGGCGACCGCCGGCCCGGAGCGCAACATCATCCGCAAAGGGCAGAACGACCCAACCTTCCTCATTTCTTCACAGACTGCCAGAGAGGTCGAAACCCGCCTGCGCAGGCACGCGGCGCTGAGAATATTCGGGGGGGCGGCGCTGTCGCTTGCGTGCCTGGCTTTCCTGCTCTATAAGTTCGGATTGTTTTAGGGAGACCGCGAGGCGCGGCTGTGGAACGTTCATGGCCGCCGAAGCAGGAAGCCGACGGGGATTAAGAATCCGTCCTCGCTGGCCGATCATTGAATCCGGGCCCATGTTAACCGTGGATTCAAATTCCGGTATCGCACTCGTCATGGGGTTCGGCACAGGTCTCTTCCTTTTCTTCAGGGGTTTTCGTATCTTTCGCAAATATCGCATCCTGGCCGACACGCCCCAGATGCCCATCCGCAGCGTCGCCATGGGGCTGGTCGAGGTCCACGGCAAAGCCAAGGGTGAACAGCTCACCGTGAGCCCGGTGACCCGGACGCCTTGCTTCTTTTACAAGGTCGACATCGAGAAGTGGATTCAGGACAAGCATGGCGGCCACTGGTCGCATGCCAGGACCGACGCCCACGGAGTACCATTTTATCTGGACGACGGAACGGGCCAGGTGCTGGTGGATGCGCAAGGCGCCGAGTACGATTTGATCCGCACCGCCCGGCGGGATACAGGGCGGAGTCTAACCTTTTCATTGCAGCGGCTGTTCTCGAGTGCGGAGCGCTCCCCTGCCCTCGCGTCCAACTTCGTGAGCGACAGCGAGCTGCTCTCTTACGCCGAGTCGGTGATCGGCACAGCAGCTTCGTCAATGGACAGCGGTGAGATTGTCAAAACCCTGTTCAGAGGCGGTCTCAGCCTCGGCCGGGGCGCTTCGCCGAGATACCGGCTGAGTGAACACCTGATCCTTCCGGAGCATTGGTATGACGTAACCGGCACGTGCACGGAAAACCCTACCGCGCGGGATGGCGAGTGTCGGCACATGATCAAGAAAGGGGAGAACGAACCCACTTTTCTGATTTCGTGGCGCAGCGAAAAGGAGATCGAAAACACTTTGCGCCATCGTGCCGTTCTACACATCCTGGGCGGCGGCGTTCTCGCCGTCGCAAGCCTGGCCATTCTGCTCTGGAAGCTCGGATGGCTTTAGCTTCTTGAACTTGCCCGCCACGGGTCCGCTGCAACGAATTGCTTGCAGCCCCACGGGCAAGGAAGTACCATTCCGCTTCGCTTTCAACTGTGGCAAGGAGATCAAAGGAAACTGCCGATGGAAAGCTTCCAATAGTCATCGGTGATCGTTTCTGAATCCTCTGGCTCGGTCTGAGCCGTAGGGTGTGAACAATCCATGGGGCTTACAATCCTGCTGGCGTTGGTTGTGATCCTGACGGTGGTGGGCGTATGCATCTATCTCATCACAATTTATAACAGCCTGGTGCGGCTGCGAAACGATATCGACAAAGCGTGGGCCAACATCGACGTTCTGCTGAAGCAACGGCACGACGAGCTGCCCAAGTTAATCGAGACCTGCAAGGGATACATGCAGTACGAACAGAAGACCCTTCAGATGATCGTCGAAGCGAGGACGGCGTTTATGCAGGCTTCCTCGGTTGCTCAGAAAGCCCAGGCGGACAACCTCATCAGCGGGGCGCTCAAGAGCCTGTTCGCGGTGGCGGAGAGCTACCCTGAGCTCAAGGCCAACAACAATTTCATGCAGCTCCAGAAACGAATCTCAGAACTTGAGGAGAGGATCGCCGACCGGCGCGAATTCTTCAACGATGATGTGAACACCTACAACATCCGGATTCAGCAATTGCCGGATGTTTTTGTGGCGCGCCTGATGGGTCTCCAGCGCCGGGAACTGTTCAAAGTGTCAGAGGAAGACCGCCGCGACGTGGAAGTAAGTATGGCCTGAGGGGTGCCCGGGATGAAGCGGATGAGAGTGAGTCCTGGCCGGCGGTGGGCTCGGGTTCCCCGTCCATGTGCCGCGCAACCGCCCCAGAGATCACACGGCTGCAGGAGTTTTCGATGCTGATGGCAGTGGCTGTTCTGACCCTGTTTGTGCTGGTCGTCGTTGGTGTCATGGCATATTTCGTGGGGATCTACAACAACCTCGTCCGGCTGAAGAACGATATCGACCGGTCGTTTTCGAATATTGATGTGCTGCTGAAACAACGGCACGATGAGTTGCCTAAGCTGGTCGAAACCTGCAAAGGCTATATGCAGTACGAGCAGAAGACCCTTCAGGCTGTGACGGAAGCGCGCACCGCCTATATGCGGGCTACGACGCCGTCTGAAAAGGCGCAGGCCGATAACATGGTTTCCGGCGCGCTCAAGACCCTTTTTGCGGTAGCGGAAAATTATCCCGACTTAAAGGCGAACGCCAACTTTATCCAGCTTCAAGGCCGGATTACGGACCTCGAAACCAAGATTGCCGCGCAGCGTACCAAGTTCAATGAGGATGTGAACGCCTTCAACATCCGCATCGCGCAGATGCCTGCCAACATTGTTGCGGGTTTCATGCATCTCCAACCTCATCCGCTCTTCCAGGCTCCGGAGGCGGAGCGCGAAGACGTGAAGATCAGCTTTACTTAGGGAAGAAAGCCATCTCGACCCATCCTGGCGCCCCAGCCTCGTCGAACGCACACGCTGGCCAGGCGGTGTGGAGCGATTCTTCGCCGGCCGGAGCCTTGGCGTGCTGCGTTCCCGCGGTCTGCCCTCGTCCCATTCTGTTGTCCCACGGCCACCCGCAGGCGTCGCCGCGGGTCCCGCGGGCCTCAGTCTCTTGAACTTGTCTTGCCCTGCAAAAGGTTCAGAGCCCGAAAAAAAGGCCCGCTTCCAGAAGCGGGCCTGGGGAAAGGAGGAAAACTTGGAATGGGACCCGCTTACATCGCCACGGTTGCCTCGCTTCGTGCAATGATTGACAGGAATCCCACCGAAGCCCCTGCCAAGGACCATAGTTTGTAGTCCGATGCAGGCTCCCTACCATATGTAGTAGCGTTCCCGCATCTTGTCAAGGAAAATATTCGTCTTAATAACACTCGTTCGGTTATTTACTTTGGAGCCATACTGATCTCAGCCATAAGATCCGTGGGCGCGGATTTGACCGCGGCTGGGCGAATTTGTTATCTTCAAAAAACGGCGCTTTGCAGAACGGAAGAGACGATTCTATGCCTAACGTGCAAGTGACACTCCCGGACGGCTCGGTCAAAGAGTTTCCCCAGGGCACCACCGTCCTGGAAGTTGCCCGCACAATCGGACAGAGGCTATCCTCAGAGGCTCTCGCGGCAAAGATCGACGGCCGCCTTGTGGATCTCTCCCACCCCATCGAAGCCAGCGCTCCCCTGCAAATTCTCACTCCCTCCTCACCGGAAGCGCTGGAAATCTACCGGCATTCGGCCGCCCATCTATTGGCCGCCGCGGTGACCGAACTCTTTCCTGACGCGCACCCGGGGATTGGACCGCCAACGGAGACCGGTTTTTACTACGATTTCTACCGGGAAAGGCCCTTCACCGAAGAGGACCTGAAGAAAATCGAAGAAAAGATGCGGGAGCTCGTGAAGGCCGATCTGCCCAACGAGCGCCTGTATTTCTCCAAGGAAGAAGGCCTGAGGCTCTTCCAGCAGATGGGCGAGTTCTTGAAATGTGAGCTCATCGAGGAGCGGGCCGAGCCCGTCTTTTCCGCCTACCGGACCGGAAAATTCCTGGATTTTTGCCGCGGCCCGCACATTCCCTCGACCGGGCGCATCAAGGCTTTTAAGCTCCTGAGCGTGGCCGGAGCCCACTGGAAGGGCGATGAGCATTCCCATCCCATGCAGCGGATTTACGGCACAGCCTTCTTCACCCAGAAGGAATTGGATGCGTTCATCCACCAACTCGAGGAGGCCAAGAAGCGCGACCATCGCCGCCTGGGGAAGGACCTGGATCTGTTCAGCCTTCAGGAAGAAGCCGGCGCGGGGCTGGTCTTCTGGCACCCCAAAGGCGGCGTGATTCGCCGGGAAATCGAGGATTGGCTGCGCGACGAACTGACGGCGCGCGGATACGATCTGGTTTTCACCCCGCACGCCATGCGACTGCACCTCTGGGAGACGAGCGGCCACACCGACTTCTATCGTGAGAACATGTTCGGGCCGATGGAGGTTGAAAACGACAAGTACCAGCTGAAGCCGATGAACTGCCCCGGGCACATCCTTATTTACAAGTCCCGGCCGCGCAGCTATCGCGAGCTGCCCATGCGCCTGGCGGAGCTCGGCACGGTTTACCGCTATGAGCGCTCCGGGGTGACGCACGGCCTGCTGCGCGTGAGAGGCTTCACCCAGGATGATGCCCACATCTTCTGCATGCCGGAACAACTTGAGGCCGAAGTTCAGGCCTGCGTGGACTTTGCCTTCCTGGTGTTGAAGACTTTCGGCTTCGACCATTATCAGGTGGAGCTTTCCGCGCGCGATCCCCGGCACGGCGAGCATTACGCCGGTACCGTGGAGGAGTGGAACCTGGCCGAAGGCGCCCTGATGAACACGCTGAAGCGCATGGACGTTCCCTTTAAGTACATGCCCGGCGAAGCGGTGTTTTACGGGCCGAAGATCGACATCAAGCTGGTGGACGCCATCGGCCGGCCCTGGCAGCTCACTACCGTGCAGTTTGATTTCAACCTGCCGCGGCGCTTTGGATTGGAGTACACGGGGGCGGATGGCCGCGCCCACACGCCGGTGATGGTGCACCGCGCCCTGCTGGGCTCGGTGGAGCGGTTCTTTGGAGTTCTGATCGAGCACTATGCGGGAGCCTTTCCAGTTTGGTTGGCGCCCGTGCAGGCCGTGGTGCTGCCCATCAGTGACAAGCAACTGGCCTACGCGCGGGAAGTCACAGCCGAACTGGCTCGCGCCAAAATCAGGGTCCAGCTCGACGATCGCAACGAGAAGCTGAATTCTCGGATTCGAGACGCGCAACTCCAGAAAGTTCCCTTCATGCTGGTGGTTGGCGACCGTGAAGCCCAGGCGCGCGCGGTGTCGGTGCGGCGCCGGGATACCGGCGACGCGGGCTCAAAGCCGCTGGCGGAGTTCGCAGCCTGGGCGCGCCAGCTTATCGACACCCGAGCCACGAAATGGTAAGCTTCTAGACGGCTGGCTCCCAGGTGGTCTTGCGGCGGGAAGCAAGAAGAAAAGCGTTGGTGGCTCCGCGAGGGGCAGGAGGTAGAGGATATTTCTGATCGCTTTGTTAGGGTGAACGAGCGGATCCGCGCCCGGGAGGTCCGGGTGATCGATGAGGAAGGCAATCAGCTTGGGATCATGCCTCCCTTTGAAGCCTTAAAGATCGCGCGGGGGAGCGGCTTGGACCTGGTGGAAGTAGCCCCCACCGCGAACCCTCCGGTCTGCCGCATTATCAATTACGGGAAGTACCTCTACCAGCTCAATAAGCGGCAGCATGAAGCCCGGAAGCACCAGAAGTCCGTCGGGCTGAAAGAAGTCAAAATGCGTCCGCGGACTTCGGCTCATGACTTCGAAACCAAGAGGAACAAAATCGTTGAGTTTTTGCAGGAAGGGGCCAAGGTCAAAGTAACCATCATGTTTCGCGGGCGCGAAATGGCGCATCGCAACCTTGGCTTTCAGATGATGGACCGGCTCATCGAAGCCGTGGGCGATGCGGGGGCGGTGGAAGTCCGACCCAAGTTTGAGGGTCCGAACCTCTCTGTCATCATTGCTGCGAAGAAGGCCGCGGGCAAAACGGCTGCGAAGCCTGCTGCGGCCGGGGCGTCGCCGAGCCCGCCGCCTTCCAAACCCGCGGTGACGCCGCCTTCAGCGCCGCCTGCGCCCAGGCCCGGAAGCGCCCCAGAATCTTCGGGAGGATAGATTTGGCCAAGCCCAAAAAAGTGAAGTTGAAGCTTAAGACTCATCGCGGCGCCGCGAAACGGTTCAAGCTGACCGCCGGCGGCAAGGTGATGCGCCGCCACTCGCACGCGCGTCACATTCTTACCTCCAAACCCAGCAAGCGGAAACGCCGGCTGGGGAAGGCTTCAGAAGTCTCGGCCGCCGACGCCTCGGCCATCAGGAGAATGTTGCCATACGGATTGTGAGATCAGGGTTCAGGTCCCTCCTGCCGGGTTTGGGTGATCAGTCGTTTAGGATTTGACCTGGCACCTGGGGCCTGTCACCTGGGAGCGTGGGTGCGGGAAGAGCCAATGGCTGGGTGCCTTCGCCGCCCCGAAAATCTCAAGCCTGAAAGGAGCAAACCCCATGCCTCGTGTCAAGCGCGGCACCGTACGCCGCGCCAATCGAAAGAAGCTCGCCAAGCTTACCAAGGGATACTTCCTCGGCAAAAGCAAGTTGTACAGATTCATGAAGGAGGCCGCCGACAAGGCCGGTCGTTACGCGTATCGGGACCGGAGGCGGCGAAAGCGGGATTTCCGCCGCTTATGGATTCTGCGCATCAGTGCGGCGGCGCGCTCCCAGGAGCTTACTTACAGCGCCTTCATTCATGGGTTGAAGAAGCTGGGCGTGGAACTGGACCGGAAAGTCCTCTCGGACATGGCCGTGCGCGACCCGAAGGCCTTTGCGGAACTCGCCGCCAAGGTGCGCGAGGCGGCATCCAGTCCAACACCGGTTGCCAGCCAGCCGGCGGAAAGCTGAAACTTTAACCCCCGGCATCGGCGCCGGTGACCGCCCAGGACGCCGCAGCCAGGGAGGGCCTGACCCCTCTCCGGTGCTTGCGGGCACGGGAGTGCCGAAAAGGCTCTCCCCTACGAGTCGTGATGACGACTGAAGAGAAAGTCAGCAAAACTCTTCCGGAACTTGGCGTAACGGAAACTCAAGGTGTCGAGGCGCTGTTTGCCGAGGTCCGCGCCGCCATGGAGGGCGAACGCGCCGAATTGATTTCGCGCGGAGCTCCCGCCAGTCACCACGAGAGGGTCTGCAAAGCATTGCGAGACCGGTGGCTGGCGCGCAAGAACGGCCTGCTGGCCAGACTTGACGAGCACTGGTTAAAGGCCGCGCCGAGAGAATTGAAGCCTGCTGTGGGAAAGTGCTTCAACGAACTGCGGCGAGCTTCTGCCGCGCTGGAACTCAAAGAACTGATTCGCACCGTCCCCGTTCTTCCGGAGAGCCCGGGAACCAGGCCGCCCGACGCGGCTCGTCACGAAAGCCTCCAGGAAAGCCTGCCCTTCGAAATTCCCGGTGATGTCGCGCAGGACCTCACTCTTCCCGGTTACCGGCGGCCCTTGGGGACACTTCACCCCATCACCAGGGTTCAACGCGAGATTGAGGATATCTTCCTTGGACTGGGATTCTGGATCGAGAACGGACCCGAAATCGAATCGGTGTACTATAATTTTGACGCCCTCAACATTCCGGAAAGCCATCCCTCGCGGGACGATTGGGACACTCTTTATATCAATGCCCAGACGGTCCTGCGCACCCACACATCGCCCGTCCAGATCCGCGCCATGGAGAAATACGGGGCGCCGCTTCACATCATTATTCCCGGCAAATGCTACCGGCATGACAACCCGGACTCGACGCATTCGCCCATGTTTCACCAGATCGAGGGACTGGCCATTGACACGGACATCACCTTTGCGGATTTGAAGGGCACTCTGGATTTCTTCGCCAAGAAATTCTTTGGCGAAAAGGTCCGCACCCGCTTTCAGCCGAGCTTCTTTCCCTTTACCGAACCCAGCGGGGAGGTTGCGATCAGTTGTATTTTCTGCGGAGGAGAAGGCTGCCGCGTGTGCAAGGAGAGCGGTTGGATTGAAGTGATGGGCTGCGGAATGGTCCACCCGGTTGTACTGCGCAATGGTGGGATCGACCCCGACAAATACTCCGGCTGGGCGTTTGGTTTAGGTGTGGACCGTTTTGCGATGTTGAAGTACGACATCAACGACATCCAGCTCTTCTTCCAGAGCGATGTGCGCTTCCTGGAGCAATTCTGACCCGTCCCCGGCGGTTCTCATGGTGCGACCGAACCTCAACGCCGGATGCCTCGCGGGCCGGAGATTCCTCGCGCAAGGAAATTTGAATCGTGAAAGTCTCATTTAGCTGGCTCAAAGAATTTGTCGAAGTCCCGGTCGGCGCGCGCGAACTGGCCCGTGACCTGACCATGGTGGGACTGAATGTTGAGTCACTGGTCCAGGCAGAAAACGAGTGGATTCTTGATATCGAGGTGACCACAAACCGGCCCGACTGCCTCAGCCATTACGGCGTGGCGAGGGAAGTCGCAACCCTTTATCAGAAGTCACTTAAGAAGCTGGAATTCTTCGTCAAGGAATCGGCGGCACCGGCATCGGCAGAGATCTCCGTCGAAATCGTGACTCCGGAGCTGTGCAGCCGGTACTGCGGCCGAGTGATCCACAACGTGGAGGTAAAACCTTCACCCGAGTGGCTGGTGCGGCGCCTCGAAGCCGTCGGGTTGCGCTCCATCAACAACGTGGCGGACGCCACCAATTACGTCCTGATGGAGCTTGGCCACCCGCTTCACGCCTTTGACCTTGATCGGCTGGGGGGGAGGAAGATCATCGTTCGCAGGGCCAAGCCCGGAGAGCTGCTGCGAACCCTGGACGGCGTCAACCGCACGCTGACGGCGGAAAACCTGGTCATCGCCGATGACGCCCGACCCGTGGCGCTGGCCGGAGTGATGGGCGGGGAAGAGTCGGGGATTTCATCCCACACTCACTCCGTCCTGCTGGAGAGCGCCTGGTTTGAACCGGTGTCCATTCGCCGCACCGCCAAAGCGCACGGGATGCATACGGAAGCCTCTCACCGCTTCGAACGCGGCGCGGATATCGAAATGGCCCCCACGGCTCTCGACCGCGTGGCTCTGCTGATCGCCCAGGTGGCGGGTGGACAGATTCTGCGTGGCATGGTGGACGTCTACCCGGAGCCTAAACCCCGCGCGGACCTTCTCCTCCGGCGAAGCGAAATTCTTCGTATTCTGGGCGCCGAAATTTCCTGGGAGGAAGTCGAACGCGTCCTGCGCTCCCTGGGCTTCCGGGTGGAGCGTCGAACGACTGTAGGCTGGCGGGTGACGCCGCCTTATTTCCGCCTGGACGTGACGCGTGAGGTTGATCTGATTGAAGAGGTCGCACGCCACTACGGCTACGACCGTCTCCCGGCGCGGGTGCGCCCTGCCCCGCCCCGCGTAGAACGCGACAGCCTGCGCGACAAGGAACTGGCGATCTCTGCCGCGCTGGGAGGGCTAGGCTATCACGAGATTATCGCCTCTTCGATGGTCGATCCGGGCGAGAACGCACGCTTTACCGAGCTGCCCCCGGTGGTCCTCCAGAATCCCCTCAGCCAGGACGCCTCCGCGCTGAGATCGACCCCCCTGCCGAGCATGATCGCAGCTTTGCGATGGAACCTGGATCGAGACCGGGCCGACTTGAGACTCTATGAGAGGGGAAAGACCTACACGATCGGGACGCAGGGTCAGCCGGAAGAGCGCCGCACATTGTCCCTCGGGCTGAGCGGACGCCGCCACCCGGTGAATGTTCACGAGCCACAGAAGGAGACGAGGGTCGGTTTCCCGGATCTCAAGGGGGACCTGGAGACGCTCTTCGACCTTTTCCAGATTCCCCAGCTCAGATTCGAACCGGGCGGCCCAAAACACTACGAGCCTCATCTTGCCGGCCGCTTCGTTGCGGGTGAAACCAGGCTGGCGGACTTTGGACAACTGCGCTCCGGAATAGCCCAGGAATGTAAGCTTCGGCAGCCGGCCTGGATGGCGGAAGTGGACCTCCAGAAACTGCTGACCTTTCCGCTGCGGCAGCACACGTTTCGTCCTTATTCCCGATTTCCTGCGGTTGAAAGAGATTTCTCCTTGATTGTTCCGGACTCAGTAACTTTCAGCCGTATTGAGGCGGCCTTGAGCAGCCTGGGCCTCGCGGAGCTCCAGGATTTTCTCCCCGTGGACCGCTTCCGGGGAGGGTCAATTCCAGCCGGCAAATTCAGCCTGCTGCTCAGAGTCAGGTTTCAAAGCCCAACCCACACCCTGACCAGCGAGGAAATCAACGAAGCGGGGAACAAGCTGGTATCCGCGCTTGAGCCCTTAGGAATTTCCCTGAGGGCTTAGCCGCCCTTGGAATTTCGATCCGGAGGAGCATCATTCAAGGTACTTCAGTGAGCGATTCGACCGACAGCCTTCAAAAACTTGAGGAGAGACTGATCAAGGCCCTTGACCTGTTTCAACGGACCCAGGAGGAAAACCGATCCTTGCGCCAGCAAGTGGAGAAGCTTAAAGCTGATTTGAAGGAACAGTCCAAGGAGGCGGAAACTCTCGATCGGGAACTGGTCGCGCTGCGTCGCGAGCGCGAGGAGGTACGGAGCCGCCTGGAAAAGCTCCTGGAGCGAATCGATGTGTTGACATCGAACGATTCTGAAGCATAATAGCTTTTGATCAAGGCGCGTGACGCCAGTGTCCTTGAGGGGGCACACAAAAAACCAGGACACGCGGGACGGCAGTGGGAAAAGGCAACGACGAAGGGATCCGGGTCGAGATCTACGATCAGGAATACTATATGCGGGGGGATCTCGACGAGCGCTATATTCAAACCCTGGCCCGCTATCTTGATGCCAAAATGAGGTCGATCGCGGAGCGGACCCGGACGGTCGATTCCCTCCGGGTGGCCATTTTAGCTGGATTGAATATTGCCGATGAGTATCATCAGTTGAAAGCAAGGCACGAAACGGCCGTACAGGAATTTGACCGCAAGATCGGCGAGTGCAGCGAGGTGCTGGAGCGGTTCTTGAAAGAGGCCGTCTGAGAGAAGCTGGGTTTCCCCTGGCGGACTGGCCAAACCGGTCCGAAGGAATCAGTTTACGGAGTGGGCCTGCGAGGTTGGTGCTGACACGGCGGTTGTTTTGAACCAACACCGTTAAAAAGGGAGCCTTACTCGCATTTCCGGTGAGCCGGTCCCGACCCCGTCGGGAAAGAAAGGCCTAAAGGAGAGCAGTGGGCACCCACCTCGAATACGAGGTTCGAATCACCCGGGTCACACGGCTGAGCGGGTACTCCGTAATCCCCCCTGGGCTTTGCGAACATATCCTTGAACGCGGTTCATATCTGAGTCCCGGCTCCATCGAGCGATTAAAACGCGAGGCCTCCCTTCCGCAGGATGAAGTGCAGCGAGGAGCCGATTGCTCACGATGAACACCACGAGAATTCTCTTCATCGGCGATATATTCGGACAGCCGGGACGACGCGCGGTCAAGGAAACTCTCCCCCTCCTTAGAGAGGAGTATTCGCCGGACCTGATTTTGGCAAACGGCGAGAATGCCGCCGCAGGCTTTGGAATTACCCCTCCCCTTGTCGAGGAACTGCTGGACCTGGGCATCGCGGTGCTGACCTCGGGCAACCACATCTGGGACAAGCGAGAGATTCATCCTTATCTGGCCGACCATGTCGATGGGCGCCTGCTCCGGCCCGCCAATTATCCCCCACCCGTCCCGGGTCACGGCCTGTACGTTGGAAAGATGCTCGGAGGGCTGGAGTTTGCGGTGCTGAACCTTCAAGGCCGAGTCTTCATGCCCTCTATCGACTGTCCGTTTCGAACCGCGGATGCGCTTCTGGAACAGGTTCCGAACCACGTCAAAATCCGAATCGTGGACATGCACGCCGAAGCCACATCAGAGAAGCAGGCCATGGGTTGGTACCTCGACGGCCGCGTGACCGCCGTGCTTGGGACGCATACGCATGTTCCCACCGCCGATGAGACAGTCCTGCCGCAGGGCACCGCCTATTTGACAGACCTGGGGATGACCGGCCCTTACGACTCGGTCATCGGGGTCGAGAAGCAGGCCATCATTCAGAAGTTCCTGAACCAGATTCCCGCCCGCTTCGAGGTGGCCAAGGGCGACGTGCGTCTGTCCGCCGCCCTCATCGATGCCGATCCCGAGACCGGCCGAGCTTTGTCAATCCAGAGGATCCTCCGCAAATAGCTTTGACGGTACAGGGCGTGGTCCATTACAAGGCCCGTCCCGGGACAAGTGATGTTCTGAGATTCAGGGGGAAATCGGTCATCCGGGGTGTCCCGGCGGAGAAACAGATCAGCGACCCGTCATCGGAGGGCAGGAAATGAATCGCAGGGAATTTGCCGCCTCCCTCAGCAGCCTCACGGCAATGCTTTCATTGACCAAACGATGCCGCGCAACAGACAGCCGCGGCGCTGCGGGGATTCAGCCGGTGGATCTATGTTGCGAATACCTCGTTGATCCGCTGGGAATCGACGTCGTGCATCCGAGATTGAGTTGGCGGCTTGAGTCCAGCGAACGGGGGCAGCTCCAGACCGCGTACCAGATCCTGGTTGCATCCAGTGCGCGACTCCTCAGCCGCGACGAAGGCGACTTTTGGGATTCCGGCAAGGTTCAATCAGACCATTCCACCCATATTGCCTATGGCGGCGAGCGATTGGGTTTTCGAAGGCGTTGTTACTGGAAGGTGCGAGTGTGGGACCGGCAAGGCAATCCTTCCGGGTGGAGCGCGCCGGCCATGTGGGGCATGGGGCTTCTCGAGCCTGGAGACTGGCTGGGGCACTGGATCAAGGCCTCCGCGACAGACCCGCGCCTCCCCATGTTTCGTGTCAGTTTCCAAGTGGCGAGACCGGTACGCCTCGCCGAGCTTTTCATTTGCGGCCTGGGCCACTTTGAGGCCAGGATCAACGGTCAGCCGGCCGGCGACTCTGTGCTGGACCCTGGCTGGACGAACTATCGCAAAATCTGCCTCTACCGGACCTTCGACATCACCAGGCGAATTGTGCCCGGCGAAAACGTCCTGGGAGTGCTGCTCGGAAACGGCATGTACCATGTCACCGGCGGCCGCTACACAAAATTCGTTGGCAGCTTTGGCCCGCCCAAGCTCATCGCTCAGCTTCACCTCGACTTCTCGGATGGCACCTCAGAATGTTACGCCACGGGCCGTTCGTGGCGGACGGCGCCGGGACCGATCACATTCTCCTGTATCTACGGCGGTGAGGACTATGACGCCCGCCGCGAGCCTGCCGGCTGGGATCGGCCTGGTTTCAACGCGAAAGGATGGAGTGCCGCATCCGTAACCGAAGGCCCAGGAGGAGAACTCTCCTCACGATCCGCGCCTCCCATCAGAATCATGCAGGAGTTTCACACTACCCGTGTGACGCGCCCCAAGCCCGGAATCTATGTGTACGATTTGGGACAGAATTTTTCAGGCTGGCCCTGGCTGTCGTTGACCGGACCCGCCGGCGCGAGAGTAAAACTCATTACGGGCGAGCTTGTGGATCAGCAAGGTCTTGTGACCCAGATCAGCTCGGGCAGCCCCGTCTGGTTCTCGTACACGCTCAAGGGCGAGGGCACGGAGACCTGGCACCCCAGGTTTTCCTATACCGGCTTCAGGTATGTCCAGGTGGAAGGCGCCGTCCCCGCCGATCAACCGGATGCGCCGGCGGGGCTTCCCCGGATTCAGGAGTTCAAGGGCCAGTTCGTTCATTCCTCCGTCGCCACCGTGGGCGAGGTATCCTGCTCCAACCCGGAGATTGAGAGAATCCACAGGCTGATCACCGCGGCCATCCGCAGCAACCTGCAAAGCGTGCTCACCGACTGCCCGCACCGCGAAAAGTGGGGCTGGCTCGAAGTCTCCCATTTACTGGCCTCGGGAATAGCCTACAACTTCGACGTGCCGGCGTTTTATACCAAGATCTGCGAAGACATGCGCGCGGCTCAACTGGAGAATGGCCTCGTTCCCGACGTGGCTCCCGAATATCATGTCAACCACGACGGCTTCCGGGACTCTCCGGAATGGGGCAGCGCCTACGTTCTCGACCCTTGGTTTGTCTGGCAGATGTACGGGGACCGCCAGGTGCTCGAAGAACACTACGACGGAATGAAGCGGTACGTGGCCTACCTGGGTAGCAGGGCCAAGGGGGATCTCATCAGCTATGGCCTGGGCGACTGGTACGACGTCGGGCCGAAAAACCCGGGCGAATCACAACTGACTTCCAAGGGGCTTACGGCAACCGCCGTCTACTACCAGGACATCGAAGTGATGCGCCAGGCGGCTGCGTTACTGGGCCGCGGGGACGATGCCCGGACCTATGCCGAACTCGCAAACCGCGTGCGTGCCGCCTTCAATGCGAAGTTCTTTGGCCCGAACACCAATCAATATGACCGCGGCAGCCAGACGGCCAACGCCATGCCGCTCGCTCTCGGCCTGGTGGATGAGGCTCAAAGGCCGGCAGTCCTGGCGAACCTGGTCAAGGAGATTCGTGGACGAAAGAACCGCGTCACGGCTGGCGACGTCGGCTTCGCATATGTGGTGCGGGCGCTGACGGAAGCGGAGCGCGGAGACGTGCTCTACGACATGATTTGCCAGTCCGAGGGGCCGGGATACCTTTATCAGCTCAGGAAGGGAGCAACGACTTTGACCGAAGCGTGGGACGCGGATCCTCATTCCTCCCAGAATCATTGCATGCTCGGGCATGCAGAGGAGTGGTTCTTTCGCGGGCTGGGCGGAATCCGCACCGACCCGTCCGGGCCGGGCTTTTCAAGGTTCATTATTCGACCGCAGATGCCCCAGGAAGTGACCTGGGCCAAAGTGAGCTACAGGTCGATCCGCGGCACGATTGCCAATCACTGGGAGCGGTGCGGCGAAAAGCTCACGATGGAGTTCACGGTTCCCGTCAATACGTCGGCCACCGTCTACATTCCGGCCAGGGACGCACGTTCGGTTACCGAAGCGGGGCAGCTTGCGGCTGAGGTGCCGGGAGTGCGATTCCTGCGCATGGAGGGTCAGGAGGCCGTCTTCGAGGTGTTATCCGGCACCTATCGATTCAACTCAGTCCTGCCGGGGGATCGTTCGAGAAGGCCAGGTTGAACGAATCCCTGGAACTATGGTTTCACGAGGGATCCGTCCATCGTGCGGACGGTGGTCCAGTTTTGCGCTCCGCCGGGTGGGACGAGCGGGTACTTCGCCGCCATGGCTTCGTTGAGGTCGATTCCCAGTCCCGGCGTGTTGGTCCCATAGAGGTACCCTCCTTTCAATCGTGCCGTGCCCGGAAGCAGTTCGTGAACCAGTTCGGGGAAATGGTTCTCCTCCTGGATTCCAAAGCTCGAGATGGCCATATCGACGTGGTAGCTCGCGAGCTGGTTTACGGGATCGTTGTCCCCACCCTCCTGCCACGCTGTCCGAACGCCGAAGGCCTCGCAGAGCGCAGCGATCTTGCGCCCGGCCGTGATGCCGCCAACCTGGGAAAGACGACAGCGGATGAAATCGATCAACCGGCCCGAAATCAGCGGTACCCATTCCTGAGGACTGACGAACAATTCGCCCATCGCCATGGGAGTCGAGCAGACCTCGCGAATCTCCTTGAAGTAAGCGATCTGCTCGGGCGGCAGGATGTCTTCCACGAAGAACATCTGGTAGGGTTCCAGACGTTTCGCGAGGGTCACAGCGGACGACGGACTCAGGTGTTCATGCACGTCGTGCAGGAGCTTGACTTCGGTGCCCAGCTTGGTCCGAAGGTAATCAAAGAGTCTGGGAATGGCCTCCACGTACACATCTTCGTCGAAGGCCGGGCCGGCGTATCCTCCTGCGGGACGACTGCCTTTCCCCGGAGGAATCATCCCGCCCCCTCCATAGCCCCCCATCTGCGCCCGCACGTGCCGGTAGCCTTCCTCCATGTATCTCCGGACGTTCTCCTCCACCTCGACTTTGTCCCGCCCATCTGCATGGGCGTAAAGCGGGACTGCATCCCGCACTTTTCCACCCAGCAGTTCATAAACTGGCATCCCTGCGCGCTTGCCTTTGATGTCCCAGAGGGCCATATCGAGCGCGCTGAGTGCGTTGTTAAGCACCGTGCTGTTCCGCCAGTAGGAGCGCACGTTGGTGCTTTGCCACAAGTCCTCAATTTGCGCCGGGTCTTTGCCCACCCAGAACGGCCCGAGATGTTTCTGGATTGCGGTCATGACCGTGAGCGCCTGATTGACATTGCTTGCAGAGCCCAGCCCGTAGAGCCCCGGCTCACTGGTGATGATCTTCACGAATACCCATTGATAGCCGCTGCCGGCGCTGGTCGGAATAACCCGCACCTCGCGGATGGCCAGTTGGGGCAAGCCCCGCGCAGCACTTGCGTAACGCTCTTCGCCCAGGCACGGCTTGATGGCTGCCGGGACCGCGAGCACCCCTGAGCAAAAGGCACGGCGATTCATAGGTCCTCCATTTCCCGGTCGAATTCTGCGATTTATCTCGTCAGAGAAGGAACGATAAAACA
>Ga0070741_10011180_pt1 | contig 16645 bp, 21 predicted proteins | sample Coa_R1_4_FD_66440 | JGI IMG/M metagenome (GOLD analysis project Ga0070741, IMG submission 66440) | Surface soil microbial communities from Centralia Pennsylvania, which are recovering from an underground coalmine fire - Coalmine... | ecosystem: Environmental > Terrestrial > Soil > Unclassified ...
GCTGCCTTTTCGCCGGACTTCGCGCTCCGCCGGGTCTTGTCGAGGCGTTTCTCGACGACCTGCAGGTCGGCCAGCGCCAACTCGAACTCGATCACCTCGCGATCGCGGACCGGGTCGACCGAGCCCATCACGTGGAGCACGCCGGGGTCCTCGAACGCGCGCACAACGTGCACGATGGCGTCCGTCTCGCGGATGCTGCCGAGGAATTTGTTGCCGCGGCCTTCGCCCTCGGACGCGCCTTTGACGAGGCCGGCGACGTCGACGAATTGTACGACGGCCGGCACCACTTTTTTGGGGTGCACGATGTCCGCGAGCGTTGTGAGCCGCGGGTCCGGCACCTCGACCATGCCGACGTTCGGCTCGATCGTGCAGAACGGATAGTTCGCCGCCTCGGCTTTTCCGGCCGACAGCGCGTTGAACAACGTCGATTTGCCGACGTTTGGAAGCCCCACGATTCCGAGTTTAAGCACGTGTGCTACGCATCGGTCTTAGTTCAACGACTCCGTTAAATGCCCACTAAGCAGGCAGCTACTCGCAAACGAGCCTTCGTGAATCGATGTTGAGCAGCTGCTATCTCGAACTGTGCTACGCATTGAATTTGTTCATTGCCGGGCCGATGCCCTCTTTGAGCCAAGTCTCGACCGCAGCCTGATAGTCCGGCATTCTCTCCATAACCATGGCCCGCTCGGCCTTTCCGAACGGCCCCAAGACAAAATCAGCCAAGTCACCGCCGTAGTCATGCTCGGATGCTATTCCGATACGCATCCGGGCGTACTCACGTGAGCCAAGCGCGTGCTCGATGCTTTTGAGCCCATTGTGACCACCGGCGCTCCCATTCGCACGCAGACGCATTTTGCCGATTGGCAACTGGACTTCGTCGACCACGACCAGGAGATCCGTAACCGGCGACCAGAAGGCTCTGCGCAGATACGGTTTGAGCACGTCGCCGCTCAGGTTCATGTACGTCAGCGGTTTCACGAGCCGCGTCTTGATCGGCCCCACGGTGCCAGACGCGACGAGCGCATCGTGGTCTTTCTTCCATGGGTCGAAACGCCAAACGTCGGCCAGGTGGTCGACCACCCACCAGCCGACGTTGTGACGCGTGGCTTCGTACTCTCGCCCCGGGTTGCCGAGGCCGAGGATGACTTTCAGTGGCTACTTCTCCTCGGACTCTTCCTCGGTCTTCTTGGCGCGGATCACTTCGGGCTCGGCCGCCGCGGCCACACCCTCGGCGCCCTCGGCCGGCACGGCCGCGGCCTCTTCGATCGCCGCGCGCGGCGCCGAGACGACGACGATCGTCGCTTCGCCTTCGGCCATGGCGGTGACACCCGGCGGCAGGGTGATGTCGGCGAGGTGGATCGACTCGCCGATCTTCAGGCTCTCGACGTTCACGTCGATATGATTCGGCATGTTGACCGGGTCGACCTCGATCTCGAGCTCGCGCAGCGTCTGGTCCATGACGCCGCCCTCGAGGCGCACGCCCTCGGGGGTGCCGACGAGGATGATCGGGATGCGCACGATGACCAACTCGCCCGCGACCAGTTCCTGGAAGTCGACGTGGAGAAACTGGCGCTTGAACGGATGCCGCTGAATTTCACGGATCAGCGTCCGCGAAGTCTTCCCGCCGATCGCGAGCTCGATCACCGTGTTCTCGGCCGAGATATGCTCGAGCAGCTTCTCGAAATCGCGCGTATTGATCGCGAGCGCCTGGGGCTCTCTCGCATGCCCGTAAATGATGCCGGGAATCTGTCCCGCCGCCCGGAGCTTTCTCGCGACGCCCTTTCCCGTACCCGTACGCTGCGTCGCCGCCAATTGTGCTGTCGCCATCTTACCAAATCTCCTCGCGCCTTCGGCGCTTCGTCGCCTTACTCAGTCCCGCAACCGTCGGTCAATCAAACAACGAGCTAACCGACTGATCGAAATGCGTGTATCGAATAGCCTTAGCGAGTAGCTCGCCCACCGATAGCGTTTTCAAAGCCGGAAACCGCCGCTCCGGTGGCGTAGCGATCGTGTCAGTCACGGTCACTTCGCTAATCGGCGCGCCGGCCAGGCGTTCAGGGGCAGGCCCCGAAAGCAAAGCATGCGTCGCGCAGACAAACACCTCGTTCGCGCCAAGCCTCTTGAGCGCGCGCGCGGCTTCGGTCACCGTTCCCGCGGTATCAATCATGTCATCGACGATGAGGCAATCCCGATCCTCGACTTCACCGACGACATTCACTACTTCGGCGACATTAGCCTTCGGTCGCCGCTTATCAATGATCGCGAGGGTCCCATCCAAACGCTTCGCGAACCCTCTTGCCATTTTCGCCGCGCCGACATCCGGCGCGACTACCACCAAGTCACGCAAGTTTTTCTTGCGATAGTGCGAGACGAACACGGGCGCCGCATACAAATGGTCGACCGGCACGTCGAAAAACCCTTGCAACTGATGCTGGTGGAAGTCGAGGCCCAGAACCCGGTCCGCGCCAGCGGTCTGGATCATATTCGCCATCAACTTCGCCCCAATCGCCACCCGCGGCTGATCCTTCCGATCCTGCCGCGAGTAGCCATAGTACGGCATGACACAGGTGATGCGCGCCGCCGACGCTCGTCGCGCGGCATCGATCAACAGCATCAACTCGAGGACGTTGTCGGCCGGCGGGTTCGTCGGCTGGACAATAAAGATGTCCGAGCCTCGGATGTTCTCGTCGATCCGTACGAAAATCTCCCCGTCGGTAAAACGCGACGAGGTGACTTTACACAATTCTACGCCAAGGCAGCGGGCAATCTCATCGGCCAGGGGACGGTTTGCCGTCCCCGATAGCAGTTTGAATCCCTGCCGCGGTACCCCAGTGCCGTCCATATCCAGAGCCTTTTAAGCTAGAACTCCCCACCAAGCCCGTCAACATGCTCGTCCTACTCGACGAAGACAAGATTCGCTCCGCGCTCGGCTACGAGACGCTGATCCCCACAATGTCTCGCGCGCTGGCCGCGTTCTCGACTGGGCGCGTCACGCAGCCCGTCCGTACCATCCTCGGCATCCCGGCGCACTCGGCCTTCTACGGGGTGATGCCGGTCGCCGATGAGACCATGCTCGGGGCGAAGCTAGTCACAGTCTATCCTCATCATACACCGACTCATAAAGCGGTAATTCAGTTGTTCGACGCCAAGACCGGAACGCCGCTCGCCTTGCTCGATGGCCGCTTGATCACCGAGATGCGAACCGCCGCGGTCTCGGCGGTCGCTACGCAACTCCTGGCATCGCCCACAGCGCACACACTCGCGATTCTCGGCAGCGGCGTCCAAGCCAGAGCGCACATGGCCGCCCTCAAACTCGTAAGAGACTTCGATCAGATCCGGGTCTGGAGCCGCAATCCCGACAATGCTCGGCGCCTGGCCGAGGAGATAGGCGCGAAAGCAACGTCCGCCGAAGAGGCGGTTCGGGGTGCCGATGTCGTCGTGACGGTCACGCACGCGTCCGAGCCGGTGCTCAAAGGCGAGTGGCTCGACCACGATGTGCACGTGAACGCCGTCGGCGCGGTCGGCCGGTCGACACGCGAGCTCGATGGCGTGGCGATGCAACGCTCGACGGTGATCGTCGATTCGCGAGCCGCGGCAGAGCAGGAAGCCGGCGACATACTCATGGCTGGCGCGACGATCTACGCCGAGCTGGGCGAACTGATCGCCAACAAGGTGGCGGCGCCGCCGAGCGAGGGCCGCACCGTCTTCAAATCCCTCGGCCTGGCGGTCGAGGACTTGGCCGCCGCCCGCCTTGTCTACGAGGCATTCGCATGACGATGCAAGGAAAAGTCGCACTGGTCGCCGGTGGCAGCTCCGGCATCGGCCTGGCCACCGCGCACGCCTTCGCCCGGCGTGGCGCGTCCGTGGTCATTGCCGCCCGCAATGTCCAACGAGGAGCGGCCGCCCTCTTCGCCCTCCGCGCCGCGGGTGCCGAAGCCGAGTTCATGCAGACGGACCTGTCGGTGCACGACGAAGTCGTCGTCCTCGTCCGCAACGTCGTCGAGCGCTACAGCCGTCTCGACTTCGCCGTCAACAGCGCCGCGACCGACGAAGTCGGCCTGGGACTCACGGCGGACCTGTCCGAAGCGGACTACGATCGCGCCATGGCGCTAAACCTGAAGAGCACCTGGCTCTGCATGAAGTACGAGCTCCAGCAGATGATCGCCCAGGGCGAGGGCGGCGCCATCGTGAATATCTCCTCCGTCAACGGCCTCGGCGGCTGTCCCGGCGCGGGCACTTACGCCGCCGCCAAGGCCGCTGTCATAGCCTTCGCGAAGTCGGCCGCGATCGAGTACGCGGCGCGGCGGATCCGGGTGAACGCCCTCGTCGCGGGCGCCTACGACACCCCGTTGCTGCGCCGGGCAATCGAGCAGTATGCGAAGGGGGACACAAGCGCCTACACGACCCGGATTCCACTCGGCCGCATAGGTCGACCGGAGGAGGCCGCCGAGTCAGCGGTTTGGCTTTGCTCTGACGAGTCGAGCTACGTCACGGGCAATGCGCTCATCGTCGACGGCGGCATGACAAGCTGGGCTCGTTGACTATTCCTTGGTAGTATGGTACTTATGTACCATGGTAGAAAGAGTACAAACCGGGGTGCGGATGGAAAAAAGCACCCTGAAGGTTCTCAAGGCCTTAGCCGAGTATCTCGACCTGTCGTTAGGCGACCTACTCGAAGGCATCGTATGGCACGCCTTCGAAGGACGCGCGCCGTTCACGCCGGAGACCCTCGAGCAAATCGAGCGGCTGCGCACGGTCTACGGTCTCACACTCACCGCCGCCGATAGTCATCGTCATGCCGAGTGAGACGATGCCGAGTGCGAAAATCCTGCGCGTGTATCGCGTCCTATTCGTCGCGGTCATCATCGGGCTCGGCGTCCAAACCATGACGCGCGCCAAACAATTCTCTGATCACCATTTCTGGTTGGCGGCCGTCGAGATCGTCGGATGCCTGTTGTTCCTGGTCAGACGCACCCAAACCACGGGCGTGGCGCTTCTCCTCGCGACGTTCAGTGTCGCGGCGATCCACGATATCGCCACCGGCTACGTGCCATTCAGTCTCGTGTTGTTCGGAGCGAGCGCGGTCACTATCGTGTTGCTAGACCGTGCAATACGATGAGTCCCCTCCCGGTGCGCTGCTAGCGCCATGGGTGGAGTGCTACTGGTCGATCACCTCGACCGATGGCCCTCCAGGCATCGACCGCATCCTCCCCGACGGATGCGCGGACATCATCGTCGACCTGGGCACGAACCCACACGCGTTCGTCGTCGGGACGATGAGCACGGCGCTGCTGACCCCGCGCGCGGAACGCGCTTCACTGTTCGGCATCCGCTTTCGACCGGGGGCGGCGTTCGCGTTTCTCGGCGTGCCCATGCGAGAGATCACGGACCAGCGAATCGCTCTCGATACGCTGTGGGGCGCTCGCGCCGAGTCGCTGATCGATGCCGTAATCCGTGGCGTGAATGTCGAACAGCTGCTGCGGCCGCCGCGCCGAGCGAGTGAAGACGAGATCGTGCCGCGAGCTGTGGCGCTATTTCGTCAGGCGCGCGGCGGCGTGGCGGTCGGTGATGTCGCGGCGGCCTTAGGGCTCGGGGAACGCCGGCTCAATCGGGCGTTCGATCGCTGTGTTGGCCTCTCCCCAAAAGGCTTCGCGCGCGTGATGCGATTTCGCGAGGTGTACCAGCAGATCCAACGCGGCGCGGCGCTCCCGTGGACGCGAATGGCGGGTGACGCGGGATACTCGGACCAGGCGCACCTGATTCGCGAATTCCAAGCGCTTGCGGGGCTCACGCCGGCGCAATACGCGGCCGAACGCCAAGCTGTCCGATTTGTTCAATACGGGGCGTAGAGCGGGGAATAGGTTGGAGGCATGACTCAACAACCACTGACATCCCCCGAGCACGACCGCCGCATCGACTACATCGAGATGCCGGCGACGAACATCGCCACGACCAAGAAGTTTTACACTGACGCGTTCGCCTGGCAGTTCACCGACTATGGCCCGGACTACACCAGTTTCGCCGATGGACGCCTTGCCGGTGGGTTCCAAAAAGCGGCGAATGTACAGCGTGGCGGAGCGCTGATCGTGATATTCGCACTGGATCTCGCCGACGCCGAGAAACGGGTGCGGGCCGCGGGTGGGACGATCACAAAACCGGTGTTCAGCTTCCCCGGTGGCCGCCGGTTTCACTTCACGGATCCCAGCGGAAACGAATTGGCCGTCTGGTCTGATCGTTAACTCGGGCGGCGTGACCGCGCGGGGCGCGCAACAGTCGATAGAGGTATGCGCCCCGCGCTGCTGGTGCTCGCGACCGCTCTTCTCGCCACCCAGGCGCACGCCCAGGCGGATTCCACCGCTCCGGACGTGTTCCATAAGGTGACCGATTCGACCCATCGGTCGCAGTCAGGGAGCGACATATTCCGACGCGCCTCGCAGGCGAAAGACGCGGCGGAAGGCCGGCCCGACGCCATCGCGACCGACCCGAATCAGGTCGAAGCACAGGTTGTGCGCCGGGACAGCGTCCCGATTCTCCATCGTGCGCCGGACGTTGCGGCTGTCCCCGCTTCCACGACGCCGGCGGCTCCCGTCTCGCCGTCAGTCGCCGCCCTCGGGGCGGCGTTCACGGCCGCGGGACCACCGGACGATCCGAAGCCGACGCCCGCGCCAAAGGCACGTCGCGCTCCGGTTTCTAATGGCGCGATCGTGAAGAAAGCACCGGCACCAGCGCCCACGACTCCGCCGGTCGAGCATGCGACCGTCGTTTCTTCAGGCGTCGCGCCGATGCCAACGCGCATGGGCGCCATGCCTGCGCCGGCCGCGCCGCCGAAAGCCGTGTTCAACGACACGCTAACGACGCTGCAGCGCGAAGCGGAAAGCGTGAGCCAGGATGTCGCGCCCCGCTACGCCACGCAGAGAGCCTCGATGGACAGCGTGCGCACGGCGCACAACGCACGGCTCGACAGTCTCGAGGCGACCGAGAGCTCGATCAAGGATTCGACCGAGCGGCGGTTCGAGCACAAGATGGCGGAAGCCGCACGGCTCAAGAGCGATAGCGCTCGCCACCACTGAGCGCTCTTCACCGAACGCGCTTGAGTTGCACGTAGTAGTGTTCGATGCCCGCGACCCCGGTTTGGGGCGTCGTGCCTTCAGCGACATCCATCGCGAAAAATCGGGCGCGAGGCACGGGACCCTCGAACCACACGAGCGCCGGGTCGGTCTCCTTGATCATCAAGTCGATCTCAGGGCCCTGCACGCGATAGCCGAAGCGTAGCCCGGCTTTCTTCGCCGCTTCGCCGGCGCGATTGAACAACGCCGCGAGCTCGTGCCAGTCCTGCTCCGTGCGGCGCTCCTCCGGATCGACGCGGCCACACACGAAGTATCGGCAACCTAGCGCCGTCGCGGCGGCGAGGTGGCGGTCGATGCCGCGGTAGAGCAGGGGCGTCGTCACGTGCACCGCTGATGCGACCAGTCCCACCCGCTTGAGTCCCGCACGGAGTCCGGGCGCATACAGATCGTTGACGACAACATCTCGGTAGCCCATTTGCGCGAGCGCGCTTAACGTCGCCTCATCGTAGGCTGTGACTTCAACACCCAATGTTGCTGGTTGCCGACGTTGAATAGAACAAAGCGTGGCGAGTGTCGTGCCGAAGAACATTCGCCGATTCATACGTCGAGCTGGTGCAAGTAAGTATACGCCGAGCGGATGGCCTCGATGCCGGGCCCTTTTGGCGCATCCTCCTCGACGTACCAGTACCGGATGCCGGTATCGATGGCCGTTCGCAGAATATCGCGAAAATCGATGCGCCCACTGCCGACAGTCGTGATGCCACTGCGCGGCCAATGCTGCATGTCCTTGAGATGCAGCGTCGACACTCGACCGGCGAGGCGCCGCAACTCGTGCACGGGATCACGCCCGCCGTGCACCATCCAGTACACGTCCATCTGAAAGTGCACGAGCTTGGGATCCGTCTCCCCGACGATCACGTCGTACGGCACCGCCCCTTCCATCGTCGCCAGCTCAGCGTCGTGATTGTGATAGCAAAAGGTCAACCCATGCCGCTGCGCGACCGCCCCGCACTTGTTGAACAGCGCCGCCAGCTCGTGATAGTCGCGTAGCGAGACGCGCTCGGCCGCGGGAACGTCGGCCAGCGTGATAAACTTGGCGCCGAGTACGTTGGCGGCGTCCAAGAATCGCTCCCACCCGCGATAGAGGGACGTCGTGCGCACTCGAGCCGACGTGCACGTGAGCCCGACGCGGTCCAACACGGCCCGCGTCGCCGGCGCGTCGAGATTGCTCTCGTAGATGTACATGTCGACGTCGCGATAGCCGATCGCGGCCACCTGTCGCAGCGTCCCCTCGAAATCGCGCTGCACTTCGGCTCGTACCGTGATGATCGCGAGGCCCACGTGATCGAGCTTCGCCACGCTAGATCTCGCGACGGTTCATGGCGGCGACCGCGTGGTCGCACGCGCGCGCCGTCAGCGCCATGTACGTGAGCGACGGATTCTGCCAGCCGCTCGACGTCATGCACGAGCCGTCGGTGACGTAGAGATTCGGTATATCGTGCGCGCGATTGTTGGCGTCCAACACGCTGGTCTTGGGATCGCGGCCCATGCGCGCGCCGCCCATCTCGTGATTCGCGCTTCCCATCACACTCGGCTGCGTCGCCGGCTTGATGTTCGTCGCTCCCGCCGCGTCGAGCAGCTCGCTCGCGCTGACGGCCATATCATGATGCAGTGCGCGTTCGTTTGGCGACCACGACGCTTCGATGCGAAGTACCGGGATACCCCAGGCGTCGGTCGTGCTCGCATCCAGCGTCATGCGGTTCTCTTCACGAGGCAGGCACTCGCCGTAGCCCCAGAATGACATGGTCCAGGGCCCGAGCGTACTCAGTCGCTTCTTGAGCTCTACACCGATACCTCGGGTAAAGATGTTGTCACCCCACTCGAGTCGTCGAGCGCCGCCCTGGAAGCCATATCCTCTCGAGAAGCTGGATTTCGTGCTCACGTTGCGAAAGCGTGGCACATAGATGCCATTGGGCCGAACCCCGATCACATGCCGATCGGTATACCCCGCGATATCGCCGGTCGCGCCGCCGCCCTTGATATGATCCATGATGCTGCGTCCAACCTGCCCACTGGAATTGGCGATGCCAGAATGCAGCAACAATCGAGCGCTCTCGAATGCGGATGCACACAGGAACACGACCCGAGCGCGATACTCCGTCACGGCTTTGGTCCGCGCATCGATCACGCGAACGCCGGTGACCCGTCCCGTGGCATCGTCATGCAAAATGCGCTCGACGATACTGTACGTCTTGAGCGTCAGCCGCCCGGTAGCCGCGGCCGCGGGCAGCGTCGCGTTGATGCTCGAGAAGTACGATCGCGTGACGCACCCGCGCTGACACGGCCCGCAATAATGGCACGGATCGCGCCCATGGAGCGGCGCGGTGAGATTCGCCACACGCCCGATCGTCATGACGCGCTCGCGCGCGAACTTTGCCGCGATCCGATCGCGCACGTGCTCCTCGACGACATTCATCGCCATCGGCGGCTGGAACAGTCCGTCCGGCAATTGCGCGAGGCCTTCGGCCCGGCCGCTCACGCCGATGTACCGCTCGACGTGATCGTACCACGGCGCGAGGTCCGCATAACGGATCGGCCAGTCGACGGCGACACCATCACGCAGGTTCGCCTCGAAATCGAGGTCGCTCCAGCGATAGACCTGACGCCCCCAGATGATCGACTTGCCGCCGAGTTGCCGCGCCCGAAACCAGTTGAACGGCTTGTCGGATGGCGTCGTGTACGGGTTGTCGATATCGTCCGTCCAGAATCGCCGGCTCATTTCGTCGAACGACACGGATCGGCGCTGGATCGGCTGTCGGGCGGCGATCGCCCGCGTGTCGCCAAGCCCACGAAATGGCATCTCCCACGGCGGCACGTGCTCCACGGCGTCACGGACCGGATCAACGGGACGTCCCGCCTCCAGCACGAGCGTCTGCAGGCCGCGTTGCGTCAGATCTTTCGCCGCCCAGCCGCCCGTGATCCCGGATCCGACGACGATCGCGTCGAACGTGCGACGCTCAGCGGGCATACGGGGCGTTGCCATCGTACCGCCAGGGCATCGGCCAATTCCCGAGCTCCCGTGCCTGCGCGGCTTCGGACGTGTAGTATCCCCAGATTGTCAGGTACTTGAGCATCCCGAACCAATGCCCGTCAGTGGCTTCGCCATCGAGCTGTTCGATGATGGCCGCCTGCTCCGCCGTTGTCCGCTCGAGAAACCGCTGCTCATCGAGCTCCGCCAGCCCCGCCAGAAACCGCTTCTGCTCCGCCCCCGTATACCAATCCGCGAGCATCGTATCGATAAACCGATCGACCAGCACCTCGGCCGCCCCCGGCGTCTCAGTCGCCGGAATGATCCGCTCGCACGCCGCGAGCACGATCGCGTCCTGGTGTGGGCTCAGGACACGCAGCGCCCCAATTCGAGCTATCGCATGCGCGTGTCGGCCCAGCGCGAGGAGACCAACGGTACCGGCCATCGCGCGCAGTGACTCCCGCCGATCCATATGGGAAACAATAACATTTCTGGCCCTTGATTGGTGAGCCTGCGCCATACATTCCGCGTGACGGTGCCTGCGCTCGCGGTCGCAGCGTCATGGGCGCCCGTTTGCAACGGCGCGGGATCGCGAGCCATCGGTGATTGCGTCGTCGCCTTTGAGCGCGGCGATCCATCCCGTCCAATCGTGCTCGGATGCTTATCCTAGTTGCCCCTGGTGGATTCGAACCACCATTACCGGATCCAAAGTCCGATGTCCTGCCGTTGGACGAAGGGGCAGATCAGTAGCCCCGAAGTATAACGGGCTACGAGTCGATGATCTGCACGGGTGCCACCTTGAGCGCGGTGGCGGTCGTGATGGCTGTGGCGGGGGCAGGGAGGTCCTTGGCCACGGACCAGGGCGCGGTGCCGTCGGCCAGGATCGCGAATACTGTCGCGCCGGATCCGCTCATGCGGGTGAGCGCTACGCCCTTGGCGGACGACAGAAAGCCGATCGATTCGCCGATCTCAGGGTGGCGATCGATCACGACCTTCTCGAAATCGTTCGAGGCGAGCGAGGCAAAAGCCTCCCACTCGCGGAAGGCGTTCAACGGCAGCACACGCGGAATGGGCTGTGACGACGAGCGCGTTGAGGCGAGCCATGCGTACGCGTCGGCGGTCGGTACGCCGAACGGCATTGTCGCCAGCACGACTGGTCGTTCAGGGAGTGGTGGCAGCGGCAGAATCCGCTCGCCTCGCCCCCAGGCCAGGGCGAGTGGGGAGCGGAGCGTCAAGAATGGCACATCCGCACCGAGCGAGAGCGCCAGCGCGAGCAACTCGTCGCGCGTCGGTGGCTTCGGGTCGAGTGTGGCGAGTGCGCGAAGGACGGCGCCGGCGTCGGCGCTGCCTCCGCCTAAGCCTCCGCCCACCGGAATCCGCTTATCGATCTCGATGCGAAACCCCGCGGGCCAGCCGCGTGCATCGGCGTAGGCCACCGCGGCGCGAAACGCGAGATTGCGGCCGGCGGGTCCGACATCGGCGCCGCGACAGTCGATCGTGCGGATCCCGCCCATTCGCGCGGGCTGCGTGTGAACGACGACATCGTCGGCCAGCGCCAACCTGCAGAAGGCGGTTTCGAGCTGGTGATAGCCGCTCTTCTCGCGGGCTAGCACGTGCAAGAACAGGTTGACCTTCGCCTGTGCCGTGACGCGCGCGGAACGAGGCCGAGCGTTCACGCTTGGACGGGCTTCACGTCTTTGAGGTGCACGCCCATCCGAATGAAGTACCATGCGCCAATGATCGTGATCGGCGCGAAGGATAGGAGATGATAGCCGATCGCCCAGGCGGTGGCCTGCGCCTTGGGAACGCCGAAGAGTCCGAGTCCCAAGACGCCGACGAACTCGAACACGCCAAAGAATCCTGGCGCGGCGGGTAGCGCGACACCGATCGCGATCACGCCTTGCAGGAACAACGCGACGCCGAACGGCACATGGATCCCGACGGCAAAAAAGCCGAGCCAGAACGCGAACCCGTTGCACAGCCAGTGCACCACGGCCCAGAAGAGCACGACCGCGAACCGCACCGGATCCCGCAACACACTGAGTCCGGCGGCGAAATGCGCGAGCACATCCTTTCCTTTCTCCACGAACTTCGGCGCGATTTTCCGCGCGATCGCTTCGTAGCCGGCGATGAGCGGGTTCGGGAAGTACACAATGCCGTACAGGACCACCGCGAGGACGCCGAGCAGCACGGCGCCAACCATCGCGATACGCATGACGGGTACGTTGCCGATCATCGCCCCCTTCGGGAACGACGGCAGCAACATCGGGATGACCGTCAGCACCAGCACGACGAACGCGTCGAACAGCCGATCGACCGCCAACGACGCCAGCGACGCGGAGAAGGGCACCCGCGCCTCCTCGCGCGTCAGCGCGTACGCACGAGCAAACTCACCGACTCGAGCGGGGACGACGTTGTTCACCATCATGCCGATCGCGCTCGCGCGCCACAGCGAGCCATACGGCAGCTTCGGCGCGACCGGGTCGAGAATCGGCCGCCACCGAATCGCGCGAATCGGCACGCAGATCGTGGCAAAGAACGACGCGGCGGCGAACAAGAGCAGATCCGACGACCGGAGCACCGCCCACACTTTGTCGAGCGGGATCTGCTTCAGGACCCACGCGAGCAGGACCGCACTCAGGACGATGCCCAGCGCGCCGCGCCAATCCAACTTCATGTGAGGTTACGCCGTAGCCGCAAGGTCGATCAGATCGAGCAGCTCGGCGAGCGACTCGGGACGCGGAGCCGTGCCCGCGCGCTCCGCCGCGCGAATCTCATCACGCACGACGCGCGCCCGGTCGAGCGCCGAGCGCCCGCGGTAGAGCAGGGAGTCGATCGAGACGACGGCGCCTTCGCCTTCACCCTCCTCGTCGGCCGGCTCCTCACCAAGGATCGGCTTCCGCTCGATCTCGCTGATCCCGTTCTGCAGGAACGCGTGCAAGGCCTTGCCCGTTGGCGTCGACGTGCGCTCGCGGCCCGGGCTCATCGGCATCGGCGCCTCGAATCCGGCGTCCGGTCCGCGAAGTCCGAGCAAGCGCTCGAGCGAGAGCTCGGTCTCGATCCCCTCGGGAACGACCGTCGTATCGCTCAAGCCAAGCGCGATCTCCTGCTCGAGCGCGCCCGCGTCCACCTCCGGGCCTTCGTTCGCGCCAGCCACGCGCGCGGCGAGGTTGCGGGCATCGGCCGTGGGATCCGCCAGCACATCGGCGATCGACCGGATCGACGCGAGCTGACCCGCCGCGAATTGCTGCGTGTCCTCGCCCTCCGCCACACGCCCGATGATCGCCGCGACATCGCGCTCACCGAAGCTCTCGGCCGCGCTCCGCATCGCACGGAGCGCGGCACGGAGATCGGCCGGCGAACCGCCGGCGAGCAGCGACCGGAGATGCTCCGCCTGGCTCACGACCTCCAACCGGAAACGCTCGGCCGGCGTGGTCGGAGGACTGGGCGCCGCGTCGAGCACGCCGTCGGACCCGTCGTCTGGGAACAGCTCGTCGATCGGGACAATGCGATCGGCCGCCTCGGTCACCCTCGAGGTCTCCGTGCGAGCCGAAACGAACCGCTGATACTCGACCGATGCGGCCGCATTCCGGACATTGCCGGCGCGCAGCTCGCCGGCCACGCGGCGGAGCAGCTGTGCGGCCGCGGTCAGCAAGACAAGCGACGGAGCGCTTGGCGTCCCAGCATCCAGCTCCAACGAGCGTCCGACGCGTTCGACCGCATCCAGGACCTCGGGCAGCGGGGGCCGATCGGACACGGCGGCCACTCCGCGTAACGTGCGCACCCGCGCGAGCGCGCCCGCCAACGTGCCACGGCTCGACGGCCGAGCCGCAAATGCGTCAAGCGCCACCGCGATCTCAGTCGTCTCGCTGGCGAAGTACTGGTCAGCCCCAGCGCCCGCGGCGGTCGCGGTCGCACCGACGGCGTCCGCGCCGGCTGGCAGATACCGAGCCAGATCCGCGACGCGCCGGGCGGACCGCGCGTCCTCCGTCGGGCTCCAGCCGCGCACCTTGTGCACCAGAATCTTGAGGTCGTCCACGGCCGCGACGAGGGCCGCCGACAGGGGTGCCGCCCACCGGAGCTCGCCCGCTCTCAGGGCGCGGCCCGCGCGCTCGAGCGCCGCCGCCAAGTCGGCGATCGCCGACAACCGGTGCATAGTCGCGGCGCCCCGCAGCGTCCGCGCCGCCCGCACGAAATCATCCGCCGCCGGCCCACTGCCACTCGCACCCGCGGCGTGCAGAATGACATCGAGTCGCTCGATGCACTCGCTCGCTTCCAGGGTGAAAAAGTTGAGGGGATCGGAGGCGGTGGTCATTCGAATGGAGGTTAACACCGGAGGTTAACAGGCCCTATTTAGACGCGCGAGCCATATCCATCGCCACCCGCAACTCACGGACGGCTTCAGCCAGACCGACAAACAGAGCACGGCTGACGATCGAATGGCCGATATTCAGCTCCTCGATCTCCGGGATGGCGGCGACTGGACCGACGTTTCCCACGGTGAGGCCATGACCCGCGTGCACCGCCAGTCCCTCGCCGGCCGCCTGCCGCGCGGCGGCAGCCAGAGCCCGCACCTCTTGGTCCGCGCAGGTGTGGGCATATTGCCCAGTATGCAGCTCAATGGCGTGCGCACCCACCGCTTTTGACTGGTCGACGGCCGAGGGCGTCGGATCGATGAAGAGGCTGGTGCGGATACCCGCCGAGCCGAGGCGCGCGATAGCGCTCGCGATCCGATCCGAGGCCGCGCCGACGTTGAGCCCGCCCTCGGTGGTGACCTCCAGGCGCCGCTCGGGCACGAGGGTCACTTGATACGGTTTGAGCAACAGCGCGATGCCCACCATCTCGTCGGTGCACGCCATCTCCAGATTCAGCACCGTGCGCACTGAGCGCATCAGGCGATTCACATCGTCATCCTGGATGTGACGACGATCTTCCCTCAGGTGGGCGGTGATACCGTCTGCTCCCGCTTCCTCGCAGACGGTAGCCGCGGCGACCGGGTCCGGCTCGGATCCTCGGCGCGCCTGTCGCAGGGTGGCGACGTGATCGATGTTAACGTAGAGCCGCTGATACGGTTGGGCTCGGGTTGCTGGCATTCGGATGGCTCGCTAGCTTCGCTTTCGTGAAATCATACGCCGGGATAGCAGTGGCGGCATTGGCGCTGATGGCGGCGTGTTCGTCGAATAAGCCGACGACAACGCCCCAGCCCAATACCACGCCGCCAACAGGTCCGACCGTCTCGAACAACAAGCCACCGACCGCCGATCTCGGGATGACCGGCGGAGCGGATGCCCGCGCCGCGGCGCGCGCATTCCTGGAGGCCGGCAAGGCGCAGGACCTTCAAGCGCTCTCGGTGGTCTGGGGCAACAACCAGGGCCCGCTGCGCAACCAGATTTCTCACGACGAGCTCGAGAAGCGTGAGCTCATCATGATGTGCTTCTTGAAGCACGACACCGACAGTATCGGTGCACCGAGTGCGGCGGCCGGAAGCCGCATCAATTTCCCGGTGACGCTCACGCAAGGCGGGACCTCGCGAACGACGATGCTCACGACGATGCTCGGTCCCTCTTCTCGTTGGTACGTGGAGAAAATCGACCTGCGGGCTATCGAAGCGATGTGTCAAAAAGGAACCTGACGAGGGGCTAACGGATTAGTTTTCCGTAAGCTCGACCAGCACGCCCCCGGTAGCGCTCGGGTGGAGAAACGCGATCCGTTTCCCCTCGGCGCCGACCCGGGGCGTTTGATCGATCAGCCGGATTCCGGCGTCCCGGCAGCGCGAGAGCGCACCGTCGAGGTCGTCGACGGCGAAGCAAATGTGATGGATTCCAGGCCCCCGCGAGTCCAGAAATTTGGCGACCGGAGTGCCCGCTTCCCGCGGCTCGAGCAGCTCGACGAGCGACTCGCCAGCCGCAAGCCCGATGATCGACGCGCCGTCGGCGTCATCGAGCGGAACGACGGGGAGTCCGAGAACGTCGCGATAGAACGGTACGGAATCGGCGAGAGCACGGACGGCGATGCCGATATGGGCGATACGGGGAGCCATGTGGTCATAATCTACGAGGGTCTGACATGTCGAACGCTATAGCGGTGACTGATACGAGTTTTGCCGAGGAGATCGAGAAGCACGAGGGGTTAGCCGTCGTGGATTTTTGGGCGACGTGGTGCGGGCCGTGCCGGATGGTCGCTCCGATTCTCGACCAGTTGGCCGTCGAGTACGCGGGCCGGGCAAAGGTGACGAAGCTCGACGTGGACGCCAATCAACAGACGGCGATCCGGTTCAATGTTCGCTCCATTCCGACGATTCTCTTCTTCAAGGACGGGAAGCTCGTCGATCAGGTGATCGGCGCGCTGCCAAAGCCCGCGCTCGAGGCGAAGTTCAAGCAGCACGCGAGCGCCGCCAGCGCGGCGACGAAGGCGTCATAAGTTTTCTCAATGGGCTCCCTCTCGGGGGCCCATTGCTCAGATGGTTGCGAGGTACGTATTTCGGCAGTCTATATTGGCCGAGATAACCCCCGCCCTCGCATGCCTCTTCGAGCCGCCAGCCTGCGTTTCC
>Ga0070741_10011181_pt1 | contig 16644 bp, 12 predicted proteins | sample Coa_R1_4_FD_66440 | JGI IMG/M metagenome (GOLD analysis project Ga0070741, IMG submission 66440) | Surface soil microbial communities from Centralia Pennsylvania, which are recovering from an underground coalmine fire - Coalmine... | ecosystem: Environmental > Terrestrial > Soil > Unclassified ...
CGCCGTACGCTCTCCAACTTCGCTGCATCAACAAACCAGAGCACCAGTTCCTGGACACCTGCTGCCTCATAAGCGGCGATACGCTGACGAATGGTATCGATACTCCCGATAAGCCCGTAGGAAAAAACATCTCCTGGCAAAAATGGCGTGACTCTGGAAAGGAACAACTCTCTGGCCTTCTCGTCAGTGTCTCCGATGGCCACGGGAGTGACTACTGTCCGCTTGATACTCTCGTAATCGCGTCCAGCTGTTTCACAGTGCTTCTTGATCACGGCATACTTATGCTCAACCGTAGCAGGATCGCCGATCACGTTAGAGATATCAGCATACTGAGCGACAATCTTGAGCATGACCTGCTCACCAAATCCGGCGATCACCAGGGGGATATGTGGTTGCTGCACCCCCTTGGGTTGATTAATGGCATTGTGGATCTGGTAATAGGTGCCTTCAAAAGTAGGCGCTGGCTCATTCCACATCGCCAGGATGATCTGGACCGCTTCACGCAGTTGCCGCACACGGACTTTTCCCTCTGGAAACTCATAGCCATACGTGCGATAATCGGGCTCCCAGTAACCAGCCCCGATCCCAAAGGTGAAACGCCCATGCGAGAGCACATCGATGGTTGAAGCCATTTTGGCCTGCAAAGCCGGATTGCGGTAGCTGTTTGCCGTCACCATCTGGCCGATGCGTATGCGTTTGGTATCACGAGCCAGAGCCGCTGTTGTGGTCCAGCACTCAAAGAAGGTTTCTTGCGTTGGCTCAGGTTGGGTCTGGAAATGATCGGCTGTCCAGACGGTCGTATATCCATGCTCCTCAGCGGTTTCCGCGACGCTGGTCAGCGTTTCATACGCCTCGATAGGGTCATGAATCCCTTTCAATTCCTGGATAAAGCCCTGGGGTACCTGGATGCTGTAGGTGAGTGACATTCTGACTTTCCCTTCTTCTCTTTTATTATCTCGTCTAGTAGTATTAACATCCGGCAGACATGACAACATCTAGCATAAGCAAGGCGAACTCAGATGGATACTGAGAAAAATCCTCCTTGCTTGAGGAAAAAATGCATGAATCAGCAGTAATATCAAAATCCGATTGAACGGTGGTCAAAGGGGGTCCAGGGGCGGGAAGTTTCCCAAACTTCCTCGGACCTGGCGGGGTTTGGGGTGTCCCCAAAGAATTACTATTTAAACGGATTTGATATAAGCTGGTTTAGAGAGTGCGAATCCACTCCTTAAGCCGACCAGCTTCACGCTCGAAGTATTCAGGAGCCTGGAAACTCTGTGTGAGTACTGCTGCCCCCTCTATGGCTGAAAGCAGATGCAGGGCCAGGTCTTCCGACTCCTCCTCCTTGCCCAGGAGCCGGAATTGCGCCGCGAGCCAACTGAGCAACTCCTCAAAGATCTTGCTCGCATGCTGTGCTAACGGTCCACCCTGCTTGTGCAGCTCTGAACAAAGCGTTCCAATCGGGCAACCGCTCTGAGCCAGCATCTGGTCACTGTTGAGCATAACCTGGATGAAGGCCTGCAGACGGGATCTGGGATCAGGGGAGTTGTCCCACTGCTGAAACCTCCCTCGGTAGTCATTGAGGTAGTGTTCGACCACCGCTTCGCCAATCGCCTCCTTCGTCTTGAAAAAGTAGTAGACTGTGCCCAGGGGCACCTGAGCCTGCTGGGCAATATCAGCGAGGGTGGTGTGATGAAAGCCTTGCTGATACACCAGGGTCGCCGCTGTCTGAATCAGTCGGTCGCGTTTCTCGGTCTGTCGTGTTGCCATGATTCATTTTCTGCCTGTTGTTTGATAGTAGTTGGTTAACCAACTTATAAATGGAGTATACCTGAAAGCATTCGCACCTGTCAAGGGAACTTTATATGTAACTTTTTTGATGATCAAAACAGAGGCACTGCCACAAAATCAACAGCTTAATCTCAAGATTTACGGGGAGGATGCGCTAGTTTACCAAAATATTAACTATTGTATACTAAAAAATTATTGCCGTAAGCGGACGACCACAAGGGCATGCCCCTACTATACACGTTCCACGTGTATAGTAGGGGCATGCCCTTGTGGTCGTCCGCTGCTCTTGTTATGTTAGAAGCCATCTATCTGATAGGTGACCAGTGAACGAGCAGGGATAGTCGCACTCAATGTCCTTCCATGAAGGAATATCGGCTGCTGGCGTGCCGTATTGTTAGTGGCGTTGGTGAGATATGGCACGGCAAAGAAGCCAAACGTGTGTTGCAGGTTAAAGGATGCAGGGATATCAGTGCTTGCAGTGTTGAGCACTACAATGGCCGTCGAGCCATTGATATTGCGAAATGCCGATACCTCCAGGTTGTTATCAGCGGTTGTGGCAGCGATGCGTATTGCGCCAGGACGAATAAAACGGCTATAGTTCGCGAAGGCCCAGAAGCGCGACGATACCTCTACAGTATTGCCATTGAGGTGAAGGAGTCCACTATTCGTATTTGATGTGTTCACTCCCCACCAGTGCAAAAAGGCGCTGATGTTGCCTGCGGTCAGACCTGTGTAGATACGTTGCGCCCAGGTAAAGCCAGAGGCGGCGCTCCCATCATCCCAGGCAGGGTTCCAGGGATTGAAGTCGGCCCATTCTGTTTGCCAGGTATGTCTACTGGTAGCCAGGGGAGTGTTTGGCGGAGCACTGTAGCCGTGACTGGATATGACTTGAACATAATGTCTGGCGAGCGGGTCACTGTTAATAGCACTGGTGTAGTCCACAGCCAGGTTCCAGCCCACTGCATCGCAGCAGGTCAACTGGGTGTCTGAGTGGGAGGCAGCCAGCTTAGGCCCCAGTACTTTGGCGAAGTCAGCGAGTTGTGCGCCGGACATGACCATGCTGGAATAACTGGGCGATAGGTTTGGCTCGTTAACGAAGTCGATATTGGTAATGTGGATGCCAACGCTCCTGTAATCCTGAATATACTTCACCAGGTAGTTCGCATAAGCCTGCCGCCAGTCTCCGCTGCTACACGAGGCATCGGGCACACCACAGAGTGTCCCACCATTGTTCTCTGTGCCACTGGTCTTCATATAACCTGGAGCGCTCCAGGCATCGGCGAAGAAGCGACGGACTCCGTATCGCTGAGCCTGCTGTGAGAGCCAGACTTGGCTGGAATCGGAACCGTCCCAGGCATACTGAGGTGGCGCTGTCGGACTGCCAGGGCTATTCGGCTCGATACTGGCGGAGTTGGAATTAATGATGTTACGCAAAATAGTAAAACCGGCACCTGTTGTGGGACTGAAGAGCAGATCCAGCATTTGCTTCTGAACAGCTGGTGGTGCCTGATTCATAGAAGCGGCCCGGCCAAATGCCTCTGAAAAGCCAAAGCCATCGATGGTCTGATACGTTGTTGCGCCATTAATATTGACAAGTGAGGCAGCAAATGCTGGGTGAGCGGGGATAAGGGAATAGCATGCGAGAAGCATAAGCATGCATGTTAGCAGCGACATCCCTGTCCTGCTTACTCTATCGAAAGCCATCGTAGATTCCTTTCTCTCCTTTGACTGCTAGAGCATTGACTCATGGGAAAACTGGGAAAGCTAGCCTTGATGAATTCTCTTCTTCACATCATGATGTTCCTGAGAATAGCTGGAACTCCTTTCTTGTCAGGAAGAAAAGCATTTCTTAAGGACGTAAGTAACGCGAATGGCACGTGCCCCGAATATGATTGTGCGTGTACTCTCACAGAGAGACCAGACGTAGAGAAAGCATGCGATGCGAAAATAGCGGTGGTTGCGTCAAAAATATGATATTGCGTTGCGCATGCTATGAGCAAGTCGCTGTGGTTCGAGCAGACCACGCTACCTGCAAGCGCTTTCATAGCTATAGGTAGATATAACAGATAATTTAGTCGTTGTCAACCGTGCTGAAGCCCATCCATTTTTGTTATACTGTACTTATTGCGCATAAGTACACACGAATAAGTCAAAGTGTGAAGCGTGATCCGGTTGCCTCGCTGATGAGTTGGCAGAGCGACTTTTATTTACATCACATCTTATGAAGGGACTCACGATGGATTCTTCTTTGCCTTCCCCTGTTAAAACACTGTATACCGACGATGGCTTTGCCTTTCGCGATTTGAACAAAAACGGACGCCTGGACCCCTATGAAGATCCACGCTTGCCAATTGAGGTGCGTGTGGAGGACCTGTTGTCGCAAATGACGCTGGAGGAGAAAGCCGGGATGCTCTTTCAAACGATGATTTCGATGAATCCTGATGGCAGCCTGAACGAGGGCGGCGGCCAGTTCCCCACGCTGCCTACGCAAGAGATGGTCTTGCAGAAGCTGATGAACCATTTTAACCTCCTTTTCGTCTCGGCTCCCAGGCAGATCGCGGAATGGTATAACCGTCTCCAGGCGTTGGCTGAGCAGACGCGTCTGGGCATTCCGGTCACGATTTCCTCCGATCCTCGGCATGCCTTTAGCCGCAATCCCGCAGCCAGTTTTCTGGCTGGTGCGTTCTCTCAATGGCCTGAGCCGTTGGGACTGGCAGCCATCAATGATCCCGCGCTGACAGAAAAATTCGGCGATATTGCGCGTCAGGAATACACTGCGGTAGGCATTCGTTTGGCGCTCCATCCTATGGCTGACCTGGCAACGGAGCCGCGCTGGTCACGTATCAATGGCACCTTTGGCGAGGATGCTGAGCGTGCCGGCCGCATGACCGCCGCCTATATCCGAGGCTTCCAGGGGCCGACCATCAGCCCTGATAGCGTCTCTTGCATGGTAAAGCACTTCCCCGGTGGGGGACCACAAAAAGACGGCGACGATCCGCATTTTGCCTTTGGTCGTGAGCAGGTCTATCCCGGTAACAATTTCGAGTACCACCTGAGACCGTTTGAAGCGGCCTTCGCGGTAGGTGTCTCCCAGATCATGCCCTACTATGGGATGCCGGTGGGACTTCCGCTCGAAGAGGTAGGTTTTGGCTTCAACAAAGATGTCATCACCGGCCTGCTGCGCGAGCGCTATGGCTTCAATGGCATTGTGTGTACCGACTGGGGACTGCTCACAGACGGGGAAATCGCAGGCGAGCCGTTTCCCGCGCGCAGCTGGGGCGTTGAGCATCTGAGTATCCCGGAGAAGGCAAAGAAAGTTCTTGACGCGGGCGTGGATCAGTTTGGAGGAGAAGCCTGCCCCGAAGTGATCGTTGAACTGGTCAGAAGCGGCCAGATTCCTGAGAGCAGGCTCGACATCTCCGTGCGCCGTCTGCTGCGCGAGAAGTTCCTCCTGGGTCTCTTCGATCAGCCCTATGTGGACCCCGAAGCGGCTGAGCGTGTGGTTGGGAACGAGCGTTTCCAGGCTGACGGAGAACTTGCTCAGCGCAAAGCCTTTGTCCTGCTCAAAAACGTCAGCGGAGCCAGCGGACCAACACTCCCGCTGAGCGGTAGGCCAAAGCTCTACATCGAAAACATCGCGCCAGAGGTTGCCAATGCCTATGGCGAGGTCGTGGCAACGCCCGCCGAGGCCGATCTAGCCATTCTGCGCCTTCAGACTCCCTACGAGCCGCCAAAAACCGGAGGTCTCTTCGCGACGTTCTTCCATAGTGGCGACCTGGACTTCAAAGGCGAGGAACTGCAGCGCATCCTTTCCGTTTTACGTCAGGTGCCCACTATCGTCGATATCTACCTGGATCGGCCCGCCGTGATCCCTGAGATTGCTGAGCAGAGTGCCGCCCTGCTGGCCAACTTCGGGGCCAGTGATGCCGCTCTGCTCGATATCGTCTTCGGGCGCGCAGCTCCTCAGGGCACTCTGCCTTTCGAGCTTCCCTCCTCAATGGAAGCCGTGCGCCAACAGCGCTCAGACGTACCCTACGACTCTGAGAATCCGTTATTTCCTTATGGGTATGGCTTGAGCTATTAATGCAAGTTCAAAAAAGCCCCTGGCATAACAGATCTCTTGATTATGCTCTGGGTATAAGGCCATCGTAATGCGGAGAGTGCTCTGATCGCTCTCCGTATGTTTAGAACCGAAAGCTTGTTGCACCATAGGGTTCACTCGTCCCAAGGGCAAACACTGTTTCAGGTGTGACCTGGTAGACGATGTACGGCGGTGGTCCCGCGCTAGGTGCACTATATTCGGCTGTAAGAGAGCTACCGTCGTCGCTCACGGTCGCGGGCCATCCCTCGTCCTGGTACATCTTGGCTATTCGTGCCATCAGCACTGGATCAGTCACCCTCGTCGCCTTACCTTCCACGACGATGTCGAAGTCGTGAGTGGCGACTGTGATGACACACTGAGGGTTGTGTGCCAGGTTCTTTGCCTTGCGGGTATTTGCTCCCGTACTGAAGTACAAGACACCATCCATCCAGTTGACTCCCAGCGGCATGACATGTGGTTTCCCGTCAGGACGTACCGTTGCCAGCCAGCAGGTATGCCGATCTGGTCCCCCTGATCCCGGAACCTGGGTAAATCCTTGTTCCAGGCGCTGGCGTATCTTCGTCCAGGGGATAAGCGGGGCACCATAGCCATCGAGATTTTTCTCATCCCTTGGTTCGCTCTTTGCCGTTGCCATTCTTGCTCTCCTTTTCTTTGGATGTCCGGCATTGGTCCTTCTTCCACAATCGAGAGACTCGTCGTGAAATGAGGAAACATTTCCTCATGAGAAGTCTAGCAGCTTCGATTTAAAAAAACTTCTCCTATCTTGCTCTCAAGAAAGCACTTTTCGCATGATATGATATGAATGATTGGAACATGACCATCTAACCAGCGAAAGGTCCCTTCATGCAAGATCAAGATACAACAATTCAAGCACCCGAAGAAGCATCTCCTGTGCCAAAACTTCTGGCTTCCAGTGAAGAGGCGGGTTGGGAGGAGATCGCGGTGCAAGCCTATCATGAACCGGCAGAGTATGAGTGGATTGCTGAGGGTACGCGCCATAGCTCACTGGTGCTGGTTGCCCGAGGATCCCTTCATGTGGAGCAGCGGCCAGTCAACGGCCCCTGGAGCGGGCAAACCTTTCACCAGGGAGATCTCCTGCTGCAACCTGGAAGTACAACATCTACCGAACTGCATTGGAAGTGTCTCTCCTCGGAGCCGCTCCACTTGCTCTATATCCATTTAAGCCAGGATCTGCTTGCTCGAACGGCCCAGGAGCTGACAAAACACGATCCTGCACGTCTCGATCTGGTCAGCCATTTTGGCTTCCAGGACCCTTTGTTGGCACAGATCGGACTTACGCTCTGGCAGGAACTGGAGCACTCGGCTCCGGCTGGTAAGCTCTATGGGCAAGCTGCTGCACAGATGCTCGCTGTTCATCTTTTGCATCATTATACCGCTCTTTCAGTAGAGATACAGGAGCGTTCTCAGGGATTCACTCCTCGTCAGATGAACCATCTCGTCGAGTTCATTCTCGCTCACTTGAGCGAAGATCTCTCACTTGAGGTTCTGGCTCAGCAAGTTGGCTTCAGCCCGTATCACTTTACTCGCTTATTCCGCGAAGCAACGGGGGAGACTCCGCACCAATTCGTGCAGCGCCAGCGTGTCGAGCGCGCAAAAAAGCTGCTCAGAGATAGCGATGTCCCTCTTGCTCACGTGGCATTAGAGTGTGGTTTTGCCAATCAGAGCCATCTGACGCGAGTGCTCAAACGCCACCTTCACCTCACTCCGCGAGTTTATCGGCACAATCGCTCGATCTGAGCACGTTTTTAACAGATTCGCAAGAACAGGCAAGATGGTTTCATGCCTTCCATTCTATGATAGCAGGACGAAATGGCTGACAGATGGAGATTGAATGCTTGATCTGTCCTTGATGATAAGGAATGGAAGAATGACATCTCAAAACGCAAAAGCCGAACGGTTGTTACAATTGCATCAAAAAGGAGCTTCGCTGCTCTTACCGAACGCCTGGGATAGTGCCAGTGCGCTCTTGTTTGAGAATGCAGGATTTCCAGCTATAGGTACCACCAGCATGGGTATTGCCTTTGCGCATGGTTATTCTGATGGGCAGCAGATCAGTCGAGATGAAATGATGCAGGTCATCGCTCGCATCGCTACGCTTGTACAGGTCCCTGTGACGGCAGATATTGAAGCTGGATATGGCCCAACGGACGAAGACGTTACCAGGACGATCCGAGAGGTGATCAAAGCCGGGGCAGTCGGAGTGAATCTGGAAGACAACACAGGAGTCTTGAAGCCTCTCTATTCTGTGGAGGAACAGGTCCGGCGTATCGCGGCAGCACGTGAAGAGGCCAGTCGCGCTGGTCTCTCACTTGTTATCAATGCTCGTACTGACACCTATCTGTTTCAGATCGGCGAGGAGGCAACGCGCCTGGAGGAAACGATCCGGCGTGCCAGGGCCTATCTTGAGGCAGGTGCCAACAGCATCTTTGTCCCTGGTGTGACTGATCCATCCCTGATCCAGGTCCTGGTACGCGAGATTCCTGGCCCGCTCAACGTGATGGTTGGACCTGGCATACCACCTGCGCCAGAACTCTTCAAATTGGGGGTCGCTCGCGTCAGTATTGGCGGCGCTGCCATGTTAGCGACGATGGGCTTGATACGAGACATCGCGTCCGAACTGCGTGAGCAGGGAACATACGAACAGCTAGCCCGGCATACTTATGATTTTATCGAAGCCTGGAAGCTTTTTCAGCAAAAAAGTTAGAGCGCAGGTGCGCGTGTCATTCATTTTTTGCTTTTTGCAGCGGTCTGTCGCCTTCCCCGGCCTGGTGCCACCACCCCGCGTAGCGACAAACCCTTGCGGTTGTCGCGGTCGGATGCCTTCCCCGGCCTGGTGCCATCACCCCGTAGGTGCAAAATGATTGACACACAAGGATACGTCGTGGTATCGTCATTGTACGTGCTGCTCTAAGCAGTACGGGTTTTCAGTACAGAGAAGATAAGAAAGGGACGTGTATGACTGGCACGACGACGAAGCTCACCGCAGGGTGGAGCTTGCGCTCTCGTGAGAGAGTGTGGGAACGCGTTGAAGCGTTGTTTCGTGTCGCCCAGGGTCATACTATGCCCTTTTTCGGGAAAGACGTTGGCACGAAACCCGAAATAACGTAGCGTAACGTCAAATCTACAAGCCGTGGGTGATACGAATACTTTCGCCTGCGGCTTTTCTTTTTGCCTCCGTTTTCCACCCGCGAGAAGGCCATTGGCGAGTAATAAGAACCGCTCACGGCTTTTTTGTAGGTGTTTGGATGTCAAAAAACATTTGAGAATGGAGTGTTTCCGCCAATGAAATCTCACGAGAACGGGGCCAAATCAGTGCCTCTCTGGCGTAACCGCAACTACCTGCTCTTGCAGGGTGGTCAGATCGTTTCATATATCGGGAACCAGCAACAATTTATTGCGCTCCCTCTGCTGGTTCTGGCCCTCACAGGCTCCATTGTGCAGGCGGGTCTTGCCATCGGTTTAAATACGATTGCGAGTATTGTGGTCAGCCCGATTGCAGGAGTGCTCGTAGACAGATGGAACCGCAAGACGACCATGTTGCTGTGTGATGCCGGGCGCATGTGCGTGATAGCAACTATCCCTCTGGCATTCTGGTTGCACGTGCTCACGGTGCCACAGATCTACGTAGCAGTGGTCATCGCCAGCATACTTGGCACGCTTTTCAGTGTCGCGAACGCGGCAGCCCTGCCCAACGTCGTGACGCAAGAACAACTCCCAGCTGCTCTTGCCCAGGCGCAGGCAGCCTTTACCAGCGTGCGCGTCGTTGGATCGCTCATCGGCGGAGCACTCTACACAATAGGGAAAGTCATCCCATTTTTCGTAAACGCCGTCTCCTTTGGTGTATCAGTCCTCTCGCTAGGCATCATGCGCGGCAATTTCCAGAGCAAGCAGGAAGGTTCACACCAACCACTGCATCAGGCAATCGCCGAAGGCTTCGCCTGGTTATGGAAGCAGCCGCTGCTCAGATTTCTGACCCTGGTGAATGGAGCCGATAGCTTGCGCTATGGTGCGGGTTACCTGGTCATACTGATCCTGGCAAAGAATCTACACGCAACCGCTAGCGGCATAGGCGCAATCTTTACAGCGGCAGGGCTGGGTGCTTTACTTGGTAACATAGCCAGCAGCTGGGCGCGTAAACGCTTCAGCTTTGGCAAGATCACAATGAGCATGCTCTGGCTTGAGGCCCTGATGTTTCCTCTCTACGCAATCGCGCCCAACGTACTGGTAATGTGCCTGGTAGCGGCGGCAGAAGAGTTCGTTGCCCCAATCTATACCGTATCGCTGGATAGCTACCGTCTCATGACCACCCCCGACGCCATGCGTGGTCGCATGAGCAGCACCGTGCAACTGGTCACCCAGGGAGCGCAATCGCTAGGAGCAATCCTTGGAGGCATGCTAATTCAAGGAATCGGCGCGCCAGGCAGCGCGCTGCTCCTGGGAGCATGGCTGCTACTGCTCGCCCTTGCCACCACCATAAACAGCCGCGTTCGACATGCCACGCTCCCAACCACGGAAGCGAGCGCTTGAGCAGTGATTAGGAATCAATATCCTTGAAACCACGAGAAACACATAGAAATAGGATTATGTACATTGACAAATTATACCGGTCATCCCCTACAGTTCCGCAGGAACCGTAGGGGCCGACGTCTAAAGGGACAGGAGAATCCGAGAAAGGGTCGGAAGTATTCTAGGAGTAGAATCGTGGTCCTATTGCAGCATTTCAAGAATTCGGTTATCCGGTAAGCACGTGGAAAACCTCAACAGTACACCACTTCCAAAAAACCGGCAAAACGTGGAAGAGCCATATCGCGCCTGTTGTCATCGTCCCTCTCTTGCTCCTTCATGTGTCCATAAGATCAACAAGAACGACTTCCTTCCTATGCGCTTGCAGCCTGTTCTGAGGTATGCTATGCTTCGCGAGAAAAGGAGGAGGCAGGAAGGAAAGCCTCGCAGGTCGAAGGGATGAGAAAAGATCTTGTTCTCTTTGTTGTCGTGCATGTTCTGGAAGGAGCCATGTATGCAGGAACCAATGGTGGCTCAGCGCGAGCAACGCCACCCTCTTGTGAAAGTACAATTTGATCAATCGGCCTGGATGATCGTGAGCCTCTCAGCGATGGGCAGCGCCATCTTCTGGTTCATAGCGGTGGTGGGTCTGTTCATAAGGCATGGGTCAGAGATGGATTTATATTACGTTCTCCTGGCGACCACCACGACACTGGTTACATACTTGCATAGCATCAGAACCCGTTTCACGATGCGCCTTGAGCACAAGAGGCAGGCAGCTGCCTGGGGAGATCGGCGTCTGCTGGCGAATTCGCAGCCTGTGCCAACGGCACAGACGCTGACATTGCCGTTCACGATGCCTATGCGTCCTCGCTGGGGCAAACTTGTCAGCATGCTGCTGATGGTCACTGCTTCCCTCTTTCTCTTGATCGTCTTGGCACCGCATGCAATGATTATGGGTGTTGAGCACTCACCCGTTCTCTTCTGGTTCTTGATAGGAGTGTTTGTGTTGTTGCTCTCTAGCCTCTTCTTTACCTTCTATAGCACGGCACGGCAACAGATTACGCTGACGGAGCATGGGATCATACAAGTGGGCATCCTTGCCCGCCCAAAGAGCATTCCTTGGAGCCAGATACGCCTCTTTGCCGTCGTGCCAGTTCCTTTTTCCAGAAGGTCTTCCAATCAGTCGCCGGTCTCTTTTGAAGTGGCAAGTGCAGATGAAAGCATTCAGTGGTTCTGGGCGCAAAGCTCTGGCACCTTCAACATCCTCTTTTTTGCCAGGCCAGCAGTCTCTCCCGCCGACTATGAGCAGCAGATGCGCGGGATGCTGGCTGTGATCCAGCAGAGAACACATCTGCCCCTCGTTGATCTGAGAAAGCCCCTCTAGAGCCGGGTCTTGCTCCGTTACACATGGCATACGCCAGAGATGACCTCAGCCCTTGCGTATGCAAGGGGTCACATTGAACAAGTGATAGTTGAGGGTTACTTTACGCCCAACCCCTGCACTCTCAGCTTGTGCTCATTGATACCCATCTCCTACCCCATATCTTCGAGGCTAGCTTTCCGCCTTCTCCAGGCTGTGCTAGAATAAGTCCTTATAAGCATAACAATATATTCAACTTCATAAGTTCTCTCTTCTTATCAGAGAAAAGGTTACAGCGACCTCGTCTGCCTCTGCTGTTATCTTTCCCACAAGAGGGGAGAACCATCAATAACGACTGGAGGCCGTAGTTCACTATGAGTTCATTATCCATCGCTGTTGATCAACTTTTCACACAGATAAAGGGCCGCCCATTCGGTATGCGCGAACTACAGAGCGGACTTCAGCAGATCTTACAACAGGCCACGAACGCGCCCCGCGAAGACCTGGATGCGGCTTTGCAGCGTCTGGAAGAACCCGTAAGTAATCTGCCATTACTACCAGCAGCCCTGCTTGCTGTGGGTTGCGGTGCCTTGATTGAGTATGGTGGCAGTGCCGCTGTGGTCGCCCCGGCAATCTTTCAGCGTACCAGCGATGCTCTGCAACTGGCGGCTCCGTTCATTCGCGCCTGCCAGGACGCGGCTCGCACTCGGCCCAATGAAACGTCCGATCCCGAGAATGCAGAACTCTGTGTCGAAGAGTATGGCGAGCGGGTCAGCATGCAGATGCCGGAGGAGGCTCAGGCCTGGTCCACCTTAGAGATGCTCTGTAATGCGGTTATAGCTAGCTTGATGCACGTTGCTCGCCTGCGCCAGTTCATCAGAACCGACGAAGCCTTTACTCCTGCTCTGCTGGCGTTCCCTGTCCAGAACTCAGCCATCGAATGCATCCGCAAGCTTCTCCAGATCCTGGATAACGAAGAGCTGATTGTCCTTCATCCAGCTCTCCGACGTGGCTATCGCGTGCGCATTAGCGGCCTGGGCGATAATTTCCAACTGCACACCCTGCTAGCCGACGCATTGATTGGTGATCCTGCTCAAGGCTGGCTCCCCAGCGAGCGTCCCGATCCTGTAGTTGTCGCCGCTGCTAAGGATGGTCCGTGTCCGCATACCGTCGAAGAGAATCGCGCATTTCCCATTGCCCAGGGGGCCTTCAACCTCTGGAACTGGCATGGCCTGCAAACCGACGGCACGCTGCCCACTGGCAATACACAGTCTCGCCACTGGATCTGGAACGAAGGCATGCCTGCCGATATTACAACCTTCGAGGGCACTCGCGTTGTCCTACTAGGTCCCCAACCCTACGCTCGTACGTGGAGCGCTGGTCGCTACTTCCCTTCCATTCCCGGCCAGCTCGAAGTCCTTGAAATTCTCACACAGAATCGCACCGAAGACTGGCTGACCCGTTTGGCAACTGCCTCAAAGCCTGAAGCGTAAGCGCAAGGGAACTTCCAAAACTGTTTTCACGATTTCCCTGTCAAAAAGGGGAGTCCGAGAAAGGAGCGTGCTTGATGACTGTATTGGAACAGGTTCTTATCGCTTACGTTGCCGCCTGGAATGAGGCTGATGAGGGGAAGCGGCGAACGCTGCTGGAGACCAGTTGGGCGGAGTATGGGATCTACAGCGATCCTACCACTGAGGTGTCAGGACGAGAGGCTTTAGTCCAACACCTGGGCAGACTTATTGAGCGTTTTGCTGATCAGCGTGTCCTTCTCACTAGCGGGGTCGATGAACATCATGGCCTGCTTCGGTTCACCTGGGCAAGGATAGGACCGGATGGCAGGAAAATACGCGATGGGATCGATTTCGGCGAAGTGGGAGCCGATGGCCGTCTGGTCTGTATTATCGGTTTCTTTGGCCCTCCTCCTCCAATTCCCTCCGAATGGCCAGTAGATTTGGGTGTGCAAGGGGAGTCTCTCTGAAAATTGGCCACCTGGAGGCATGGCCTGATCCTCCAGGTAGCCAATTGACAACGGATTGAGAGAAGAAGCCCTCTTTGGAAGTATGATGATGAGGGCGAGGAAGTCTGAACTACTCGCTTGCTATTTCCCGTTCTTTCAGGTATAATACATAGTAAGAGAAGATACACAACTGATTGTTGATTTTCAGGCACATTTCAATCCCTTCTCCCCATTTCAAAAAATACCATTAACAACCGTCACAACTGTCACAACCATTGGAACCCTGATTACTTATCACAAAATCCTGTCACATCCGTCACAACTATGAACAGACACAATCGTGCATCAAAGAAAATACCGTCACAATCATCACAACCATCTCAAGCACGACCAGACATGATCGTTCATCAACAAAATCATTACAGCCGTTACAACCATCACAAGTGTCACAACCGTCGCAACCATTTACCAATCATGATCATTCATCAAAGAAAACACCATCACAACCATCACAAGTGTCACAACCGTTGCAATCATTTACCAAACGTGATTGCTCATCAAAGAAAACACCATCACAACCGTCACAATCGTTCCAATTCCCTTGGAGAAGGGGGGGTTCCCACCCTTCTCCTGGGATGATCACAGGTTGCTGGAGGTGAAGCTGGTTACCGACGACGTGGCATCAGTGGATAGTCGGTTCCGAGCTGCGGTGTCGCCGTAGAGCGCGTACCGCATCCAGTCCACGGTGGTCGTAATGGCCTGCGTGTAGCCCGAGGTAGGGTCGGTGGTTTGCCAGACGTAGCGGTCGTGAGCACCATTGTTTCCGGTGAGGAAGCCCTTGGGCCACGAGCCGTAGGAATTGTATAGATTCATGGCACCGGAGTAGGGGCAGAGAGGGTCGTTGGTGCCATGGATGTGCAGTGCCTTGACTGGCGGGCCAGACGGGGAGCCGCCCACATTGAAGGCGGCCAGCAACACCGCTGCGACAATGCGGTTGTCACGATGCAGCGTAAGCAGACCTTCCGTCGTTCCGCCACCTGCCGAGTGACCATCTGCGCCGATACAGGCCGACAGTATGTGACCATTGAACGGGTCGCTGGCTGTGGTGTTGAGGGCCAGCACCTGGGTGATCACATAGCTAGCATCCAATGACTGGTTGGGCACGTCACCAATGTCCTCTGAGGAGCCAGCCTTGGTATTCGGGTAAGCGGGTGCGGCGACGATGAAGCCAGCCTGAACCAGCGGCCTGATCTCGACAGGGTAGTAGGTGAACGGGGTGTTGTAAAGGCCATGACTAAACAGGATCAGCGGGAACGTGCCGCTGGCAACAGGAGCATTGTCGGTATCGGCACCCGAACCTGGTCGAGGATACCAGACCTCTGTGGGAAGGTAGCGACTGCCGCGGTAGTAGGTGAAAGATCGGTGACCTATCGCGTAACTGGTGGAAGGCGCGGGGCCTATGGGGCAGGCTCCGTTACCAGGCGTCGGGGTCGGCGTTGGCGTCGGGGTTGTGCCTGGTGTTGGCGTTGTGCCAGGCGTCGGAGTTGGTGTTGGACTGCCTGACCCATTACAGGCATTGCCATTGACGCTAAAGCTGGTTGGGACCGGATTGCTGGTCGTCCAGGCCCCGTTGAAGCCAGGATTGGCGGACGCGTTCGCCGCAACGTTGCCATTATAACTCGTGTTGGTCACCGTTACGTTCTGGCCCGACTGTGAAAACGTGCCATTCCATCCCTGCGTGACGCTCTGACCGCCTGCTGGAAAGGCGAACTGCAGGCTCCAACTCGACCACGCTGAACCACTGGTATTCTGGACGGTGATGTTTGCTCCGAAGCCTCCAGACCACTGATTTGTCACAGTGTATGTCACCTGACAGTAAGAAGCTGCGTGTGTGACACCGGTAGCAACAAACAATGCGCTGCATGCAACTAGGAACGTCGCGATCATCAATGTAAATGATCTGACTGTCCTTTTTGCCATTATGTAACCTCCCTGTTATAAAATTCGCATCCATGTGCTTCATTGCAAGTATGTCCAAATACAGCTAGGTCGTCAAGAAATCTTCTTCTCGTGAAGAGAAACTGAAAACTTCTTTCCTGCGAAGTTCCTATCGTTGCTCGAAGATGCGAGTGTCTATTGAGTATGTTGATTTTTAATGGTACTATAGGCGGCGGGTTCACAGTGACAACGACAATGACAATGACAGTGATCTATAATTTTTTGTGTAAATGGGGGCAGAAGCGTATGGAATATGCAATACTTGGCGGAGGGGCGCTAGGACTGATGGCTGCTTATCGCCTGGCGCAGGCGGGGCAGTCTGTGATGATTTTTGAACAGGAGGAGTACGCGGGAGGGCTGGCGGCGGGCTTTCGCGTGGGCGATGCCTGGCTCGATAAGTTCTATCACCATATTTTTCGTACGGATAAGATGGCGATTGAGGTGATTAATGAACTGGGGCTGGGTGAGCACCTGGAATGGTCGCAACCGCGCACGGTCAGCCTCATCAATGGCAAAACGTATCAATTGGACTCGCCGCTCTCCCTGCTGCTCTTCAAACCCTGGCGTATCGATGAACGCCTGCGCGTGGCTGCCGTAGCTGCTTTCCTCAAGTTCACTCCTGGTCCTCAGTTATTGGAGGGCAAAACCGCCGATCCCTGGCTGCGGCGCTGGATGGGCAAACGTCCCTACGAGATGGTGTTTGAGCCGCTCTTCATGGGCAAGTTCGGCGCGCTCTATGACCAGATTGCTCTGCCCTGGTTCTGGGCGCGTTTCCATGATCGCACGACTCAGTTGGGCTATCTACGCGGCGGCTTCCAACTCGTCTACGACCGTTTTGTCGAGCGTATCAATCAACTCGGCGGCAAAGTATTGTTCGGCACACGCGTCGAGAAAGTCGAACAGAGCGAG
>Ga0070741_10011182_pt1 | contig 16643 bp, 10 predicted proteins | sample Coa_R1_4_FD_66440 | JGI IMG/M metagenome (GOLD analysis project Ga0070741, IMG submission 66440) | Surface soil microbial communities from Centralia Pennsylvania, which are recovering from an underground coalmine fire - Coalmine... | ecosystem: Environmental > Terrestrial > Soil > Unclassified ...
CCGGCTTCGTCGTCGACGACGCCATCGTCATGATCGAGAACATCGCCCGTTATGTGGAGCAGGGCGATTCTCCGCTGCAGGCCGCGCTCAAGGGCTCGCAGCAGATCGGCTTCACCATCATCTCGCTGACCATTTCACTCATCGCCGTTCTCATTCCGCTGCTTTTCATGGGCGACGTCGTCGGGCGCCTTTTCCGCGAGTTCGCCATCACCCTGGCGGTGACAATTCTGATTTCGGCCGTCGTCTCGCTCACGCTCGTGCCGATGATGTGCGCCAAGCTCATCCGCCATCGAAAGCCGGAGGATGAGCCGGCCTGGAGCCGGAAAGCCGGCGCCTGGTTCGACGGTTTGATCGCCGCCTACGGCCGCCTGCTCCGCTGGGTGCTCGACCGGGAGGCGCTCACCCTCGCCGTCGCCGTCGGCACCCTGGTTTTGACCTGCCTGCTTTATCTCTTGATTCCCAAGGGATTTTTTCCCGTGCAGGACACCGGCCTCGTCCAGGTCATCACCGAGGCGCCGCAGTCGGTCTCGTACCAGGCCATGACCGGCTTTCAATCGCAGGTCGCCGCCGCGCTGCTGAAGGATCCGGCGGTGGAAAGCCTTTCCTCGTTCGTCGGCGTCGATGGGACGAATGCGACCCTCAACAACGGACGCATGCTGGTCAATCTCAAGCCCAAGGACCAGCGCAGGGGTACGATCACCGACATCATCCGCCGGCTCGAATCCGCCACTGCGCAAATTCCCGGCGTAACCGCCTACATGCAGCCGGTCCAGGACCTCACCATCGAGGATCGCGTCAGCCGGACCCAATATCAATTCGTCCTGGAAAGCGCCGATCCCGACGCCCTCGCCCAATGGGTGCCGAAGCTCACCGCCCGCCTCGCCCAGCTGCCGGAGATCACCGACGTGGCCTCGGATGCCGCCCAGCGCGGCCTCGCCGCCTACGTGGCGGTTGATCGCGACATGGCGGCGCGCTTCGGCATCACCGCCGCCACGATTGACAATGCGCTCTACGACGCCTTCGGCCAGCGGATCGTCTCGACCATTTTCACCCAATCCAATCAATACCGGGTGATCCTCGAGGCCGACCCCACCCTGCAGCGCTCGCCCGGTTCGCTCGGGGAAATCTACCTGCCCTCGGCCTCGGGCGGCCAGGTGCCCCTTTCCGCCGTGGCCCGGATTGAGGAGCGCGAGGCGCCGCTGCTCATCAATCATCTCGGCCAGTTTCCCGCCAATACCATTTCCTTCAACGTGCCGCCGGGCGGTTCGCTCGGCGCCGCCGTCCGCACCATCCGCGAGGCCGAGGCGCAGCTCGGCCTGCCCCCCAGCATCATCACCAGCTTTCAAGGTTCGGCCTCGGCCTTCGAAGCCTCGCTGTCCAATGAGCTTTATCTCGTCCTCGCCGCCATCCTTACCGTCTACATCATCCTCGGCGTCCTCTACGAGAGTTTCATTCACCCGGTCACCATTCTCTCCACCCTGCCGTCCGCCGGCATTGGCGCCCTGCTTTTTCTCATGCTCGTCGGCAGCGATCTCGGCGTGATGGGCATCATCGGCATCATCCTCCTCATCGGCATTGTGAAGAAAAACGCCATCATGATGATCGACTTCGCCCTCGACGCCGAACGCCACGAAGGCCGGCCGGCGCGCGAGGCGATCTACCAAGCCTGCCTGCTCCGCTTCCGCCCGATTCTCATGACCACGATGGCGGCGCTGCTCGGCGCCGTACCGCTCATGATCGGCACCGGCGTGGGTTCGGAACTGCGCCATCCGCTCGGCATCACCATCGTCGGCGGGCTCGCCGTCAGCCAGATCCTGACCCTCTTCACCACCCCGGTCATCTATCTGGCGTTCGACCGGCTGGCGGCGCGCCTGCGCCGCGCGCCTGACGACGTCGGCGCGGCCACGGAGGAACCGGCGAGATGAACATCTCGGAGCCTTTTGTCCGGCGGCCGGTGGCGACAACGCTTCTGACCATGGGCATCGCCCTCGCCGGCCTCGTTGCCTACCGGAAGCTGCCCGTTTCGCCCCTCCCGCAGGTTGATTTTCCCACCATTAACGTCTCCGCCTCGATGGCCGGCGCGAGCCCGGAGACCATGGCCAACGCCGTGGCCACGCCGCTCGAGCGGCGCCTCGGCGCCATCGCCGACGTGACGGAAATGACCTCCCAGAGTTCCGTCGGCAACACCAACGTCACCCTCCAGTTCGGGCTGAATCGCGACATCGACGGCGCCGCCCGCGACGTCCAGGCCGCGATCAACGCCGCCCGCGCCGATCTTCCCACCGCTCTCCGGAGCAATCCGACCTATCGCAAGGCCAACTTCTCCGACGAACCCATCCTCATCCTCGCCCTCACTTCCGCCACCATGACGTCGGGCGAGCTCTACGACGCCGCTGCCACCGTGCTGCAGCAGAAGCTTTCCCAGGTGCCCGGCGTGGGCGACGTCACGGTCGGCGGAAGTTCGCTGCCGGCGGTCCGGGTCGAGCTCAATCCGCCGGCGCTCTTCAAGTATGGCATCGGACTGGAGGACGTGCGCGCCGCCCTTTCCGCGGCCAACGCCAACAGCCCGAAGGGGGCGATCGAGAATGACCGTCTCCACTGGCAGATTTACAGCAACGATCAGGCCCGGTCGGCCGCCGATTACCGCAATCTCATCGTCGCCTATCGCAACCGCGCGCCGGTCCGCCTCTCCGACGTGGCCGAGGTCAGCGATTCGGTCGAGGATCTGCGCAATCTCGGCCTGACCAACGGGCGTCCCTCCGTCATCGTCGTGATTTCGCGCCAGCCGGGGGCCAACATCATCGATACCGTCGACCGGGTCCGCGCCCTCCTGCCCGCGCTCCAAGCCTCGATTCCCGGCGCCGCCCAGGTCACCGTGGCCCTCGACCGGAGCGTCACCATCCGCGCCTCGCTCCGCGACGTCGAAACGTCGCTCGGCATCTCCGTGCTTCTCGTCATCTTCGTCGTCTATTTTTTCCTGCGCGACGGCCGGGCCACCCTCATCCCCAGTGTGGCGGTGCCGATTTCCCTCATCGGGACGCTCGGGGTCATGTACCTGCTCGGCTACAGCCTGGACAATCTCTCGCTCATGGCCCTGACCATCGCCACCGGCTTCGTGGTCGACGATGCCATTGTCGTGATGGAAAACATCACCCGGCACATGGAGGCGGGCCTGCCGCGTTTCCAGGCGGCGCTGCACGGCGTGCGGGAGGTGGGCTTCACCGTCCTTTCCATGAGCCTGTCCCTCATCGCCGTCTTCATCCCCATTCTGCTCATGGGCGGAATCGTCGGCCGCCTTTTCCGCGAATTCGCCGTCACCCTTTCCGTCGCGGTCCTGGTCTCCATGCTGATTTCGCTCACCACCACGCCGATGATGTGTTCGCGGATTCTGCGGGAGCGGGCCCGCCCGTCGCCCCCGGGGCGGTGGCGTCGCTGGAGCGAGACCTTCTTTGCCGATCTGCTCGGCGCCTACGAGCGGACGCTGGCCTGGGTTCTGCGCCACGGCGGATTCATGCTCGGAATCCTCCTCCTGACCATCGGCTTGAACATCTGGCTTTTCACCATCGTGCCCAAGGGATTTTTTCCGGAACAGGACACCGGCCGGATTTTTGGCGGGGTGCAGGCGGACCAGAGCATATCCTTCCAGTCGATGCAGCAAAAAATCCGGCAGTTTGTCCGCATCGTGCAAAGCGATCCCGCGGTCGCGACGGTCGTGGCCTTCACCGGCGCGGGCGGCCGCGGCGGAGGCGCCAATTCCGGCCGCATGTTCGTCAGCCTGAAGCCGCTTTCCACCCGCCGTGAATCGGCCGAACAGGTCATCGCCCGGCTGCGGCCCAAGCTCACCTCCGTGCCGGGCGCGATGCTTTTTCTCATGGCGGCCCAGGAAATTCACATCGGCGGGCGGATGAGCAATGCGCTCTACCAATATACCCTGCAGGCCGACAACCTCGACGACCTGCGCACCTGGACCCCGCGGCTCGTCGAGGCCTTGAAAAACGAACCGACCCTCGTCGACGTCAACTCCGACCAGCAGGACAAAGGCCTGGAAACCGACCTTGTCATCGATCGCGATACCGCCTCCCGCTTCGGCCTCACCGCCAGCCAGGTGGACAACACGCTCTACGATGCATTCGGCCAGCGCCAGGTTTCCACCATTTACCAGTCGCTCAACCAGTACCATGTCGTGATGGTCGTCGCGCCCCGCTTCTGGCAGGAGCCGGAAACACTGCGCGACATCTACGTCAGCACCTCCGGCGGCGCCGTCCGGGGCACCCAGGCGAGCAACGCCGTCGCCGGCACCATCGCCGCCTCCCGCGCCGCGGCGGCGACCGCTGGGGCGGCCGCGGCCGTCGACACCGCCCGCAATGCCAGCATGAACGCCATCGCCAGCACCGGCCGCGGCGGCGCCTCCACCGGCCAGGCGGTGAGCACGGGTAAGGAGACGATGATCCCCCTCGCCGCCTTCTCCCGTTATGAAATGGGGATCACCCCGCTGGCGGTCAACCACCAGGGCAGCTTTGCCGCCGGGACCATCTCCTTCAACCTCGCGCCCGGCGCCTCGCTCAGCGATGCGGTCGCGGCGATCGACCGCCAGATCGATCGTATCCATATTCCAAGTACAGTGCACGGAAGCTTCCAGGGAGCGGCCCGGACCTATACCCAGTCGGTCGGAAACGAACCCCTCCTCATCCTCGCCGCCCTCGCCGCGATTTATATCGTGCTCGGCATCCTGTACGAAAGCTACACCCATCCGCTCACCATTCTCTCCACCCTGCCGTCCGCCGGCCTCGGCGCCGTGCTCGCCCTCCTCCTCTTCGACACCGAATTCAGCCTCATCGCCCTGATCGGCGTCTTTCTCCTTATCGGCATCGTGAAGAAAAACGCCATCATGATGATCGACTTTGCCATCGCCGCCCAGCGCGACGAGGGACTGGGCCCGCGCGAGGCGATTTTCAAGGCCAGCCTGCTCCGCTTCCGGCCGATCATGATGACGACCGCCGCCGCCCTGCTCGGGTCCCTCCCCCTCGCCCTCGGTTTCGGCAATGGCGCCGAGCTGCGGCGCCCGCTCGGCATCTCCATCGCCGGCGGACTGATCGTCAGCCAGCTGCTCACGCTCTACACCACGCCCGTGGTCTATCTTTACATCGACCGCGCGCGCCTGCGCCTCCTCGCCTGGCGGGGCCGGCGGCGGGGCGCCGCCCCGGCGGCCGGCCGGACGGCGGAGGCCCATCTTTAACCCGGTTTGGGATGAAACGTTCCATGTTTGAAAAAATTCTCTCTTCGTCGCGGACCGCCGGTTTCGGCCTCGCCACCGCCCTGGTTCTGGGCGCGACCGGTTGCGCCGTGGGCCCGAACTATCACCGGCCCGAGGTCGCCGTTCCGCAAAATTTCAAGGAAGCGGCTGGATGGAAACCGGCCACGCCAAACGATGACGCCGCCCGCAGCGCCTGGTGGGAGGTTTTCCAGGATCCGGTCCTGAACCAACTGGAGGGGGAAATCCTCGTTTCCAACCAATCGCTGCTCCAGGCCGCCGCCAATTATGAAGAGGCGCGCCAACTGGCGCGCGCCGACCACGCCACTCTTTTCCCGTCCCTTTCCGCCGTCGGTTCGTACCAGCGGCTGCGGCGCAGTTCCGGCTCCTCCTCCGTCTCCACTTCGCGCTCGACCTCCGCCGGCACCACCCAGGTGCTGACCCCCACCAGCGGCTCATCGGGCGTCCTCACCACCGCTCAGGCCGGGCTGCAGGCCAGCTGGACGCCCGACTTCTGGGGGCGCATCCGGCGTTTGAGCGAAGCCGACGTCGCCGCCGCCCAGGCCAGCGCCGCCGATCTCGCCAACGCCCGTCTCTCCCTCCAGTCGGCCCTCGCCCAGGATTATATCTTGTTGCGCGTGGCCGACGAACGCCGCCGCCTTTACGCCAACGCGGTCGAGGCGTATCGCCGCACGCTCGAGATTTCCCAAAACAAGTACAAGGCCGGCGTGGTGGCCCGCAGCGACGTGATTTCCTCGCAGGCCCAGCTGGACTCCGCCCGCGCCCAGGAAATCGACTCCGGCGTGCAGCGCGCCCAGCTCGAGCATGCCATCGCGGTGCTCTTGGGCCGGGCCCCGGCCGATTTCTCGCTCGCCCCGCAGCCTTCCCTCACGCTTCCCGCCCCGGTCGTCCCCGTGCAGCTGCCGTCGGCCCTGCTCGAACGCCGGCCGGACATCGCCGCGGCCGAGCGCGCCGTCGCCGCCGCCAATGCGCGAATCGGCGTGCAAATCGCCGGTTTCTTTCCGGACATTTCACTCTCCGGCGAGGAGGGATTTCAATCGTCCGTCCTGCACCAGCTGTTTCGCGCCGCCAACCGCACCTGGTCGCTCGGGGCGGACCTGAGCGAGCCGGTCTTTGATTTTGGGCAGCGGCGGGCGCAGACGCTCGAGGCGCGCGCCGCCTATGACGCCACCGTGGCCGCTTACCGGCAGGCCGTGCTCTCCGCCTTCCAGTCGGTCGAGGACCATCTCTCCACCCTGCGCATCCTCGGCGAAGAGGCCGCCGTCCAGTCCGCCGCCGTGGAGGAGGCCGCGGAAGCCGCCCGCATCGCGCTCAACGAATACAATGCCGGCGTGGTCGACTACACCACCGTGGTCACCGCCCAGATTGCCGAGCTGAACGCCCGGCAGGCCGCCCTCACCACCTTGCAAAATCAGCGGACGACCAGCGTGGCCCTGCTCGAGGCCCTCGGCGGCGGCTGGAGCGCGAGCGATTTGCCGGCGCCAGGCGCCGTCCTCGCCCGCAAGTCGCCGCCCCGCCATCCCTGAGACGCCGCATTTTTCTTTCTCGCTGGACACCAATGGCGCTGCCACCGTTGGCTCCGCCATGGCTTGCACCGTCTTCACCATCGCCAACCAAAAGGGCGGCGTCGGCAAAACCACCACCGCCGTCAATCTGGGCGCCGCCCTGGCGGAGAAAAAAATCCACACCCTGCTCGTCGACCTCGATCCCCAAGCCAACGCCACCAGCGCCCTCGGCATCGAAAAGCAGGAGGGCAAAAGCCTTTATCGCCCGCTCCATGGCGAGGGCTCGGCCCTCGAGATGATCACCCCGACCTCCTACGAGCACCTTGCGCTCATCCCCGCCGAGGTCGACCTGGCCGCGGCCGAAATCGAGCTGGCCCAGATGGAAAATTATCTGCTCAAGCTCCGCGCCGTCCTCGAGCCGGTGCGCGCCGCCAACGGCTATCGTGCGGTGATCATCGATTGCCCGCCCGCGCTCGGCATGCTCTCGATGAACAGTCTCGCCGCCGCCGATTTCCTCCTCATCGCCTTGCAGTGCGAATACATGGCGCTGGAGGGGCTGGCCCAGATCTTCCGGGTGGTTGACCGTCTCAAAAATGCCGGGATCAACAACGCCCTCGGCATCGGCGGCACGATCATGACCATGTTCGACGTCCGGACCAACCTCTCCCGCCAGGTGGTCGACGAGGTCAAGGCCTACGAACCGGCAAAAATCTTCGAAACCGTCATCCCCCGCACCGTGCGGCTGAGCGAGGCGCCCAGCTTCGGCAAGACCATCTTTGCCTACGATCCGCACAATCCCGGAGCCAGCGCCTACAAGAACCTCGCCAAGGAGATCATCGCCCGCTTCGGGCTGGGTTCAAAGTAGCGGCCAGGCCGCGCCTGCCTGCACCGCTCCGCTTGCGCAATTCGATTGTCGCTGCTCATTACTCCTCCATGCCGGCGCTCGCCAAATACCGCCATAGCTTCTTTGTCGGCCTGCAGAGCAATCTGGTCTACCGCTGGAACTTCGCGCTGCGCGGCGGCTTTTCCGTTTTCCACCTCACCGTGGTGTTCATTCTCTGGAGCGCGGCCTACGCCGGCAATACCCATATCGGCGGCTTCGACCTGGCCCAGACCCTGACCTACTTCGTCATCCTCATCCTCCTGCAATTTTTCGTCGGCGCTTTCAACGAGGATTACCAGATCAGCGAGGACATCCGCAACGGCCTGATCAACCAGTTCCTGCTCAAACCGATCAATTATTTCCTCTATCGCTTGAGCGTGTTTTCCGCGGCGCGCATTGTCTCCGGCCTGCTCGTTCTGGTGCCGCTGGGGCTGGCGCTGCCGCTGCTCTGGCCTTATCTTGCGCCGCCGCACGAGGCCTGGCGGCTCGCCCTCGGCCTGCCCGCCGCCCTCCTTTCCGCCCTGATCCAGTTCACCATCGCCTACTGCTTTGGCCTGCTCACCTTCTGGTTCCTGGAAATCCAATCGTTCATCCTCCTTTCGCTCGCGGTCGAAACCGTGCTCGGCGGCCAGATGTTCCCGCTCGATCTCATGCCCCCCGCGCTATTCCACCTTTCGCAATACCTGCCCTACTTTTACCAGATGTATTTTCCCGCCGCCATTCTCACCGGGCGGGTCGATTTCGCCGGGGCGCTCAGCGGCCTCGTCATCCAGTGCGCCTGGGCGCTGATCCTCCTTGGCGCCGCCCAGCTGCTTTGGGTCCGCGGCCTGCGACGGCACACCGCGGTCGGCGGCTGAACCGGCGATGAAGCCGTTGAACTATCTCCGCCTCTGGCTGGCCTGCGCCCGTTATTCGATGGTGCGGACGATGATGTTCCGCGCCGATTTCATCATGTGGTCGCTGGTGGAACTTTTCTGGATGGGTGCCGGCGTGCTCGTCATCGGCGTGCTCTACCGGCAGACCGATTCGATCGCCGGCTGGAATGAATATGAAATGCTCCTGCTCTTCGGCACCGCCATGCTCCTGCAGCGCCTGCTCATGGGGTTTTTCTGGAGCAACCTCTTCGAGATGAGCCGCAACATCCGCACCGGCCATTTCGATTTCTTCCTCGCCCAGCCCGGGAACCCCCTCTTCATGGTCTCGACCCGCAAGCTTGACCCCGACGGCCTGATCAACTCCCTCCTCGCACTCGGCATGGTCGGCTATGCCGCCCACCACCTCGGCCTGCATCTTACGGTCGGAAGCGTGGCGCTCTACGGGCTGCTCGTGCTCTGCGGGCTGGTCGTGCACTACAGCGTTCTCCTCATGGTCGTGTCGCTCTCCTTCTGGATCATCGGCGCGCAGAATCTGGAGGGCAGCTACTTCACCCTGTTCGAATTTTCGCGCCTGCCCCGCGAAGCCTTCCGCGGCATCGCCCGGGTGTTTTTCGTCTATGCCCTGCCCGCCGTGGTGGTGAGCAACGTGCCGGCGAGCGCGCTCCTCCACGGTTTCAAGCCGGTTTACGCCCTCTGGCTCGCCGCCGTCGCCCTGGCCTGGCTGGGCCTGGCCGTGCTGGTGTTTTCCCGCGGCCTGCGCCAGTATGCCAGCGCGAGTTCATGAACGACGCCCTGCAACAGCTCCAAGCCCGGCTCACCTATGCCTTCCGTGACTCCGGGTTGCTCGAGCGCGCGGTGACGCATTCCTCCTTTCTTCCCGACAGTCCGGAGACGGTGGAAAGCTATGAGCGCCTCGAATTTCTCGGCGACGCCGTGCTGCAACTCGTCCTCACCGAGGCGTTGTTTGCGCTTTTTCCCGCCGAACGCGAAGGCGTGCTGAGCAAGCGCCGCTCCGCCCTCTCCAAAGGCAGCTTTCTCAGCCGGATCGCCCGTGAAATCGGCCTCGATGCCTGCCTCCGCCTCGGCCTCAGCGAGGAGGCCACCGGCGGACGGGCGCGGTCCTCCACCCTGGAGGACACCTTCGAGGCGCTGGCGGGCGCGCTCTATCTCGACAGCGATCTACCCACCGCGCGCCGCATTATCCTCGGCATCTACGGATCAATTCCGGACCGTCTCGCGCTCTGCGAGGACACGGATAATCCCAAGGGCCGGCTGCAGGAGCTGATCCAGCCGCGCCACGGCAATCACGCCTTGCGCTACGAGGTCGTGGCCACGACGGGGGAGGACCACGCCCGCGAGTACGAGGTCGCCGTTTTCCTTTCCGATCGCCATCTCGGCAGCGGCCGCGGCACTTCCAAAAAATCCGCGGAGGAGGCGGCCGCACAGGTCGCGCTGGAAACGCTGAAAGCCCAGCCGGAGGCTTGACCGGAAAAAGGCGGCCGCCCGGATTGTGCTTTGCCATTTTTCGCATTTCCTCGCGATCAACCATGGCTGTCTCGACCCTGACCCGCTTCAAGCTGACCGGCGTGTGTCCGCCCGCCCGTGGCGCGGTGTTGACCGGGCTGCTCCATGCCCATCCGTCGCCGGTCTGGGTGGCGGTGGTGGACGAAACGCGCGCGGCCGAGGCGCTGGCCGAGGACCTCGCGCTTTTTTATCAGGCGGTGGGCGGCCGACAGGAGATCGAGGCGGTTATTTTTCCCGAGGCCCTGCCGGACAGCCGCGACATGCGCGAGGCCTTTGCCGCCTCCAGCGACCGGCTTACCGTGCTGTCTAAACTGCGGGCGCGGCGCAGCCTCGGCTTCCCCGCTCGCGAGTCCCGGCTCCCCCCGCTGGTGGTCATCACCACTCCCGCCGCCCTGCTCCAGCCGGTGCCGGCGCTGGAACAATTCGCCACCACCGAACTTACGCTGACGCGCGGCCAGACCCAGCCGTTCCACGCCCTGCTCGAAAAACTGCGCGAGCTCGATTACGACAGCGAAGCGGTCTGCGAGGCGCCGGGCCACTATGCCGTCCGCGGCGGGATCATCGACGTCTACCCCGTCACCGCCGCCCAGCCCTACCGGCTGGATTTTTTTGGAAACGAAATTGAATCGATCAAAATCCTCGATCCGGTCAACCAACGCTCCGGCGATGCGGTGGAATCGATTTCCCTCGCCGCGTCCCCCCGGGTGAAGCTCGATCCGGCGCGGACCGGCCTGGCCGACTACCTTGCGCCCGCCGCCCACCTCGTCCTGGTCGAGCCGGCCGGGCTCGAGGCTGAATTCGATCTGGTCGGACGCGACGGCGGCCCGACCCTGACGCCCATGGTGGAGAAATGCGCCGCCGCCTTCGGGATGAGCGATCTTGACGAAGCCTCGGCGCTGTTCGACGGCGCGGAAACGGAACAGACCTGGGACACAGAAAGCCTCGCCCATCACCGCAGCTATCCCGACGATACGCTGGTGGCGCAGGAGCGGCTGCAAATGGAGGAAGATGCCCGGTTGAAATTTCTCCGCCAGACGGCGGCTTGGCGGCGTGCGGGCTATGGCGTGGTGTTTGTCGTCTCCAAGGATGGCGAGGAGCAGCGCACCCGCGAAATTCTCGCCGCCGATGCCGGCTTGAAAAAAATTTCCCCGCGCTTTCTGCGCGGCGCGCTCAATGAGGGTTTCCGCATCACTTTTCGCGATGCCGCCGCCTTGCCCGGCGTGGCCGGGGGCGACCGCGGCCTGGTGGTGGTGACGGAAACGGAAATCTTCGGCCGGCAGCGCCAACGCCGCCCATCCCTGCAGCGCCGCGCCGTCGCCCAGCGCGCCCAAGTCGACCAGCTCTTGGATTTCTCCGAGCTGGTCGAGGGCGATTTTGTCGTCCATCTGCAGCACGGCATTGCGCTCTACCGTGGATTGAAGACGCTCGAGACCACCGCCGGTGCGCGGGAAGTCATCTCCCTTGAGTTTGATGACCAGGTCACCCTGCACGTTCCGCTGCAGGAATCGCACCTACTCAGCCGCTACGTCGGCCTGAGCAAGACCCGGCCGCAATTGGGCCGGATCGGCTCGGGCCGCTGGGAAAAAGCCCGGGCCGCGGCCGAGCGCGCCACCCTCGACCTTGCCGCCGAGCTGCTCCGCATCCAGGCGGCGCGCGAGGCCCAGCCGGGCCACGCCTTCGCCTCCGACAATGATTGGCAAAAGGAGTTCGAAGCGTCCTTTCCCTTCACCGAAACGCCCGACCAGCTCCGCGCCATCGTTGAAACCAAGTCCGACATGGAACGAACGCGCCCGATGGACCGCTTGATCTGCGGCGACGTCGGTTTCGGCAAAACTGAAGTCGCGCTCCGCGCCGCCTTCAAGGCCGTTCAAGGCGGCCGGCAGGTTGCACTACTGGTACCGACAACCGTGCTGGCCCAGCAGCATTTGAACACCTTCCGCGAGCGCATGGCCGGCTACCCCATCGCCATCGAAATGATCAGCCGGTTCCGCTCCCCGCGCGAACAAAAGAAAATCCTGGTCGCCACCGCCGCCGGCCAGGTCGACATTCTCATCGGCACGCACCGGCTTCTGCAGCGCGACGTGAAGTTCCGGGAACTCGGCCTCGCCATCATCGACGAAGAGCAGCGATTCGGCGTGAAGCACAAGGAGGTGTTCAAACTGTGGCGGGCCCATATCGACGTGCTCTCGCTCAGCGCCACCCCTATTCCGCGGACGCTTTATCTGGCCCTGACCGGTGCGCGCGACATGAGCGTGATTGAGACGCCCCCCTCCAACCGCCTGCCCATCCAGACGGTGGTCAAAACCTACGACGAAAAGCTGGTGGTCGAGGCCGTACGCCATGAGATCCGCCGCGGCGGACAGGTATTTTACCTCCACAACCGGGTGCAGACGATCGATCTCGTGGCGGCCCGGCTGCGCCAGCTGCTGCCTGACGTCTCCATCGGCGTCGGGCACGGACGAATGGGCGAGGGCGAACTGGAGCGAATCATGACCGATTTCGTTGCCGGCAAGTCCCAAGTGCTGGTCTGCACCACCATCATTGAAAGCGGACTGGATATCCCCAATTGCAACACCCTGATTATTGAAGGCGCGGACCGCTTCGGGCTGTCCCAGCTTTACCAGCTGCGCGGGCGGGTCGGCCGTTTCAAACACCAGGCTTACGCCTACCTTCTGCTGCACCGCCACACCCGGTTGCTCGACCTTGCCCGCGAACGCCTCGACGCCCTGCGCGCGCACAACCAGCTCGGCGCCGGTTTCCGCATCGCCATGCGCGACCTCGAGCTGCGCGGCGCCGGCAACCTCCTCGGCGCCGAGCAGAGCGGCCATATCGTCGGCGTTGGTTTTGAGCTGTACTGCCAGCTCTTGCGCCAGTCGGTGGCGCGGCTGAAGGGCGAAAAGCATGCCTCGGCTGTGCGGGCCAACGTGAAACTGGATTTCGTCTTTGTCGGCGAACCCGCCCCGGAGGCCCCGGCACGCGGACGGCCGGAGGATGGCTACATCGCCCTGAAAAACGCAGAGGCGGCGGAAATGGAGGAAATTCCGAAAATCCAGGCCCGCCTCCCCTCGCCCTATATCGGCGAAACCCGTCTGCGCATCGATTTTTATCGGCGGCTGGCCCTGGCGGAAGCCCCGGCCCAGCTCCGCCTGATCGAGGAGGAGCTGCGCGACCGGTTCGGCAAATTCGGCGACGAGGTGCGGGCCCTCCTGCTCGTGACGGAAATCCGGATCCGGGCGGAACAAAAGGGCCTGGTGTCCGTCACAACGGAAGGCAGTCGGTTGAAGTGTCTGCGAGGCAGCGGACGCCGCGATGACTTCGTCATGGTTGGAACGCGGTTTCCGAGGTTGACCGCTTCCAAGCCGCTTCTACGGTTGCGGGAAATCATCTCCTTCCTGAATAATCTTCCATGATGTCTCTTCGTTCCTTCTTCGGCATGGCATGCGGCCTCCTCCTCGTCGCTGCCGGGCCGCTCGGCCGTGCCCAGGCCAATTCCCCCTCCTCCCAGAACCCCGTTCCGCTCAACGGCGACAACCTCGACATGCGGTTCGCGGACGGAATCGCCGCAGTGGTCGAGGACAAGGTCATCACGGTGGATGACGTGCGCCGCGAACTGGCGCCGCTTCTGCCCCAGATCCACAGCGAGAGCCACAATGAACAGGAGTTCAACCAGAAGCTGGAACAGGCCCAGGATGAGATCATTCAACAGCTCATCGACCGTGTCCTGATTGTGAAGGAGTTCCACAAGAACGAAAAAGCACACGTTCCCGACAGCTACATCGATAACGAGATCGAGGAGCAGCAGATCAACGAATTTGACGGCGACCGGAGCAAGTTTCTCGCCTACCTGCGCTCGCGCGGCATGACCATGAAGGATTATCGCAAGGAGGTGGAGGACGGCCTGATTTACGATTTCATGCGCCAGCAGCAGCGCAAATCGCGCAGCACGGTCAGCCCGGTGAAAATCGAGACGTTCTACAATGAAAACAAGGAACGGTTTTATCAGGAGGACTCGGTCCATCTGCGCATGATCCAGTTCCTCCGTGGCGAGGGGGAGACGGACGACGGCCTGCGAAAAAAAGCCGAGGACGTGCTGACCCGCTTTAAGGCCGGCGAAAAATTTGCCGACCTCGCCCGGGAGTACAGTCAGGACACGCGCCGCGCCAAGGGCGGCGACTGGGACTGGGTTAACCGCTCAAGCATCCGCAAGGAGTTCGCCGACGTGCTTTTCAGCCTGAAAAAAGGCGAATGCAGCGACCCGATCGTCCTGGCCGATGGCGCCTACCTGCTCTACGTCGAGGACCGGAAGTACGCCGGCATTCAGCCGCTCAGCGAAGTGCGCAGTCAGATCGAAAACATCCTCGTGACGCAGGAGGCGATCGATTCCACCCAGCGCTGGCTGGAACGGCTGCGCCGCGAAGGCTACGTCAAACACTTCTGACCCGCACCCGCACGGCAGGCGGCACCCCCGGCGGGGTGCGGTGGCAAACCGCACACGCCGCGAACGGAAGGCGGCTCAGAACTTGAAGTTCACGCCCATCCGGACGCCTTGCTGGCCATTGCCGAAATCGATCTTGGTGTGGAAGGCGCCGTTTTCGGATTGAATGGACTGGCCGTAGCTCGTGCTGCTTTGGTAAACGGCGCCGGCATAGAAGCCGGTGCGTTCAGTCAGCTCATATTCGACATCGGCATCGGCAAAATAGGCGGGCAGAACGGTGCTGTGGCCGTCGGTTACGGTGCTGGTGGTATTGACGCTGGGCGTGTTGATCGTCTGGACGACAGAGAAGGTGGTGCCGGCGTAAACCAAAGCGGGGCCGGTGCTCAGAGTAACATGAAACTTGTCGGTGACCGGAACGATGAACTCGGGACCGACCCGGAGAAGGAAATAGGCACCCTTGATGTGCCATTGGTCGGTGACCTCGGTGGTCGTGTGCTGGGTCGATTGCTGGCGACTGGACGGCGTGTTCGGGTCGTTGCCCTGGTTCGGCTGGCTATCCAACAATGTGGAATTGTCCGTGGTGTTGCCGCTGAGATCGGTGGCGGAAGAAGGAAAGGAGAGGGAAGTGCTCGTGACCGGACCCGAAGGCTTCGAACCGGCGGGTGACAAGGTATAATCTCCAGTGGTCGCATCGAATGAAGGAGCGTAAAGGCTGTAGGTATCGGTCAGGGTCGTCACTTCCGCGGGGACGAATTTCGTCAATATATAATGGATGTCGTTTCCTCCCAGTCCGGCGATGAGGTGAATCTGGACCTTGCCGACGTGCCAGCCGAAGTCGCGGTCCAGCGTGAGTTCGAAACCGCTGCCGGTGTCGGCCTTTCCTTTCTGGGGATTCGATCCATCAATCACCGCGCTGTAGGTATGCATCATCACGCCGTTGCCGTCAGGCGTGATTTGGGAGGCGCTTTGATAATTCCAGGTGTTGGTGCGGCCGTCCGGGGCGATGGCGACGCCGTTGCTGTCCGTCCGGGCGTCGGGGAAAACACCGCCGTCGGCATACACCCGGCTGGTGATGCTGGAATCCTTGGGGTCGCCGGGATTAAACTGCGACGGAACAATGCCGAAAGAGCTGGAAGTGGAAATCTTCGGGCCGGTCATGGTTCGAAAACCGATCGAGATCTTGTTTTGCGGGGGGGCGAAATAACTCGCGTCCATGCCGACCGCGGGCGGCGGCTCATATTGCTCGGGAGGCGGACCTTCCTGGGCCCCCAGCCAGGCGGGAATGGCGGCAAGCAGGCCGAGGAGCAACGCTGAGCGGACGGAAGGTTGTTTCATAAAAATTATTCAGACGCGGAGACGCCGAAAAGGTTGCGTCAAAATAACGCCCCAAGGCAAGCCGTCTTCTGCGGCGGCCTATTCTTTGAATTCGTTGAAATTCTTCCGGGCCTCGGCTGCCTCGGCCTTCAGGGCCGCTGCCGCCTGGGGATCGATGGCGGCCTCGCGCTCGCGCAAGCGCTTCTCGCGGGCCCGTAGTTCCTCCTCGCGCTGTTCCAACTCCGTCTCCATTTCCTGCTGCGACTGCACTTTTTCAAAAAGCTTGGATTCGCTCTCCTCCAGGAACTGTTCCCGCTCGCGCACCGCCTGTTTGGCTTCCTTCAGCGCCTGCTCCTGGCGCTCGAGCTCGGTTTTGAGATGCTCCAGCGCCGCCTGCTCTTCCTTGCTCACCGCTTGGGCTTGGCCGGGGGCCGCCCCGGTTTTTTTCTTGGCCGCCTCGAGCAATTTTTCGCGCGCCGCCAGCAGGACCTCCGCTTCAGCCATATCGCGCTCGCGGCTGGCCAGCAGGACCTCCAGTTCGGCGATTTCGCGCTCCCGTTCGGCCAGCTTCTGCTCAAGCTCGCGCAGGCTCTTCTCCAGCTCGCCCAGCTGGACCATGTCCAGCGCACGGGCCTCGCCCCAGGGCGTGCGGGTGACGGAGATGATGGCGTTGATTGACTTTCGCGCCTCCGCCGACGCCTCGGCAATCTCGGGGGCGCGGGCCCCTACCCGCCGCGGCAGGATGAGGTCGCGTTCGGACTTCGGACGCGGCGGAAACTTGATCGGCAGTGGAGGCTCATCAGCCATGGCGGATTATTTTTTTCCAAAAAGCCGG
>Ga0070741_10011183_pt1 | contig 16641 bp, 10 predicted proteins | sample Coa_R1_4_FD_66440 | JGI IMG/M metagenome (GOLD analysis project Ga0070741, IMG submission 66440) | Surface soil microbial communities from Centralia Pennsylvania, which are recovering from an underground coalmine fire - Coalmine... | ecosystem: Environmental > Terrestrial > Soil > Unclassified ...
ACGATGGAGGATGCCATGCGCCCCTGGCTGGCCCGCCTCGGCGTGGACTACGATGACGGCCTGCGGGAACGCTTCCTGGCCGTCGGCGCGGCGCTGGCAAGCGCCGCGCACGGCATGGAGGACGCGCGCAAGGGCTTCCTCTATGTCCTGCGCGACCAGGAGGAGGCGCAGGCGCGGCATCGGGAGGCGCAGCAGGCGGCGGAGGCGCTGAAGCAGCGAATCGAAACGCGAGCCTGGGAGAGATACATGCGCTCCCGACACTACCTGCATATCCGGGTTCTCCGGCGGCTGAAGCGGCTGCTGGTCGGCTGGCGAGCGAAACGCTCCGGCTCGTGACGGTTGAGAAACCTCTGCACTGTGATTTGTAAGAATGTCTGAACTGTGATTAGAATGATTATAGGATGGACTAGGATTAAGCTTGGCTCTATCATAGTCCATCCCATAATCCTATAAATCCAGGTTCAGACATTCTTACAAATCACAGTTCAGATGGCTTCCCGGCGGCGTTCGCCGCGTGTGGGAAAGGTGGGGATGGCGCGCTCCGCAGAGAGGTTGGGATTGAAATAGGGGTCTGCCGTATCTATGCGGATCGGAACGCCGCTCCCCGCTGCCGCTTCCGAATAGATCAGTTCGGCAAAGGGCGTATAGACGATGCGATAGCCCTGAGCGATGAGGCGGCGGCACAGATCGGCGTCGGCCTCGCGCAACGGAACGCTTGCGCTGAACCCGCCCACCGCCTCGAACAGGTCACGGCGCACGAGCAGGCAGTCGCCGCTCACCGCGCCGTAGTTGCGATACCAGTCCACGCAGCCGAACATCCCGCACTCGTTCGGCTGCGCCCCACGAAACAGCGGCGCTGCCGGGCCATTAAGTCCTGCTATCAGGCCCGCATGACGCACGCGCCGGTCCGGGCCGAGCAGTTTCGCTCCCACTGCCCCGATCTCCGGTCGCTCGGCCCAGCGCGCCATCTCCTCCAGCCAGTCCGGGGCCAGCGGAACCAGGTCGGGATCGAGAAACAGCAGCATCTCTCCCACCGCCTGACGACCGGCCTGATTGAGTGCGCCGGCCCGGTTCGCAAGGTCGGCATCGGCAAGCCAGCGCAGCCGGGCCTCCTCGCGCACGCCTGGACGGCGCGGCCCGAGCAGCAGCGCCTCCCAGTGGGGATACGCGGTCTGCGCGAACAGGGCATTCAGCCGCTCCATCGAAGCCGCCGGTCGGTCGCCAAGCGGCAGGATGAGCGAGATCATCGCGCCGCGCGTCGGCCAGACCGGGCGTGGATAAACGGTGTCCACGAAAGTCAGGCGCGGGTCGGGAACGCCCTGCCGCCGCAGATGCGCAGTCACGCTACGGGCCTGTGCCTCGAACACCCAGGGCTTGGCGGTGAACTCTGCCGCTGCCGAGCCGGGTATCTTGCGCCAGTGATACAGGATGCGCGGAATATGGCGAATCTTCCGGGTCTTCTCCGTACAGCGCAGCAGCAGGTCCCAGTCCTGCGCGCCGTCGGTCGCCGGGTCGAAACCGCCGACCTCCTTGATCAGGCGGCGATGCAGAACGGAGTGCATGAGATAGTTCACAGACAGCAGCATCTCCGGCGACCAGGCGTGCGGCTTGAACCAGGGTTCCAGGCGCGTGCTGCCGTCCGCCGAGAGCTTATCCTCGTCGAAATAGACGATGTTCGTATCCGGGTGTGTCTTGAGGAGCTTGACGACTTCGAAAAGCGCGTCCGGCGCAAGAATATCATCGTGGTCGAGCAGCAGCACAAAGTCGCCTCGCCCCATCTGCAGCGCCCGGTTGCTATTGCCGGAGATGCCCTCGTTCTGTTCGAGGTAGGTGACCCGAATACGCGGATCGGCCTGCGCGAACCGGGCCAGCGTCTCCTTCACGCCGGGCGTCTGCGAGTTGCCGTCGGCCAGGCAGAGTTCCCAGTTCTCGTAGGTCTGCGCCAGCACCGAGCGCAGCGTCGCCTCCAGCACATCCGGCGGCGGATTGTAGACGGGCGTGACAATGCTGATCCGAGGCCGATAAGAAAAAGACTCGACCTGTCGCCTCTGGCGGGCCGGAGGCGTGCGCCTCGGCTCCATCCAGAGAATCCAGTTCTGATACGGATCGGCGATCTGGCCCCACTCGTCACGCCAGCGACGCCAGTGCGCCACGCCCTCCGCACCCTTGTGTCGCCAGACGCGCAGCATGTGCCAGCCCCCAAACACCGGGCGTTTGAGGCGGGCGATGACGCGCCGCAGCCCGCTACCCCTGCCAAAGAGAGTCGGAATCATAGCTACAGTATACTCCGGCTCCCGCCAGAACGCCGATTCGACGCCCGGATTCGGGCATTTTCCAGCGGCGGCGGGAAAGCAGCCAAACGAAAAGACGGCACACGGCATTTTTTGGCGCAAGGTCGGCACATTTTCTTTCGATTCGAGGTAGAATAGAGTGGGCGCGCAAGGGTGCGCGCAGTCGCGTCGGTTGCCGGGGATGCCAATCCGTTTTGATGGGGCAATCGGCGTTTCGGCACGTGTGGCGCAAGCCGCGCGTCTATTCTGCACCGAGGGCAAGGCAAACACTGCATTATGGCACTGACCGATCTGCCGCGACTGGCGGACCAGCTTCCCGGATTTGAGGCTCTGATAAAGGGGCTGGGGACAAAAGGCGCGCAGGGAGCCGTCGAGATCGAAGGGCTGGCTGGCCCCGCAAAGGGCTTTGCCCTGGCACGGCTTTTTGCCCGCCTCGAACGGCCTCTGCTCGTCATCACCTATCAGCAGGAGCAGGCCCAGCGACTCTGGGACGATCTGATCCGCTTCGGCGTTCCGGCAGAGCGCGTCTGCGTGCTGCCCTCCTCGCAGAGTCTGTTCCTCGAAGGCGACATCACGGACTTTCGCGTGATCGGCGAGCGCATCGGCGCGCTCTCCACGCTGGCCTCCGGCGCGCCGTGCCTGGTCATCGGCACGGCGGAAGCCGTCTTGCAGCGCACCTCGCCGCCAGGCGATCTGATTCCCCACAGCTTCACGCTCGAAGCCGAGCGCACGCTAGACCTGGACACGGTCGTAACGCGCCTGGCGCAAATGGGCTACGAACCGGCCAGCACCGTCACGCGCCCCGGCGAGTTCAGTCGGCGCGGCGGCATCCTGGACGTTTTTCCCAGCACGGCGGATGCGCCCGTCCGCATCGAACTGTTCGGCGACGAGATCGAGAGCATCCGCCCCTTCGACGTGACAACGCAGCGCAGCGCCGGGCGTCATGCGCTGGTCGAGATCGCGCCCGCCCGCGAGATACGCCTGTCGCCGGAACGAATCGAACCGGCGCTGGCCGAGATCAGGGCGGCGTTCGAGGCGCGGCGGGCGGCCTTCAGCAAGGAAGGCACGCGCGAGGGCCGCGAAGCCATCGAGCGCCTGACCGACCGTATCGAGAAGGAGGTCACGCAGTTAGAACAGGCTGCCTATTTCGACGGCCTGGAACAGTATTTCCCTTACCTGGTTCCCGAAGCGGTCTGTGCGCTGGACTATCTGCCGGAGAACGGTATCCTGATCCTCGATGAGCCGAACCAGGTCAAAGACCATTGGGAGCGTATCACCGCCGACATCCAGTCGGCCCGTGAGCGGCGCTGGGAGCGGGGCGAATCGCTCGATGTCGAACTGAACACCTGCCCCTACGAGACGCTCCAGGCGCAGAGCATGGAACGCCCCACCCTGATTCTCTCGCTGCTGGGCCGGGCCGTCGAAGGCGTCAGGATAGGCCAGAGGCTCAGTGTGAACTCCGCGCCGATGGAGTCGTATCGCGGCAGGCTCTCCACGCTGGCCGATGAGATCGGCGTCTGGCTTGCCAACGAGTGCCGCGTGCTGCTCGTCTCCGACCAGCCGCACCGCGTCCGCGAGATCTGCGCCGAACTGAATCTGCCGGTCAAGCCGCGCGAAGCGCATGTAGAGAACGCGCCGGGCCTGTTCGTGCAGGAGGGCCGTCTGCGCGCCGGGTTCAAGATCGCCGACCTGCGCCTCTACTTGATTACCGACGCGGAACTCTTCGGCAGCGCGCGGCCTGTCGTCTCGCGGCGGCGCGTGGCGGGCGGCGTGGCGATCTCGTCTATCCTCGACCTGCGCGAGAACGATTTCGTCGTCCATATCCATCACGGCATCGGCGTCTATCGCGGGCTGGTCAAGCGCAAGGTCGAGGACAATCTGCGTGACTACCTGCTTATCGAATATCAGGGCGGCGACCGGCTGTTCGTTCCCGCCGACCAGATAGACCGCGTGCAGCGGTACATCGGGGCGGAGGGCGCGTCGCCGCAGGTCAACAAGATCGGCGGCAACGAGTGGCAGCGCACGACCCGGCGCGTCCGCGAGCAGGCCCGCGAGATGGCGGGCGAACTGATTGCGCTCTACGCGGCGCGGCAGGCGGCGGCGCGCGACTCCTTCGGCCCGGACACGAACTGGCAGGTGGAGATGGAGGAGGCGTTCCCCTATGAGGAGACGCCTGACCAACTGCGCGCCATCATAGATGTCAAGGCCGACCTGGAGCGCGACAAGCCGATGGATCGCCTGATCTGCGGCGACGTGGGCTTCGGCAAGACGGAGGTCGCCCTGCGCGCCGCGTTCAAAGTCGTGACGGCGGGCAAGCAGGTGGCGGTCCTCTGCCCAACGACGGTTCTGGCCGCGCAGCATCTTACGACGTTCAGCGAGCGGCTGGCCGCCTATCCCATCAAGATCGAACTGCTGAGCCGCTTCCGCTCCCGGCAGGAGCAGGCGCAGACGGTCAAGGGCTTGAAAGAGGGCCGCGTGGACATCGTCATCGCGACGCACCGCCTGCTCTCGAAGGACGTGGAGTTCAAGAACCTGGGCCTGGTCATCGTGGACGAGGAGCAGCGGTTCGGCGTGGCGCACAAGGAGCGGCTCAAGCAGTTGCGCAAGACGGTGGACGTGCTGACGCTCTCGGCGACGCCCATCCCGCGCACGCTCTCGATGGCCCTCTCCGGCCTGCGCGATATGAGCGTCATCGAAGACCCGCCGGAGGGCCGCGCGCCCGTCCTGACCTATGTGCGCGAGTACGACGACGACCTGATCCGGGACGCCATCCTGCGCGAACTGGAGCGCGATGGGCAGGTCTATTTCGTCCATAACAAGGTCGAGAGCATCTATCATGTCGCGCAGCGCCTGAAGCGGCTGATCCCGGAACTGCGTATCGAGGTGGGACACGGCCAGATGTCGGAAGACGAGCTGGAGCGCGTCATGTTCGACTTCTATCATCATCAGTACGATGTGCTGGTCTGCACGACGATCATCGAGAACGGTCTGGACATTCCGAACGTCAATACGATCATCGTGGACAATGCCGATCACATGGGGCTGAGCCAGCTCTATCAGTTGCGCGGGCGCGTGGGCCGCTCGAACCGGCAGGCGTATGCCTATCTGTTCTATCGGCGGCACAAGCATCTCACAGAGATCGCCGAGCGGCGGCTGGCGGCCATCAAGGAGTTCTCCGCGCTTGGCAGCGGCTATAAGGTGGCGATGCGCGACCTGGAGATACGCGGCGCGGGCAACCTGCTCGGCCCCGAACAGCACGGCGCGATGGTCAGCGTGGGCTTCGACCTCTACTGCCAGCTTCTGGCGCAGGCGGTGCAGGAGATCAAGGGCGAGGAGGTGACGGAGGACATCCTGCCGTCCGTAGACCTGCCCATCACGGCCCATATCCCGAACGACTACATTCCGGGCGAGGCCGAGCGTATCTACTTCTATAAGCGGATGAGCGGCGTGCGCTCCCTGGCCGACATCGAGAATTTGCAGGCCGAACTGGAAGACCGGTTCGGCGATCCGCCGCGCCCGGTGTGGGACGCGCTGGCGGTGCTGCGGCTGCGGCTGCGGTGTAAGGAGGCGGGCATCAGCAGCATCAAGAGCGAGCGGACCAACATCGCCATACGGTTTGCGCCGTATGTGCGCCTGACGCCGGACGCCATTCGCCTGCTGACCTACGCCTTCAAAGGCCACCGCTTCACGGCAGATGGCGTGGTCGTGCCGCTCTCCGGCCCGAAAGTGATGGCGCAGGTCGAGGAGATGGTTTCGGTGTTGGAAAAGGCGCTCTCCATGGGGAAGAATGGAAAGGGAGCCAGGTCCGGCGGCAACGGCGACGACCGAAGCAGCACGGCCTTATCGCGTTCGTTGCAACCGACAGGCGGCAAAAGTGCGTAGAGAAACAGAGAGCGTCACCGGCGCGATTTTCCGATGACGCTCTCTGCAAGTCTTCTGCTTGGGAACAGCAAGCAGAACAAGGTGGTGATAGCAATGCCAACACCAGACTTGGGAACTGACCATATTATACCGGACTCGGTATCTTATTGTCAATCAAAATAAAAGCGGCTGCTCTGCCATTGCAGCCAGAACAGCCGCCCGCGACGTTATCGCTTACGCCGCTTGTTGGGTCTCTCGCGTAGGTATTCGAACAGCTTTGCACCGAAGTTCAGAGCCGCTGCGACCAGCGCAAGAGTTAGTTCCCATATTCTAGTGTTAGTCATGCTTTTCACCCCCTTACCTCGGTACGATTGGCCTGTTCCGCCGACCGAGGCGAGAATAGTAAAACATAGATAAGAGTTTTTGTCAATAAGGTATTCGATAGAGCAAGACGAGTTTGAAGCAGTCGCTCTGAACGGGCCGTGACCCGGCCCGGCAGAAGCTCAATCTCCCGCAGCGGCGGCATCACCTGCCTACCGACTGCGCCCCGTAGAACAGGAGGAACAAACGGGATGGCGAAAGCCGCAATGAAGGACGCGCCCGGCGGTCTCGACCGCGCGACGTCCCTCGAACTGATGCGAATCATGCTCCTCATCCGCCGCTTCGAGGAGCCTTGCGATAAGTACTACCGCGCCGGGAAGATGGGCGGTTACGTTCACTACTACATCGGGCAGGAGGCGATTGCGGCGGGCCTGATTCCTCTGCTGGAACCGGGCGACACTATGCTGGCTTCCTACCGCGATCACGGTCACGCGCTCGCCATCGGCACGGAACCGCGTAAAGTCATGGCCGAACTGTTCGGGCGAGAGACCGGCGCGGCGCACGGCAAAGGCGGCTCGATGCACATCTACGATGTGGCGCGCGGTTTCCTGGGCGGCTATGGCATCGTCGGCGGCAGCGTGCCGCTTTCGGTCGGCGCGGCCTTCGCCCTCAAGTATCGCGGGCAGAAGAACGTCTGCGCGACCTTCTTCGGCGATGGCGCGATGCAGCAGGGGGCCGTTCACGAAGCGATGAACATGGCGGGCCTCTATCGCGTTCCCTGCCTCTTCGTGCTGGAGAACAACAAGTACGCGATGGGGACTTCCGTCGAGCGCCACTCTTCGCAGACCGATTTCGTCAAGCGCGTGGTCAATGCCTACAATATTCCGGGCGAGCGCGTGGACGGTATGGATGTACTGGCGGTGCGGGAAGCCTCGGAACGCATCCTTAAGCGGATGCGCGAAACCGGAGAACCCTACTTCCTGGAAGCGATGTGCTACCGCTATGTCGGGCATGGCTACGCGGACAACGCGCAGCAGCAGAAGTTCTATCGCACGGAGGAGGAGATCGAGGCCCAGCGCCAGCGTGACCCGATCAAAACGTTCCGCGCGCACCTGATCGAATCGGGCCTGGCGACGGAAGCCGAGATCAATGCGATGGACGAGGAGTGCAAGGCTATTGTCCAGGACGCCATCGAGTTCGCCGACAACAGCCCGTTCCCGTCCCCCGACAGCCTCTACGAGAACGTGTATACCGATATGTAGAAGAGAGTGTTGGGGTACTCGCCCCCCTCCCTAACCCTCCCCCCAAGAACAGGGGAGGGAACAGACCCCATCCCAACCCTCCCCTTCGCAAGGGGCGGGAGCCACGACTTCTCCCCTCTCCTTACGAAGGAGAGAGTCACCGACTGGCTCCCCCTCCTTACGAAGGAGGGGGTTGGGGGAGGTTCCGAGGATGTGGGCCAACCTGACGCCCCTTCGAGGAGATTCCATTGGCGATCATGCGATATGGGGAGGCGCTCCGCGCGGCGATGACCGAGGAGATGGAGCGCGACCCGAATGTGTTTATCTGCGGTGAGGAAGTGGCCCAGTACCAGGGGACATTTCGTGTCACCGAGGGGATGTACCAGCACTTCAAAGACCAGAACAACGGCCTGCGTGTGCTGGATACGCCCATCAGCGAGGCGGGCATCGTCGGACTGGCGACGGGCGCGGCGATGGCGGGCCTGCGTCCTATCGCCGAGTTCATGACCTGGTCGTTCGCGCTGGTGGCGATGGATCAGATCATCAACCATACGGCCAAGATTCACTATATGAGCGGCGGCACGGTCAAGGTCCCGGTGGTGCTGCGCGGCCCGGCGGGAACCGGCAACCAGCTTTCGGCACAGCACTCGCAAAGCCTGGAAGCCTGGTACGCCCATGTCCCCGGCCTCAAGGTCGTCATGCCCGCCACGCCCGCCGATGCGAAAGGGCTGCTCAAAACAGCGATCCGGGACGATAACCCGGTCGTCTTCATGGAACACGCGGGCCTCTATGCGCAGAAGGGTGAAGTGCCGGACGACCCGGACTTTACCGTTCCGTTCGGCGTGGCCGAGATCCGGCGGCCCGGCGACGATGTGACTATCGTGACCTATTCGCACTCGGTCGGCATGTGCCTGCACGCGGCGGACAAGCTGGCGCAGGAGATGAGCGTCGAATGCGAGGTCATTGACATTCGGACGCTCGTACCGCTCGACATGGAGACGGTTTTGCAGTCAGTGCGGAAGACGAACCGCGCTGTCGTCGTGCATGAGGAGTGGAAGAACGTCGGATTCGGCGCGGAACTGGCAAGCCGTATCTATGAGGGCGCGTTCGACTATCTGGACGCGCCGGTGGAGCGTGTCGGCGGGCCGTTCGTGCCGATGCCCTACTCAAAGCCTTTGGAGCGCGCCGCCATTCCGCATGAAGAGGATGTTCTGGCGGCGGTCAAGCGCGTCCTTGCGTAAAGTTCAAGGATGAAGGATGAGAGAGGAAGGATGAATCAGGAGTAAATTCCTCTTTCCTCCTTCCGCCTTCATTCTTATATAGGGAGAGATTATGGCGGAAGTACGGATGCCCAAGATGGGCGATGGTATGGAAGAAGGAACGATCCTCTCCTGGCTGAAAAAAGAAGGCGACCACATCAACGAGGGCGACGCCATCGCCGAGGTCGAGACGGACAAGGCCAACGTCGAGATTCCGGCGGAGGAGTCGGGCGTCCTCACGAAGATTGTCGTGACGGAAGGGCAGACGGTTCCGGTCGGCGCAGTCATCGCTCAGATCGGCGAGGGAGCCGCCGGGAGCGCCGGAAACGGCGCGCACGCGCCGGTCGCCGAGCCGTCGCGTCCCGCCCCCGCCGAGCGAATCGCGGATGACGAGCCGGTGATGAGCGCGGAGGGAGCGAAGGTCGAGCGTGAGGCGAGTACGCTGCCGCCGATGGAGATGCCGCGTCGCCAGGAAGAGGTTCCCGTTCCGGCAACGGAGCGCGTGCTGGCCTCGCCGCTGGCGCGGCGCATGGCGGAGGAACTCGGCATTGATCTGGCGCGCGTGCAGGGAACCGGCCCCGGCGGCAGCATCAAAAAGCGCGACATCGAAGCCTATCAGCGGGCGGGCGGCGAACGCAGGCCCGCGCCGCCCCCCGCAACGCCCGATGTCCAGCGCCCAACGCCCGTTCCGGCCCTGGCTGGACAGGAGATCAAGCCGAGCAAGATGCGCGAGGCCATCGCGCGGCGCACGGTGCAGAGCAAGCAGAATGTGCCGCACTTCTATGTCACGATGGTCGTCGAGATGGATCGCGCGCAGGCTCTCTTGAAGGAACTCAACGCCGACGCTGCCGACCACAAGATCACGGTCAACGACATTATCGTGAAGGCGTGCGCCGTCGCGCTGGGTAAAGTGCCGGAGGTCAATGCGACCTGGACGCAGGAAGGCACGATCCGCCGGTACGCGGAGGCGCATATCGGCATCGCGGTCGGTATCGAGGAGGGACTGATCATCCCGGTCGTGCGCGACTGCCAGGCCAAGACGCTGCGCCAGATTTCGGCGGAGGCGAAGGTTCTCATCGGCAAGGCGCGGGCCAACCAGCTCAAGCCGGACGAGTACAGCGGCGGCACGTTCAGCATCAGCAACCTGGGCATGATGGGCGTGGACGAGTTCATCGCCATCATCAATCCGCCGGAAGCGGCGATTCTGGCGATCGGCGGCATCGTGCGGGAACCGGTGGTCGCGGGCGATAGCGATGAGATCGTGATCCGCTCGCGCATGAAGATCACCCTCTCCGCCGACCATCGCCTGCTGGACGGCGTCCTCGCGGCCCGCTTCCTGCAAGAGGTCAAGAAGGCGCTGGAAGCGCCTTTCTCTCTGGTAGCGTAGCCGCCTGCTTCACGCCAAGCGCGCCCTCCTCGCCGTGAGGAGGGCGCTTCTGTTTGTGTCCGGTTCTCCTACTGTCTAGCAACCTCCAGTGGTTGCACTTAACTCGGTACTGGAAATGCTCATGCCAGAAACCAGAGTTCCTGAGATAATAGAAATAAGAAGGTGTATAAAAACCTTGCCCGGCGAATGCATTCGCGGCTGGAATGTCTGAACTATGATTAAACGGATTTTGGGATGGACTATGATGGAGCCAGGCTTAATCACAGTCCATCCGTTAATCCTATGAATCATGGTTCAGACAATGAACTTCCTACACCGTGAAAAGCGGGCCGACCTCGACGGGCTGCCGCAGCCGCGCCGACTCCTCCATCTTCAAAATCAGGCGCGTCACGGCGAGGCCGTCTATCCCGTCCACGAGCGGCTTGCGGCCCTTGATGACGCAGCGCGCGAAGTGCCGGATGCTCTCCGCCCCGAATCCGACCGGCTGCCCGTTGACCATCGGCGCGACGAAGGCGTCCGGGTAGCTCGCCTGCTGCGTCTGCTTCTGCACGGCCCCATGATGCGAGCCATCTATGAAGAACGCGCCGCGCGAACCGACGAACTGGCACTTGAGATCGAAGATAGACGGCCCGCTCTCCGGCAGTATCCAGGCGTTCTCCATCTGGCAGACCAGCCCGGACTTCCATTCCAGCGTCGTCAGGTAGAAATCGGGCGTATCTACGCCATACTCGTCACGCAGCAGCCGCTTTCGAGAAACGCAGGTCAGACGCTCTATCGTATCCGCGCCCTGCCGCGCGTTCAGCAGCCAGAGCAGCGTATCCAGGCAGTGGCTCGACAGAAACCACGCTACGCTCGACTGCGCCGCCCACTGGAGCATCTGCGTCGGCACGAACCGCGTGTCGTTGAGCCGGTACGTGACCATCTGCGGTGCGCCGAGTTCGCCCGCATCGAGCGCCTGCTTGAGCGGCTGGAAGAGCGGACTCCAGCGGTTGTGGAAATCCACGAACAGCGTGACGCCCGCCGACTCCGCCGCCTTGAGGATGGCCTGCGCGTCCTCCTCGGTCGTCGCCAGCGGCTTTTCGAGCAGGAGATGCTTCCCGGCCCGCGCCGCCGCGACCGCCGCCTCGCGATGCAGGAAATCGGGCAGGACGATGGAGACCGCCTGCGCGTCCGGATCGGCCAGCAGTTCCCGATAGTCGCCATAGACCGGGACGCCGCCGAGCGACTCGCTGACCTGGCGGGCGCGCTCTATGTTGGCATCGCAGATCGCCGCCAGCCGCGCGCTGGGCGTGCTGGCGTAGACCCGCGCGTGCAACTGGCCCCAGGTTCCCACGCCGATGACTCCGAACCCCGTCTCCTGCATCGCTTTCGCTCCTTATGGCAGCTTCACGACCGCGCCGCCCTGCGCCTTCGACTCCCTGGCCGCCTGAATGAACGCGATGATCTCCCGCATAGTCGCGTACTCGATGGGCGGCTTGCGCGTCTCGAACATCTGCACGACGACCTTGAGCATCTCGCGATAGCAGGCCGCGCCATCCACAATAGTGGGGAAGTGGCCCTTCTCATAGTGCGCGGTGAACCCGAAGCCGCCGCTGCCCTCGCGCAGCCCGCGATAGACTCCGACATGCCCGCTCGACCAGAGGCCGATGACCGCTTCGCCCTGCTCCGAGATGCACGCCTGCACCTGCCGGCAGCCCGGCCCCATCAGCGCGTAGAGAATCTCGACGGCGTGAATGCCGTAGTGCAGCAGGCCCGGATTGCCCTCATGCGTCGCCGCCGACCCCCACACGTCCGCCGAGAGCAGGCGGCCATACTCCGACCGTTTCGCCAGCGCCTCCGCAACTTTCGGATCGTAGCGCAGGGAAGAGCAGGACATCAGCGGCGTGTTGTGCTTCTCGGCCAGCGCGATCATCGCTTCGGCCTGTTCCACGTCCGGCGCAAACGGCTTGTCCACGTAGGTCGGCACGCCCGCTTCCAGGAACGGGCGAGCGCGCTCCAGATGGCGTGAACCCTGCTGCGATTCGATCATCACGGCGTCTATCTTCCCGAACAGATCGCCGGGACGCTCTACCAACTCGACCCCATAACCGCGCAGTTTCTCGGTGTAGCCCGGTATCCGCTCCGGCATGATGTCCGAGTCGCCGGGACAGCCCGCCACGACCTTCGCGCCCTCTACCCACTCGGATTCCGGCACGTCCAGATGGTTGAGCCGCTGTGTAAACGCCTCGACATGTGACGTATCGAAATCCACCAGACCTACTCGAATCATCCATCTCTCCTTTTGGCCCCCCTCCCCCCAAGAACAGGGGGAGGGCTGGGGAGGGGGGCCAGATTTATTCCCCCTTCAAGATTTTATCTACCCGCGCGCTCACATCGCGCAGGTAAGCGGCGTCTCCGCCGCCGAGTTCCGTCGTCATAAAGCCGGTGAAGCCGACTTCCGCGAACGCCTTGCGCACCTCCGGCCAGTTGACGCTGCCATCGCGCAGGTTCACGAAGCTGCCCCGATTGCCGCCGAACAGCCCCGGCCCGCCTTTATAGTCCTTGAGATGCACCTTCTTGATGCGCTTGCCGAGCGTGCGTATCCAGTCCTCCGGCCAGGCGAACGTGACCACGTTCCCCACGTCGAAATAGGCTTGCACCCAGGGCGAGCGGAAGCTGTCAATATAGTGAGCGAACTCAAGCGGGCTGAGCAGGAAGTTGTTCCAGACCTCCTCCACGCAGATCATCACGCCGAGCTTTTCCGCCGTCGGAAGCAGCTTGCGGATGCCCTCCTGCGACCGCGTATAGGCGTCCTGATAGCGCGTCTGCCCGTTCACGACGGCGGGAACGAGCAGAATGTCGTCGGCCCCCAGGTTCTTCGCACTCTGAAGCGCGGCCTCGGCGTTATGCAGGCTCCTCTCTCGCTGCGCGGGGTCGGGGTGGGAGAGCGGCGGATCCCAGCCGCCGTAGATGACGGAGTGGATGCGAATCCCGGCCTTCTCCGCCGCCGCGCGCATCCGTTCGCACTCCGCCGCCTCCCCGATAGGCGGCGCTTCCACGCCCGCGAACCCGACCTCCTTCGCCAGCTTGAAACGGTCTTCCAGGCTGAGATCGGAGGGCAGCATGGAGAACATCACGGCCTTTTTCGGGCCGTCTTCGCCCGCAGCCGCCTCTGCTATGCCGCTCGCGCCAAGCGCCGCCAGCGTCGCGGCGGACTGCGCCAGGAACTCCCGGCGATTCAGGTGTGCCATCCTAGCCTCCTAACCCGGCAGCTTCCAGGGAGAGCGATACGGCGGCGTGAGCATCGCGTTCGCCTCCTTATCGCCCACGACCTGCCACTTAGCGGCGTCCCAGTGCAGCTTGCGGCCCGTATCGAGCGCGATGTGCGCCAGGTTCATGGCCGTGTGGAGCGGCAGATGGTTGGCGAAGCTGCACGAACACTCTTTGCGCGACTTGACGGCGTCCACAAACTCGCGCTCATGGCCCGGCGAATCCGGCACGGACTTCGGATAGGTCGCGTCCGTAATGGGCTTGCCGTTTCTGTCCAGCACCTCCGGTGTGCCGTAGTTCACGATAGTCAGCGTGCCGTCCTTGCCGTGAAAGATGATGCCGTTGTGACGGCCCGGCCCCGGCCCCCCGACGCCGAAATGGAAAGCGTTCGCCTGCATCAGGTTCCAGGTCATGGTCATGTTCGGGAACTCCCAGAGGACTTGCAGGGTGTCCGGCACATCGGCCATGCTGGTAGTCGCGAAGCGTCCGCCGGAGGCGGCGATTCCCGTCGGGCAGCCGAGTTCTAAGGCCCAGAAGGGCAGGTCTACGATATGCGGGCCGAGTTCGTGCAGCCAGCTATTGACGTAGTCTTTGAAATAGCGGTGCATCCCATCTCGAAACCGCCCGATGTTGAACGGCACTTTGGGCGCGGGGCCGAGCCACATCTCCCAATCCAGACCGGGCGGCGGGTCGCTATCGGGCGGATTGCCCAACCCCTCCGAGTCGTCGTTCATCGTGCAGAAGTTCGTGACCGAGGTGATCTTGCCGAGCAGACCGGAGCGCACGATGTCCACGCACTTATGGTACTCCGGCGTGGCGTGTATCTGCGTGCCGACCTGCGTGACGCGCTTATGCTTCGCGGCGAGATCGGCCATGCGCCGCCCCTCCATCGGGTAGCGGCACATCGGCTTCTCGCAGAGAACGTCCTTGCCCGCCTCCAGCGCGGCCAGCGTGACGAGCGGATGCCAGTGTGGGGGCGTCGCGACGATGACGGCATCCAGGTCTTTCTGCTCTACCAGCTTGCGGAAATCCTTGTAACCTTTTGCCTTGCCTTCGGTCGCCGCGACCGCCCGTTCCAGGTGCCTGTCGTAGACATCGCAGACCGCGCCGATCTGCACGTCCGGGAACTGGCTAAAGGTGTGAAAATGATGACCGAAGCCGCGCCCTGCCAGCCCGACGATGCCGAGCGTCACCTTGTCGGCAGCGGCGACGCGCCGACTACGGGGAGACGCCTTCGCTTCCGGCGTTCGGGTCATCAGGCTCGCGGCCAGCGCCGCGCCGCCCGCCGTTTGCAGGAAGGCCCGGCGGGAAATAGGCTCTGTTGCCATGCTCTCTCCTCCTGGGAATAGGGATTCGCGGTTCGCCGCTCCCAGACACAAGATTGGCTTTCGACACGCGCTTTCCCTGCGTGGATTCCTGGGGCTAATGCGGTCTTGGCGTCGGCAGAGGAAGAGGCGAACGTTTCTTGCCGAGGGTGAGGCTTATGGCGAGATCGGGGCCGAACTCGCTGGTATCGCCGGTCGCCAGGTTGGTCGCCGTTGCCGAGACGTACCCCACAGCGAACGGCATCGGAAAGCGGAAGTTCGCCTTGCCCTGCGCGTTCGTCGTCGCGGTCTGCGTCATCAGATAGCGGCGGCCCTCGCCATAGCCGGAGGGGTCGGGCTGATCGTTGAGGTAGAAGTCGAGCGCAAAGGCGGCGTTGGGCAGGCTTTCCAGCGTGCCGATCACGATGCCGCCCGGCCCGGTGATGTCGCTGAGGATCGGATAGTTTTGCAGGTTGTTCGGGCCGGACGCGCTGCCGGTATGGTTCGCCGTGACGCCCGCGCTGTTCTCGCTGCCGCCCGCCAGATTGATCCCCAGCCTGCCGTTACCGAAAATAGAGTTGCCGCGCACGGTGTTGCCGACGGTCGCGCTGTCGCTGAGGATGACACCGCTTTGTGTGTTGCCGGAGATCAGATTTCTCGCGCCCGCCTTCGTGCCGCCGACGGTATTATCATGCGCGCCCGCCTGCATAGAGAGACCTCTTCCGGCGTTCGGAAGGGCGGCGCTTCCTGCCGCGTTCGTACCGATAAAGTTACCCTGCACGACGTTATGGTGCGTCTCCGCGCCGGTGATGCTGATGCCGTCGAAGCTGTTGCCGGAGATAAGATTGCGCGCCGCCGTCGTCGTGCCGCCGATAGTGTTATGGTGCGCGCCGTTCCAGATAGCAATGCCATTCCAGCGATTGGGAACCGCCGCCGCGCCCGCCGCATCCGTGCCGATAAAGCAGCCCTGCACGGTATTGCCGTTCGCCTCTGCGCCCTCCATGCGGATTCCGTTCATCGAGAAGCCGCCGATCGTCAGGCCGCGCACGGTACAGTGCGCCGCTGAAAGCACCAGGCCGTCCACGAGCTGGCCCGCCTGGGAGCCGTTCAGCATCACCTTTGTATTGCTGACGAATCCCGCCTGCGTGGTTGCGTCCAGCATCGTGCCGTCTGCCGTGATCTCCGGCAGGGCGGCAGCGGGCGCAAGGGTGAAGACGCCGTTGCTGTAGCTGGGGTCGGAGGCCGGGAGATGGAACTGAATCGTCGTGCCGGGAAAATGGTTGGCCCAGTCCATGGCGTTGCGGAGGGAACCGGGGCCGCTGTCGGCGGAAGTCGTGACGATGTGGGGCGTAATCGTGTCACGCAGCGTGATGGTGACATTGAAGGAGGTCGCGCTTTTGGAGTTGACCGTGACCGTGATTCCCTTGTCCGTGTCCGTAAAGGTCTCGCCCGGCGTCCACATCGCGCCCGCGTCGTTGGGATTGCCGTTATTGTCCACATCCACGACCTGGGAACGCCGGTCGGAGCGCGTCGTGTCTACGTCATGCAGAACGACCGCCTCGCCGGGAATGCCAGAGGAGGAGTCGTACCCGGCGAACGCGCGCGCCTCGACCGTATAGTAGCGCGTCGTCACGCCCGCGTAGTAGATCTTGGCGATCAGGTAGTCGTTCGTGGCGACAGGCTGCGCGAGCCGCTCCAGGTTGATGGTGTAGCTGCCTTTGTTCATCG
>Ga0070741_10011184_pt1 | contig 16641 bp, 21 predicted proteins | sample Coa_R1_4_FD_66440 | JGI IMG/M metagenome (GOLD analysis project Ga0070741, IMG submission 66440) | Surface soil microbial communities from Centralia Pennsylvania, which are recovering from an underground coalmine fire - Coalmine... | ecosystem: Environmental > Terrestrial > Soil > Unclassified ...
CAGAAAGCCGTTTTTTCATCCCTGCGAGTCTCCTTCGTTCAGAAACTTGAAATCGGTGATGACGGCTGCTGACAGGCACTTTTGCACCTCGCCCGTCGCTTACCCGTCACTTTTCAGTGAGCGTGGATGTGCCGCCTGATTTCAAGTTCCAGATAGCTGATGACGGCACACCAATCATTTTCAACCCGAAGACCGGGGAGGCGAGGATTGCCAGCGGATTCGCGCAGGGCCAGTTCCCCAAGCCTCAAAGCAGTAACACCCAGCTTACGCCCTACCAGCAATTCCAGGCCACCTCAGAAATCCAGAAAAACATCCAGCGATTTACGCAGGGGCAGCGGGAAGTCCAAAGGCAATACAGTACGATGAAAGAGGCTTTTGACCGCCTGGATAAAGGAGAGGCCAAAGACCTGAACGCCACCACGCAGGCCATCATCACGTCATTTAATAAGATTCTTGACCCGTCATCAGTGGTTCGTGAAAGCGAATACGCCCGCTCTCCTGAAGGCCAGTCTTTGCTCGATAACCTGGCCGGTCGTATTTTGAAGCTGCAACAAGGTGGCGCAGGGCTGACGAAGGATTCACTCAGAGAGTTTGTGACCCTGGCCAAAATCTACTCTGACAATGCCACGGCATCACTCAATCAGACGGTGCAACAACAAATCCAGACTGCTGAGTCCTTCGGATTGAACACCAGCTTATTCGGGAACAACACGCAGCAAAGTGAGCCGCAGATTCAACTCACTCCACTGGTCGGCCCAATAAACCCTCTGGCCCCGGCATTGATTCGCAAATACCCATATCAGGAAGTGGCAGAGTTCATTAAGCAATACCCAGACGCGACTGAAGCGGAAATCAGGGAATTGGTCGGAGGCAGCGAAGGCACAAACCCAAAATAAGCAGCGTCAAGCTCGGCTCACCGCTCGCCAAAGCCAACAATAATCCCGGCAACCTCAGATACGTGGGACAGGAAGGCGCAGCGCCGGGCAAAGGCGGCTTTGCGAAATTCCCGACACCTGAGGCAGGAGTGAAGGCGCTTGATAATCAGATTGCCCTTGATGCTTCAAGAGGCCACACCCTTGAGTCATTCATCAAAAAATACGCACCGCCAAGTGAAAATAACACTTCACAGTATGTGAAGCAGGCCACCACCGCTTTGAACGTCTCACCCAAAACGCCCATCTCACAGATAGACCGCAAAAAACTGCTTCAATTCATGGCCAAAAAAGAAAGCTCATCACTAATTGGTTAATTATGTCCACGCGAGTCCAACAATTCAAAACAGAAAAGTCTTCCTCACGGGTGGAGCAATTCAAACAACAGCTTCTGCAGGAAAGCGCTGCACCCATCACACCTGTTATTCCAACAACTATTCCACCAGTACCAGCAAAGAGTGGCCTAGTGAAAAAAGGTGTTGTGCAGGGATTTGAGCAAGCCGGACAAGCTGCCATTGGTGCGCTTAAAAGCATTCCGGCTGCTGTCAATGAATTTTCCAAACTGGGGCAACGAGGGCTTCAGGCTTTAACAGGCTGGATACCCGGAATGCCTGCGCCGAAAACAAGTTCACTGCCGAATAAAATCGTCACGCCTTCAAACCCTGACCAGCAGGCCGGGTTCCTCGGCGGTCAGATTGCCCAGACACTGATAGTGCCGGAAAAATCGGCCACCGCTGCCGTAGACGCTGCCGTGAAAGCCTCAAAGCTCGGCAAACTGGCTCCTGTGGCTGGCGCTGTGGGAAAAGCTGCTGTCCGGGGCGGAATTGGGGCGGGCGTGTCCAAAGTCCAGGGCGCGAGCGACAAAGGAGCAGCAACAGTCGGAGCTGTCAGTGCCGGGCTTTCCCTGGCCGGGAGCGCGGTGGCTCCGCTTCTCAAAAACTCTGCCAAACGCTCCATGTCTCAGGCGCTGGGCGCGACCACCAAAGAGAATAAACAGTTGAGTGAAAAAGTTGTCCCCGAGTTGCTCGACCGGAAAACCGTGGCCGTGACCCGTGAAGGATTATTCAATAAAGCCTCGACCAAAGCTGACAAAGCCGGGGCAGCACTTGAAAAGGGGTATGAAAGCCTTCCGAAGAATGCAACAACTGACTGGAAGCAACTGTTTGAGAACCTGCAAAAAGCAAAGGATGAAGTGACAGTGAACGGCGTTGTGCTGGATGTTGGCCGTCACCGGGCTTTGGAAGGAATTCAGAAGGACTTGTTTGACATAGTTGGTGGCGGGGTGAAAGAAGGGAAACAACCAGTTGTTTCAGTAGAGACGGCCAGAAAAGTCCGTCAGATTTTAGATAAAGCGGTTTCCCAGAAGAGTAAAGTTTTTGGTCTTACTGGAAAAGAGACAGACAGGCTGGCGGTGCAAAAACTGACTGCCAACTCCATCCGCAGCGAACTGGCCAAGGAGTACCCGGACATTGCCAGATTAAATAAGGAGTTCAACTTCTGGAGCAATGTTCAGCAGGTGGTGGGAGACACGATTCGCCGGACAAGAGGTCAGACGCCAATCGGCCTGGACATTGCTGAAGATGCCGGAGCGGTGGTCGGCGCTGTACGCGGCGGAACCATCGGCAAAGTCGTGGCCGATGCCTTCCTTCTGCGGTTAATAAAACAAGCCACGACATCAACGGCGTGGCGCACGACTTCAGCACTCACAAAACACCAGCTCAGTAATTTTCTGGCTGCGGGCAATGTGGCAAAGGCTACTGTGCTTCTTCAGAAACTTGTCGGGAAAAAATCAGGTACAGGAGATTCCCGATGACCAGAGAGAAAAGCATCGGCAGGAAGCCGAACTTTACCCATATCAGGATGAATAAGGCGAGTAATAACATACCCACACCTTACCTATCCAATCATTAACCGTCAAATCCATGACCGACTACACACAACTAGGTATAGCCGGAGCCACGCTGGGAATACTCCTGCTAGTTGTCCGGTTCTTCATCAATTTCATCAATCGTAAAGACGACCAGATACAGAAGATTACCGAGAAGTTTGCCGACACGGTGAATACGCATCTGGCCAATGAAAAGATTTCCCGTGAACAGGAGATGGCTGCGCTGCTCAGGATAACTGAAGTGCTGGACCAGCACACGCAGGTATTATCCACACACACCAAAGCCTTCACGGAGCTGACCAGCGGGGTCAATCAAATAAGTATGAAGTATGGCAGAAGGAAAACCGACAGACCATTTAATCAGAGGGGCTAGCTTTGAGCTGCCCTTTTTTTCTTTATGCAATATCCACTTGGCATCATAAACATCACCCAGCATTTTGGAGAACACCTGCTGGATTACTCACAGTTCGGCCTCAAAGGTCACAACGGAACAGATTTCAAAGCCCCCAGAGGTACACCTATCAAAGCCATCCATGACGGCTGGATAATCGAACAGACCGCCAGGGAGACTGGCTTTGGCCTGCGCATCACTCAGCGGATTGAATTTGACGGTCAGTATTTTATGGTGGTGTACGGCCACATGGAGCGGCTGGAATCTGACCAGAACATCCCCTATGACTGGAACAATAAACAATATCCGGTGAAGGCCGGTCAGGTGATTGGCTACGTGGATTCCACAGGTTTTTCTACAGGCGACCACTTGCACCTTGGCCTGTATCCACAGGACAAGGACGGCAATAAACTTTATTCAAATAACGGGTACGGCGGGGCGATTGACGCTGAGCCATACTTCAAAGGAAACATTATGGAGATACTCCAAGTGGAGGGAAAGCAGGACGTGGTTATCAAAAACCTTGATGGCAGGTTTTACCCGATTGCCACCAGGCCTGACCTGTACCCTTACGTGGCTGAGATATTCGGCCTCAAAGACAAGAAACTTAATACTGTGACTCAGGCCGAGGTTGACGCCAACCTTGGCGGCTACGCCAAAGCCGGAATCACGTTCGTGGAGAAATAAAATGAAATACTGGTTCCAGTCAAAAACGCTGTGGTTCAATACCCTCACTATTGTCACTGCGATTGCCACAGCCTACGGCTACACGCCGAATGACGAGTTGTTCTCAAAAGTGGCAGCCCTGCTCGTGGTGGTAAATCCCTTCGTCAACATTGCCCTGCGCTTCATGACCAGCAAGGGAATTTTCGTTACCAAAGACCCTGACGAGGATGCTCTGCGATAAACATAAGGTTTCATTACGGAAAGTCAGAAAGGGCAACCAGTTTATTTTGCGTTGCCCTTTTTCACATACAAAGAGGTTTCAGGACGGAGGCGGTTCCTCAGCCAGGTGTCAGAAGTGCGGGATGCCGCTTCCTTCAAACCAGCCATTCGCCCATTTCAACCGGTGCCCGTAGACGCTCCCTCATCACCCTGAGTGGTGAGGTCCGCATTTCACCCGAAGTAACAGCCGCGAAGCTGTGAAAAGGCCCTGTGGAGTGCGGCTCCCACTGCTCATTCCAAAGAACACGGAGGTAACTATGCAAAATCCAATTACGTCTGGAGGTGATTTTGTTTTGTGAGATTCAGAACACTGACACGGCGGCAGAGACTTTTCCTGCTGCGAATCAAAATCTGGAAACTGAGGAAAGGCTATGAACCAAGGCACAATTGAAGCAATTACGTATCGTCCACCCATGCCACCACCAGAGGCAACTCTGATTGCTCACCGGGGCGCAGTGAAGATGACCCGCGACGAGCTGGCTCTGCTGCCCGTCCCTGAAGCAACCCGGACACACAAACCCATCCCGCACATTGATGTCATTCAGGCCCTCATTCAGACGCTCGGCTTCCGGCACCTTGAAGTGACCAGAGACGAGTATGCTGCCACACCTGACGGCAACAAGATGTTCGGCATCCTTGAAGTCAACTCTGATTTTCACGGGTGCAGGTTTGCCATCGGTATCCGCAACAGTAACGACAAGTCCATGCGGCTTGCCCTGACAATCGGCTACCGTGTGATGGTGTGTGACAATATGTCCTTCAAAGGCGACTTCACACCCGTTCTCTCCAAACACTCCAATTCCGTCAAGCTCGAAGACCTCGTGTCTGTGGGCGTTGACAAGATGCAGAGAAACTTCCCGGCACTCAGACAGTCAGTTCTTGACTGGCAGAATCACTTCATCACACCACAGGATGCAAAGCTTGTCCTGTACCGGGCGTTCGTCGAAGGAGACCTCAAAGTTTCCCCAAAGCTGCTGCCTTCGGTTCACCGCCTGTACTTCAATCGGGAAGACGAACGATTCAAAGCAGACACGCTCTGGCGGCTGTCCAACGCCTTCACCGGAGCCTTCAAGCAGCTCGCACCCATCCAGCAGTTTCAGGCCAGCGCCAGACTGGGGAGTTTCCTCAATCATCTGGCTCCGTTTTGACCTGCGAAGTCTGCCACGAAGCACCCGCCCTTGAGACGTGTTTCGGCTGTGACAAAGCAATCTGTCCGGCGTGTGGTGAGTGCGATTCGCTGGAATGGTATTGCCACCGCTGCATTGAGAAATACGACCTCGTCATTTCTTACCTGCAAGAAGAGTTATGGGGCTGAGTATGTCACCGAAAGGAACGGGTGTTTGCCAAGGGACCTAGCCCGCAAGGGACTTTTCCGCAAGGAAACTGTGTCGGCCTCTAAGAACACGCCGGGTCATGCAAAGCCCCGCCAATCTGCTCCCATCCCGCTTGAACCTTCCACATTGAGGGGTCAGTGATGGCCCCTCCCTTCCCTTGGAGGCTTTATGAACTGTCCGACTTGCAAAGGCCCGATGAAGCTCGAATACGGGCGCTGGATTCACGCAGTCTTCACACGGTGCAAGGTCCGCTACATCCCACGGAGGAAGTTATGACCACCATTCAGAAACGCCGCATTCACTCTGCCATCGCAGAACTGACCATCTGGCTCTTCTGGGTGACCTGCATCATCTACGGCTGTATCAAAGGAGGATTATGAGCAGCAAATGGGACCCGTTCCCTAAGATTGTCTGTCCTGTCTGTCGTCTCATTCAAATCTGGAGGAATCAAAAACGCTGCATCCACCGAGGGTGCAAACTTTAAGCCAACTCATTGAAGTTGGCTTTTTTATTGACTTTCCCGGCGATGAGGCGTATTAATTTTTTCACCAATAGACAGTTACTATTTCCTGCACTTTGCCACTGTTTTTTGCGTCAGCCTCGAATTCAGGTGCGACTTTACTCCGGCCATAAAGCCGCTTCGTAAGGCTGTTTCTGCCCTCAACAGTCAACTACACAATTGGAAGGAGTGTTATGTACTGTGCTATTTGTGGTCAGCAGACGGATGATAAAGGATATTGTGGTTCTTGCGGCTCTACGACTATGACAAACGTTGTGAAGCCAGATGCTCAGTCGACTCCTCCAACAAAGACGCAGGTCCATTCACTTGTAAATGATAGGACGCCAGTTGAAGCTAAAGAATCCTTCACTGCCGTTTATGCTTTGGCCTTTGCACTTCTAGTGCTGGTTGTTGGACTGGTTATATGGTTAATGACCGAAAATTCAAAGCAGACATCGGCACAATCAGGGGTAATATCTGCACCACAATCATCTCAATCTGGTAAAAACCTTGACCGCTCTTTAGCGGCACAAAAAATTCAACAGTCTAATTTACTTTCAAAAACGCAAACATCAAGCATACGTGTGTACCATCAGGAGGTTCACAATGGCGAGCCATGCAGTATGAACGACGTAGATAAATATAGGCATAAATCCGAAATGGCATTGCAAAGTCTTGGATTAGTTGAATACAGAATGAATCCAAACATAAATCCCTTTTATCATTCTATAGCCTGTCAACCAGTTTTGACTCAGGCTGGAATAAATCAGTCTGCGACTTGGAAGAAGGTGAAATGGTGCCCGCCTGATGATGGAGCAGACTGTTGGGAGATAATAATAGCCACCCGCCAGTTTCTGGGTGTGAGTGCTGATGTCAGGACACATTGTCTAAAGTCATGAGGTCAGAATTGAGATTGTGTAAGTGGCATAGTACAACGCAACCATTCCAGACAAAGGAGAACGTGCTATGCCAGTCAACATCCGACCCGAACTGATTGACGAGTTGCTCAAGGACGGGGCCACCCCGGAATTGCTCTTCGGCAATGACGGCCTGCTCCAGCAGCTCACCAAAGCCATCCTCGAACGCGCCCTGCAGAGCGAGTTGACTCATCACCTCGGTTATGAGAAGCACTCGCCCGCCGGGCGCAACTCCGGCAACTCCCGCAATGGCTCTTACCCGAAGACCGTCCGCGGCAAACGCGGCAGGCTGGAAATCGAGGTGCCGCGTGACCGCCACGGCGAGTTCGAGCCGCAGCTGATCAGGAAAGGGCAGACCCGCTTCGACGGCTTTGACGAGCAAATCCTCTCGCTCTACTCCCGCGGCCTGTCGCGCGCAGAGATTCAGGCTCACCTCAAAGAGATCTACGGCGTCGAGGTCTCGCCCGATCTGATTACGACTGTCACTGACGGCGTGCTGGAGGAGGTCAAGGCTTGGCGGGCACGGCCACTGGAGGCAGCCTATCCGATCCTCTGGCTCGACGCCCTGCTGGTCAGAATCCGGGAGAACGGACGAGTTGCCAACCGGGCAATCTACCTGGCGCTGGCCGTCAATCTGCGCGGCCAGAAGGAAGTCCTCGGCCTGTGGTCATCTCCGAACGAAGGCGCAAAGTTCTGGCTGCAGATCTTCACCGAACTCCAGCAGCGTGGCGTGCAGGATTTCTTCATCGCCTGCGTCGACGGCCTCAAGGGGCTGCCCGAAGCGATTGAGCAGATCTTCCCGCGCACGCTCGTGCAGAGTTGCCTGGTCCATCTGGTCAGGCACTCACTGTCGTTCGTCAGCTTCAAGGACCGCAAGGCAGTCGCCGCCGATCTGAAATTGATCTATCAGGCCCCGACTGAAGAGGAGGCTGCCCGGCAACTGGAGCGACTGGCTGAAAAGTGGGACGTCCGCTATCCGACGATCAGCAAATCGTGGCGTGCGAACTGGACGCGGATCACCCCGATGTTTGGGTTACCGGCTGAGATCCGCAAGGCGATCTATACAACCAACGCAATTGAGTCGCTGAATTTTTCGCTGCGCAAAATCATCAAGACACGCGGCTCGTTCCCGAACGAGGAGGCCGCTTTCAAGCTGCTCTATCTGGGGCTGAAGAACATCGAGAAGAGATGGACGATGCCGATCGCGAACTGGCGGCAGGCGCTCAACCAGTTTGCCATCCTCTATGAAGACAGATTACCGTTAACGATGCTGACCATCTGAGCCATTTACACAATCACGATTCTGCCCCCAAAGTCATGTTCAGCTTGAACTTCGTAAATGATAATAAGCACGCGAGCAAGCCGCAGTCTTGTTGTAACAGACTCAACATCGCACTAACCAGGCTCAACTCACAGCGCCCGCGTCGTCGGGAAGCGACGCGCCGCAAGAGTTCTTTTGCGCTTTGATCACCTTGCAGCAGGCAGAAGGTACCAAGTGTCACCAGAATGAGCAGGGCCAGCACGAACAGCGCAAACAACCGGGACCAGGCTCGGATGTCCTGGACGCGCGCCTGTTTGAATCCGAGATACCATTTGGCGTCGCGGAATCCTTCTTCGCAACTGAAGCGACGCGCATATTCGGTCGCGGCCTGGTGTGCCGTCCGGGCGAAGTTACTGACCAGAGACCAGGTCTCCCACTGCCCCGTCTGATTGCGGGCGCGGCTTTGATGCACCCGGAAGCGACGCGGGGATTTCTCGCAGTACAACAGGCACCCGAGGGTCTGGTGACGGCAGTTGCCCGGGAAGCCGAAACGATTGAGTTTCCGCCACTCCCGGCGCCAACAAACTTTGACACAGCCTTTGACGCGGATGACAAAACGCACGCGCCATTGCTCAAGCAGCGCAAATAAGGATTCATCGGCAAATCCGCGATCGGCCGTCAACCGCAGGCGATCCGGCTTGACGTATTGAAAGATCAACTTGAACGCCCGTTTGATGACGGCCTGTTCATAGCGGTGCGTCCGGCCTTTGAGTACCCGCTGGTCATAAGCGCGCCAGTAGATCGGGACTCCGCGCCGGCCGATGACCAGTGAAATAATCAGTAGGTGCTGGTCAGCTTCGGTCGTCCAATCGATGGTGACGCGGACTTTTCCGTGGAGCGGCACCTGACTCAGCGCCTGGTGGGCGATGCTTTCGGCCAGCCATTTCGGTGGCAGCCGCTCATTGTGAATCAACCGCGAGAGCCTTTTGCAAGCGGCTTCCTGGTTGCCTTGCGTGCGCGCCAGTTTCGCCTGGCAGCCAGTCTGTTTATCAAAAATCGCCGAGACGAAGGTGGTCAGAGCGTTGAGTTGATGCCCATGTGCCCAGGGCAAGGTCTCTTTGATATAGTCGTGGATGCGTGTCAGGTCAGAGTCTTTGTTCATAGCAGAAGAAGACTCTCACAAGTTTGCTAACTTGTCCTGACACGCGTGTTTACAAAAAGTGTCCTGACATCAGGTGTGAGTGGCATAAGCCCGAATGGTGATAATGAAGCTCTTGTGGAGTATCAATGGAAATGGGCAGTAAACAATATCGGTCAAGAATTGGTGAATAATCAAGGTATATCCATTGAGAACAATATACACGTCGGACAACTTCTGTTCAGGCGGTTTGATGACGGATGGCGTATTGCCTCAAATTTAAGCTTTGATTGAGTCAGGTGATGGAGTAATACTGCTAAGCTTTTCCCCTTTGCAGGTGTGTTTATGGAAAAACTTACTTGGAGCAATCCTCAGGAATTTAACTCGATAAGCTACAAGTGTGGATATTGTGGTGAGTCTCTGGCCTCTCAAAAAGGTTATACTGGCTATTCGATTTCCGGGTCAGTGAATCATCCAGTATTCATTTGTATTTGTCATGTCTGTACCCGCCCCACCTTTTTTGATTTCAATAAAAATCAAACCCCTGGCGCCATCTTTGGTAACAAGGTAAACGACATTCCAGATACTTCTGTATCGGAGTTATATGATGAAGCCAGAAGAGCAACAGGTGCAAGCTGCTACACTTCGGCAGTTCTGAGTTGTCGAAAATTACTGATGCACATTGCTGTATCAAAGGGAGCAAATCCTGGAGAGACCTTCGTCAAGTATGTAAATTACCTGGTAGATAACCATTATGTCCCTCCTGATGCCAAAGACTGGGTTGACCATATTCGAAAAAAAGGCAATGAAGCGACCCACGAAATTGTAATTATGAAACAAGAGGATGCGCAAGAACTCTTGTCTTTTATTGAGATGATTTTGAAGGTTATATATGAGTTTCCAGCCTTGATAAAGAGAAAAAACTCTCCACCTTCAACCTGATACAGCATAAAGGAATGATAGCTATCTGATAGTATAGCTAGAATATAAAGCAGATGTATGCTGATTCCAGATGTTTGGTGTGGATATTTAAGTGTAAGCCGTGAACCGCGAAGTCAATATACTGGCGCACCTGTATTTTGGATAGCCCCGTATCACGAGCAATATCAGAAAACTCAATCAATTCACCTTTGAAGTCAATTTCTCTGGCTTTCAGCCAATCGTGAATTTTCGTAACAATCTCGTCTTCTGACACCTGCGAACCGGACACTTGAGTTTGTTGTGTGCTTTGATTTGTACCAACCTGTGCCGCACCCGTTAAATTACCCAAGACCGTCAAATTGTTATTAGTGACTGATTGCAATGAAACAGGTGACGATTCCGGTTGAGATGAATTTTGCCCTCTTAGCTCCGCCAAGTATGCGCCCTGGCTCATAAATTTCTGTACACGCGAGAATAGTATGGCAGGTATCTGACGGGTTTCGATTTCGACTTTTTCAATCATATGGTCAATATCTACGCCCTTGGGGAAAGGGGAATAGGGGCTTTTAAAATATTCACTCGGAAATCGTTTGAGCAGCCGTTCAGTGATTTGATAGCACTCTTTGGCAAACACATCGAAATCTTCCTCATCCGGGTATGTTTTAGCTAGCTCATATGTCTCAATGTACGATTCAATTTTGGCTTCGATTGATTCACGGACATATTCTTTTATCCAAGAATCGAATAAATCAAACAGATATTGTGGCTGACCCACCATTCTGTCTTGCAATACCTTCCATTCAAAACCTTTTTCTTCCTTACGATATTTCTCGCTTATCTCATCCTGCTTTTCACAGTATAAGTCATCGAAATATTTGCGTGCTTTCTCACTAAGTTTCATTTCAAGACTGTTTGCTGAAGAAATCCGCAATCATCGGAACATACGGCAAAACGATATTTCCCAACTCAGTTCCAGTTTTGATGACCGACTGGAAGAGTTCGAGTTTCTTCTTTGCTCGCTCAATTACGTCAGGGGTTTTCTCTTCCTTGGTCAACGCCTGAACTTGTTGCAGGCTGTGAACAGCATCTTCCTTGTCGTACTTACCGAGGTTGGAATCCTGAATGGCAGCAAACATCTTCGAGAAGATTTTTTCAAGTCCTTCGTTGGAGCTGACAGCAACATTCTGCATGCTGTGATGTGTGCCGACTTGAAGCCCGCCCTGAACGTTGCCGCCAATATTGATGACATTCTTTGCTGCACTGCCCCTTCCGACTTCTTTCCCCTCCTGATTCATTTTCACAACCCTTGCTTCGAAATAGATGAGGGTTTCGCCAGTGACATGGTCTTCAGTGTCCTCAACTTTCCACAAATCCCGTGCCCCTTTGACCTGAAGAACGGAGCTTGGGATTATTCCTTCCACCTGTTCCGCAAACTGAAATACTGTTCCGCCCCCCGACTTTTTGGTGTTCTTCAACCCCCGGACCTCAAAAACCTCCACCTGTGGAGTATTCCAGTTGTTATGAACTATTATTGTCTGCCCCATATCTCTAATGATGTCTCGAAAGGCCTCTCTGACACTTAATCCCATAATACCTCTCATTGTTTGATGCAGTTAAAACCGGCGCTAAGTATACCACAATCAGTCTGGATTCTGAATGTTAGAGGTTCAAAAACTCGTTTGAAATTGAAAAGCGGAGCCGTTAAGCTCCGCTCCTCGGCAGTGTCCTCAGCCATAAGATACCACTGCCAGTTGCGCAGAAATTACTATTCAAATGGGATGGAGTCAATATCCGGCTCATCCGGCAAAGGCTCCTCTTCTGTGGGCATCGCTTCAAAGCCCTCTGAAACGCGATTATCGGCCAGCAGCGGGTCAATTTCAGCCTCAATGGGCAGGACATCGGTAATGTTGTTGTAACTCTTACCTTGGGCATTTTTTGGCGTCTGATTGACAATCAGCCGGAGCTGACGGCCAATGAGATTGTTGGTGTCCTGGACTCCCCAGTTGACGCCTTCACTGAAGGACAAGGGATGACCAATGACGGCTGAGATGATGCGCCACAACCACGAGGGTTTGAATTTGGCGTCTTCTGATGGCACAGGGGCAACTGGCCTGACATCCTTCCACAGTTTCCTGCCAAAATACTCACCCTGATTGAGAATCAAAAACTCAAACGTCAGATACAACTCCGTCTGCTCAGAACCCTGAGGACTACCCCACGGAGCTTTGTACTTCTCCCGGATGTCGGAAATCTGGACTTGGTAGATGTTGGCTTTTATTGGCTCATATTCTTTTTTCTCGACCTTTTGAAACTGGACACTGGTTGATACTGGCATGGGTTTGCCCTTAACGGGCGTTTTCTGCTCTCAACGAGCTTAATTACTCTGACAAAAATTTCAGGACGTAGACTCTGTTGATGGTCCCATCTTGGTTGTCCATATCTTCCTGCTTCACGCAATTGGCAATGAAGTTGTGACCGCCAATGATTACGTCCACGTCCGCCCCCAGTTCGATATCTGTCGGGTAAGGGATACGGCTTGAAATTTTGACGAACCGTTCGTTTATCTGCATATTATTCTTTCCCCTCCATTATTTATTCAATTGTCGCAGGACCTCTTCACACCACTGCCTTATTTGTTCCGGGTCATCTGTACCTAATGCTTTCTGTGCCCAGTGGAGTAAATTACCTTGATGACATAACTGATTGCAGGCGTGCATACTCATAATTATTTGTTTAGCTGGTCGTATTTCCAGCCTTTTTCGATTAAGAGCAGAATTGTATATGATAGATTCTTTTCGAGCTTATTTTCTCTTTCGAATTTGCGGAGGGCTTTGACGGCTTTGACCCACAGCCGGTAGGACTCGGTTTTATATTTCATGTGAAGGCAAGTTACTTATCTTACCTTCATTCTAGCAATACCACATACCACGTCAATACCACATATCCACAAGAAGCATAGGTGCATTCATTTTCCAAAGAACTTGTCCTTAAGCTCTTTCTCCTTTTGCATCCTTTTCAATTCAGCAGTTCTGGCTTCAGCCTGTTCCTTTTCCATTATAGGATTTCTTGATTTATTGAATAAATCCAAGAGGTACTTATACTCCTCTGATTGCTCATAAACCGGAACCTTGTCTCGAAAAAACCCTTTCCTCTCAAACCGCAGGTCATATTTATATACGCCATAGAAAAGGGAAACCGCGTTCTGCTTAACATCAAGTGTAAAATAGCTATTATGCCCACTATTCTCTTTCCATAATTTTAAAATCCCATGTATTGTTCCACCTTCTGTTTCCTTACTGAATGAGATTGTATCGATTTTCTCGCCATGTCGTGCCTGTGCTGGCTTCCAAGCGATGTTCAAGCGTTCTATTGCTTGAATAGCTTTCTGAAGCTCATTGTCAATCATCGGAATCTCCTAGTGATAAAACAGAAAGAGGGCAGATTGCTCCACCCTCTCGCTGTGATTATGCTGACTACCCCACGAACGTGATGTTCTTCTTTTCAGAGACTGTGAGGACGCGCCCCTCAATCTCATTACTCTGAAGATACTCCCTGATTCTGCTCACCGCCGCCTCAGAATCCTGAGCCAGCGTCATCAGCGTCATCAGCTTGTCATCCGTTGTTTTGACAGTCAGTTTATACAAGCTCATATTTTCTCCTTGAGTTTGGACGCCCAAGGAATACGAGCCGACTTGCCCAATTACTTGGGTCAAGCCCTGTTTCGAGCAAATTCTAATTCAGTGTCTCAGAAATTACGAGGCTTTCCTGAGAATTTGATTATTTTGCCTGCTTCCGATTACTTATTGCAAGTCTCTTAAAAACAACAAATTAAATATGATGAGCAAGGTTTCAGTTGATTTGTTCACAGTTGGACTTTCTGATTTTAATGTGATATATCCCTGCTAACCTGTGGCTTTTCAGCAACTTATTGATTTTGTTTCAACTTAAAAAAGTAGGATTCGTATGGCTAATGAATCAGAGGAGTCGAATTCGATGAGCGAGATGATTGGCGTTGCCGTTCCCATTGCCAAGGAAGTACACAAGATACTGAAGGACCGCGGCGTTTATGAAAAAGCCATGGATTATTTGGCTCGTCGAAAGCCAAAAGATATTATTGTGCTTGGAGCCTCAGGAACAGGCAAATCCTCATTTTTAAAATCTATTCGGGGTTTAAGTGCATATATACGGCCCGAAGACAGAACGGATAAAGCCACTAAGGTAAAAGGAAAGATAGGTAAAGAGTTTTTCAATTTTATTGACACTCCTGGAGAAGCGCAACATAAGGCCAAACGCAGTCAAGTTCTCTATGAGATTTATGGCAAGCCGTTTTTAGGGATAATAAATCTCGTATCTTATGGATATCATGAAAATGCAATCGCTGGAACCCACGCGATTGCAGGGACATCAGCTTCTGAAACATATTTAGAAAGCCGCCGACAAACAGAAATAAATCAGCTAGCAGAATGGACAAGCCTTTTAGCAGGAAGAGGCGGCCCTGCCAAATGGCTTATTACCGTTGTCACAAAAGCTGACCTGTGGTGGTCCCCCACCAATGCCCCAATTGTTCTTGAGTATTACAAAACAGGTAAGTACTGGGGGGCTTTAGGAGAGGCAACAGAAATTACCTATAGTGTGCGCTCTTATTCGTCCTTAAATCAGCTCTTTTATGGCAGAGCGGCCATGTCTGGATTCTACACTGACACTCAAAGAGTGCGAGATAGAAGCTCTTTAATCGCGCTACTATTGGAATACTGTATTGACCAGCCAAAAAAGTAACCCTGATACACATGTCAAACCTAAGTGAACATCTATCAAAGGCTGAATTAGAGACAGAAAACGAAAGAGCCTTGTCAGATGCATTATTCAAACTCAATCGCTTGATTAGAGACTTAAAGATATTTTCTTCGTTAACAGTGGCAGGTACGATGTTTCATCTAACTGTAGGGGCTTGGGCTATTTTTCTACTATTTAAAAATCCCACTGCTGTGGTGCCACGTCCTTATGACCCGGTTCAATTTTCCATACTTATGGAAATCATCATGCTTGTGATAGTTTTCGGGTTCTCGTTCATCTTTGACCGTCTAACGGCCTCAGGTGAAGCATTGTATCAGGAAATCAGTGATGAATTGGAATGGCAAATAAAAGCAACAGAAGACACAGTGGAGCCCAATAAAGTTTCGACAAAAGAGCGCCCCGGTTTGGCCATAAGATTAACAATGCGTGAATACGTGCTGGCAACACGGTTAGCATTTGTGCCCGGACCTTATGGAGTGAGATATTATCTTGTGATAAATCTATTCATTTTTATCCTGTACTTTTCGTTTATCATATATTCTAGATGAAGCCTTTTTATTTATCCACAGATTCAGTCTGGACAAATTTCTTCAGCCTGCTACGCTTATGTGGAATATACAAAAAGTATCTTCCTTGCGAGTTAGCGCAAGACAGAAGACCGTTTGTGAGGCTCTTGCTTGCTAACTCAAGCAGGGCATCATAAGCGGTTTTTTGTTTATCGCTGGGCTTTTGGTCACTTTGCTGAGTCTGTACCAGAGTCTGGCGACAAGTGAAATACTCAACATAATGTCCGCAGTCCCATATAAAAATAAGCAATATAACAATAGTAAGGCTGAAGACGCTTTCAGGAATTATGCTGAAGCAAATGGATGGGTAATAACCAAGCGAGGTTGGCCAGACTTCATAGTCTACGACAATAATGGAGTCTTTCTTTTCTTCGTCGAAGTGAAGAAAAATAACACTCAACGCTTCGGCCTTGAGAACGTTAACAAGTCTGATAAAAGAAAGCGTCGTAAGACTCAACACATTCAATTTCAAGCTCGTACGATAGATTTACTCCGAAGACACGGCTTCATCTGTAAAATCTGGACTCCAAAAAGCAACTTCGGAGAATAGTAATTACCTGACCTTTAGATGAGATACTATCACCTCTAGGGGCCAGTAAATTACTGGGTGGCCTGCTGCACAGGCTCTGTACCAGATACAGAAAGGGTTGCAGCCCGAACGACCAACTGACCGAAGCGACCAACATAAGAACCTCAGTAGAAACCTCAAAGCGTAACGCTTTAGGAAATACTAGTGGGAAGCCGAAGGGAAGGCAGGGAGTGAAGGGCCTGTGGTTTATGGGTAAGAAATTGCGGCGGCATTACCCGTGAAACCGTTTCACAGAGCTGATATTAAGAAGGTCTCTTTGAATACCAGTCTCTTACCTCGCTGATTATTACATCAACGGCGCTACGAGAATGAACCGCGTGTTCCGGGCTGAAGGTGATACTTTCTCTTAAGCACCTAAGCAAAAGTAATGCGGTATTTTGACCCGATCCCGGCAAGTATCTCGAAAAGAGCTTCCGTCATTCGCTTGAAGGATTGTGAAGCCTCCAGGGGCAACCACCTGTATTTG
>Ga0070741_10011185_pt1 | contig 16638 bp, 14 predicted proteins | sample Coa_R1_4_FD_66440 | JGI IMG/M metagenome (GOLD analysis project Ga0070741, IMG submission 66440) | Surface soil microbial communities from Centralia Pennsylvania, which are recovering from an underground coalmine fire - Coalmine... | ecosystem: Environmental > Terrestrial > Soil > Unclassified ...
GATTGAACACGTAGCCGACGAGCTCGCTGCCGTCGCGCCGCACGAGCGTCACGTCTCCGCGATAGTCGAAGGCGCGCTCGACGACCTCGGCCAGCGCCTCGCCGTCGACGGCGCCGGGGTCCCAGCCCTCGAGACTGCGGTCCTGCTCCACGAAGGTCACAGCTTGCCGGTGACCGTGGCGGCGACGGTCGCCTTCAGTCCCTTGAGTGAGCTGAAGGTGTAGTTGACGGCCGTCGGCTCGTAGCCGCAGTGAACCATGCAGTCCTTGCATTTCTCGTTTCCGCTCTTGTGGCCGTAATTCTCCCAGCGGGTCGTCTCCATCAGCTCCTTGAACGATCGCGCGTAGCCTTCCTGGAGCAGGTAGCAGGGCCGCTGCCAGCCGAACATGTTGTACGTCGGGTTGCCCCACGGCGTGCATTCGAAGTCGTGCTTGCCCATGAGGAACTGCAGGAAGAGCGGCGACTGATTGAACTTCCAGCGCCGCTTGGGATTCGACAGGATCTTGCTGAAGAGCTCGTGCGTCTTCTGTCGGCGCAGGAAGTGCTCCTGATCCGGCGCCTTGGAGTAGCTGTACCCCGGCGAGAGCATCATGCCCTCCACGCCGAGGTCCATCATCTCGTCGAAGAACATTTGCATCCGGATCGCCGAGGCGCCGTCGAACAGCGTCGTGTTGGTGGTGACCCGGAAACCGCGCCGCAGCGCCTCGCGGATGCCCTCGACGGCATCGTCGAACACGCCCTCGCGGCACACCGCCTCGTCATGCTCCTCCCGCAGGCCATCCATGTGCACGCTGAAGGAGAGGTACTTGGACGGCTCGAAGAGCCCGGCCTCGAGCTTCTCCTTCAACAGGATGGCGTTCGTGCACAGATAGACGTACTTCCGTCGGGCGACCAGCTCCTTCACCAGACGGCCGATGTCCGGGTACATCAGCGGCTCGCCGCCCGGGATCGACACCATCGGCGCGCCGCACTCGTCGACGGCGGCCAGGCATTGCTCGACGCTCAAATGCTTCTTGAGGATGTGGGCCGGATACTGGATCTTGCCGCAGCCGGCGCAGGCGAGGTTGCAGCGGAAAAGGGGCTCGAGCATGAGCACCAGCGGATAGCGACGGCGGCGCTTCAGCTTCTGCTTGAGGACGTAGGTGGCGACCGTCCACATCTGCGACACCGGAACGCTCATGCCTTCTGACTCTCCATGTCCGCCCAGGCCAGCGGCCGGCGTCGGATCAGCACCAGCAGCCCGGCCACCGTGGCGTGCACCGCCAGGCCGCAGGCGAACAGCGTCCACTCACCGATCCAGGCCGTCACCGCAAGGTTGAACGCAATCACTGCGTAGTATAACGCCACTCCACCGGCCGTTTTCCGGCCAAACCCGCCCGGGGACGCCGACCGGCCCCCACTCCAATATATATAGCCACCGATAGCGACCATGCCGACGACCAGCCACCCCAGGAAGTTACTCAGCGGCACCCCGAAATAGACGCCGCCGTCGGGATACCGGAAGATCAGCCCGAGGAACCATCGGTCGCCGCGTACGGCGGCGGGGTCGATGACGACGTCGAGCAGCATCATCAGCGCGCCGCCCAGGACCGTGACGCGCGCGCGGGTCGCGCCGAGGCCGAGCGCCTGGCGCGCGAGGCAGAACGCCGCGTATGCGAGGAACGTGAACGACAGCGAGTCCATGAGCGGCACGTCGGCGATGAAGAGCTCCTGGCCGCGCGTCGAGCCGGTGTAGGCGTAAAAGCCGAACGGCACGCCGATCCGCGTGGAGCAGAACTCCGCGAGCCACGCGATCGGCCACACCCAGGCGCCGAACACGAGCGTGCGGCGCCATCCGAGGTCGCCAGCGCCGATGGAGACGTAGGCGAGGAGGAACGCAAAGACGTACGGACGGAGCACCAGGGTGCCGAGTAGCAGGTCCATGTGTCGGTAAGACGCTGTACATGCTACCATTTGCCGTCGTGACGGCTCTCGACGAGGCGGTTGCTCGCGCACAGAACTATCTCGTCACCCACCAGGCCGCCGACGGGCACTGGGTTGGCGAGCTCGAAGCCGACCGGGCGCTCACCGCAGAAGTCCTGTTGCTCCGGCACTTCATCGATCGCGTCGACCTCGGGGTCGAGGAGCGCGCGGTCCGCTACCTGCGGCGCCGGCAGAACGCCGACGGGGGCTGGAGCCTGTTCGAGGGTGGCGCCTCCGACCTGTCGGCCACCATCAAGATCTACTTCGCCATGAAGATGGCCGGCGTCGCCGTCGACGATCCCACGATGACGCGGGCTCGCGAGCGCATCCTCGCCATGGGAGGTCCGGCCCGCGCGAGCGTCTTCACCAAGATCCAGCTGGCCCTGTTCGGCGAGTACGACTGGAACGGCGTGCCGACGATGCCGGTCGAGATCATGCTGCTGCCGCCGCCGTTCTTCCTGTTCAACATCTACGAGGTCTCCTACTGGTCGCGGACGGTGATCGTGCCGCTGCTGATCATCATGGATCGCAAGCCGATCAAGTGGCTGCCGGCTCACCACACGCTCGACGAGCTGTGGCCGGTTCCGCGCGAGCAGACGAGTCTGCGCTTCCCACGCGTACCGGAGCCGTTCACGTGGCGGGGCCTGTTCTGGAAGTCGTTCTTCATCGCCGTCGACGACGGGCTGAAGATCTGGGAGCGCTTCTCGCCACGGCCGCTGCGCAAGCGCGCCATCAACGCCGCGCGCGCGTGGCTCGAGGAGCGGACGGCCGTGCCGGGCGGTCTCGGTGGCATCTACCCCGCCATGGCCAACTCCATCCTGGCCTTGCGGCTGCTCGGGCTGCCCGAGGACCACCCGCTCATCCTGGGTCAGCTGAAGGAGATCGAGGCGCTGGCCGTGGACGACGGCAACGAGCTCTACTACCAGCCGTGCCCGTCCCCTATCTGGGACACCTCGCTGGCGGCGAACGCGCTGATCGAGAGCGGCCTGCCGGCCGACCACCCCGCGCTGCTTCGCGCCGGCGAATGGATGCTGAGCAAGCAGGTGCTCGTGCCCGGCGACTGGCAGGTGAAGCGGCCGCACGTGCAGCCCGGCGGCTGGGCGTTCCAGTACGACAACGACTTCTACCCGGATCTCGACGACACGGCCATGGTGCTCATGGCGCTCGAGAAGATCCATGGCCTCGATCCCGATCGCACACGGCTGGCCAAGGAGCGCGGCGTCGGCTGGTTCCTCGGCATGCAGAACGCCGACGGCGGCTGGGGATCGTTCGACGCCGACAATGACCGGATCTACCTCAACAACATTCCCTTCGCCGATCACGGCGCGCTCCTCGATCCGTCGACGGAGGACCTCACCGGCCGCGGGCTCGAGCTGCTCGGCACCCTCGGCTATCCACGCGAGCTGGAGGCGGTGGAGCGCGCGATCCACTTCATCCGCCACACGCAGCGCCATGACGGTCCGTGGTGGGGCCGGTGGGGCGTGAACTACATCTATGGCACCTGGTCCGTGCTGCGCGGCCTCGGCGCCATCGGCGTGGACCCGCGGCACGAGTACGTGCAGCGCGCGGTGCGCTGGCTGCAGCGTAGCCAGAACGAGGACGGCGGCTGGGGCGAGACGTGCGAGTCGTACGTCAAGCCGGAGCTGGCCGGCGCCGGCGCCTCGCTGCCGAGCCAGACGGCATGGGCGCTGCTGGGGCTCTTCGCCGCCGGCGTGACGAGCGGCCCCGCCGTCGAGCGCGGCATCCAGTACCTGCTGCACACCCAGCGCCCGGACGGCGCCTGGGACGATCCGCTCTGGAACGGCACCGGCTTTCCGCGCGTGTTCTATTTGAAGTACAACCTGTATGCGAAGTACTTCCCGCTCTGGGCTCTCGGCGTCTATCGGCGCGCTCAGAAGAAATGACGGGGTCCTCGGCTCCCCCTCTCCTGCGGCCCTTCGACATTCTCGGCGGCTGGGCGATCGGGATCGTCGCCTCGCTCGGGCGCTTCGGCAGCTTCCTCGGCGACGCGCTCGCCATCATGGTGACGCCGCCCGTGAAGCTGTGGGCCATCGTCGATCGCATCGACTTCGTCGGCTTCCGGTCGCTGCTGATCATCCTGCTGACGGGCGCCTTCACCGGCATGGTCCGGGGCCTGCAGATCTTCCTGGTGCTCTCGCGCTTCGGCTCGGAGGCATTCCTCGGGCCCGCGGTGGCGCTGTCGATCATCCGGGAGCTCGGGCCGGTGCTCGCCGCGCTCATGGTCACCGGCCGCGCCGGCTCGGCGCTCACGGCCGAGATCGGCATCATGCGCATCACCGAGCAGATCGACGCGCTCACGGTCATGGCGCTGAACCCGATGCGCTATCTCGTGGCACCGTCGATCTTCGCGGGCATTCTCACCTTCCCGCTCATGACGGCGCTGTTCGACGTGATCGGCATCTTCGGCGGCTACCTGGTCGGCGTGGAGCTGCTCGGCCTGTCGCCCGGAACGTACTTCGGCGAGATGCAATCGTTCGTCGACATGGGCGACGTCCTGCTCGGCTTCTGGAAGTCGATCTCCTTCGGCATCATCGTGACCTGGGTGTGCACGTACAAGGGCTTTCACGTCGGCCACGGCGCCGAGGGCGTGGCCCGCGCGACCACCCAGGCGGTCGTGATGTCCTCGGTGCTGATCCTCGTCTGGGACTACTTCCTCGGCACGGTGCTGCCGTGATCCGCGTGGAGGGGCTGCGCAAGGCGTTCGGCAGCAACCAGGTCCTGCGCGGCATCGACCTCGAGGTGCCGACGGGATCGATCACGATCATCATCGGCCGCAGCGGTGGCGGCAAGTCCGTGCTGCTTCGACATCTGGTCGGCCTCGTGCGTCCCGATGCCGGCCGCATCGTCGTCGACGGCGTCGATGTCGCGCGGCTCGGCGGCCGCGCCCTCGACGACGTGCGCCGTCGCTACGGGGTGGTGTTCCAGGGCGGCGCGCTCTTCGACTCGATGACGTGCGGCGAGAACATCGCGTTCCCGCTCCGCGAGAAGCTGCGGCTGCCGCGCCCGGAGATCGCCAAGCGCGTGGACGCGGCGCTCGCCCAGGTGGGCCTGGAAGGCGTCGGGCCGAAGTACCCGGCCGAGGTCTCGGGCGGCATGCGCAAGCGCGTCGCCATCGCGCGCGCGCTGGTGACCGAACCCGAGATCGTCTTCTTCGACGAGCCGACCACCGGTCTCGATCCCGTGCTGGTGAACACGATCCACCAGCTCATCGTCGACCTGCACCGGCGTCACCGCTTCACCGCCGTCATGGTGAGCCACGAGATCCCCGAGATCTTCGAGATCGCCGACCTCGTGGCCATGCTCTACCAGGGGCGCATCGTGGAGGCCGGAGCGCCGGCGGCCATCCAGGCGTCGGACAATCGCGTCGTGCGCCAGTTCATTCGCGGCGAGCCGGAGGCCGCGCAGTGATCGAGGGGGATCGTTGATGGAGCGAACGCGCGTCAACATCGCGGTGGGGCTCTTCCTGGTGCTCGGTATCTTGGCGCTCGGATACCTTTCCATTAAACTCGGGAAGGTCTCCTTGTTCGGCGGCGGCGGGTATCTCGTCACCGTCGACTTCCCGTCCGTCGGCGGGCTGAAGTCGGGCTCCTCGGTGGAGATCGCGGGCGTGGAGATCGGCCGGGTCGAAAAGATCGGGCTGGCCGATTACCAGGCGCGGGTCACGCTCCGCGTGAACCAGGGCGTGAAGCTGCAGGAAGACGCCATCGCGTCGATCAAGACCAAGGGCCTGATCGGCGAGAAATACGTGCGGGTCAGCCCGGGCGGCTCCGACAAGCTGATCCCGCCCGGCGGTCGGATCCGCGAGGTCGAGGCGCCGGTTGACTTCGAGGAGCTGCTGTCGAAATACATCTTCGGCAAGGTCTAGGAGGTTCGACATGAGGCCGCTGCTCCGCACCGCGCTCGCGTGCACGCTGCTCGTCCTCCTCGCCGCCACGCGGCAGGCGCTCGCGGGAGTTCCGACGGATCAGCTGCGGATGCAGGTCGACCGCGTGCTCAAGCTGCTCGACGATCCGGCGCTGAAGGCGCCGGACAAGGCCAACGAGCGCCGTGTCGCCGTCCGCAAGGTGGCCGAGGACATCTTCGACTTCGGCGAGACCGCGAAGCGCTCGCTCGGCCGCCACTGGGCGGCGCGGACGCCGCAGGAGCGTGACGAGTTCACCAAGCTGTTCGGCGATCTCCTCGAGCGCTCGTACATCTCCAAGATCGAGCTCTATGGCGGCGAGAAGATCCAGTACGTCGGCGACCGCATCGAGGGCGACACCGCCATCGTGCAGAGCAAGCTGTTGACGAAGAGCGGCGGCGAGGTCCCCATCGACTACCGGATGCTGCGCAAGGGCGATCGATGGCTGGTCTACGACGTGGTGATCGAAGGCGTGAGCCTGGTGTCGAATTACCGGACACAGTTCAACAAGATCATCCAGACGTCGTCGTACCAGGACCTCGTGAAGAAGATGAAGACCCGCAACGAAGAGCTGCGGTCGGCCGAGCTCTCCCATCACGGCTGACGGTCGGGCGTGAACGCCATCGTTCTCGTCGCCGGCGTGGCGCGGCGGCTGGCGCCGCTCACCGACAACACCCACAAGGCGCTGCTGCGCGTGGGTGGCCGGCCGGTGCTGGCGCGCATGCTCGACGCCCTCGCTGCCGTCGGCATCCGGCGCACGATCCTCGTCGTCGGTCACTGCGCCGACCAGGTGCGCGCGCTGGCGGGTGACCGCGTCGGCCGCATGGCCGTCGACTACGTCCACAACCCCGAGTACACCCGCGGCTCCGTGCTGTCGCTGTACGCGGCGCGTGCGTACCTGCGCGAGCCGGCGCTGATCATGGATGCCGACGTCCTCTTCCCCGTCGACATGCTGCGCCGGCTGCTGGCGGCGCCGGCACCCAGCGCGCTCCTGCTCGACCGCGGCTTCGCCGATACCGGTGAGGAGGTCAAGCTCTACACGCGCGGCCCGCGGGTCATCGCCCTCGGCAAGAAAGTGGTCCCCGAGTCATGGGACGCCGTGGGCGAGGGTGTCGGCTTCTTCAAGTGCGGCGTCGAGGCCGGGCCCCAGCTCGTGAAGTATCTCGAGCGGGTCATCGAAGAGAGCCAGGGGATGAGCGAGTACGAGGACGCCTTCCACATGCTGGTCGGCGCCCATCACGTCGGCTCGGTCGACATCACCGGTCTGCCGTGGACGGAGATCGACTTCGCCGAGGATCTGCGCCGCGCCGAGAGCGACGTGCTGCCGCACGTCGTCCGGCTGGACGGCGCGTGATCCGGCAGGCCGCCCTCTACCTCGCCACCGCCGACGACCTCGACGCCGCGCTGCGCTCCGTGGCCGGCCGACCCGTGGCGTTCCACGCGCTGCTCGCCGCCCTGCGGGCCGGCGTCTCCCGGATTGGCGTGCCCCGCGTCTTCCGCGGCACCGACCTCGAGCCGGCGATTGCCCGCTCGCGGCGCGCCAGCGCCGCCACCGTCTGGCTCGATGCCGGGACGCTCGACGCGGCCCCGACCCTGCTCGTGCCGGCCGCCGCGCTCGCCGGCGCGCCTGGAGCCGCGGCCATCCTCGCCGCGTCGCCGGCGGCGGTTCTGGCGCCCTCGGTGCATGACGGCGCGCCGCTGCTCGGTGTCGACGCCGCCACGAGCACGGCGCTCGCGGAGGCGATACGCCGCGGCGCGCCGCTGGCCGAGTCGCTCACGCGGCTGCTGAAATCGGCTGACGTCCAGAGCGTGGCGCCGGAGGCGTGGTACGTGCGGGTGCGGGACGCCCGCTCGGCCGCGGTCGCCGAGAACGCGCTGTTCAGGACACTGGGCAGCCCGATCGACACGCAGCTCGACCGCGCCCTGCATCGCCGGCTGTCTCGCCACGTGACGCGCGCGGCCATCGCGCTCGGCGTCACTCCAAACCAGATCAGCCTCGCGAGCCTCGCGGTCGGGCTCGGCGCGGCCGCGTGCTTCTGGAACGGCGGGACGACGCGGGCGGTGCTCGGCCTGCTGATGTACGTGGCCGCCGTCGTGCTGGACCACGCGGACGGCGAGGTCGCGCGCCTGCGGCTCGCCGAGTCCGCGCTCGGCGAGTGGCTCGACATCGTGGTCGACACGGTCGTCCACGCCGCGGTGGTGATGGCGCTCGGAGTCACCACCCAGACCCTCACCGGATCCGGCGCCGGCCTCGGCATCGCCAGCGCGGTTGGCTTCGTCGGCAGCGCGGCCGTCGCGAAGCTGTGGCCGGTGACGAGCGATGACGACACCGTCGGCTCCTTCCTGCAGGACCTCGGCTCGCGGGATGGCTTCTACGCGATGCTCGTGCTGTTCATCGTCGGCCGCGCGCTGGCGCCGGCGGCGCTGCCGTGGCTGATGATCGTGGTCGCGCTCGGCGCCCACGCGTACTGGGTCGCGCGCGGAGCGTACACGCTCCGCCGCGCCTGGCTCGCGCGCGGCGGCCGCGCGCGCTAGCGCCTCAGCGCGCGGCCGGCCGCGCGGGCGGGCGGAACACGGCGCGCAGTCCGAAGTACGCGAAGGCGTCCTTCAGATTCGAGAACAGCCGCTTGACGGGGTGCATCGAGGGATCGGTCACGTACTCGAGGGTGAGACTGACGCGTTCCTCGCCTTCCCCGAGCGGTGTGATCGAGTGCCACAGCCGGTCGCCGTTGAAGGCCACGAGCGTGCCGGGATGCGTGGCCAGCGCCAGCTCGACCACCGGGCGGCCGCCGGGGTCGTCCTTGAACAGCTGGCACACGAGCCGGCTCGACGAGCGCTCGACGAGCCCGACCAGCACCGTGTAGCGCGCGCCCTTGTAGTACGAGGTGTCGAAGTGAAACCCGATGTGATCGCCGGGCTCGGTGTAGAAATAGAGCGCGCACGAGTGCGGATCGGACTCCGGACACGGCTGCAGGGCGCGGCCGGTGAGCGCCGACAGGAAGCCGATGAAGGCCGGGGCACGATAGAGCGCCAGGATCGTGGGCGCCTGCTCCACCAGCGTGTAGTAGCTCACGCTGCCGCCCTTCTTGTGGCGCGGAATGTAGTTGCGGTGGATCTGCGGCCGCACGCGGTCGACCTCGGCCACCATGCGCGCCACCAGCGCGGCCGGGAGCCAGCGCTCGAGCACGATGAGCTCGTTCTGGGCCCAGTACGTCGCCCGCGCCTGCTCGAGGTCCAGGCTCTCCAGCGCGCGCGCCACCTCGGCTGCCACGGCGCTCGTCGTCGCCACGTCGCTCACACGGCGCTCCTCTCTGCGTTCGGTCGTCCTCGGCATCATACACGGTGTGCTACACTCAGCCCATCGCGTACCGCGCCGGTGCGGCGCCACGTTTTCGTCGGCATCGTCGGGGCTGAGGAGGCTCTCGTGGGATCTGTTCGAGTCGCGATCATCGGCGTCGGCAACTGCGCGTCGTCCCTCGTGCAAGGCGTCCAGTACTACCGCCACGCGCCCGACGACGCGTTCATTCCCGGGCTCATGCACGCGCGGCTCGGCGGCTATCACGTCGGCGACATCGAGTTCTCCGCCGCCTTCGACATCGACGAGCGCAAGGTCGGCCGCGATCTGTCCGAGGCCATCGTGCAGGCGCCCAACAACACGGTGAAGTTCGCCGAGGTGCCGGCGCTCGGCGTGCCCGTTCAGCGCGGGATGACCCATGACGGGCTCGGCACCTATCTGTCGCAGATGATCCGGAAGGCGCCGGGCTCCACCGCCGACATCGCCCAGATCCTCAAGGAGACGAAGACCGACGTCGTCGTCAACTACCTGCCGGTGGGCAGCGAGATGGCGACCAAGTGGTACGTCGAGCAGATCCTCGACGCCGGCTGCGCGTTCGTGAACTGTATCCCGGTCTTCATCGCCCGGGAGGCGTACTGGCGCCGGCGCTTCGAGGACCGCGGCCTGCCGGTGGTCGGAGACGACGTGAAGTCGCAGGTCGGCGCCACCATCGTGCACCGCGTGCTGACCCGGCTCTTCATGGACCGTGGCGTGCGCCTCGAGCGCACGAGCCAGCTGAACTTCGGCGGCAACACGGACTTCTACAACATGCTCGAGCGCGACCGCCTCGTCTCCAAGAAGATCTCGAAGACCGACGCCGTCCGCTCGCAGCTCGGCCACGAGCTGCCCGCGGAGGCCGTGCACATCGGGCCCAGCGACTACGTGCCGTGGCTCGAGGATCGCAAGTGGGCGCACATCCGCCTCGAGGGGCGCGGGTTCGGCGATCAGCCGATCAACGTCGAGCTCAAGCTCGAGGTCTGGGACTCGCCGAACTCGGCCGGCGTCGTCATCGACGCCATCCGCTGCTGCAAGATCGCCCTCGACCGCGGCGTCAAGGGCGCGCTGCGGGCGCCGTCGGCCTATCTGATGAAGTCACCGCCCGAGCAGTGGCCCGACGACACGGCGCGCCAGCGCCTCGAGCGCTTCATCACCGGCGACGAGTAGTTGGCCACCTCGCGCACCGGACGGCTCCTACGCCGTCTCGTCGGGGCGGTGTGCGCCCGCCCCATCCTCACGCTGGTCGTCGCCGTCGCGCTCACCGCCGTCTCGCTCGTGTACGCGGGCACCACCCTCACCTTCGCGACCTCCACGCGCGCTCTCCTGCCCCAGAACGCGCCGTACATCCACCGCTACGTCGAGTACGACAAGGAGTTCGGCGAGCTCGACGATCTGGTGATCGTCGTGCATGCCCCGTCACTGCCCGAGGCGACGATCTACGCGAACCGCCTCGTGCGCGAGCTGCACGCCAACCAGGTGCCGCTCAACCGCATCGCGTACCGCATCGACCCCAAGCAGTTCGAGGGCCGCGCCCTCCTCTATCTCTCGACGGAGCGCCTGGCCGAGATTCGCGAGCGGATCTTCGACTACCAGGACTTCATGGAGAAGTTCGCGGAGCGGCCGACGCTCGACCAGCTGGTGGACGGCATCGCCACCTCCATCGCACAGGAGTTCGTGACCGGACTGCTCGATCTCGGCCTGTCGTCGGATCGCGGTCCCTCGAAGGGCGCCCTCGACCTGCGCTTCGTCAACGACGTCGTGAGCCAGATCTCGACGCGCATCGACCGGCCGGCGCCGTACAAGTCGCCCTGGGGCGGCCTGTTCTCGGTCGGCGGCGAGGACACCGCCGGCGCCGGATACTTCCTGTCGGACAACCAGCAGCTGCTGTTCATCCTGGCCGATCCGAAGACGACCCAGCACAGCTCCTTCACCGGCGACCGCGACGCCATCGACGGCGTGCGCGCGACCGTCGCGTCGCTGAAGAGCGAGTTCCCGGAGGTGGAGGTCGGGGTGACCGGCAAGCCGGCGCTGGCCAACGACGAGATGGTGGCCGCCTTCCGCGACAGCGAGCGCGCCGGCGTGCTCGCCTTCGGTCTCACGCTGGTGCTCCTGCTGCTGGCCTTCATGCGTGTCGGCAAGCCGCTGCTCATGCTCCTCGTCCTCAGCATGAGCATGGCCTGGTCGCTCGGCGTGGCCACCCTCGTCATCGGGCATCTCTCGCTGTTCTCGGTGATGTTCATCTCGATCGTCATCGGCATCGGAATCGACTACGGGATCTACTATCTCTTCCGGTACGAGGAGGAGATCTTCCTCGGCCGCAATCTGCGCGAGGCGATCGAGATCACCGCCGCCCGTAGCGGCCCCGGCATGCTGCTGGCCGCCATCAGCGCCGCCGCCACCTTCTACGTGCTCATGCTGACCGACTTCCGCGGCCTCCAGGAGCTCGGCTTCATCTCCGGCACCGCGCTGCTGCTGGCGTGGGTGGCCATGATGTTCCTGTTCCCGGCCGTGATCGTTCTCGTCGACCGCCGCCACGCCGCGCGGCCGTCGGTGTCGATCCCGCGCGCGATTCGCCTCGAGCGCATGCACGTGCCGTTCGTCGAGCACATCACCGCGCATCCCAAGATCGTGCTCGGCACGGCGGCCGCGCTGGCCGCGGTCTCGGTGTTCGGCTTCGGCTGGGTGCAGTTCGACTACAACCTCCTCAATCTCCAGGCCAAGGGGACCGAGTCGGTGACGTGGGAGAAGCGCATCCTCGCCACCTCGGGACGCTCCGGCTTCGCGGCGCTGTCGAGTGCCAACACGCTCGACGAGCTCCGCCGCAAGCAGGCCGCGTTCCGCAAGCTCGACACGGTGTCCGAGGTGGACTCCGCCCTGTTGCTCATTCCCGACGATCAGGAAGCGAAGCGCAAGATCATCGCCGACTTCGCCCCGATCGTGGCGCCCGTCCGCGTGAGCCGGCCCCGGGCCGTCGACATCGACCGGCTGATCGGCTCGCTCGAGACACTTCGACGGCGCTTCGACATCGCGGCCGGCGAGGCACCGCCCGGCGATACCCAGCGACGGCTCGTGAGCCTCCGTGACGACATCGACCAGCTGATCGAGAAGTTACGGACGACCGATCGCAGCACCAGCGAGCCGTCCCTCACGCTGCTCCAGCGGCAGGTGTACCGCGACTTCGTCACGTCGTTCCAGCGCCTGCAGGCCAACGTGAACCCGCGGCCGGTCGGTCTCGCCGACGTGCCGCCCGAGATCAAGCGAAAGTTCATCAGCGATCGCGGGCACTTCCTGCTGCAGATCCACCCGGCCGTGAACATCTGGGACCGTGACGGCGCCGAGCGCTTCGTTCGCGAGCTGCGCCAGGTCGACCCCGACATCACCGGCACCCCGGTCATCACGTACGAGGCGATCCGACTGATGGAGCGCGGCTACAAGCAGGGCACGCTCTATGCGGTCGTGCTGGTGGCCGGCCTGACCATGCTGACGCTGCGCCGGGTGCGCGAGACCGTGCTCGCGCTGCTGCCGCTGGCGCTCGGGATGATGTGGACGGCCGGGCTGATGTACGTCTTCGACGTCAAGCTGAACCTCGGCAACGTGTTCGGCATCCCGCTCATCCTGGGCGCCGCCGCGGAGTTCGGCGTCAACATCGTGCTGCGGTTCATCGAAGATCGCGAGCATGGCGGTGGGCCCCTCATCGCGCGCTCGACCATGATGGCGGTCTTCGTGAACGGACTCTCGACCATCGCCGGCTACGGCAGCCTGATGCTCGCGGCCCACCGGGGCATCTACGGTCTCGGCCTGCTCCTCACCCTCGGCACGACGGCCTCGCTGGTGGCCGCGCTTGTCGTGCTGCCCGTCCTGCTGCGGCTGTTCGGCGGTCGGCCGACGCGCCGGCCGGCCACCGCCGACGTCCGCGAGACCGCCGTCACCGCCATGCCCGGATAGCGCGCGTCTACGCGCGCGAGACCTCGACCAGGTTCGAGTGGAAGGTCGGTCCGCCGCCCATGTCGGCGGTGCGATCGTCGGTGAGGACGTTCACGCCGCGACCACCGGGGTGGAAGCGGTGCCACCAGATTCCCTCGACGACCACCACGCCGGGGCGCGTGGCGTCGGTGACGCGCGCGGTGAAGCGCGCGGCCCCGCGTGCGCTCTCCACGGCGACGGTGTCGCCGTCCGCGATGCCGCGCGCGGCGGCGTCGTCCGCGGCCAGCATGACCGTCGGCGTCCCCTGTCGCCGCCTGAGCCGCTCCGACTGGCTGAAGGACGAGTTCAGGAAGAACCGGTTGGGCGGGACGATGCACTGCAGCGGATAGCGTGCAACGTCGCCGCGCTGCGGACCTTCGGCGAGCGGCGTCCACGTCGGCAGCGCGGGCAGCCCCTGCCGCGCCAGGTCGGCCGACACGAATTCGACCTTGCCCGAGGGAGTCGGTGCCCCGTTCGCGAACGGCAGGTACGGGCGCGGCAGCGCCAGCCGCACCGATTTCTCCGCGCGCAACCGCTCCCACGTGACCGGCCGCACGGACGGGCCACCGTTCGCCAGCGCCGTGCGGACGGCGGCCTCGGGACCGCGCGCGTAGTGTGTGGCCGCCTGCGTGAGATCGAGCGCCTTCGCGAGCGCGCCGCAGACGTCCCAGTTCGACCGCGCCTCGCCGACCGGCGCAATGACCGGCTCCGCGAGCTGTAGATAGAACTGCCCGAACGACCGATAGACGTCGAGGTGCTCCATCGACGTCGTCGCGGGCAGGACGTAGTCCGCATAGTGCGTCGTGTCGGTGAGCACCTGCTCGTGCACCACCGTGAACAGGTCTTCGCGGGCCAGACCGCGCAGCACGAGCTCCTGCTGCGGACACACGGCGGCGGGATTGGAGCTGTAGACGTAGAGCGCCTTCACCGGCGGCGCCAGGGCGGCGTCGGTCAGCGCGCGGCCGAGCTTGATCATGTTGATCACGCGCGTCGGCGCGGGCATGAGGTCCGGCCGCTCGAACGCCGTGAGGTCCAGCTCGAACGCGCCACCGGATGACAGCAGCGCGCCGCCGTGAGGATGGGCATAGGCGCCGGTGAGCGCGGGCAGGCACGCGACCGTCCGGCACGTCATGCCGCCGTTGTCGTGGCGGGACAGTCCGATGCCGACCCGGATGAACGCCGCACGCGTGCCGCCGTAGCGCCGTGCGAAGCGAACGATCGTCTCCGCCGGCAACCCGGTCACGCCGGCCACCTGCTCCGGGGCATAGCCTTTCACGTGCTCGGCCAGGTCGGCGAAGCCGAGGGTGGCGCGCTCGACGTAGTCGCGATCGATCAGGCCCTCGGTGACCAGCACGTGCATCACGGCCAGCGCGAGGGCGCCGTCCGTGCCCGGGCGGACCATCAGGTGCTCGTCGGCCTGCAGCGCGGTGGCCGTGCGGTACGGATCGATGACGACGACGTACGCGCCGCGCGCGCGCGCCTGCTTGACGAGCGTCATGACGTTGATCGTCGAGTACGCGGCGTTCACGCCCCACAGGACGACGAGGTCGGCGCCCACCATCTGCTCGGAGTCGTTGCCCGTCACCTGCCCGACGGTGGCGCGCCAGCCGGCGTACGCCGTCGTCACGCAGATCGTGCGGTCGAGACGGCTGGCGCCGAGGGCGTGGAACAGCGGGTGGCCGGCCCAGAACTGCACCTGGCCCATGGAGCCGGCGTAGGAGTACGGCAGGATCGCCTCGCCGCCATGCTCGGCGACGATCGCTCGCCAGCGGGCCGCGATGTCCGCCACCGCGGCCTCCCACGTCACCGGCACGAAGCGCCCGGCCCCCTTGGGACCACTGCGACGCAGCGGGGTGAGCACACGGAGCGGCGAGTGCACGCGCTCGGCGTACTCGCGAACCTTGCCGCAGATCACGCCCTGCGTGAACGGATGGCCGGCCGTCCCGGTCACCGCCGCGATGCGCCCGTCGGTCACGGTGACGTCCAGGCTGCAGCAGGACGGACAGTCGTGCGGACACACGGAGTGCATCACACCGATCTTAGACTATGATGGCCGCGGATGCGGGGCCTCGTCGCGCGCAACAATCCGTTCAAGACGCCGGCCGCCGCCCGGCTCGCCGTCCTGTTCGCCGTCGTGTACTTCTCGCAGGGCATGTACCACGTGGCCGACCAGGTCCTGACCCTGACCCTCAAGGAGCGGCTGGGATTGTCGGCTTCGCAGGTCGGCGCGTTCGGGACGATCACGCTGGTGCCGTGGGTCATCAAGCCGCTCTACGGCATCGTGTCCGACGCGTTCCCGCTGTTCGGCCGGCGTCGCAAGAGCTACTTCGTCATCACCTGCGCGCTGGCGACGGCCGCGTGTCTCGGCCTGGCCGCCGCGACGCCGACGTACGGCGCCCTCGCCGCGCTCCTGACGGTCATGGGGCTCGGCTTCGCCTTCACCGACGTGCTGACCGACGCGATGATGGTCGAGAACGGCAAGCCGCTGCGCCTGACCGGCGCCTTCCAGTCGGTGCAGTGGGCGGCCATCAACGGCGCCACCATTCTCGTCGGCCTCGTCGGCGGCTACCTCGCCGAGCGCCGCAATCTCGGCGGCGCCTTCCTGGTGGCCGCCTGCTTCCCGTTCATCGCGCTGGTGATGGGCGCCGCCTTCATCCACGAGCCGCCCGCGAAATCCCAGCGCGAGGAGTTCCGGGAAGCGTGGACCGGCATCAAGCGCGCGCTGCGCGATCGAAATCTCTGGGTGGTGGCGGGCTTCATCTTCTTCTGGACGTTCAGCCCGTCCATCGGCATCCCGCTGTTCTACTACCAGACCGACACGCTGAAGTTCAGCCAGCAGTTCATCGGTCTCCTCGGCTCGCTCACGGCCGGGGCCGCCATCGTCGGGGCCGCCGTCTACGCGCCGCTCTCGCGGCGCGCCTCGCTCCATCGGCTGATCCTGTTCTCGATCGCCGTGAGCGTGATCGGCACCCTCGCGTACCTCCTCTACAACGACTGGCGGTCGGCGCTCGTCATCGACACCGTGTTCGGCGGCGTCGGCATGATCACGCAGCTCGCGTTCCTCGACCTGGCGGCCAAGGCCTGTCCCAAGCACGCCGAGGGGACGTTCTTCGCACTGCTGATGTCCGTCTACAACCTCGGCGTGCAGGGCTCGCAGGTCACCGGCGGCTACCTGTTCGACGTCATCGGGTACACGCCGCTCGTGCTGATCTCGGCCATCATGACCGGCGTCACGTACCTGCTCCTGCCGCTCGTCAACATCCCCGAGATCGAGCGCCGGGCGCGCGCGGACGGCCCCCCGCCGGAGCTGGCGCCGATCGCATCCTAGCCGCCGACGGCGCGCGAATCGCGCGCGGCGGCGGCGAAGATCCCGCGCGTCATGAGCGCCGGCGCTGCCGCCGCTCGCGCCTCGTAGACGGCCGCGCGCACGGCGTGCGCGGCCGCGTCCGCCGGGGCCACCG
>Ga0070741_10011186_pt1 | contig 16638 bp, 12 predicted proteins | sample Coa_R1_4_FD_66440 | JGI IMG/M metagenome (GOLD analysis project Ga0070741, IMG submission 66440) | Surface soil microbial communities from Centralia Pennsylvania, which are recovering from an underground coalmine fire - Coalmine... | ecosystem: Environmental > Terrestrial > Soil > Unclassified ...
GAGGTCGCGGCCACCGAGACCGTGCGCGTCGAGCTGCACGTCCCCGCGCCGCCGCCCGCCGCGATCCGCTCGGCCATCACCGCCGCCGCGCCGCCGAGCACCACGCCCGAGTCGAGCACCAAACGCGATCGTCAAGGCCTGATCGTCTCGTGGACGGTGGCTTCACTGCTGTCCGCCGCGACGCTCGCGTTCGGAGTGTCCGCTCTGGTCGAAGCCGAGCGATTGGGCACGCTCAAACAATCGTTTCCAGTCGCGCGCGGCACACTCGACAGTCAAGCCAATCTCACCACAGGACTATCGATCACCACGGACGCGCTCGGCATCGCCACCGTCGCCGCCGTCGGCGTAGCGACCTACTACACAGTCAAATACAACCGCGACCGCAAGCTTCGCCTCAGCTTCACCGGGGCCGGGGCGATGCTGAGCGCCACGTTCTGACGGGAGGTGGAGCGTGACCAGGCATCATAGAGCGCTTTGGGTTCCCGCCATGTTGGGTTTCGTCTCGCTCGCGGCGTGCTCGCTGCTCGTCAATCGTTCGAGCGAGCAGTGCGCGACCGACGCCGATTGCGCCGCGTTCGGCAATCATCCGTATTGCCGCGGCGGAGTCTGCGTGGCGTCGGGATTGGGACCGCCCGACTGTTTCTACGGCACGCCCGCCACCGACGTGCAATTCGCCAGCGCGTGCACCACTGCGCAGTGTGTCGGCTTCGACAACTGCGGGCGCCTCGGGATCTGTCAGGGCTCGAGCCTCAATCCCGATCTCTTGAGCACGCCCGCCGATCTCGGCGCGGTGCCGACGCCGGTCAATACCGAGACCATGCCGTCGATGAGCTGCAAAGACCCGTCGCGGCCGAACCTGATCTACATGACCGGCTCGACGAATTTCCCGCCGCTGCTCAAAGCGGTGGCGCCGCTCCTGGCAGCCAATAGTCCGCCCTATACGGTCATCTTTCAGCCACAGACGTCTTGCAAAGGCGCCGCGAGCGTCTTTGACTCCGATCCCTCCAAACACCTGATTAAAGACATCGTGGGAAACTGGGCGTTCTTCTATTCGCCCGACGGCACCAAGAACTACTGTCTGCTCGATACGACCGGCGATCCCATCGACGTCGGCGAATCGGACGTCTACGCACAAACGTGCGGTTATGCGTCGCAGCCGGGGATTGCCGACTATACCGGGCCGATTCAAGCGATCACGTTCGTGGTGCCGTCCGGCTCGAGTCAGCGGGCGATCAGCGCCGAGGCGGCGCACCTGACGTTCGGCACCGGCGGCGCGATGGGCAAGGTCGCGCCTTGGACCGATCCGTCGCTCTACTTCGTGCGCAGCTCGGGCACCGGCACGATTCAATTGCCGTCGCGCGCGATCAACGTGCCACCGACGGCGTGGTGGGGCCTCGATCGCCTGTCGGCCGACAACCTGCGCGACTCGATGGAGGGCATCGACCCGACGTCGGCGGAGAAGGCCATCGGCGTCCTGTCGTCCGATTTCGCCGATCGCGCGCGCGCCAACCTGCGCGTGCTGGCGTTTCAAGAGACCGGTCAATCGTGCGGCTTTTTGCCCGACTCGTCCTCCACGTCATTCGACAAAGCCAACGTGCGCGACGGCCACTATCCCATCTGGGGTCCCATCCACTTATTCGCGCCCAACAACAACAGTGTGCCTTCCGAGGCGGCGGGCGCGCTGGTCACCCGCTTTGCCGTGCCGCGCCTCGATCAGTCGCTGCTCGACGCGATCATCGAGTCCGGTTACATCCCGCAGTGCGCGATGCAGGTGCAGCGCGAGCAGGAGATGGGCGCGCTGACCTCCTATCAACCGCAGTTTGGCTGCGGCTGTTATTTCGAGAGCAAGGTGAACGGCAAATCGACTTGCACCGTTTGCGCCGGTCCCGGCGATTGCCCGTCGACGACGCCGGCCTGCAATTACGGTTATTGCGAGGTGCAATGACCGCGGTTTGAAATTCGAGGGGGTCACGAAAGGAGCAGTCCAATGCGATCGATCAATGGAATGGCGGAGCGCTTTCGCAGAGCGCTGTCGGAGCCGCACGTGCTGGAGGTGCCGGGCTGCTATGACGTGCTGAGCGCCATGCTCCTCGAGCACGCGGGGTTTCAACAGCTGTTCTTGAGCGGCTATGGAATCGCCGCTTCACTACTCGGCAACCCCGACATTGGATTGACCACCTTGACGGAGACGGCGGCGCTCACGCGCAATGTCACCAATCGCATCGGCGTGCCGCTGATCGTCGACGCCGACAACGGCTATGGAAACGAGGACAACGTGCAGCGCACCGTCTATGAGCTGGAGTCGGGCGGCGCGGCGGCGATGATCCTCGAGGACCAGGTGTTTCCCAAGCGCTGCGGCCACGCCGAGGGCAAAGCGGTCATTCCGCTGCCCGATTACATGAAGAAGCTGGAGGGCGCGTTGAAGCATCGGCAGACGCCGCTGGTGATCATCGCGCGCACCGACGCGGGCACGATTGAAGAGGGGATCGCGCGCGCCAAGACGTTCCGCGGCGCCGGCGCCGACGTGACGCTGATCGACGGGCTGCGCTCGCTCGACGACGCGCGGCGCGTGGCGTCGGAGGTGCCGGGGCCCAAGCAGATCAACTTGATCTACGGCGGCAAAACGCCGCTGTTGGCCGCCGACGAATTGGCGCGAATGGGTTTCAAAGTGATTCTTTATTCGACGCCCGCGCTCTATGTCGCGGTGCGCGCGGTCTCGGACTCGATGCGCCAGCTCCGCGACAGCCACGACCTGGGATCGATCGCCGGCTCGAGCGTGACGTTCAAACAGTTTCAGGAGCTGATCGAGTCGAGCTACCTCGGCAAGCAGGAGCTGGCCGCGCCGCGCGTCAAACGAGCCGCGGCGCGCTAACGCTATGGGGCGGTGACGGCGTTGTTGTCGAGCGCGATCATCGACTGTGCGAGCGCGCGGCCGTTCATGGACGCGTTGGTCTGTAGAATGATCGCGGTCTGAGACAGAATGACGCCCTCGAAGTGCGCGTTGGCGTGAATGGTCACCTGGCCGGCGACCTGCCAGAAGATGTTCTTGGCCTGCGCGCCGCCGCTCAGGATGACGTGGGTGGCGGCGCTGAGATCGAGGTCGTTCGAGATCTGGAAGATCCAGACATCGTTGGCGCCGCCCGAGATGGTGACGTCGGCGGGAATGGTGACGGTGTTGCCCCAGGTATAGAGGCCGGGCGCGAGCGTCAAGCCGCCGAGATTGCCGCTGGCGAGATTGAGATGATCGGGCGGCGATCGTCCGGCGGCGTCGGTGTACGCGGTCTGCATGCTGAGCACCGCGGTCGTCAGGTTGGTCGGCGTCGGCGTGGCGTAGTCGGCGGCGTAGATCTTTCCCGGCGGCACGACCGACGCCGAGGTCGAAAACACGTTGGTGGAATCGGCGACCATGGAGAAGCCGGTGATGAAGGAGGCCGCGGCCGGGCTCAGGCCGAGATTTCCGCCGGTGATCGACGAGCCGGTCACGTTGGTGATCCCGGTCTTGGCGAGCAGGACGTAGGCGCCGGCCGAGCCGAGATTGGCGCTCGAGCCGATGTCGACGGCCGCCGGACCGAGGCCCGCCGGATTGCGCGGGTTGTTCACCGTCATGTCGGGCGGGAGCGTCGCGAGATCGGAGCCGGAATGCGCAAAGTCCACCGCCGCCGGACCGTCACCGCCGCCGGTGTCCGCGTTCGATGAGCAGCCGGCGATCAACACCACAGTCAGCAGTGCGCGATTGATCATGATTGCACCTCGAAGAGGAACCGCGACGACTCCAGCCAGCGGCTGAGCGCGGCCGACTCCGCCTCGCCGATCGCGTCCCAGCCGGAGCTCATGTGATTGTCGAGCGCCGCCAGCGCCGCCTCGACGGCGCGCGCGCGTTCGCTCTTGGCGCTCTGTGCATCGCCTTGCAATGTGACGAGCGACGCCTTCAATTGAACGGTGCGCTCCTGAACGCGCTCGTGCAGCTCTTTCTTGTGCTCGGGCCTGGTCGTTTCCATGGGTTTCTCCTTTGAATGGCGGAAGGCGAGGCGCGTGCGCCGACAAGATGGTCGTCGCGCGGCAGGCTTTCATTGACTTATTCGGCGAGAGTGGCGGCGGGAGTGAAGCGAACTGCGTCTGGCGAAGAGCAACCTAAGGATGAAGCGCAGTTCCACAAGGGCCGGCGTCGGAATAAACCGTTTATCGAAGATTCGCTACGCGAGCCCTTGTGGCCTCCGCAAACGATACCCATGCTGCCGGCGCAGTGATTGATGAGAGAGAGAGGAAAAGATGCTCACGATAGCGATCATATTGTGCGTCCTGTGGGGGCTCGGCCTCGTCACCTCGTACACGATGGGCGGGCTGATTCACATCCTGCTCGCCGTCGCGGTGGTGGTGGTTCTGGTTCGAGTGATCCAGGGACGGCGGCCGATCGAATGACGAACCGCGTCTCCGCGAAGGCGTAGTCAGCTTTCGCCGGTGCCTTTGTCGATGCCGTGCTCTTCCATCTTGGCGTAGAGCTGCGGGCGGCCGATGCCGAGCTGGCGCGCGGCCTCGGAGCGGTTGCCGCCGGCGCGTTCGAGCGCGCGCACCAGCATGCGCTTCTCGAGCGCGGCGATCGCCTCGCGCAAGGTGACGCGCTCGCTGCCGTCGCCTTCGGACGCGACGTGGCGCTCGTGCGGATCGCGCAGCGGCTCGGGCAGGTTCGATAGATCGATCACCTCGCCGCCGGCGAGCACCGCGGCGCGCTGGATGACGTGGATCAGCTCGCGCACGTTTCCCGGCCAGCGATACGCCAGCAGGTGCGCCATCGCCTCCTCGGAGACGGCGCGCGCCGGCGTGCCGGCGAGCGCGTGCGCGACCAGCAGCGGAATGTCGGAGCGGCGATCGCGCAGCGGCGGCACTACGATCTCGACGACCGCGAGGCGATAGTAGAGATCTTCGCGCAGGACGCAGCCGGGCTCGCTGGGGCGCACCGGCTTGTTGGTGGCGGTGACGATGCGCGCGCGGCTCTGCAGCCGCTCGTCGCCGCCGACGCGCTCGTAGCTGCCTTCGGAGAGCACGCGCAGCAACTTGGTTTGCAGCGCGGCGTCGAGATCGCCGATCTCGTCGAGGAACAGCGTGCCGGCGCCGGCGACGTCGATGCGCCCGGCGCGCCGCTGCTGCGCGCCGGTGAACGCGCCGCGCTCGTGGCCGAACAGCTCGCTCTCGAGCAGCGTCGCCGGGAGCGCGGCCAGGTTCACCGGCACGAACGGCTCGGCCGCGCGCGACGAGTAGTCGTGCACCGCGCGCGCGACCAGCTCCTTGCCGGTGCCGGTCTCGCCGGTGATCAGGACCGGCGCCTCCGACGCGGCGGCGCGGCCGATCAGCTTCCACGTGCTGAGCATCGCCGTCGAGGTGCCGACCAGGCCGCCGCGCGCGCGGGGCGGCGCGGCCGGCGTGGCGTCGAGCGAGCGCGCGATCGCCCGCTGCCGCACCGCGCGCTCGACGGTGGCGAGCAGCGCGGGAAAATCGAACGGCTTGGTCAGGTAGTCGAACGCGCCGTCGCGCATCGCGCGGATGGTGCGCTCCGAGTCGCCGTACGCGGTGGCCACGATCACCGGCACGTCGCGGTGCGTGCCGGAGCGCAGCTCGCGCAGGAGCTCGAGCCCGTCGCCGTCGCGCAGGCGGATGTCGAGCAGCACGCAGTCGACCGACTCGGCGGCGAGCAGCGCGCGCGCCTCGCCGAGCCCCGCCGCGGCCAGCGCGCGGTGGCCGAGCGTCTCGACGGCGCCGACCAATCCCTCGCGCAGCCCCGGCTCGTCCTCGACCACCAGCACCGACGTCACGACGCGCTCCTTCGCGGCAGCGAGATGGCGAAGCACGTGACCTCGCCGCCGCGCGCGTAGGTGAGGTCGCCGCCGTGCGCGCGCGCGATCGCCCGCGAGATGGCGAGGCCGAGGCCGGTGCCGTCGGATTTGGTGGTGAAGAACGGCTCGAACAATTCGGCGACGCGCGCCGGCTCGACGCCGCGGCCGCGATCCTCGACGCGCACCTCGATCGATTTTCCGTTGGCGATCACGCGCGCGTCGACGGTGGCGCCTTCGGGCGACGCCTCGACCGCGTTGCGCAGCACGTTGTCGATCGCGCGCGCCACCGACTCCGGATCGGCGTCGGCCTTGCCTTCTCCGTCGACGCGCACCGCCACGTGCTGCTTCTGCGCCCACGGGCCGAGCGCCTCGACGCGCGCGCGCAGCAGCGCCCCCAGCTCGAGCTCGCGCCGCTCGCCCAGCTTCTTGCCGGCGACGATCAGCAGATCGCTGACCAGCCGATCGAGCCGCGCGATCTCCTGCGACGCCGAGTCGAGCGCCTTCTTCGTCGGCTCGGGCAGCGGGTGCGCGGCGGCGGTGAGATCGAGGCGCAGCTTGATCGACGCCAGCGGATTGCGCACCTCGTGGGCGATGCCCGCAGCCACGCGGCCGAGGGCGGCCAGCCGCTCCTTCTGCGCCAGCTCGCGCGAGAGCTGCTCGGCGTTCTCGCGCGACGCCGACAGATCGGCCGCCAATCGACGAATCCCGTCGGCGATGCCGGTCAGCTCGGCGACGCGCGGGCTCGGCACCGGCGTGGTCAGATCTTTTCCCAGCGCCACCAGCGTCGCGTTGAGCGCCGCGCTCGAACGGCGAAACCAGAAGACGCCGAGCACCGTCGTGGCGACGAGCAGCGCGGTGGCGATGCCGAGCGCGAGCGTGATCCAGCGCCACGGCTTCATGAACTGCGACGGCTGCACGAGGTAGCCGGTCCACGCGAAGCCGCGCTGCGCCGGCTCGACGGCGATCATCAGCGTCGACGAGCCGGCGTCGGTCTCGGTGACCACGCGGCCGTTCTGCTGAGCGGAGGTGCGCAGCGCGTTGGCGAGCGGCGCGCGCCACTCGTCGGGGATCGGCGGCGGCTGCGACGCCGACGGCGCGTCCGGCCCGTCGAGCCAACCGCCGCGCACGCCGACGTACGACGTAGTCGGCCGCGACAGCTCGTTCGCCGACGGCGGCAGCTTCGCCAACCGATCCACCTCCTCGGTGAGCGACTCGCGCGTGCGCTCCAGCCGCGACGTGCGCGCCATCTGGGTAATGGCGCGCATCAGCGCCACGACCGACATCACGGAGGTGAGCGCGCCGAGCAGCACGATGCTGAGCAGCCGGTGGCGAATAGCCGCTGTTTTAGCCACGCTCCCCGACGATAGCAAGCCAAAGGCCAGCCGGCCCTCGCGACCCGACGGGCTCACCCACGCGCGCGCGCGTTCCAATTCGTTACACTTGTTCTTCCTGCGAACAGTCCGCGGGCACAAACCGGGCGCGCCGCGCGGCCCCGTCGGTGGCGCGCTGTTTGCTCAGGGTTCCGCCGAATGAATTCGACCGCGGGCAAGATCGTGATTCGCGTCCTGCTGCCGGCGCTGGCGCTGGTGGGCATCGGCTGGTTCTTGCACGCGCGCGGCAAAGCGTCGCAGGCCGCCGAGACCGCGCAAAAAAACGCCGCGCCGCGCGCCGTGCCGGTCTTGGTCGCGCCCGTCGAGAAACGCGACGTGCCGGTGTGGCTCGAGGGGCTCGGCTCGGTGGCCGCGTTCAAACAGGTCACGGTGCACTCGCAGGTCGACGGGCGGCTCGACCAGGTGTTCTTCAAAGAGGGCCAGGCGGTGCACAAAGGTGACGCGCTGGCGCAGATCGATCCGCGGCCGTTCCAGGTGCAGCTCCACCAGGCCGAGGGCGCGCTCGCCCGCGATCGCGCGCAGCTCGCCGGCGCGCAGCTCAACCTCGAGCGCTACCGCGACCTGCGCAAGCAGAACCTGGTCGCGCAGCAGCAGGTCGACGATCAAGCCGCGCTCGTCGGCACCAACCAGGGCGCAGTGCTGATCGACGAGGCCGCCGTCGAGAGCGCGCGCCTCAACTTGAACTACGCGCACGTGGTCTCGCCGATCGACGGCGTGGTCGGCGTGCGCTTGGTCGATCCGGGAAACCTGGTGCACGCGAGCGATCCGACCGGCCTGGTGGTGATCACGCAGCTCGAGCCGGCGGCGGTCTTTCTCACGCTGCCGCAGGACGATCTGCCGCGCTTGAACGAAGCCAAAGACAAAGGCGAGCTGGTCGTCGAGGCGTGGAGCCGCGACGGCGCGACGCTGCTCGAGAGCGGCGAGCTGGTGGTGATCGACAACCAGATCAACCAATCGACCTCGACGCTGCGCTTGAAGGCGGTGATGCAGAACCCGGCGCACAAGCTGTGGCCCAATCAGTTCGTCAAGGCGCGCGTGCGGCTGTCGACCGAGCGCGGCGCGAAGGTGATCCCGGCGGCGGCGGTGCAGCGCGGGCCGCAAGGCACGTTCATCTACGTCGTCGACGATCAGAAGAACGCGGCGGCGGCGGCGGTGAAGGTGGCGTTCGTGAGCGGCGACCTGGCGGTGCTCGCGGAGGGGCCGGACGTCGGCAAGCAGGTGGTGATCGAAGGGCAGAACCAGCTGCGGCCGGGAACGCCGGTGCTCGCCCGCCCGGCTAAACCGCCTCAAAACGACAAACCGAAGGGCGCGGCGAAGTGATCTCCGAGCCGTTCATTCGCCGCCCGGTGGCGACCACGCTGCTGATGATCGGCGTGGCGCTCGCCGGCCTGGTGGCCTATCAACAGCTCCCGGTCGCGGCGCTGCCGCAAGTGGACTATCCGACGATCGTGGTGTCGACGCAGCTCCCGGGCGCGAGCGCGGAGACCATGGCGTCGGCGGTGACCACGCCGCTCGAGCGGCAGTTCGGCCAGATGCCGTCGCTGACGCAGATGACGTCGGTGTCGAGCTTCGCGTCGTCGTCGGTGACGCTGCAGTTCTCGCTCGACCGCAACATCGACGCCGCCGAGCAGGACGTGCAGGCCGCGATCAACGCCGCGTCCAACCTGCTGCCGCCGACCTTGCCCGCGCCGCCGACGTACTCGAAGTCGAACCCCGCCGACACGCCGGTGCTCACGCTCGCGGTCAGCTCGACGACCATGCCGATCAGCCAGGTCGACGACTACGCCGACTCGGTGCTGGCGCAGAAGATCTCGCAGGTGTCGGGCGTGGGCCTGGTGACCATCAATGGTGGACAGAAGCCGGCGGTGCGCGTGCAGGTCGATCCCGAAGCGCTCGCCGGCGCCAACCTCACGCTCGAGGACGTGCGCGCCGCGCTGGTGGCGGCCAACGTCAATCAGCCGAAGGGCAACCTCGACGGGCCGCGGCAGGACTACACGCTCGCCACCAACGATCAGCTCGATCACGCGGCCGGTTTCGGGCCGCAGGTGATCGCGTACAAGAACGGCGCGCCGGTGCGGCTCGGCGAGGTGGCGCGCGTCTCCGACGGCGTCGAGAACGAGCAACTCGCCGGCTGGGCGGGCGATCAGCGCGCGATCATCATCAACGTCCAGCGGCAGCCGGGCGCCAATCTTTTGCAGGTCACCGATCACGTCAAAGCGCTCCTGCCGCAACTGCGCGCGTCGATGCCGCAGGGGATCGACGTCAGCATCCTGTCCGATCGCACCGAGACCGTGCGCGCGTCGGTCGCCGACGTTCAGTTCACGCTGGTGCTGACGGTGTTCCTAGTCGTGCTGGTCATCTTCGTCTTCTTGCGTAGCTGGCGCGCGACCGTCATCCCCGGCGTGGCGGTGCCGCTGTCGCTGATCGCCACGTTCGGGATCATGCACCTCTGTGGCTATTCGCTGAACAACCTGTCGCTGATGGCGCTCACCATCTCGACCGGCTTCGTCGTCGACGACGCGATCGTGATGGTGGAGAACATCTCGCGCTACATCGAAGAGGGGCACGCGCCGTTCGAGGCCGCGCTCGTCGGCGCCAAGCAGATCGGCTTTACCATTCTATCGCTCACCGTCTCGTTGATCGCCGTGCTGATTCCACTGTTGTTCATGGGTGGATTGATTGGACGGCTCTTTAGAGAGTTCGCCGTGACGTTGTCGATCGCCATTGCGGTGTCCGCAGTGTTGTCATTGACGTTGACTGCAATGATGTGCGGCTGGCTGCTCAAGCCGCACGCGGAGCAGGAGCAGGGCCGCTTTGCGCACCTGTTCGAGCGCGGCTTCGACGCGGTGGCGCGCTTCTATGACCGCACGCTCAAGTGGGTGCTGCGCCATCACCGCACCACGCTCATCGCCACCATCGCCACCATCGCGGCGACGGCAATCCTGGCGATCATGGTGCCCAAAGGCTTCTTTCCCGTCGAGGACACGGGCCTGGTCATCGGCGTCTCGGAGGCCGCGCCCGACGTCTCGTTCTCGCGCATGATGGAGCGGCAGCAGGCGCTGGCCGACGTGCTGCTCGGCGATCCCGACGTCGCGTCGGTGGCGTCGTTCATCGGCGCCGACGGCACCAACGCCACCACCAACAGCGGCCGCTTCTCGATCTCTTTGAAGCCACTGAAGACGTTACGCATCAAAGACGTCGTCGCGTGGCTGCGCGGCGAGACGCTGCCCGACAAGCCGACGCGCACCGCCGACGCCACCGAGATCATCCGCCGCCTCTCACCCAAGCTCGCCGCCGTCGACGGCATCACGCTCTATCTTCAGCCGGTGCAGGATCTGCAAATCGACAATCGACTGAGCCGCACGCAATACCAATACACACTGGAGGACGCGGATCCGGCGGAGCTGGCGCAGTGGGGACCCAAAGTACTCGAGAAGCTGCGCACGGTGCCCGAGCTGACCGACGTGGCGTCGGATCAACAGACGGCGGGGCTTCAGCTCGCGCTCACCATCGATCGCGACACCGCGGGCCGCCTCGGCATCACGCCGCAAGCCATTGACGACACGCTCTATGACGCCTTTGGACAGCGCCAGGTCTCGACCATCTTTACCCAGCTCAATCTCTATCGAGTCATTCTCGAGGTTCGCCCCGAAGATCGCGAGCGCCCCGAAGCGCTCTCGCGCATCTACGTGCACTCCATCACCGGCGACTCGGTGCCACTCTCGGCGTTCACCCACTACGAGACCAAAGCGGTCGCGCTGTCGATCAGCCACCAGGGACAATTCCCGTCGGTGACGCTGTCGTTCAACACCGCGCCCGGGGTTTCGCTCGGCGCGGCGGTGGACGCGATTCACCGAGCGCAGGCCGAGCTGGGCACGCCGCCGAGCGTGCACGCCGACTTTCAAGGCGCGGCCGCCGCGTTCCGCGAGTCGCTCGCCTCCGAGCCCATTCTGCTGCTCGCCGCTTTATTGACCGTCTATATCGTATTGGGTGTTCTCTATGAGAGTTACATCCACCCCATAACCATCTTGTCGACTCTGCCGTCGGCGGGCGTGGGCGCGTTATTGGCGCTGATTCTCTGTAATGTCGACTTTGGAATCATTGCGCTCATCGGCGTCATTCTATTGGTCGGCATCGTCAAGAAGAACGCCATCATGATGATCGACTTCGCGCTCGAGGCGGAGCGCGAGCAGAAGCTGTCGCCCGAGGAGTCGATCTACAAAGCGTGCCTCCTGCGATTCCGGCCGATCATGATGACCACCATGGCGGCGCTCCTCGGCGCTTTGCCGCTCGCGCTCGGCTCGGGCACCGGCGCGGAATTGCGCCGCCCGCTCGGCATCACCATCGTCGGCGGGCTGCTGCTGTCGCAGATCCTCACGCTCTACACCACGCCGGTGATCTACCTTTATATGGAGAAGCTGGCGCGGCTGCTCAAGCGCGCGCCGGCGGTGCCGGAAGATCGGCCGGCGCCGGTGCAGCCGTGAACGTCTCACGGCCGTTCATTCAAAGGCCGATCGCCACGTCGCTGCTGGCGGCGGCCATTCTGGTCGCGGGCGCGGCGGCCTATACGCAGTTGCCGGTCGCGCCGTTGCCGCGCGTCGACTTTCCCACCATCAGCGTCAATGCCGGATTGCCGGGCGCCAGCCCCGAGACCATGGCGTCGGCGGTGGCGACGCCGCTCGAGCGGCGCTTCGGCCGCATCGCCGGATTGACGCAGATGACCTCGACGTCGACGCTCGGCTCGGTCGGCATCACCATGCAGTTCGATCTCGATCGCGACGTCGACGCCGCCGCGCGCGACGTGCAGGCCGCGATCAACGCCGCCGGCGGCGAATTGCCGCCCAACCTTCCGTCGCGTCCCTCGTACCGCAAAGTGAATCCCGCCGACACGCCAATCCTGATCGTGTCTTTGAAGTCCAAAACGCTGACGCTCGCGCAGGTGTTCGACGCGGCCAACACGATATTGGCGCAAAAGATCTCGCAGGTGCCGGGCGTCGGGCAGGTGTTCGTCGGCGGCGGGCAGCAGCCGGCGGTGCGCGTGCAGGCCGATCCGGTCGCGCTCGCCGGCGCCGGGTTCAGCCTCGAAGACATGCGCACCGCGCTCGGCTCGCTCACGGTCGATCGGCCCAAAGGCGGCGTGAGCAGCTCGCAGACGCAGGCCATCGGCGCCAATGATCAACTCTTTGGCGCGGCCGCGTGGCGCAACACCATCATCGGCGTGCGCGGCGGCGTGCCGGTGCGGCTCGCGGACGTCGCGCGCGTCACCGACAGCGTCGAGAACGAGCGAACCGCCGGCTACGCCGACGGCGAGCGCACCGTGGTGTTGGTCGTCCGGCGACAACCGGGCGCCAACATCATTGACGTCATTGAACGGGTCAAAGCCATCCTGCCGGGATTGGCGCACTCGATCTCGCCGGCCATCGACGTGATGGTGGCGCTCGATCGCAGCCAGACCATTCGCGCGTCGGTCGACGACGTGCAGCTCTCGCTGATCATCAGTGTGCTTTTAGTGGTGTTGGTGGTGTTTTTGTTTCTGCGAAACGTCTGGGCCACGATCATTCCCAGCATCGCGGTGCCGCTGTCGTTGATCGCCACGTTCGGCGCCATGTACCTGCTCGACTACAGTCTCGACAACCTGTCGCTGATGGCGCTCACCATCTCGACCGGCTTCGTCGTCGACGACGCGATCGTGGTGACCGAGAACGTGGCGCGCTTCGTCGAGCAGGGCGCGCGCCCGCTGGAGGCCGCGCTGCGCGGCGCGCAGCAGATTGGCTTCACCATTGTCAGCATTACGGTGTCGCTATTGGCGGTGTTCATTCCCATTCTATTGATGGGCGGAATCGTCGGCCGCCTCTTTAGAGAGTTTGCAGTCACTTTGTCGATCGCCATTGCGGTGTCGGCAGTGGTGTCACTGACGTTGACGCCGACCATGTGCGCCCACTTGCTGCACACGAAACCACACGGGCAGCCGCGCGGCTATCTCGATGGGCTGCTCGAACGCGGCTTCGAGGCGCTGCAGCGCGCCTACGGGCGCGGCCTGCGCTTCGTCTTGCGCCACCGCTTCGCCATGGGCGTAGTCACCATGACGACCATCGCGTTCACTATAGTGTTGTACATCGTCGTGCCCAAAGGTTTGTTCCCGCAACAGGACACGGGCTCGCTACAAGGCTTCAGTGACGCGCCTCAGGACATCTCGTTTCCCGCGATGAAGGCGCGGCAGGAGGCGCTCAACAAAGTGGTGCGCGAAGATGACGCGGTCGATCACTTCGTGTCGTTCATCGGCGGCGGCGGCGGATCGGCGACGGTGAACACCGGCAGCGTGTTCATGGCGCTCAAGCCGCGCTCGGTGCGCAAGATCAGCGCCGACGAGGTCATCAATCGACTGCGTCCCAAGCTGAGCCGCATCGAGGGCGTCAACCTGTTCCTGCAATCGACGCAAGACGTGAACATCGGCGCGCGGCTGGCGCGCACGCAGTATCAGTACACCTTGCAGGACGCGAACCTCGACGAGCTGGCGCAGTGGGCGCCCAAGGTGCTGGCGCGGCTCAAGGCGCTGCCCGAGCTGCGCGACGTCGCGTCCGATCAACAGACCAATGGGCTCGAATTGGACGTGACGATCGATCGCGACACGGCGGCGCGGCTCGGCATCACCATGCGCGATATCGACAATACGCTCTATGATGCGTTCGGCCAGCGGCAGGTGGCGACCAGCTATACGCAGCTCAATCAATATCGCGTGGTCTTGGAGGCCAAACCGGAGCTCGGCACGGGGCCGGAGGCGCTCGACCACGTTTATGTCCGTTCTTTGAACGGCGCGGCGGTGCCGCTGAGCACGTTCGCGCGCGTGGCGTCGTCGACGACGCTGTTGTCGGTGAACCATCAGGGGCAGTTCCCGTCGGTGACGTTGTCGTTCAATACCGCGCCGAACGTGGCGCTCGGTCCAGCGGTGGACGCGATTCACGCGGCCGAGCGCGAGATCGGATTGCCGGCGAGCGTGCACGCCGACTTTCAGGGAACCGCGCAGGCGTTTGCCGATTCTTTGCGTACCGAGAAGTGGTTGATCCTGGCGGCGCTGATCGCGGTCTATATCGTGCTCGGAATGCTCTATGAGAGTTATGTCCACCCGGTGACGATTCTGTCGACGCTGCCGTCGGCGGGCGTCGGGGCGCTGCTGGCGCTGCTGCTGTGTCGAACCGAGCTGAGCATCATTGCGCTCATCGGGATCATTCTATTGATTGGTATCGTGAAGAAGAACGCGATCATGATGATCGACTTTGCGCTGGAGGCGGAGCGCGACGAGGGGCTGTCGCCGGAGGAGTCGATCTACAAGGCTTGTCTGTTGCGGTTCAGGCCGATCCTGATGACGACGATGGCGGCGTTGCTCGGCGGATTGCCGCTGGCGCTCGGGAACGGCACCGGCGCGGAGCTGCGCCGGCCGCTGGGAATCGCGATCGTCGGCGGATTGCTCGTATCGCAGGTTTTGACGTTGTTTACGACGCCGGTGATCTATCTGGCGCTCGATCGATTCGCCAAGCGAAAGCGCGTGCACCACATCTCGGGCGCCGCCGCTCCGCTCTCGTAGCCTCAGCAGTGGAATAGCGGGGCGAAGTCGAGCGGCTTCTCGGCGCCGGCGGGCGCGGGGAGATGCGCCAGGACGTAGGTCGTGGAGATCGCGGCGGCGACGGCGATCGCGAAGCAGATGGCGTTGCGCACGCGGGCGCGGGCGAGCGCGCGTCTCGTGAGCGCGAGGGAGCCGAGGACGGTCGCGGCGTCGGAGGAGGCGCGATAGGGGTGCGCGGAGTCGGCGGACGGCGCGTGGACTTCGTCGCCGACGCCGAGATCGAGGAGCGTGCCGTCGGTGGGGAGCGGCGCGGACGGATCGCGCGGCGTGACGTTGGTGGTGGCGAGGGCGAACCGTTTGGCGGCGCGGTGGTCGAGGAGCGCCAGCCAGGCGATGAGCGGCGGCGCGGCGACGGCGAGGAGCCAGGCGGCGTAGGCGATCCAGGAGACGGCGCGGTCGCGCAGCGCGAACACCAGCGTCTCGACGGCGGCGATCGGGGCGAGCACGGCGAGCCAGACCTGCCGGCGCGCGACGGGGTATAGGAGCGAGCCGCGGCGCACGCGATCGGCGGCGCGCGCGGCGAAGACCAGCCACAGCATGATCGGCAGCAGCGCGAGGTGCAGCGGCGCGAAGTACATCCACGCGATGGCGAAGCTGCTCGGCGACTCGGCCGGGTTGTAGACTACTCCGGCGACGACGTTGAACAGCGCCTCGCTGGCGATCACCAGCAGCACCGCGAGCGCGACCGCGCGCCGGCGCTTCTCGAGCACGCGCGGCTTGAGAGCGCGCGCGAACCAGCCGGCGACCAGCGCGAACACCAGCGGGCCGGCGAGCGGCAGCGCCACGTGCAGGCGATCGGACTGCGCCTCGGTGAACTCGCAGCTCGACGGAATGATGATGCCGGCGGCGACCAGGCCGACCAGCGTGCCGAGCGCGGCGAGCGGGCGGCGAATGGCGAGCTTGAAATCCCCCATGCTCGATTTAACGGGTGAGCCGGCCATAATCTTTCCTTCCCGTCGGGGGCGACGTACCCTGGCCTTCATTATGCGACCAGCGAGCGGGCGGCGACAATCGGGCGGCGCGGGGCTTTCGCGCTCGACGGCCGCGCGCTCGGCGGCCGCGTTTGGGGCGGCGCTGCTGGCGCTCGTTACGCGTGGACCGCGATCGTGATCTCGGCGAGCGCCGCGCCGGTTTACGTGCTCGCCACGTGCGTGATCGATTCGTCGTCGAGCGCCTTCACCATCGCGCTCCTGTTCTCGACGCCGCTGGTGGCGCTGGCGGCGGCGTCGATCGGCCTGGCGATCCGCGTGCTGAGAAAAAATCGCGCGGCCTGATCAATTCGCCGACGCGGCTTCGAACTGCATGCGCTCGTCGAGCACGCGGCGGCGCATGATCGAGAACATCGCCGGGATGAACGCCAGGCCGGTGACCGCGACCAGCATCGGCGGGATGGCGAACAGCACCACGCCCGGCACCAGGCCCGCCACGCACACCCAGCCGAACACCGGCCAGCCGCCGGCGAGCGGCCGCGGCGACGACGGCGTCCAGCGCGACAGCGTGCGCGCGAACCGCCAGCTCTGAAACGCGAGCAGCAGGTGCGCCGGCAGCACCAGCACCAGACTGGCGCAGATCCACCAATCGAACGCGTCGACGAAGCGGCCGTGGTTGAGGATCCACGCGAACGGCAGGTGCAGCGACAGCGGCAGGATCAGCGACGCGCCGATCATCGGCCACGCGACGCTGATGCGCTCGAGGCGATCGGACAGCTCGGCGGCGAGCGCCGGGGCCGAGCGCTGCGCCAGGCGCGCCACGTCGGAGATCACGTCGGCGCTCGGGCGCAGCTCGCGGTCGAGCAGGC
>Ga0070741_10011187_pt1 | contig 16636 bp, 15 predicted proteins | sample Coa_R1_4_FD_66440 | JGI IMG/M metagenome (GOLD analysis project Ga0070741, IMG submission 66440) | Surface soil microbial communities from Centralia Pennsylvania, which are recovering from an underground coalmine fire - Coalmine... | ecosystem: Environmental > Terrestrial > Soil > Unclassified ...
GAGTCGACCTCGTACTTCGCGCCGTTCACCTGCATGTCGTAGGCGACCGAGTCGAAGACGAAGAACTCGCTCTCGGGCCCGAAGTACGAGGTGTCGGCGATCCCGGTCGACCGCAGGTGCTCCTCTGCCTTCCGCGCGACCCGCCGCGGATCCTTGCCGTACGGCTCGCGCGTGACCGGGTCGAGGATCTCGCACAGGATCGAGAGCGTCGGCGTCTCGGTGAACGGGTCGACGATCGCCGTGTCGGCCTGCGGCATCAGGAGCATGTCGCTCTCGGAGATCCCCTGCCAGCCCCGGATCGAAGAGCCGTCGAAGCCGAGACCCTCGTCGAACGCGCTCTCGTCGAACGCGGACAGCGGCAGCGACATGTGCTGCCACGCCCCGAGCAGGTCGGTGAACTTCAGGTCGACCATCTTCGCCTGCGTCGTGCGCCCGAACTCGAGCGCCTCCGCCGGCGCCGTCCCCGCCTCGGGGCCGCTCCACAGGTAGTGCCTCTCTTCGCTCGCCATTCCTTCCTCCCGCTGGTGGACCAATGAAAAAGGCCCCACGACTCCTGGAGTCGCGAGGCCTCGTTGCCTCCGCGGCCGCCGCTTGGCGAACACGCGTACCGAAACGTTAGCTTAGAGTCGCGACGGCGTCCAGACGAGCACAGAGGAGGTTTTTCGATGGCGATGATCGAGAGCAGGGCCCGGGCCACGTCGGATCCGGAGGCTCGCCGCGAGGTGCTCGAGCGCGTCGAGCGCGACAAGGTCGACTACATCCTCCTCTGGTTCACGGACCTCGAGGGGCACCTCAAGAGCTTCGCGATCACCCTCGACGAGCTTGCCGGCGCCCTCGACGACGGGATGGGGTTCGACGGGTCGTCGATCACCGGCTTCAACGCGATCGAGGAGTCGGACATGGTGGCGATGCCCGATCCGTCGACGTTCCGGCTCCTTCCGCACGGTGTCGGCGAACCGTCGGTCGGACGGATGATCTGCGACGTCGTCAAGCCGGACGGCGAGCCGTACGAGGGCGACCCGCGTCACGTGCTCCGCCGCGCGCTCGAGCGGATGCGGCAGATGGGCTTCGACACCTTCAACGTCGGGCCCGAGCTCGAGTACTTCCTCTTCAAGGACTCGACGGGGACGCAGACGCTCGACGAGGGCGGCTACTTCGCGATGACCGCGCTCGACGCAGCGACCGACCTCCGCTTCGAGACGATCAAGGCGCTCGAGGCGGTTGGGATCCCGATCGAGTACCACCACCACGAGGTCGCGCCGTCACAGCACGAGATCGACATGCGCTACGCGAACGCGCTCGACATGGCGGACTTCACGATCACCTACCGGCTGATCGTGAAGGAGATCGCCGCGAAGCACGGCGCCTATGCGACGTTCATGCCGAAGCCGCTCTTCGGCGAGAACGGCTCCGGCATGCACACGCACATGTCCCTGTTCAAGGACGGCCGCAACCAGTTCTTCTCGCAGGACGAGGCGTACCACCTGTCCACCGCCGGGAAGGCCTTCATCGCCGGCCTGCTCCATCACGCGCGCGAGATCTCCGCCGTGTTCGCGCAGTGGGTGAACTCGTACAAGCGGCTCGTGCCCGGCTTCGAGGCGCCCGTCTACGTCGCGTGGTCGCAGCGGAACCGTTCTGCGCTCGTCCGCATCCCGCTCTACAAGCCCGGGTCGGAGCAGGGGACGCGCGCCGAGATCCGCTGCCCGGACCCGGCGTGCAACCCGTACCTGACCTTCGCAGCCCTCCTCCACGCGGGCCTGGAGGGGATCGCGCGCGGCTACGAGCTGCCGCCGCCGATGGAGACGAACCTCTACCACCTCTCCGCCGAGGAGCGGCACGAGCGCGGGATCGTCTCGCTTCCCGAGACGCTCGGCGAGGCGATCGACGAGTTCGCATCGTCCGACCTGATGCGGCGCGCATTCGGCGACCACATCTTCGACAACTACGTCAAGCTGAAGCGGCACGAATGGGACGACTACCGCGTTCAGCTGACGCAGTGGGAGCTCGACCGGTACCTCAGCGTGCTGTAGCCGTTTGATTGGACAGTTGGCCAAGCTCTTGAGCGAGACGAAGGCCCGCCGCGAGGCGGGCCTTCGGCGTCCTGGGCCCCGGAGGCGCGGGAAATCCTGAGCCCGGCGGTGTCCGACGTTGCTAGCCGATCGTCTTCTCGGGCGGCGGTAGCTCCGTCACGTAGAGGAGCTCGAGCAACGCGCCGATCTCGGGCATCTCGAAGTAGCAGAACTCACCGAGCTCGCCCATGTCCGCGCTCTGGACGATCTCACGCCCCTGGCGCACCAGCTCCGCCTTGGCCTCTCGCATCGCCTCCCGGCTTGAATATGCGATGCAGGTGTGATGAAACCCTTCGCCGTTCGACTCTAGGTGACCGACGTAAATGCTCTCGCCCTCATGTGGCGCCAGCAACTCGAAGTTCGAGTCCCCGACGGACGCGAGCGCGATTCGGAAGGAGAAGGGAACGTCCTTGCCCCGAACGGTCGTGGCCGCCGGCTCGATCGTCCAGACACTCCACGGTCCGATTCCGGACTCGCGCAGCGCCGCCGCCGCTTTTTCCACGTCGTGCACGACGAAGCAGGTGTGATGGAGCGTGCCTGACTCGATCACTTTCATCCGAGCCTCCAGGCTGAGGGCCGACGACGACTTTCGCTGGTCACTCGTCGCGCGACGAGCTTGAAGAGTCTAAAGCCATGGATTGGGTTGCTACGACCTCGGGAGATGGCCCTGAAAAGCACTCGACCCCGACTGCGCGTTTCCGGCGTGCGCGGGTTCAAAGCCACGCGAACAGGACGTCGAAGCCGTACGCGATGCCAAGCGTCGCACCAACCCTCGCGGCGATCAGTTCCGGGCGCGAGGACGCTCTACGGCGCGAGCGTTGTGAGTGCACCCTGAAGCGGCTACGATTTGAAACGGACAGGCGGTCACCAGTTGGGTTACTCGAAGGCCCGCCTCGCGGCGGGCCTTCGGTGTCCTGGACCCCGAGGGCTGGACTCGACGAGGGCTGGACTCGAACCGGCATCTCTCCGCTGGACAGGCGGTCGCTTTACCAGTTGAGCTACCTCGGGGTCGTGCCCGAGGTGTAGCGAGGCATGGATCTCACCGCAAGATGACCAAAGGAGACAGGCGCGCCGGCGTCAGGCGGGTGGGCTGTGCGAGCGCGCCTTACGTCCGACGACCTTGCTCTGAGTCTCCGTCTGCGTCATGGTGATCACGCGCGCGTGAATCGTGGCCGCTGAGGCACACCTTTACGTACGAAGCCGATGCTGCTGGATCGGCTGTGCGGCGCGAGGCGACCGCTTCGAGTTCAGCGATGGGCGCCTACGTTCCTCCTCCCCGCAAGGGTTAGCTCACTGCCCTCGCACGCGGTAACGGTCATGTAGACTTCCTTTCACCGCAGCGAAGCGAACGCCGCGCGCATCTCCTGCGCGAAGATCTCCGGCTCCTCCCAGGCGGCGAAGTGCCCTCCTTTGGGGGCCTCGTTGTAGTAGACGAGGTTGTGGTAGGCGTGCTTGACCCAGTGCTGCGGCGCCTGGAAGAGCTCGTCCGGGAACACCGTGTACGCGACGGGGAGCTTGACGTGCGGGGGCGGGTTCTTGAACGAGGCCTTGGCGGCTCGTCCGGTCTCCCAGTAGATGCGCGAGGTGGACGCCCCGGTGCTCGTCAGCCAGTACAGCGTGATGTTGTCGAGGACGGCGTCTCGGGTGAGGCCGCCCGAAGGCTGACCATCGAGGAAGGCGCTGGAGATCTTCTCGTAGCTGTCCGCGTCGTGGTCGAGCATCCACGCCGCGAGACCGACCGGCGAGTCGAGGAGCGAGTAGCCGATCGTCTGCGGGTGCTCGCCCATCTCGGCGATGTAGCCGCGCATGAAGATCGCGACGACCTTGCTGAGCTGCTCGCGGTCGTCGTGCGAGAACGCGAGCCGGATGTTGAGCGCGGCCATCAAGAGTTCTTTCGGGACCGCGTCGAGGAAGTTGAAGTGGACGCCGAGCAGCCCATCCGGTGCCTGGCGGCCCATTGCATCGGTGACGCCGGCGCCCTGGTCTCCGCCCTGCGCGACGTAGCGGGTGTAGCCGAGCCGGCTCATCAGCTCGGCCCACGCGGACGCGATGCGGCCGGAGTCCCAACCGACCTCGGCCGGCTGCGACGAGAAGCCGTAGCCGGGGATCGACGGGATGACGACGTCGAACGCGTCCTCGGCGTTGCCGCCGTACGCCGTCGGGTCGGTGAGCGGCCCGATCACGTCGAGCATCTCGATCACGGAGCCGGGCCAGCCGTGCGTGATGATCAGTGGCATGGCGTCCTCGTGCTGGGAGCGCACATGGATGAAGTGGATGTCGACTCCGTCGATCTCGGTCGTGAACTGCGGCAGGGCGTTGAGCCTCGCCTCGAGCCGGCCGAAGTCGTACTCTTCGGCCCAGTACCGCGCGAGCTCTTGCAGCATCGCCAGTCGCACACCCTGCGACCAATCGTCGACGAGTTCCCTGCTCGGCCACCGCGTCGCGGCGATGCGATCGCGGAGCTTGGCCGGCTCGGCATCGGGCACGCTCACTTTGAAGGGACTGATCACGCCGCCGGCGACGCGCTCGCCGACTTCCTGCATGGTCTCTACGGCCATGCCTGCCTCCTCTCGCGTCCGAATGACTCCAAGAGCCTCGATGCCTCGCCCCCGGTTCGCGCCCGTGAAGTCCCTGGTCTTCTCCCGTGTACGCGCGCGTTGCGTCCTGGTCCGTCCCCGGTCGGCACAGAGCCGAAAAGCTCCGCGAGGCAGAGTGCCGCGAGCGCCGCGGTGGGGAAAGTCCTGCGCACGGCGGGAAGTTCGCCGTTGGCGGTCGAACTGTCGGCTGCGCCAGCGCCCCTAACGCCCGAAGGCGGCGCGATCCGGCTGCGATCTAGAGGAAGGTGCGGATCGTGTCGCGGTCGACGCGGAGGCCGATGACCTTCGACCCGTCGTCGATCTGCTCGATCGAGTCCGCGGGCACGAGCCTGCGCCGGCGGGAGAGGAATCCGGAACGGACGGCGAGCGCATCCGGCTCCTCGGGTGAGGTGCCGTACATCGGGCACTCGACGCGCCCGACGATCCGGCCGCGTGCGTCGGCGACGAGGAAGCCGGCGGTGCGGCGGAGATCGAGGGCGAGGGCGCTCACGCTGGCGACCCTATTCCCGCCCTGAAAGGAAAATCCCGCCGCGGCCGTAAGCGATTTGTAAATCCTCCGCCGCAAAGAGGCATGAAGGAACGAGGGTACGCGAATCGCCGGACGGCGCCGCGGGGGTCAGTCAGACGTGAGCCGAGCGAGCGCCTGCTGACCCGCCGACGGCGGAAGCCAGCCGTCGCGCGGCCGGCGCGACCATGCCCACGCGACCGCCGCCGCCCACGGGGCGCAGAACGCGATCGGGATCAACCAGTGCCAGAACGATGCCACGATCCCAGCGTACCCTTCGCCGGGTGGATGCGCGCGAGCGTCACCTGCGTCTGCTGACGGAGACGATCGAGGCCGTGAACTCGACGCTCGATCTCGAGGAGGTGCTCTCGCAGGTCGCGACGAAGGTCGCCGATGCTCTCCACGCAGACGCCTGCTTCGTCTACCTCTACGACGAGCGGAGCCGCGAGCTCGTGCTGCGCGCGACGCACGGCACGAGCGTGGAGGAGATGACGCACCGGCCGAGGATGCGCCCCGGCGAGGGGATCACCGGCTCCGCGGCGGAGGCGCGCGCACCGGTTGCGATCTCGCGGCAGGCGAACCTCGACCCGCGGTTCAAGAACTTCCCGAACCTCCCGGAGGACGAATACGAGTCGATCCTCGCGGTTCCGATCCTGGCGCGGGGCGAGCGGCTCGAGGGCGCCCTCAACGTCCGCACGCGCGAGCCGCGCGAGTTCGACGACGCCGAGATCGAGCTTCTGCTCGCGATCGCCGCGCAGGTGGCGCAGTCGATCGAGCACGCGAAGCTGTACGCGGAGGCGCAGCGGCGCGTGCACGAGCTCGAGGCGCTGGCGCGGATCTCGGAGGCGGTGTCCGAGTCGCTCTACCTCGAGGAGTCGCTCGAGGCGATCGTGAAGACGACGATGGACGCGTTGTCCGCCAGCGGCGCCGCGCTCGTGCTCGAGGACGGGAAGATCGCGTGGCCGGAAGGCCGTGCCGATGCGCATGCGATCCGCCAGCCGCTTCGCTGGCGCGGGCGCGAGATCGGCGAGCTCGTGGCCGACCGTGCGTCGCCGTTCACGCAGCACGACCGCGAGCTGCTCGCGTCGATCGCGCAGCAGGCCGCGGTTGCGCTGGAGCACGGGCGCGCGGTGATGCGCGGCGTTCTCGCCCAGGAGATCCATCACCGTGTCAAGAACAACCTCCAGACGGTCGCGTCCCTCCTGCGCCTGCAGGCGCGCACGGCCGGATCGATCGACCCGCGAAAGGCGCTCGAGGACTCGGTGAACCGGATCCTCGCGATCGCCGCGGTGCACGAGCTCCTCACGGAGCGCCGCGACGACGACGTCGACCTCGCCGATCTCCTCGGGCGGCTCCGCGGCATCCTGGTGCAGGGCGTCGCGGACGGCCGCGCCGTCGACGAGAAGCTCGAGCCGGTGCTCCTCGCCGGCCATCGCGCGACCGCGCTCGCGCTCGTCTTCTCCGAGCTCCTCGGCAACGCGCTCGAGCACGGCGGCCGGCGCATCCACGTCGACCTCCGCCGTGACGACGGCGAGGTCGTGCTCGCGATCTCGGACGACGGCGGCGGGATCGCGACGGGCGCGCCGGAGGGGACCGGGCTTTCCATCGTCCGCGCGCTCGTCCGAGACGAGCTTCGCGGCACCTTCGAGCTCGCGAACGGCGTCGGCACGCGCGCCGAGGTGCGCTTCGTCGCATGAGCCTGAGGATCCTCGTCGCAGAGGACGAGACGATCATCAGGCTCGACCTGCGCGGCCTCCTCGAGCGCGCAGGGTACGAGGTGGTCGCGGAGGCCCGCGACGGGGAGGAGGCGGTCGAGCTCGCGCGGACGCACCAGCCCGATCTCGCGGTGATGGACGTGAAGATGCCGCGGCTCGACGGGATCGAGGCGGCACGGAGGATGCTCGAGGAACGGCCGATCCCGATCGTGATGCTCACGGCGTTCGACCAGCGGGAGCTCGTCGAGCGCGCCGCGGAGGCGGGGGTCTACGGCTACCTCGTCAAGCCGTTCCGCGAGCAGGACGTGCTGCCGGCGATCGAGCTCGCGCGGGCGCGCTACGACGAGCTCGTCGCCGTCCGCGCCGACGCGGACTCGCTCGCGCAGGCGCTTGCCGACCGCAAGGTGATCGAGCGCGCCAAGGGGCTGCTGATGGAACGCGAGCAGCTCAGCGAGGGCGCCGCCTTCGCACGCCTGCGCAAGGCGAGCCAGGTCTCCGGCCGGCCCCTCCGCGTGATCGCCGACGCCGTGATCGCTACGTTTGAGTCCGCATGACGACGCTGACCCCGCCGAAGGAGCGCCTCTCTCGCGGCACGGGGTCGCGCACCGGCGACGCCTGGCGCGTGATCGTGCTCAACGACAACCACAACACGTTCGAAGGAGTCGCGTTCGCGCTCGCGCAGACGATCCCCGGAGTGGACTACGACAAGGGGATGCGCCTCGCGAACAAGATCCACAACACCGGCCAGGCCGTCGTCTGGTCCGGTCACCGCGAGCTTGCGGAGCTGTACCACTCGCAGCTCGAGGCGTACGGGCTGACGATGGCGCCGCTCGAGAAGTAGCGCCCGGTCCCGCTTGCAATCGGGCCTGCAATCGGGTATCTCAAAGGTCGCTCGAGGATCGGGCGTGGGGTCAAGCTGAGAGAAGGAGATGGGATGAGGTCTCGTAGGTTGCTGTTGTCACTTGCGGTGCTCGCAACCGCGGCTGTCGCGGCGAGCGCGGCAGTAGCCGGACGCAGCCAATCGTCGGCTGTCACGACGATCAAGGCCGTGACGAGCGTGCCGAAGGTGAAGATCAACCGCTACATCCAGGACCAGCTGCGGTGGGACAAGGACGTCTACAAGGTCAAGTCGGGCAGCACCATCCACGTGCTGAACGAAGCCGCAGACGAGGGTCCGCACACGTTCACGGTCGTGGCGACGAAGGACGCGCCGAAGTCGGCTCAGCAGGTCGTCAACTGCAAGATCTGCCTGCAGCTCGCGAAGGCGCACGGCGCGAATCCGAACAGCGACGCGCCGCCGAAGTTCCCGTTCCTCGAGAACGGCGTCGGCCAGAAGACGCCGCCGAGCGTCGACCGTCCCGGAGACTCCGGGGTGACCGGTCCGGGGAAGAAGGGCGAGTCGATCGACCTGAAGGTGACGGCCAAGCCCGGCACGAAGCTGTACTTCATCTGCCTGATCCATCCGTGGATGCAGGCAGAGCTCGACGTCACCTGAGCACGAAGCGTCGCATCTCGACGGGCGCGTGGGCGTGGGCTCGTGCCTGCGCCCTCGCGCTCGCCGCGGCGCTCCTCGCCGGTGGCTGCGGGGGCTCCGGCGGCTCGCACGAGCGCGGCCGCACCCTCGACTACTGGGTGGCGGCGGTGCCCGTCTCGTGGAACATCGCCCCGAACGGACACGACGCGTTGATGGGCGAGAAGCTGTCGACGAACGAGACCGTCTTCCCGACCGTCGTCTACCGCGCCTACAGCCCGCACTGGCGCAAGCCGGAGGCGAACGCGCCGCAGTCGTCCGCCGACGGGCTGCTGATCCCCGGGCCGCTGATCCACGCCCGGGTCGGAGACGAGCTTCGAATCCACTTCAAGAACATGGACACGCTCCACCGCGCGCCGCACTCGATGCACTTTCACGGAGTCCACTACGGCGTCGCATCCGACGGCGCCTTCATCCCCGGCTTCTCCGGGCCCGGGGCGGACGTCGCCTTCGGGAAGACGTTCACGTACCACCTCACGGCCGGGCCGGACTCGGCCGGAGTCTGGCCCTACCACGACCACTCGCCGTCGATGATGGAATCGATCGAAGGCGGCATGTACGGCATGCTCTCGATCCTCGGCAAAGACGAGAAGGCGCCCGATCGTGAATTCGAGGTCGTGCTGGCGCCGATGGGCAAGGACTTCATGACGGTCGACGGACGCGCCTTCGTCGGCAACACGCCGATCTTCCACGCGAAGGTCGGCGACGTCGTGCAGTGGGACGTGATGGCGATGGGCTCGGAGTTCCACACGTTTCACGTGCACGGCCACCGCTGGCTCGCCGCGGACGGCGAGCCCAAGGACACGCAGACGGTCGGGCCGGCGGAGACGTTCAAGATCCGGTGGCGCGAAGATCGGGCCGGGACCTGGCTCTACCATTGCCACGTGGAGGCCCACATGCAGAAGGGCATGATCGGGATCTACGAGGTGTCTCGGTGAAGCTCGCTCCGCCCGCACTCGCCCTCGTTGCGGCCTTGACGCTTGCGCTGCCGTCGAGCGGCGGCACGCGCGTCGCCCAGGTCTACGTCCAGTTCTCCGCCGTCGGGCCGTCACAGCTCGACGTCCTGCCCGGGCAGACGGTGAGGTGGACGAACGTCAGCAACCGCACGCACACGATCACCTCCGACGACAGGCTCTTCGACTCCGGCGACCTGCCGGGCGGCAGCAACTTCAGCTTCACGTTCCCGTCGGTGGGCACCTATCGCTACCACTGCACGATCCATCCGGCGATCACCGGTGAGATCGACGTGCGCCGGCTGACGCTCGACAGCCTGCCGCCGGCCGCCGTCCCGAAAGGGAACGGCGTCGAGTTCAGCGGTGTCACCGCCGACACGGGACAGTCGATCTCGATCCAGCGGCGGCAGGACAACGGCCGCTTCGAGACCGTCGGCAAGACCCGCGTGACCGCCGGGGGACGCTGGACCGTGACGCTCCCCGCTCAGGCGACGGGGGACTACCGCGCCGTCAGCGGCCGCGACGCGAGCGAGACGCGGCGGCTGCTCGTCAGCGACCGGCACGTCGCCGTTCGGGCCAGCGGCCGGAGGCTGCACGTGACCGTGACGCCGAGCGCGCCGTACGCCCCCTTCCTCGTCGAGGAGTACCTGCGCGACCGCTTCGGCTGGTGGCCGGTGTCGCGCGGCCAGACCGACTACGTGTCCGAGGCAGAGGTTCGCGTGAGCCGGCCCGGACGCGTGCGGGTCGTCCTCGTCGACAAGGACGGCTGGACACCGCTCGCGACGAGCCGGAGCGTCAGCGTCTCGCGGCGCTAGTCACGCGAGCAGCAGGCGCACGTCGTGCACGATCGCGGCCGGCGTCGCCTTCACGTCGAAGAGCACCCGCGCCGTCCCGCTGCGGTCGAGGAGGAGCGTGTAGAGCGTGTGGTCGACGTCGCCGGCGCCCCGGCGAACGGAGACGACGCTGTACCTGCGCCAGACCTGCGCGAGCGTCGCACGTCCACCCGTCAGGTACCGGAACTGCGACAACAGGCGGTGCCGGCGAATGAAGGAGAGCACCGACGCGTGCGTGTCGCCGGCCGGATCGACGCTGACGGCGAGCACCCGCACCCGCGACCGCTTTCCCCCCAACCTCTGAAGGGCCGTGTTGAGGTTCGCGGCCGTGATCGGGCAGACGTCGGGACAGTGGGTGTAGAGGAACGTCACGAGAACGACCTTCCCGCGCAGGGCGCGGAGGTGCACGGGCCGGAACTGCTGGTCGCGGAGCGTGAAGTCCGGCGGCGGCGCCGGGTTCTCGAGCACCGCGCCGGCGAACTGCGGGGGCTTCGGCTTCTTCGCCGAGCCGCAGCCGGCGAGCGCCAGCGCCGAGGCGACGAGCACGACGGCGAGCCGGGCGACGTACCGCACGAGTACAAGCTAGCCGCGCGTTTCGAAGAGCGACTCCCAACGCGCGAGCAGCGCCTCGAGATCGTCTCGTGCAGCGCGGTGGGCGGCGACGAGGTCGACGTTCGACCAGTCGTCGGCGAGCATGCGCTCGAGCTCCGCCACCCGCTCCTCGCTGCGCGCGATCTCGCGCTCGACGAACTCGAGCGGGCTCTTCTGCTCGGGTTGCCGCCGCTCGCGCTGCGGCCTCGCCCTCGGCGGCCGGGCCGGCCGCGGCTCGGGAGGAGCCTCCCGCTCCCGGTAGTCCGCCCAGCCGCCCGCGTAGGAGACGAGCGCGGTCCCCTCGATCGCGAGCAGCCTCCCGGAGACGGCGTCGAGGAGCGCGCGGTCGTGGGTGACGAGCAGGACCGTCCCCGGGAACGCCTCGAGCGCGGCCTCGAGCGCTTCTCGGCTCTCGAGGTCGAGGTGGTTCGTCGGCTCGTCGAGGACGAGGAGGTTCGCGCCGCTCGCGACGACGTGCGCGAGCGCGAGGCGCCTGCGCTCACCGCCTGAGAGCGCGGCGACGGGCTTCTCGTGCTCCTCCCAGCCGGAGAAGAGGAATCGGCCGAGGAGAGCCTGCGCCTCCGGCCGGCGAAGCCCCGTCGCCGCAATCGTCGCCTCGAGCACCGATCCACGCTCGTCGAGCTCCGCCTCGTGCTGCAAGAAGTAGGCCGGCTCGACGTCGTGGCCGAGGCGCACGCGGCCCGCCGCCGGCATCCGACGGCCGATGAGCGTCTCGAGCAGCGTCGTCTTGCCCGCGCCGTTCGGGCCGACGAGCGACACGTGCTCACCGCGTTCGAGCGCAAATGACGCGTCCGTCAACAGCGTCCTCCCCGGGACTGCGAGCGTGAGCCCCTCCGCCTCGACGACGATCCGGCCCGACCGCTTCGGCTTCAGGAACTCGAACCCGAGTGAGCGCTGCGCCGCCGCCGACTCCGCCTGCGAGGCGCGGATGCGCTCGATCCGCTTGAGCCTCGACTGCGCCTGCCGCGCCTTCGACGCCTTGTACCTGAACCGCTCGACGAAGCGCTCGAGCCGCGCGAGCTCCTCGGCCTGCCGCTCGGCGGTGCGGGCGGCGTGCTGCTCGCGCGCAGCCTGCTCGCGCCGCCACACGTGCCATTCGCCGGGGAAGAAGACGGAGCGGCCGCGGTCGAGCTGCAGCACCGCCGTCGTCACAGCCTCGAGGAACCAGCGGTCGTGGGCGACGAGGATGACGGCCGCGTCGATCGTGCGCAGCAGCTCCTCGAGCCATTCGATCGACTCGATGTCGAGGTGGTTCGTCGGCTCGTCCAGCAGCAGGAGGTCCGGCTGCGCGGCGAGCGAGCGTGCGAGCGACGCCCGCGTCAGCTCGCCGCCCGAGAACGAGTCGATCGGGCGGTCGAGGTCGTCGTCGCCGAAGCCGAGGCCGCGGAAGACCGCGGCCGCGCGCTCGCGCCAGTCGTAGCCGCCCGCGTGCTCGAGCAGCGTCTGCGCGGCTGCGTAGCGCGCGAGCGTGCGCGCGTCGTGCGCGCCGGCGGCCATCGCCGACTCGAGCGCTCGCAGCTCGCTCTCGACCCGGGCGAGGTCGGCGGTGCCGGCGAGGACGTACTCGCGCAGAGGCCGCGAGCTCGCGGCGGGGGGCCGCTGGTCGTGCAGCGCGACGCGCGTCCCCTTCTCCCAGCCGAGCTCACCGCCCTCGAGCGACACCTCTCCCGCGAGCGCGCGGAGGAGTGTCGTCTTGCCGGCGCCGTTCGGGCCGGCGAGCGCCAGCCGGTCGCGCCGCTCGACCTTGAACGAGACGCCGTCGAAGAGCGGGGCGCCTGCGATCTCCTTCCGGAGGTTCGCCGCGATCAGGACCGCCATGCGCTCCTTCTTACACGGTGCGAACTCCGGAGCGACTCCGCACGTGCACGGGAGAAAGGAAAAGGCGCCGGGCCTGACCTTCCCGACGCCGCTCGGATCTTCGGCACGCCGGAGTCGGCTGCCGCTCCCTCGAACAAGTGAAACTCGCTACTGTCGGTCCCGGCGACAGGAGGAAGCGTGGCGAACACGGACATCGAGCAGCTGTCGATCGACACGATTCGGACGCTGTCGATGGACGCCGTGCAGCAGGCGAACGCCGGTCATCCCGGCACGGCGATGGCGCTCGCGCCGCTCGCGTACCTCCTCTACACGGAGACGATGCGGCACTCGCCGTCGAACCCGCACTGGCCGAATCGCGACCGCTTCGTCCTCAGCGCCGGCCACGCATGCATCCTCCAGTACTGCGCGCTCCATCTCGCGGGCTACAACCTCTCGCTCGAGGAGCTCAAGCGCTTCCGGCAGTGGCAGTCGGCGACGCCGGGGCACCCGGAGTATCGGCACACGCCCGGCGTCGAGACGACGACGGGCCCGCTCGGACAGGGCTTCGCGAACGGCGTCGGGTTCGGAGTCGCGGAGCGCTTCCTCGCCGACCGCTTCAACCGGCCGCGGCACGTGATCGTCGACCATCGCGTCTACGTCGTCTGCTCCGACGGCGACCTGATGGAAGGGGTCTCGAACGAGGCCGCGTCGATCGCGGGGCAGCTCGGCCTCGGCAAGCTCGTCTACTTCTACGACGACAACCGGATCACGATCGACGGCACGACGTCGATCTCCTTCACCGCCGAGAACCAGGGGAAGCGGTTCGAGGCGCAGGGCTGGCACGTGCAGTGGGTCGACGACGCGAACGACCTGGGCTCTCTTCGCGAGTCGATCGCGAACGCGCAGGCCGAGACCGAGCGTCCGTCCCTGGTCGTGATCAGGAGCCACATCGGCTTCGGCGCCCCGAGGGCGGTCGACACCGCGAAGGCGCACGGCGCGCCGCTCGGAGAGGAGGAGGTGCGGGCGACGAAGGAGGCGCTCGGCTGGGACCCGGACGAGCACTTCGTCGTGCCGGAAGCGGTGCGGGAGCACTGCAACGTCGTGCAGCGCGGCATCGACCTCGAGGCGGAGTGGGTGCTCGCCTTCGAGACGTGGTCCGGCGCCTTCCCGCACGAGCGCGAGTCGTGGGATCGCGCCCACGAAGGACGGATCGGCGAGTGGACGGTGCCGGTGTTCGAGGCCGGTGAGAAGCTCGCGACGCGCGCCGCCGGCAAGAAGGTGATGCAGGCCTTCAAGCATGCGGTGCCGACGATGGTCGGCGGGGCCGCCGACCTCGCGGAGTCGACGTACACCGAGTTCGAGGGCGGTGGGCTCTTCAGCGCGGAATGGTCCGGGCGGAACATCGCCTTCGGCATCCGCGAGCACGCGATGGGGTCGATCGTGAACGGGATCGCCCTCCACGGCGGCATGGTCAAGCCGTACGGCTCGACGTTCCTGATCTTCAGCGACTACATGCGGCCGGCGGTGCGCCTGTCGGCGCTGATGGACCTTCCGGTCGTGTGGGTGTGGACGCACGACTCGGTCGGCCTCGGCGAGGACGGGCCGACGCACCAACCCGTCGAGACGTACGCGGCGCTCCGGGCGATCCCGCACCTCTGGTTCGTGCGGCCTGCCGACGCGAACGAGACCGCCGTCGCGTGGAAGGTCGCCCTCGAGCGCACGGACGGGCCGGTCGCGCTGTCGCTCTCGCGTCAGGCGGTGCCGACGCTCGACCGCAGCGAGCTCGCGCCCGCGGCCGGTCTCGAGCGCGGCGCGTACACGCTCTGGGAGAGCGGCTCGCCCGACCTGATCCTGATCGCAACCGGAACGGAGGTCGCGCTCGCGCTCGAGGCCGGCCGCAGGATCGCCGGCGAGAACGGGACGAACGTCCGGGTCGTGTCGATGCCGTGCTGGGAGCTCTTCGAGCTGCAGGAGGCCGACTACAGAGACGAGGTGCTGCCGCCGGACGTACGTGCGCGCCTCTCCGTCGAGCCGGGCGTCGCGCTCGGCTGGAAGCAGTGGGTCGGCGACCGTGGCGACTCGATCTCGCTCGAGCGGTTCGGCGCCTCTGCGCCCGGCACGACCGTGCTCGAGCGGCTCGGCTTCAACGTCGACAACGTCGTAGCCCGCGCGACGGCGCTCCTCGAGCGGGTCGCTTGATGCGGGTTGCGGTCGCCTTCGACCACCGTGGCGTCGCCCTGCGCGAGGCGGTGGTGGAGGCGCTCGCGGAGCACGACGTGCTCGACCTCGGCACGCACGACGCGTCCGTCCGGGTCGACTACCCGGACAAGGCCCGCGAGATCGGCGAGGCGCTCCTCTCCGGCGCGGCCGACCGCGGGGTGCTCGTGTGCGGGTCGGGAGTCGGAGCCGCGGTCGCCGCGTGCAAGATCGCGGGCATCCGCGCCGCGATCTGCCACGACGCCTACAGCGCCCATCAGGGAGTGGAGCACGACGACATGAACGTCCTCTGCCTCGGCTCCGAGGTGGTGGGCCCGTCGATCGCGCGCGAGCTCGTCCAGACGTTCTTGTCGGCGCGGTTCGACGGCGGCGAGCGCTACGTCGCTAGGTTGGAGAAGGTGGCCGCTATGGAGAGGGGTATGCATGGCGAACTCGAGGCTTCAGAAGCTCGCTGACCGCGGGCAATCGATCTGGATCGACAACCTCTCGCGACAGCTCGTGCACGGGGGCGGGCTGCAGAGGCTCATCGACGAGAGCGCCGTCACGGGTGTGACGTCGAACCCGACGATCTTCCAGAAGGCGATCGCGCAGGGCGACGACTACGACGAGCAGCTGCGCGCGTGCCTCGAGACGACCGACGACCCGCGTGAGATCTTCTTCAGGCTCGCGGAGGACGACGTCCGCGACGCGTGCGACGTCCTGCGCCCCGTCTGGGACCGGACGAACGGGCTCGACGGGTTCGTGTCGATCGAGGTCGACCCGTGGCTCGCGTACGACACCGAAGGCACGTTCGACCAGGCGATCGCGCTCCACGAGGCGATCGACCGGCCGAACCTCTACGTGAAGATCCCGGCGACGATGCCGGGGCTCCCGGCGATCGAGGACTGCATCGCGCGCGGGCGGTCGATCAACATCACGCTGATCTTCTCGCTCACCCGCTACCGGGCAGTCGTGGAGGCGTATCTGCGCGGGCTCGAGCGGCTCGTCGCCGCCGGCGGCGACCCGTCGAAGGTCTCGTCGGTCGCGTCCTTCTTCGTCTCGCGCGTCGACACCGAGGCGGACCGGCGGCTCGAGGAGCTCGGGAAGACCGATCTCCAGGGCAAGCTCGCGATCGCGAACGCGCGGCTCGCGTACCGTCATTTCGAGGAGGCGTTCGCCGGCCCGCGCTGGGAGTTTCTCGCGGGCAAGGGAGCGAGCAAGCAGCGGCCGCTCTGGGCGTCGACGTCGACGAAGAACCCGAATTACCGCGACGTCCTCTACGTCGAGGAGCTGATCGGGCCCGACACCGTCGACACGATGCCGCCGGAGACGGTCGAGGCGTTCGCGGACCACGGCGAGGTGCGAGGCGACACGGTCCGCGAGGGGGTCGCCGAAGCGGAGCGGCTGCTCGGGGAGCTGCGCGACGCGGGGATCGACTACGAGGACGTGGTCGCGACGCTCGAGGACGAAGGCGTCCGCAAGTTCGCCGACTCGTTCGACGAGCTGATCGACGGGATCCGGGCCAAGCGCGGCGCGCTCGCCGCCGCGTAGCCGATCGCATGACGACCGAGCGGCGCGAGCTCGTCGAGCGCATCTGGGCTCGCGATCCGACCGTCTGGACCGCGAAGGACGAGGCGCGCTGGCTCGGCTGGCTCGACGAGCCCGCCCGGAGACGGGAGGACGTCGACCTGCTGCTGACGCTTGCCGACGACGTCGCGGGCGAGATCGACGACGTCGTCCTGCTCGGGATGGGCGGCTCGTCGCTCGCGCCCGAGGTGATGCGCCGCGCGTTCGGCGGCGAGCGGTTCCACGTGCTCGACTCGACGCA
>Ga0070741_10011188_pt1 | contig 16636 bp, 15 predicted proteins | sample Coa_R1_4_FD_66440 | JGI IMG/M metagenome (GOLD analysis project Ga0070741, IMG submission 66440) | Surface soil microbial communities from Centralia Pennsylvania, which are recovering from an underground coalmine fire - Coalmine... | ecosystem: Environmental > Terrestrial > Soil > Unclassified ...
GATTGCGGTATCCCCTTTTGCCATCAGGGCTGCCCCCTGGGCAATATCATACCGGATTGGAACGACCTGGTTTACCGGGACCGTTGGCAGGAAGCTATTGAGCGCCTCCACGCGACCAACAATTTCCCCGAATTCACCGGCCGCCTTTGTCCGGCTCCCTGCGAGAATTCCTGCACCTTGGGAATGGATGTCTACCAACAACCTGTCACGATCAAGCAAATCGAAGTCTCTATTATCGACCGGGCGTTCCAGGAAGGCTGGGTTAAGCCCATGCCCCCCGCAAAACTCACCGGGAAGAAAGTGGCCGTGGTAGGGTCGGGACCCGCGGGGCTGGCTTGCGCCCAGCAATTGGCCCGGGTCGGGCATAAAGTAACGGTTTTTGAAAGGGCGGACCGCATCGGGGGGCTTCTTCGGTATGGTATCCCCGAGTTCAAGATGGAAAAAAGACATATCGACCGCCGGATGGACCAAATGAAAGCTGAAGGGGTCGAATTCAAGGTCAACGCCAACATCGGCCATAATGTTCCTGTCGAAGATCTGAAAAAGAACTTCGACGCCATCGTTTTGGCGGGAGGCGCCACCCAGGCCCGGAACCTGCCGGTGCCGGGAAGGGAGCTGAAGGGAGTTCATTTTGCGATGGAATACCTTCCCCAGTCCAACAAGGTGCAAGAAGGGGACAAGGTCGAGAATCAGATAAGCGCGGCCGGGAAAAACGTGATCGTGCTGGGGGGCGGAGATACGGGTGCGGATTGTATCGGCACCGCGCATCGTCAGGGGGCTAAAAGCGTGACCTCCCTTGAACTTCTCCCTAAGCCCCCCAACGAAAGGGCCGCCGATAATCCCTGGCCCCAATGGGCACGGATCTTGAGGATTGCGCCTGCCCATGAAGAGGGAGGCGAGATCCTTTACAGCGTCTCCACCAAACAATTCGTAGGAGAGAACGGGGTTCTCAAGAAGCTCCAAGGGATCAAGGTGGAATGGATCCCTCAGCCTGCGGGCCCTCCGAAGCTTCAGGAGATCGCGGGAAGTGAGTTCGAGCTTCCAGCGGACCTGGTTTTATTGGCCATGGGTTTTTTGGGTCCTGAAAAGAATCCTCTTTTTGAGAAACTTGGTATTGAATTGGATGCGAGGTCCAACGTCAAAGGCGATGCCAATAAAATGACAAATGTCCCAGGCGTTTTTACTGCGGGCGACATGACTCGGGGTCAATCCCTGATCGTTTGGGCCATTGCTGAGGGCCGGGCCGCAGCCAGGGGAGTGGATCTCTATTTGATGGGGGAAACGACCCTTCCGTCCCCTCTCTAAAAGGCAAACTGTTTTGAAAGAGGAAAGCTGCTAAAAAGAGGTGGACCCAGGTGTCCGCCTTTTTTTGTCTCTCGAAAGGACTTCCCATGAGCGCTGAGTTCGATTCAGGTCAGGACAAGAAATTTAGCCATATTTGGATCTTGGTCTTTTTGACGGTCCTGTTCTTCCTTGCGAATCAGGACAGGGCAAGGTTCGGTTTCTTGAGCCGTCGTCTCATGGGCGATCGATTGGACGTCAAGCGCGAAGAGAAGAATGTGAAGGTCGATAATGCCTATTTACTGGATACGGACGCCTATAACGAGATCGTCCAGGGCGGGAAAAAATACATTCCTTTCATTGTTTTAAGGATACAAATGGACCAGAACTATGTCTGGCCTCAATTGATGCGGGACATTACTGGCGTTGACGTTTTCCAATATGCTGCCGAAAAAAGATGGATGAATACCCAGGATGATCCTAACGTCCTTTGGCTCCGATGGTGGCAGGAAAACAGGGAACAGTTCTAGTTCCTTGGGAATCGGGGCGCAGTATCCATGAATCGAAAAATCACGATCGCTTTCGACTTCCTTCTCCTTGGTTTTTTCTTCTTCGCCGCTTCCCTTTGGGCTGAGGTTTCGGTCCCGGCTCCACTTACGATCGATGAGGCCGGTGTCACGATCCGCGTGGATGGCCGCCTCAGCGATTGGCCCTCGGCCCGAATGCTGGTACTCGACCAGCAAAAACAGATTACTTCGGGCAATACTTTTTGGAAAGGCGCGGACGATTTCAGCGGCAGGATTTTTTTGACCTATGACGATCAATTCCTTTATCTTGCGGCAGTCGTTAGAAAAGGAAAAAAGAAGGTCGTGAACGATAACGATCCCCTTTCACTCGCCAATGGGGATTGTTTAGAACTGTATTTGGCCACGGATCCTAATTATGGGCAAGAGATGGATCTGTCTCCGGGAGATTATCACTTGGCTTTTTCCCCCGGAACCGGGTGCAAAAATCCCCAAATGTACTGTTTGGACAAGAACAAACCCATTCCGGGAGGAAGGGTAGTCGCTCGGTCGACTTTGGACGGATATATCCTGGAAGCTTGCGTCCCATTGACTTTTCTTGAAGGTTTGAAATTATCCAAGGGGAACAAGGCGGCTTTTAATATAGCTTTGGATGAAGGCGGGGAGGTCAGCGGCTATCGGATCGTCCGAATGGATCTGGACGGGCCGGGATTCAGGGAAGAAAACCCATCGACTTGGATCCCCCTGCAGTGGATCGGAAATATCGTTGAAACGATCCCCTTTCAACAATCCCACGACCTTTATGCCGATCTGGTTTCGGATGGGACTCAAGGCGCGACTTATGCCGGGAATCGCACTATCGCGGGTCGGGCATTGGATCCCCAGGGGAAGGCCCTGACAGGGGTCAAAATCACTACCTGGCCCAAAACCGCCGATGTCACAACCGATCCGCAAGGGAATTTTGTGATGCCTAAGGGGAAGATCTATTCGCAAACAATGATCTACGGTCGTAAGGATGGTTTCATCCCATCAGTGGCTTCTTTGGGGGTGAAAGGAAAAGCGGTGACCCTTCATTTGGATCCCCTGCCATCCGAACTAAGGGCCCCGCAAGGACGCGTCAGCCCTTTTTTCTTTGGTTTGGTTTTACCCGGGACATCGCCCGCACGGTTTGACGCTTTTGTTTTGGCCGCCAAGGATTCGATCCCGTCCCTTAAACCGGGCATGCTCCGATTAACTTTTCCGGCTGGGGGAATTTCCGTAGAAGACTCTCGCTCGCTGATGGATAAATTCCTTAACTATGCACGCGATCTCGGGGCCGAGCCCATGTTGACAGTCCCCTTGGATCCTCAAATCGCGGTTCAGTGGCTGGCCTATACTAAAACGAGCGAGGATCGAAAGGTCCGCTATTGGGCCATTGGTGATAAACCGGATGCGCCGGGATCGAACCTCACGGCATATGATTATCTAAATCGTTTTCGTTCGGTGTATGACGCGATGAAGGCGGTGGACCCCTCGATCTTTGTCCTAGGACCCGAAACGGGATCCAATTTTGGCCAAGGGGATTCGGATTGGGTCAGCCCGTTGATCCTATATGACGGGGATATCTTGAACGGTGTGTCCATTCAGCATTATGGATTTTTTGATCCGGCTTCCCTCACTCAACGCCTTGTTTCCGAAAATATCCGGCATATGCGGGGGCTTTTGGGCGCCCTGAACGAAAAAGTTTCACAAAGCTCCGATTTTTACGTGCCGGTGATCATTTCGGGTGGCGGAGCCTCATCCAGGGTCATCGAGGGAAAAACGAAGGAAGACGGCCTGGAACGGGAGTTCTGGGCGTCACTATGGGAAGCCGAGCAAAGAGGGATCTGCCTCAAGGAAGGCTTTCCGATGGATCTGTCTTCGGTTACTTGGATCGAACCCTCGGGTTCCCAACCGGATGCGGTCGTGAATCCATCTTATTGGAGCCTTAGGTTATGGAGTCTCATGGACCGCGGGAAAATCGTGACCGTCCAAGTGCAAAAGAGCGATATTTCCGTTTGTGCGACCCAAGACCCGAAAACAAAAGACGTTACGCTTATGATCATCAATGAAAGCGATAATTACTGGCGGCCTAAGATCCTTTTGAACGGTCAGATATCCGATCTGACGCTGGATGCCGGGTTGAATTTTAAATATGACTATGAAGTGCCATCCTACTCCATCAATCTTCTAACTTTCAAAGCTGATGGCTCCGTTGGTGAGGCGAAGGCTTATACCTTGAAACTGGCCCGCGCCGGTAAAGCGCCCCAGAGTTTCAAATTGATGCCTTGGTAGGGAAACGTGGATCATCTCAGAATGGGACCCCAATGACAAATATCGTAAGAAGTGAAAATCGGATCGAGCCCTGGCTTAAACCCGTTGATTCCTTAGTGCTGATCTATCAGGTGGTGATATCCGGATTGATCATGGTTGGGAACCTCTCCTGGGAGGAAAAACTTCCCCTTTTGGGTTATCACGGGATCGCATTTCTCGCCTTGGCCGTTTTTCTGTGGAACATCCGCAATTTCAATAATGCGCCCTTTAATTTCATCCGTGAATTCTATCCCCTGATGGCAATGCTCTTTTTTTATCGAGAGATCGGTCAATTGGTCCATCAGTTCTTTGATTGGACATTGGATGATTGGCTCTTAAGCGTGGATAACGAAATGGGGAAAATCGGTTTTCGGATATGGAACCTGCAAAGGTTCTATCCGCCCCTGCGTCTGTTGAATGAGTTTTTTAGCCTGGGCTACGCCTTTTACTTCGTATTGATGCCCTTGTCCGCATTGGTTCTTTACTTCCGCGCTCCTCTGGGCCGTTTTAGGACCTTTATGTTTTCCCTCACGTTCACCTATTTTTTACATTATCTCCTATTCATTTTTCTTCCGGCGGAAAGCCCACGCTTTTTTATGCCCGGACTTCGGGAATCCTTAAAGGGTTATTGGGTCTCGGATTGGCTCCAAGCGGCTGTGGAAAAAAACGCCTTTGCCGGGGGGTCCTTTCCCAGTTCGCATATCGCGGCCGCCGTCATTTGTTTCATGGCCTACCGATATTTCGGAAAATGGCGGTTTCTCGTGTTTTTTCTGGTCCTGGCCATGTTCGCAGGGACCATTTACGGCAGGTATCATTATTTCGTTGATGTTTTGGCGGGTTTGGCGGTAGGGTTATGTTGTTATTTCCTGGCGCCGATATTGGAAAAGAAATGGCCGTTCATTTTTGACGAAGAAGGATTGGTCCGTGGGCGAGCAAGAGAAGCATTTAACCGAGGCTGAAAAACAGATCCGCAGGCTACAAGCCCTGCGTCAGAACCGGGAAGAAGAGACCCAAGTTTCCGCTGATAAGGCCAATTTTCCCGGGAAAACCATGGCTCAACGGACCACGGACCGGTTGACGGCCTTGCGGGACCAATCCCAACGTCCTGTGGGTTCCAAACGGCGTCCCAAGATTGAGGGTAAGCAAAAAAGCTCCAAACTGACCTTCACCCAGATACGCATCCTGGAACAGGTTCTTGCTCAAGACAAGCGTCTTCGGGGAAGTGTGATCACTCGGATCGCCTTGAACCGTTTATTGGGATTGGATAATTCCTCGGAAGAGAGCGATCTTGAAGACAAATTGAATGAAATACTTCGGCAAATAAAAAGCAGGCCTTGAAATCCCCTTCGAACTCAACAAAGATGAAATCGATCGCGGCCCACAAAGGGTCGTGGCGATGTTGATTTTTCGCATTCCTGAAGGATTGTCATGGAATTGACCATTAACGGCGAGAACAAGAAATTCGACGAGGGCCTTTCCCTGGAGGAATTGATCCAAAGTCTTGGCGTCCGCAAGGAAACGGTCGTGGCGGAGGTCAATCGAAAGATCGTGCAAGCCGGGGAGCGGTCCCGTTTCAAGTTGACCCATGGCGACCAAGTGGAACTCATACAATTTGTCGGAGGGGGATGATGGCGGAAACGATGGAAAAGATCCAGGCGCAGGATACCTACAAGATCAATGGCAAGCTCTTTACCTCGCGGTTGTTGGTCGGCACGGGGAAGTACGCCTCCAACGAATTGATGGCCCAATGCTTGGAAGCCTCGGGCACCGAGATCGTGACCATCGCCCTACGGCGCGTCAATTTAGATAACAAGGGCGAAAAGACACTTTTGGATTTCGTGGACCCGAAGAGATATACCCTTCTCCCCAACACCGCTGGTTGTTACAGCGCCGAAGAAGCCATTCGGGTGGCCCATTTGGCCCGCGCCACGGGTATTTCCGACTTCGTGAAGCTGGAAGTTCTCTATGATGAAAAAACCCTGCTGCCCGATCCCATTGCCACCTTGGAGGCCACCCAGGTCCTTGTAAAAGAGGGATTCACCGTTATGACCTATACCTCGGACGATCCGGTCATGGCCCAAAAACTGGAACAGGCGGGCGCTCATGCGGTCATGCCGGCGGGTTCACCGATCGGATCTGGACAGGGTGTCCTGAACCCCAACAACATCCGAATTATCCTGGAAAAGTTGAAATGTCCCGTCTTGATCGACGCCGGAGTCGGTTCGGCCTCGGATGTGGCGGTTGCCATGGAATTGGGAGTGATGGCGGTCCTGCTGAACACGGCCATCGCGCATGCCAAAGACCCGCTCAAGATGGCGCATGCCATGCGGCATGCCACGGAAGCGGGGAGATTGTCCTATTTGGCGGGCCGTATCCCGAAAAAGCTCTATGCCCAAGCCTCGACCCCGCAAAAAGACTTCTAGCTTGAAGTCCCGGTTATCCAAAACCCGTCTTTACCTAATCACGGATCAAGAGCTCTCCGAAAATCAGGATACGCCGAAAACCGTCGTGGCCGCCCTCAAGGGCGGCGTGGACATTGTCCAGCTGAGGGAGTATTCCCTGACGGATAAGAAACTTCTGGAAATGGCGCTGGAAGTACGAAAGCTAACCCGAAAATATAAAGCCCTTTTCATAGTGAATAACCGCCCCGACATCGCTTTGCTTTCGAAAGCGGATGGTGTTCATTTGGGTCAAGAAGACATGACGGTTTCGAGTGCCCGCCAATTGCTTGGGAAAGGCAAGATCATAGGGGTTTCCACCCATGGAATGGACCAAGCCAAAAAAGCGGTCAAGGAAGGGGCCGATTACATCGGAGTGGGTCCGGTTTTCCCCACCCAAACCAAAAAAAACGTGGTTCCTCCCGTAACCCTGGGTTATGTCAAACAGATCGCCTCTTCCGGGATCACTATCCCCGCCTTCGCCATCGGCGGGATCAAACTCCATAATGTGGATGAGGTATTAAGGGCCGGGGCCCGCCGGATAGCGGTCGTGACGGGTATCGTGGGGGCCTTGAATGTGGAAAAAATAGCCTCGGAATTCAAGGAAACCCTTCAACGCCATCCCCTTTGAGCTCCCCTTGAGTTGGGGCTTCCATTGACCCTATAATCAATGCGAAACATGAATTTAACGAGGTTTAGATGTTGCGTCCTATTGTTCTTTACCCGGATCCCCGGCTCAAATTAAAAAGCAAACCTGTCAGCCAATTCGGCCCTGAGTTACGTCAATTGGCCTCGGATATGAGCGAAACCATGCGCAACGCCAATGGTGTGGGATTGGCGGCCATTCAGATCGGTGAGGCCATCCGGTTCATGGTGATGGACGAAAATTACGACCAAGAAGACAAAGGCACATCGGTGGCGCTTTGTAATCCCGAGATACTCGAGGAAGAGGGCGTGGAAACGATCGAAGAAGGTTGCCTTTCTATCCCCGATGTTAGGGAAGAAGTTGAGAGGTCCCTTCGGGTCAAAGTGAAATATCAAGATATGGATGGCAACGAAAAAGTTTCCCAGTATGAGGGACTTTTGGCCCGTTGTGTCCTGCACGAGATCGACCACATGAACGGCCAGCTTTTCATCCAAAAAGTTCCAGCCGTCAAGAGGCTGTTCCTCAAGAAACAACTCGACCAGCTCAAAAAGAACTTCCAAGAAACTGTCCGACTTTAAAAGCGATTTTGATTTTTGAACTATGGTAATTTCTGCTTCGCGGAAATAACGGCAATCTTATTTGTTGCGAGGAAAGAACAGCCATTAAAAATTTAGAATTCATAATTAAAAATTGGAATCTGCAATGAGCGACGCATTTCGGATTCTATTTATGGGCACTTCGGATTTCGCGGTGCCGGCCTTGGACGCCCTTCGGTTAGCTGGCTATCCGATTGTCCTGGTCGTGACCCAGCCCGATAAACCCGCCGGTCGTGGCTTGGAACTCAAGGCCTCGCCCGTCAAGAACAGGGCGGTGGAACTGGGGCTGCCGGTATTCCAGCCCGAGAAGATCAGGACGCCCGAAGCCATTGAGACGCTCCGAAAAACCGAGGCCGATGTCGCGGTCGTCGCCGCCTACGGCCAGATACTGCCGGCGGCGGTCCTTCAGATGCCCAAGACCGCCTGTCTGAACATCCATGGCTCGATCCTTCCTAAGTACCGGGGCGCGGCTCCAATCCATTACGCGGTCATGAACGGCGACACGGAGACGGGCGTGACAATCATGTACATGAACGAGAAGATGGATGAGGGCGATGTTCTTCTGGTCAAAACCACTCCGATCGGCCCCGAAGAAACGACGGGAGATATCCATGATCGGCTCGCCAGGATCGGTTCCCACGGCCTATTGGAGGCCGTCAAACTTCTAGGACAAGGAAACGCCCCTCGGATACCACAGGATCCCTCCAAGGCCTCCTACGCCCCTTCCATTCGAAGGGAATTTTGCCATCTGGAATGGAGCGCGCCCGCGTCAAGGATCCACAATCGTGTTAGGGGCTTGAGCCCCTGGCCGGGAGCGGAGACGGGATGGAAGGGAATGGAGTTAAAGGTTCATCACGCCGCAGTCGTGGCCCGAAAGGGGAAACCGGGCGAGATTTTGGAGGTTTCCAAAGAAGGGGTTCTGGTGGCGGCGGGGGTGGATGCGGTACGGCTTGTGGAGATCCAGCCTCCCGGAAAAAAGAAAATGAACGCCTATGATTTCACCCTAGGCCACCCCGACTTCAAAGCGGGGGAAGTGCTTTCCTGAGAATTTCCATAATCCGTCATCGCTTCGTCGTATAATTCACTCCTCTCGATGACTCCCAAAACCTAAAATAAGCAAGAAAGTAACAATTTAAAATGGAAACTCCCGCAAGCCCCGCTTCTTCCGGTCCTAAACCACCCCGCCGTTCAGGGCCCCGTAATCCGTCATCCGGTAGGCCGCCTCGTCGCCCAGGCGGTTCAGGGCGTCCTTCCTCCGGCCGACCCCCGCGCCGCGATGGCGCTGGTCCTAGGTCTTTCGGTCGACCTGGGAGCCCGGGTAAACCCTTTCGTCGTCCTGGAGCTGGAACCCGTCCTGGGGGTGTGGGTCGGCCTGGGGATAAGCCGCCGTTCCGAAAAGGACCAGGTGATCGTCCACCTTTTCGCTCGAATCGTCCGGATAGCCGAACCGCGCCACCCAAAGAAGGCGAGTCGGGTTCCTCATCGCCAAGAATCCATTCCGAACGTCCTTCTTTTCACCCACGCACATCCGGTGGAGCCGGCCGCCCCGGTGGTCGGCCGCCATTCCGAAAGGGACCAGGAGACCGTCCGCCATTTCGTTCCCATAAGCCGGGGGGCCGCCCCCCATTCCGAAAAGGGCCGGGCGATCGTCCACCTTTCCGCTCGGACCGTCCGGAGAACAGAACCGCGCTACCTTCTGCGCACCCTAAAGAAGGCGAGGCAATCGTCTCCGCATCCGCTCCCGATCGTCCCCCTTATCGCCCTTCCACTCCCGGTAGCCGCCCGCCCTTTCGTAAAGGGCCGGGGGATAAGCCTTCTTATCGGTCCGGCGGTCCCTCGGGCCGTCCGCCTTTTAGACCGAGTCGTCCCGGTATGGGGTCAGGCCCCAGGTCGGATAGGCCGCCAGCTTCTAGCCCTGACGCGGTTTTCATTTCGCCGTCCCGGTTAGAGGCGGCAAGGGCACTCTATTCTCTCGATAAAGGCGCGAAGATCGGGGAAGTCCTGAATCATCAAAAAGGTTTAAGGTCCGAGGATGAGGCTTTATTGAGGGAACTGGTCTATGGATGTACCCGTCAAAAAAGGCTTTTGGATTATCATTTAAACAGCTTGTGCGCTTCGCCTTTTGACAAGCTCCCGATCGAGGTCAAAATTTCTCTGCGCCTTGGTCTCTACCAACTTATGTTCTTGGATCGGGTGCCCGCCCACGCGGCGGTGCATGAATCGGTCAACCTGGCCAAAAAGGGCGGCCAAGAAGCCCTGAGCGGATTCGTGAACGCGGTCTTGAGGAACGCGGAAACCAAAAAGGGAAGTTTCGAGATCAAAGGTGACAGCGAGATCGACACCCTCTCGGTTCGATATTCCCACCCGACCTGGCTCTCTAAAAAGTGGGCAAAATTCTTGAGTCCTGAACAATTGGAAGATGTCCTCAAGGCCGATAACAAACCCCACCCGGTTTATCTTCATGTGAAGCCCGGTACGGTTGAGAAAGTGGAAGAAGACCTTGGGAAACAAAATATAACGGTCACGAAAGCCGAATGGCCGGATAGGACCCTCAGTTTGAAAAGTCACGAAGGGGGTCTCTTTAGCGGGGAAAGTTTCCAACAAGGGGATTGGATCGTCCAAGATTGGGTGCCACAAGCCATGCTGGAGTTATTGCCAATCTCCGAGGGCCAAAGGGCTTGGGATATGTGTGCGGCGCCGGGCGGGAAGACCATCGCATTGGCCTGGAAGTTGGGTGAAAAGGGCCAAGTGATGGCCACCGATTCCTCCACCGAACGCCGGAAGCTATTGACGGAGAATCTCCAAAGGACGGGGCTCAAGCAAGTGATGGTTTACGATGGGGAACTGCGAAAGCTAACCCCTTCCCAAAAGTTCGATCTCATCTGGGTCGACGCGCCTTGCAGCGGTACGGGGGTCCTATCCCGCCGGGCGGACCTGCGTTGGAAGATCGAGCCGAGGGATGTTATGGCCCATGTGCCTTCTCAACGGGAATTGATGGAAGAAGCCCATGGTCATCTATATCCCAAAGGGCATTTGGTCTACAGTACCTGTTCCCTTGAGAAAGAGGAGAATCAGGAAGTCATCGATGGCTTTTTGAAGGAACATCCCGAATGGGAAGTCTATATTCCTGAGGTGCCCGGTCATCATCCTGAAATATTGAAGGATGAGAGGGGGCTAATATTTCTCCCGACAGCTGAACACGATGGCGGCTTCTTGGCGATATTAACCCGTAGTTGAGGTTAATTCTCATTGTGAGCATTTGTTTTTGCTGTCATCACGAGGAGCAAGGCCAATCGGCCCGAATTGCGACGTGGTGATCTCAGGTTTTCATTCTGTTTGTTGAAGCCCCATTTGGCTTTTCTTATACTTTCACTATCTGGTATTCCTTTTTATGGAGCAACCCATTGAATATATCTTTTTATATCCGCTTAACCATCCTTCTTGTCTTATTCCAATGGATTCCGGAAAAATCTTTTTCCCTCAGCGACCCCTGGTACTGGCAAGGGGAATCCATTGGGATCGAAAGTTCAACCCAAACCGCCCTAAGGTCAGGAATGATCGCTCATGTGGAAGAAGGCGGAGAATATAAGGACATCTTCATAAAGGCTTCTGTTGTAAAGCCAACGAATGATGAGGAGGGGAACTACTATCTGACAGGCTGGGAATTCCCATTGACCGAAATACAAGACCACATGCACTTGAAAGTTGGTGATGAGGTTGGCTATTTTGAAAATGGGGAGATCATCTGGAAAACCATCCGGAACTTTGCGATTGAACCCGACGATTTGAACGGAGGCTATGTCATTAGTCCCTTTTTGGGAAACAATCCAAAACCGACCTATCTGGTTTTCGTGAAGTCCGCTTTTTCCGGTCCGGACGAATATCCTATAAGCGCGAAAAAAAAGCCCTGTGGGGACGCAAAGCGGGACATGGCGGCGTTCATTCTCGCAGGACAATATGCAAAAGGCAGATTGCGAGGTGGGAATGAGTTTTTGACCCCTAATGAATCAAGTAAAATTGATGATTTGAAAGAATCTTTTTTGGATTTCGGGGTAAAAAATTGGGAAATGACCAGCGATGGAAAATATGTTTTTGCACAGGGCCCCTTGCCGATGGCGGACCCTCCCCGTTCGGGAGTCTTTATCATCGACTCGAAAGAAGCTTACTTTCTTGAAAACGAAACAATAAACGATACTTTTTATATTAAGAGTGCACTTTATTTTTTTGATAGCGGTTGCGTTCCCGACACGGATGGCTGTTGGTCGGGGATCATCGATTGGGAGGGATACAAAAAACAGCATCGATCTGTTCCCGGTAATTCGGTAAATAAAGTTAAGAAATCTAAAAAAGGTGCTGCTGCTCCCCCGGTTGCGACGAGAAATTAAAGTTGTCGGCAACCCCATTTCTTGAAGTTGTAATCCCCCTCTCCTATACTCTCAAAGACTTAATCCCCCCTCTTCAGGAGCTTTTCATTTGAAATTTCAGTGGTTGGCTATCCTCGTCTTCCTCTTGCCCGCGGCTATTCACGCCGATAATCACTACGACATCATCATTAAGAACGGCTTGATCGTAGACGGTTCGGGCCTTCCTCCCTACAAGGCCGATGTGGCCATAGATGGGGGAAAAATAGCTAAAATCGGCGCGCTGGGGGCTTCTGAGGCCGATAAAACCATCGATGCCACAGGCCTAGTGGTTTCTCCCGGCTTTATCGATATCCTCCGCCACAACGACCTTCTTTGGACCCTTGTCGAACAACAAAGGGCTGTGCGAGATGGGGTCACTGCCGGATTGACGGGAAATTGCGGGTTCTCCGTTCTGGATGTGCAAAAAGACCTGGAGAAAATCCAAAAACATCCCGGTATCGTCAATGTGGGTACATTGATCGGGCAGGGGACGCTTCGGGATTGGTTCGTTAAGTCAAACAAACAAAAGCCCGCCACGCCCCAAGAGATGGCTGTCATGAAACTTTTCCTTCAAGGGGCCCTTCAAGCCGGGGCATTCGGACTTTCCAGCGGGTTGGGTTATGAACCTGGGGAATGGTGCCAGCCTGAGGAATTGGAAGATCTGGCCTCGGTCCTGACCAAATTCCCCCACGCCGTTTATTACACCCATATCCGCAACTATCGTTCCGGTGTTTTGGACGCCATCAAAGAAGCCATTCAGGTGGGTGAAAAGGCGAACATCCCGGTCGTTATCCAACATCTTCTTTTCAAACTTCCCAGCAATTGGGACCAAACCGAAACCGGCCTCCGGCTTTTGGAACAGGCGGATGTGGATGGCCACCCCATCTACGCCACGGTTTACCCCTACGACTTTTGGGGCAATGAGGTGCAGATACCTCTTTACCAGTTCCTTTATCTAAAACCTCAGAACGCCTCCCTTAACTATTATCACACCAACGCCAAGACGGCGGACACCCTAGCTACCATCCACAAACGCCTTCAGGAATATGGGGGAGGGAACAAGATCGAGATTACCGAGGTCAAATCCAAGTACTTCAAAAGTTTCCTGGGGAAAACTATCGCGGACATGGCTAAGCAGCGGAACATCTCCGAGGAACAGGCTGTCTTGGCCCTGTTAGTGGAGAATGGGGAATATGTGAAGATCTGCTATCACGGGCTTTCGGAAGAGGGACTCATCAAGAAGATCCAAGCGCCATTTGTTCTCTTTGGATCGGATTCGAGCAGTTCCATACCCCATCCTCGGGATGTGGGGGCTTTTTCACGCTTGTTGGGCACTTACGTTCGCGATAAAAGGGTCATACGCCTATCGGAAGCCGTTAACCGACTTACCTATGAACCCGCCAAACTTTTAGGGCTTAAGGACCGGGGTTTGTTAAAAGAAGGCTATTGGGGAGATGTGGTGCTCTTTGATTTCAAAACCATTGGGGATAGAGCTTCGGCAGTTAACCCCTGGGAAGCACCATCGGGAATGAAGGATGTTATCGTGAATGGCCAGTTGGTCTATGATTCTCAAAGCGGCTTTTCGGGAAGATACCCGGGGCAGGTTTTACGGCGGAGTAATGATTAGGTTTTTAGGAGCTTGATATGGAATGTGAGCTTGGTATTGCGTATCTAGTCCTTGAATTCATCAAAGTCTCAATTTGGCCTTTAGTTGTTATTTTATTGGTTGCTTTATTTTACCGACAATTATCAGCGTTGCTTGGAAGGATAAAATCTGCCAATTTGCCAGGTGGTGTTATTCTTGATTTCGATAAGGAAATTCAAGAAGCGAAGGAACTTTCTAAAAAAACAAAACCGCCTAAACCACCCAAGGGTGTTAAGCGCCAACCAGTAATTCCGTTAACGGAGGCGAACGCTCGAATGATCAAACTCGGGCTACAACCTTCCTTGAGTGGGCTCGATTTAACTCGGTATCGAATCCTTGCAAACGAAGATGCTAATTGGGCATTGGCTGGTCTCCGAATGGAGATTGAAACAATGGTTAAAAATCTCGCTAAGGGGTTTAGGGTTGGTTTTGATGAAAGAGAACCGACCTCGGTTCTGCTGAGGAAGTTAAGGTCGAACGGTGCAATTACCGAAAATCAATTTCAATTGATCAGAAAAGTCTTGGATTTGTGTAATGCTGCAGTCCACGGTAGATTCATTACAAAGTCCGAAGCGGATGCCGTTATCGATATTTCGGAAACATTATCGGAACAATATGTTAGTTGGTTAAGTTGGGGATTTAAAAACAAAAATTAAAATCAGGGGTTGAGATGCTTTTTTCAGAAAGACATGGTTATAAAAAACCCAAAATAGAAGTTCAAACAAAAAACATGGATGTTGAGCTTCGAATAAAACTTTGGAATGTCGTGGATACGGTCTATTGGAGTCGCATTAAAACTTCTTCTTTAAGAAATGACGATAGTGGTATTAATTTATTGATCAGAAGACTTTGGCACGGTTTTTATAAACGACCCTTGGATTCAATAGATGATTATTGGCGTGGCACATTGGAGGAAATACGAAAAGCTTTTTTTGCTGTCGAATGGCATCGCGTGTATGATTTCTTGGAGTTTCTTCCACAAAGTTATGAGGATCAACATCACGAAGGTGTAAACGAAGGATTTAGGGATCTTTGTAATGTGGTTTTAACCGAGGAGGTTTCGGGGTATCGTTTTGTCGGAAAGGAAATCGTCGATATTACTTCAAGAGAGGAAATGGATTCGCTTGCTCAAACGCTTTCATCACCCATTACCGCTGTTCGCGAACATATGAAAAGGGCACTGGAACTCTATTCTGACAAGAAAAATCCGGATTACAGAAATTCGATTAAGGAATCTATATGTGCTGTTGAGGCCATGTGCAGAATTATTTCAAAGAATGAAAAAGCAACTCTTTCTGATGCACTTAAGGTTATTGAAAAAACTGCAAAAGTTCATCCGGCTCTAAAAGAGGCGTTTTTGAAAATTTATGGATATTCCTCTGACTCTGATGGTATCCGCCACTCTTTGGTGGAGGAATCATCGGCGGGCCCGGAAGATGCAAGGTATTTTTTGGTGTCTTGTTCGGCCTTTGTAAATTATTTAATGGTTAAAGCATCGGATCAAAAGTTGGTTTAATTTATCGACATTGCGAAATATCCCGCATCAAACACCAATACCGCATTTTCCACGGTCTGACCTTCGTTAGAAGCCCAAGAAGTAGCTCCTAGTCCATCAAAGAAACATTTAGCTGGGGGAGTGCCACTGCCGATCAACCCTAAAAGCGCCGGGTCAGCCCCGGTGGGTAATTGGTTGGCTCCGCCGCCTACCCAACCCGGCATAACAATATGGAATGCGGCATAATCCCAATGGTGGGGGTGCGATTCGGCATTTTCTCCGTGGCCGGTCACAAAGGAAGTTCCCAAACTATTCAATCCCAAGATGTAGTTCATTTGGCGCAAGGCGGCTTGTCGGTATTTGTTGTCGTTGGTCAGGTGATAAGCGAATAAAAGCGCGCCGGTTTTATTCAAAATGTTCTCGTTGGAACCCCAATAATATTCATTCGAGTCCAAGCAAACCCCATAGCCGTTGGTTTTGGATTTCTCCACCAACCCGTCGCAGATTTGGGTGAGGGCTTGAATGATACTGTCCTTATTGGCTTTAGGGGTTTTGGGGCTTAAGGCCTGGGCCATATAGCCGAAAAACTGCGGTGTCATCCAAGAGACCGTTTGGAGGGCCGGGGCTTTCGTTTGCTCGAAACGGATTTCTAGATCCTTATCGTCCTTCATTCTGGCCATTTCACCCAGAGCCCAGAGTTCTTCTTGAGAAGGGTCGTCATCGCCATAATCCTGGTCATGGTAACGGGCATCGGGGTGTTTGCCCAACCAGATCCAAGAACGGTTGGCGGCGGCCCAGCATTTTTTGGCGAAGGGCGGGTCCAGTCTCCAAAAGACACGGGCGGCTTGGCACATGACGCCGGTGAAGACCCCCGCGTCGATACAACCCTCGCCCTGGAGAAAACGGTCATAGGGATCTTTTTCCGGCACGGTGCCGAAACAAAAATGATCCTCTGAATCCACCTTGTGGTAAACCCCGCCGTCGGGCGCCTGCATCTTTAAAAGCCAAGTGAGGCCCCACTTGGCCTCGTTCAGGAGGTCGGACATTTTATTCGGGGACTCCGTAATATTGTTTTTGAAATTCGCCATTTCCTTCGGCTTTAACTCGTAAAGCCACATCATCCAGGCGCAGCTAATGGCCTCCATATGGGTCCATTTGCCGTAATCGCCGGCATTGTGCCAGCCGCCGGCAAAATCCGCGCTTTTACCCGGGTCGGTCTTGAAGGGGGCGTCTTTCATATGGCAGGTGCCGTGCTTGATACCCGTCACCTTATCGTC